>Ga0326727_10004094_pt1 | contig 44746 bp, 45 predicted proteins | sample MB2enrmetagenome_FD_207643 | JGI IMG/M metagenome (GOLD analysis project Ga0326727, IMG submission 207643) | Lab enriched peat soil microbial communities from McLean, Ithaca, NY, United States - MB29MY | ecosystem: Environmental > Terrestrial > Soil > Wetlands > Peat | place: USA: New York... | reverse complement strand
ACTGCAGGCGTTGTAACTAGCGCAAAAATCGAAGAATACATCAACAGGTCGTAATTGGAGATGCTCGCCCCGTAAGGGGCGAGTAGTTCACTTTTTGCCCTACGGGCACTTAATGCTTGTTGTACATTTTGAAAATGCTCACTAAAGATTTAGCTTAGCTGGCTTTAGCTTGCGTGAAAGCTTAACCATAAATAAATAATTTTTTTTCATATTTAACCCAAAGGCATGCCTAAACTACTTGCGCGGTGTTAAATATGTAAAACTATCTTTAGGCTGCAGCGTTTTCCTAGTACTTGATGCTTAGGTACAGCAGTACAGTTAACGCGATGAACTCGAACATGCCTGGCAGAAACGCGAATGGTCCAAGTCCATAAGCTCTAAATCCGAATGGTGCTGCTATAAAGGGACTTGACGTTACGTTTTGTACTAGGAAGGCTAAAGCAAAAATTGTGAGTCCGATTGTGAATGGGGAACGCGTTTTGATATAGATATTAAAGTAAATTACTGTTAAGATTACTAAGAGCGCTATATTGATCGTAGAAATTATTGTATTTGCAACATAAAAATACTCGAAGTCGCCAGGAATAGCGTGCGGTGGAGGAACTCGGCTTTGTGCAAACGAGGGAATCTGATGCTGACGCAATACTAGTGCCCAGAAAGCCGCAAAAATAGCAACTGCTACCAATACCACAATTATTAATCCAAATTTTAATCGTTTATCCATTTTCTTCTCCATCATCCTTCTGCTCCTTTTTCTACTTTTTCCCGATTTTCTTCATAATCTCCTCAAACATTACATAATTCTCTTCCATTGTCTGTGTCAAAAAATAGGTTGCGCCATACCTATCGCCGATAGAAGTGATTATTTTGTTTTTTTCTAGAACATCGAGGTGATGCCTCATTGTTTTATAATCCATCTTCAGCGATGTCGCTAGTTGATTTGCGTTCTGCGGGGTTTCCTTTAATGCCTCAATTATTTTTGCACGGGTTGGTCCGCCTCGCGTACCAGCGATTAGCCAGCCTAGCAAGTATTTTAACGAACGGATATTTGCAGACATCTGTTAAGCTCCCGTGCCTGAAGAGATTCTTTGTCACTCTTAATCTGGCTGAAGTAATAAATATGTTCTTTTAGAATGCCAAGATAACGCAGGTATAGGACGCCGAAAACATGGGAAGATGATAAAGCAGTCTCACCAACCTACTTCAACACATAATATGGGGCAAGGTAACGCGATACAAACTCATGATTTGTCAAACGCTGAACGCTACCACATTTTCATATATACACTTTCCAGAGAAACGAGACTCGTCACTAATAAAGTCACAGCCAAAATCAAATTACCCATCGAGTTACTTCCCTGTAGCAGTGAAGTTGAGAGGCTAACACACAAGAAAATGTAGAAGGACATAAAACCTAAAACGCCCTGAACAACGCGAATCGCTCCTCGAACTCTATAAACCTTCGACCGAACAAACCTCAGAACAAACGTCAATCTCTTCGAAACATCAGCAAAATCGTCTATAAACAAAGTTAAACCACCCAAAACAAAGAAACGCCCAGCATTAACCGCAAAACTATATCCGTTCCCAACAAATATACCAAAAAAAGAAATGGACCCAAATAACAAAAGCAAAGCACACGCTAAGACAAACAAGACAAACCCATAAACATAATGATGAAACCACAACCTCCCTGTTTTCACCCTACCCATCCTCACGATAAAGTAAATGTTAAACATTGCAGCTAAAACTGCAAACCAAAAGAAAGAGCCATTAATAAGATACGGCGGATAAGGCTTCCAATAATATCTTGCCGAATAGAACCCCTCCAAAACCCCCAGCACCGAAACAACGCTGAGAAGAGAATTGAAAGTCAATGTTAAACTGAAAATCTTTTTCTCGTAAGCAAAAGCAGCAGCTATCAAACATTCACCTTTCTGCCTGCTCCAGATAGCGCATTCTAATAATTAAATTATTTATCTTACTAAGTACTCGCGCTCCACTTTGTTGCTAACTGGATTGGTTTGCGTTAATTTCTGCTATCGCACGCTTTCAGGTTAGGAAAATATCTATATCAGCGTCTATGGAATTTCTGTTCATTTTCAAGGAAAAAAAGGGAAGACTAGTTGGTGCGCCAAGAAGTCTAGCTAGTGGGTTGTATATTGAACGGCAACACCGCTGTTGCTGTTGTACCTGTCGCGTTGGTGGCTTGGTAGCCTACCATCTCGTTAAGGGAGAAGTTTGTGTTGCTGAACACGGTGCTTTCTAATACTTGGAGGGTTACTGTTTGTCCTGAACTGGCGAATGCGCCGTTGAAGAGTGTAGCTCCGTTCACGAGTTGGCTGCCTATGTTCCATTCATTCGGAATCTGGATGCTGACCTGCCCTGAACTAGTGTCTAACAACAGAAGGCCTCTGGTTTCCGTGACGACTGAACCTGAAACTGACGCTAATGTAGCGTTCTGCAAGAACTCTCCAGAGAATTGTGAACCAAACATTTGTTGCCCATGCATCCTATGCATCATTGGTCCTTGGAACCCGAAGTTGCCCTTAATCCCAAAGTTACCTGGGAACGTAAAGTTACCTTGGAACGTAAAGTTACCTTGGAACGTAAAGTTGCCTGGGAAAGTAAAGTTACCTGGAATCATTGAACCGCCTGGGTTATACACGCTATGTGAAGGCTGAACATTTACCTCTGACGCGGCGCTGGTGACGGCAGGACTATTGGCGGATGCGAAAGCGCTAGCAAAAAGGACAGCTCCCAACACGCACAGCATTACTCCCACGAGTGCGATTATTATTAGGGTCTTTCTCATGGCTTTTTGAATCATCTCCAAAGGGATGTTCTCAAAAATCTATTAAATCTTTTGCCAATCTTTTACCATAATCAAACCCCAATTTCATCCATAATCAAGTCTTGATGTTTCTGTGGGCTATTTAGAAGACAGATGCCCTGAGTAATCGCTACAGAATAGCCGAGGTTAATCGGAACTATTTTGCCTTCTACGATTATCAGGTTTCCAGCTTGGATAAGAGTTCATGTATATTTTCTAAGGCAGATTCAGGAACAAACACTCTTTTCTCAGGTAAACGGAGGCGTGAGAGGACTCCAGGGCGTGGTTTGGCTTGGATTAGCTGCGATGCTGATAGGCTTCATACAGTTCATTATCGATGGGATTCTTACTCATGGAAAACGGAATAAATTTTATTTTCTGCGTCATTTTTTAAGCTTTAACTTTTAATTTTCAAAAAACTCAGGTTTAAATCCCATCTTCGGGAAATATTAAATCATCGTCTTTTCCCGCGTTAAAATACAGATCCGCTTCTTTATCTTCTGCTGCTTTTTCTTCTTCACTTTTTTCACTGTTTGTACTTTGTTGTTGGCTTGCAATTTTCTTTCCGCACTTAACGCAAAAAATGGCTTCTGGTGGATTCTCAGCTCCGCATGAGCTACAATAAACTTTTGGTTGTGGGGCCGCTTTTGATTCTTTCCTTAACTTGCGAATTGAGTAAGCAAGTAAACCTATTCCTATCAGGATTAAGATAACTGCGATGAACTCTTCCCACAGCTCCATAAAGCTACTTCCTTAATGCTCTTATCGACTTAGTTCAGCTTAAGTTTTTTGTTCATGTCATATCAACTTTCCAACGTTACATTCACAGAGGTCTCTTGAAACGCTTTTACGCCTCTGCTAAAGCGTGAATGGTTAAACCAGTTTCTGTACTCGCAAAATTTGACCTTTGAGCCACCTAGGAAACTTCCGTAGGAGATTGATGAACTCTCGGTTCAAGTTTTGAATACCCGGCTCAACTTTGCCTTTATCCTGAGGATGAGATGATGAGCAACAGTAAAATTTTTGATTGCTCAGGGATTATGGTTGGATTTGGGTAAGATTTTGAGAAATTGTTTAATAACACTTCAGCAGTATCCCATCAAAAGGCAATCAAGAAGAGAGGAGAAGAGAAAATAGAAAAGGCCATAAGCCCAATAACTGCCCAAATAAAATTCCCCCTCGATTCTCTCTTGGTTGCCTTTCAAAATAAAATATGAAAGGCGTGAAACATGGGAATCGGAAGTAGAGCGTTAAGAAATATTTCAAGAAGAAAAGTTCGAGCGTTACTAGTAATTATTGCCTTAGGCTTTGCTTTATCAATCATGATTTCAATTCCTGCAGGTGTCTTAGCTAATGAGAAGACAGCAAACGCTGTGGCATCAAACTTAAGCAGCCTTATTAACCAAACTGGCGCCACAATTAACCAGACATTAACTCAAATAGACTGTAGTCTCGCCCCCAACTTTTCAGGTTTCGGTTTCACTTCACCAAGCGGCACTACTACTAGTGGCGGGTACAATGGTAGAGGATCCGGAGGTAGCACATCTGGCGGTAGCGGCTTTACGCCTGGTCAATTCGGCGGCGGCACTGTAGGCGGTTATTTTGGTGGCGGTGCATTTAACGGTGGTCAAGCAAACCCTATGAACGAGAGTCTCTATAGTGATATTAACACGAATATCGCTGGGGTTGCAGCTGTTGAGCCTGTACTGCAAGCTTCTGAAGGGAATAATGTAACGAGAAACTTGAATTTTAACGGATACACACGAACCATCACGACTCTTGATGTCAAGTACACGATTGAAGGGGTTCCGCTGACTGCTTCTCTCGTGGACAACTATCCGATTCTGCCGACAAACATAACTGCTGGAAGTAACCTGCAGGCAGGCGAAAGCGGAGATGTCCTGCTTAGCGAAAACAACTCAGCGTACTTCGGAGTAGGAGTAGGTGACTCAGTTACTATTTTAGGCCAAAGCTTTACGGTGGTAGGTATCTACAGTCCATCATCAGTTGCGGACACGCAAATGTTATACATGAACCTATCCGACGCTCAAGCAATAACTGACAATACAGGATACATCACTAGTCTCACAGTCTTTGCCCAAAACAGTGGTGATGTTTCGACGGTAGCTAGCGCCATAAGTGCATTGCATCCAGAGCTTACAGTTACTACAGCTCAAGACCGCGAAAACGCACTTTCAACCGAGGAATCGGGCTATACTACTGCACTGGCGAGTGCGAACGCATCTGATAGTACAACAAATTCAACTGCAATTGAAGAAATTGTTGTGGTGGTTTTAGCAACAAGTTTGATAGTGTTATTTGTCATGCTCTATACTGTCAAGGAGAGAACTAAAGAGATTGGCACGCTTAAGGCAATAGGCTTTAGCAACTCTGCAGTGATGAGCCAATTTATGCTTGAAGGCATCCTCTTAAGTATACTTGCAGGTGTAGTTGGCATTGCAATAGGCAGCGTAGCAGCACCCACAATTTCATCAATTCTGCTTCCAAGCGTTGGCGTCGGAGCCAGGCTGCCAGCAGGCGCCACGATCATTTCCGGCACTACGAGATTCGGTGGATTGGCAGTAGCGACGTTGACTCCTGAGCTTGTACTGTTGGGTTTCGGTGTAGCTATCCTACTTGGAACATTAGGAAGTCTATATCCTGCGTGGAGAGCAGCAAAAATAAGACCAGCAGAGGCGATGCGGTATGAGTAACACAGTACTGCAATCAGGTAAACCCGTACTGAAATTAGAAAACTTGAGTAAAACATATACACTGGGCAAACACGACGTTCCAGCCTTATCAAATCTGAATCTTACGGTAAACGCTGGCGAGTTTGTGGCAATCATGGGTCCATCAGGCTCAGGCAAAACTACACTGCTAAACGTTATTGGCTGCATTGATAAGCCGACCAGAGGTAAAGTTCTACTCGACGGCATTGATGCTACAGCGCTCCCGGAAAATCAGCTGTACAGGATTAGAAGAGAGAAGATGGGTTTTATATTTCAAACCTTCAATCTGTTGCCGTACCTAAATGCTAGAGAAAATGTGGAGTTACCCATGGAGGGCCAGGGCAAATCAAAAAGTGAACAAAGGAAACGCGCAAGCGAACTTTTAGCGATGGTTGGCCTTTCAGGAAGAGAAGAACACAGGCCGCAACGCCTCAGTGCTGGAGAGCAGCAACGTGTAGCTATTGCACGCGCGTTAGCGAATAATCCAGCTATAATTCTTGCTGATGAACCTACGGGAAACTTGGATAGCCAGAATAAGCAGGGAATCATCAAGTTGCTTGCAAACCTCAACCTCACGCAAGGCACCACGATAATCATGGTTACACATGACAGTCAAGCTGCACGCAACACAGAACGCATGCTTCTTCTCAAGGACGGAAAAATAGTTAAAGAGATGAAAGGTCTGCATGCAAATAAAAAGAACCAAACGTGTCCACATTGCGGAAGCAGCATTCAAGTCACTGACGATACATGCCCAGTCTGCAAAAAACCTCTCTATGCAAGCGATGAACTCTTTGCCTCTTAAAATGTCAAACAACAAACTTTAATTTTCTTTTTTTGAGGTTTTTTTATGGAAACTCCACCTACGGCAACTATTCTTCCATTTCCGCCGCCTCAAAAAACCAGGCGTTTTTCAGTTTTTGTTATGGTGTTTCTTCTGGTTGTAGGTTTGGTTGCGGGAGGTTTAATCGGGTACGCAGTGACTTATTCAGATTTTAACGGGAAACTCAACAGCATTCAAGCTCAACTGCAGGGTTATTCTCAAAATTCCACTTACGTCTCGTATCCAAACGCCACGTACCTGCTGGGCTCTAATGTTTCGCTTTCGAATCTGTATCAGCAAGTTCAATCGTCAGTGGTTGTGATCCAAGACATCGTGCCCGCCGGGTATGATATCTTTGGCAATCTTGTTTACACTCTACAGCAGGGTTCAGGGTTCATTGCTTCGGTGGATAACCAATTGGTCATTGTCACCAACGACCATGTTGTGGAGGATTCAACCAATGTAACTGTAAGCTTTGCAGATGGAGACAGTTACTCTGCGAAAGTGTTAGGTTCAGACGCTCTGTCTGACCTTGCAGTGCTTTCGATAAGTCCGATGCCTAGCGGTTTGACGCCTTTGACGCTTGTTAGCTCCAGCACTTTGCAGGTTGGAGACCCTGTTGTTGCGGTAGGCTCACCTTACGGCTTATTAGGAACACTGACCACAGGCGTAATCAGCGCGTTGGAGAGAACAATTACTGAATCGAGTGAAAGCGGAAGTTCGGGTCCAACAATCTCCGATATAATTCAAACAAGCACCGCCATTAACCCAGGCAATTCAGGTGGTCCACTTCTCAATTATGAAGGCGATGTCGTCGGTATAACTACAGCGGCTGTGTCCAGCTCTACGGGTTTAGGCTTTGCAATTCCATCCGATACCATAATACGTGAACTTAGCTCGCTGGTGACAACTGGCTCATACAATCAGCATCCATCCATTGACGCCACATTAACCGACATGAACTACCCGATTGCTCAAGCCATGGGAACCAGCGTTACTTACGGATCGCTTATTGAAAGCGTTTCGACACAGAACGGGCTTAAAGGCGGCTCAACTCAGGCGTCAATTTTAGGCTCAACCGTGACCATCGGCGGCGACATAATCATAGCTGTTAACGGAGTAAGAATAAATAACACTGACGACCTGCTGTCCTATCTGGAGGAAAACACCCTGCCTGGTCAAACAGCCAATTTCACGGTGATACGAAACGGGCAAACACAAACAGTTTCAGTAAGCATTGGGAACCTATCATCCTAAAATTGTTTTTTTTTAAAAAAATCTTCTAAAAAAGAAAACGGGTTTTTAGTTGTTTAGTTCACGATGCGGGTGTACTGTTTCACTTTCACTTAACCCTCTACTGTTCCTTATAGTCGTTTGAGGTGATGCTTTAAAAGGTTAAACGATACTTTTCTGTCCCTTCAACATAGGGGAGAAGCAAGAGAATGAAGGAAGCAAAGGTGTTTTCACGGGAGAGACTGCCTAATGGGTAAGACAGTTGAATCCTACCGCATTGCCTTAGAGGATGAAATACGCAGATGGAAAGGTTTTGAAAAAGCACTAAGAACTGAAGATAGAGAAGCCTTTGAAGCTTTAATGGATGCTTGCCGAAGCTACGCTTCAGCTGGAAGCAATGCTACTCAACCCATCCTCTTTGAGCCGATGGTTATTTCAATCCTGTTATCACAGCAAAAGAAGATTATGCGTTTAGAGAAGGCTTTAGATGCAGCCGAGCGAGCCGAGACTAATTAGAGGCTGGCTATTTGATGTTTACCCTTCTGAATTCGGCAGCGTCGCTGTTTGGGTGATAAGTCAAAACGGCGAAAGAATCAAGTTAACCGATAAGTTTCAACCATGCATTTATGTTTCAGGCAAACAAGACGATCTTGAACAGCTAATCAGCCGGTTATTTAACAATCAAAAAATTGCTTCATTAAAGTTTGTGTATAAGTATGCTAGTCCTACGGATACTGAAAAATCAAGAGTGCTAGAAATAACTCTTAAAGACTGTAGGCAAATCCGAGCCTTAACTCTTGAAATTTTAAGAATGGGCGATTACCTGCGCTATGAACTTCACAACTGTGATATTCAAAGTGACCGTTCCTACTTTTTTAGTCATGACGTTTTCCCTCTTGCTTTTTTAGAGGTTACAGTTTCCAAGTCAGGTTTATCTTACACTCTTTTGGATTCTGTTGAAAGCCTAGATTATGTTGTTCCGAAAATGCGGATACTAAGGCTTGAGGTTGAGATTGCTAAAACGGGGGTAGTTGACACTTTTGACGATGAAATCCAAAATATCACTTTAAAAGAAGACGGTGAAAAGGATATTGTTATTGATTATGGCGATGAAGCCACTAAGCTGTTGCAGCTTGTTTACGCAATAAAAGAGTTAGATCCAGATGTGATTTTAACCAGCATGGGGGACTCTTTTCTTTTTCCCTATCTCATCCATAGAGCAACCGTAAACAGCGTAGTGGACAAGTTCATTTTAAGCAGGGATAACACGCCTTTTGAACATAAACTAGCCGATGGTAAAACCTACTTTTCCTATGGACGCACGTTTTATAGGGCAGGCACAGTGCGGCTGCATGGACGAATACATATTGATGAAAATAACACGTTCATCATAAGTGAAGCTGGTTTGCACGGGTTTATTGAAATAGCACGAACCTGCCGTGTGCCCTTACATACGGCTGCACGGTTCTCAATTGGCTCAAGTATGTCCTCAATACAATTTTATCAAGCAATAAAAGACGATGTCTTGCTGCCGAGGAACAAAAAGATCCCTGAAGCCTTCAAATCAGCCTTTGACCTGCTTGTTGGTGACCGTGGAGGCTTCGTTTTTGAGCCGCGTTTAGGCATCCATGAATCAGTCGGCGAATTAGATTTCTCTTCAATGTACCCTTCTTTAATGGCTAAATACAATATTTCAGCTGAAACAGTGCTTTGCAAATGCTGCCCTGATTCGCCCATAAGGATTCCAGACTTAAATTATCATATCTGCACAAAACGCGTCGGCATGGTTCCTAAAACAGTGAATTTAGCTTTGACCAAACGGCTTAGTTATAAACGGTTAAGAGACCAGACTTCTGATAAGCAGCTAAAGCAGATCTACGACAGCCGCCAGACAGCGTTAAAATGGATACTGGTTACTTGTTTTGGCTATTTGGGATTTAGTAATTCAAAATTTGGCACTGTTGACGGGCACATTGGCGTTTGCGCTTTTGCACGGGAAGCCTTTCTTAAAGCAGCGCACATCGCTGAGGATGAGGGTTTTGATGTTATTCACGGCATCGTGGATTCTTTTTGGCTTAAAAAGAAAAACGCTACTTTAGAGGAGTACGACCGTTTATGCAAGTTGATTACAAGGGCAATCGGTGTTCCCATAAATTTTGAGGGGCACTATAAATGGATTGTTTTTTTGCCTTCTACGTTGCATCCGCATGTTAGTGTTTTAAACCGTTACTTCGGCGTTATGGATACTGGCAAGGTTAAGCTCAGAGGCTTAGAAGTACGTCGAAGCGATACTCCACGGTTTGTTTATGATTGCCAAATGGAAATGATTAACGTGTTAGCTTCTGCTGAGTGCTCAAAAGAGTTCACGCAAAAAATCCCCGAAGCATTAAGGGTACTGAAGGCTTATCGGCAAAAACTAATCAACGGTGAAGTCCCAATTTGGGATTTAATCATAACTAAACACTTATCCAAGAACCCTAAACATTACAAGCAGCACGTAAGCCAAGCAATAGCAGCAAAACAGCTCATTGAGCAAGGCGTTGAAATTCACGCCGGCAACAACGTAGCTTTCCTTTTCACTGATTCCAAAAACAAACGTTACAGCCGAAGAGTCATAGCCGAAAAACTGATTGAAAACAAGGTGAACGTAGATACCGCGAAGTATTTGCAACTGCTTTACGCTTCAGCCGCCAGCATATTGAGCTTTAAAGGATACACTGCCAAATCAGTATGTGAAGCTGTTAACGGCCAATCAGCCACCACCTTAGAAAATTTTTAAATGATGACAAAACAAACCAAAGAACCATCAAAGACCTTGCAACTGAATATCAAAAATCAGCGAGGCGGGGTAGGGTATCAATTTAGCAACTGAATTTCTCTAGCAAAATTGAAAGCCGAGGCGAGGGGGTCACTTTTCTGCACAAAGAAGAGAGTAATCGCTATTTTTATAAGTTCAGCTTTTGAAGTAAATGAGTCATGCAAGCCGAAATCGGGATAATCGGTGGAACAGGTCTTTATGATCCTAAACTACTCAAGAACGTTGAAGAATTAACAGTGGAAACCCCTTATGGTAAGCCTTCAGACTCTATAACTGTTGGTGAGTTGGCGGGTAAATGCGTGGCTTTTCTGCCGAGACACGGGAAAAAACACACTATTAGGCCAACGGACATCAACGTTAGGGCGAATATTTCTGCTTTAAAGAATCTTGGAGTTAAACGGATTCTTGCGCCTTCAACCGTTGGTTCTCTGAGGGAAGAGTATCATCCGAGCGAAATCGTCTTTTGTGACCAGTTCATCGACCGAACCACTCGGCGAGAACAATCATTCTACACCGAGAATAAAGTTTGCCACATATCCGTTGCTGAACCAATGTGTCCAGAACTGAGGCAAAACCTGATTGCTGTTGCAAAAAACATGGGCATAAAAATGCATGAAACAGGAACTTACGTGTGCATTGAGGGACCGCGCTTTTCCACGAAAGCAGAATCCAAAATGTATCGGCAATGGGGCGCAGACGTTGTCGGTATGACGCTGGTTCCAGAATGCGTTCTGGCAAGAGAAGCAGAAATATGCTATGCCTCCATTTCAACCGTAACAGATTATGACGTGTGGAAGGACCACCCAGTCTGCGTTGACGACGTAGTTAAGATAATGAAGACAAATATTGAAAACGTAAAAAGGATAATCGCTGAAACAGTTGCCAAACTGCCAAATGAACGCGCCTGCAAATGCAACGAAGCCTTGAAGGGAGCATTCGTTTAAAGGAGAAACAAAAAATGAGCAAGAAAACCGCCAAATTGGATCTTAAATCAAAAGTTCGAAGAATACCCGAGTTTAAAGGCGTGGTTTTCTGGGATATTACCACACTTTTGAAAGACAAGAATTGCTTCCATGAATCCGTTAAACAATTAGCCAACCATTACAGGGGAAAACCAGTTGATGCAGTTGTTTCAAACGAAGCCAGAGGCTTCATAGTTGGTGCCGCTGTAGCTTACGAATTAGGAGTCGGTTTTGTTCCTATACGGAAGAAAGGCAAGCTGCCTTCCAAGTGCGTCGACCTTACATACAAGAAAGAATACGAGTGCGACACCATCGAAATTCATGAAGACGCAATCCAAAAGGGCCAGAACATTCTGCTAATCGACGATTTGCTGGCAACTGGCGGAACTGTGAAAGCAAACATTGAATTGGTCGAAAAGTTAGGCGGCAACGTGGTGGGCTTAGGCTTTCTGATTGAGCTATGTTATTTGGATGGCCGAAAAATGATAGGCAACAAATACGATGTGTACTCACTTATTCAATTAAAAACCGCAAACGGCTAAAAAATTAGTTTTCGGGCTTGGCTTTTAAGAAAGCACAAATTAAGCCTCCATCCTTTTCCTCCTCCACGGCAGCAACAAAAATTATTGCGAATGGGCGCAGTTTGCTCTCATTGCGCTTTCTGAGGAAAAAAGCTGGTTTTCGCCAAGCCCCAGCTTCCTTCAGCTGCATGTTACCATTGTGCTGGCGATTTTATATTGATTTGCTAGTGGTGCTACACAGCAACACAGGTTTAATAGTTGCGCTCCGAGGTGTTAAAGTATCTATGCTGGTTGATTGTGTGGAAAATGTCTTCGCTGATTCAAGTGCCCAAATAAGCGCTGTTTGTTCTGAAGGGGAGAAAGAGAAGCCTAAAAGAAACGCTTTCGTCTTTATAATTGCTGAGCCTGATTCAAAGAAAAGTATATTTGAAGATTTGATAAAGGTTGAAGGCGTGAACGAAGTGTATCTTTCTCATGGCACTTACGATTTTGTTGTAAAAATCACCGGTAAATCCTTGGATCATCTTCGAGAAATCGTGTTTAACCGGATAAAGAATTTGAGCAGCATTAAGTCAACTTTGACTTTAACGGTAATTTAAGTTCTCGACATAAGCGTAAAAAACAAAGTTTTCAGGTTTCCAACTACAAGTGATGCTGCAGATTGTAAACGAACTCAACAAAATTTAGGTCACCTTTTTCTGGAGCGTAACAGAAACCTTCGTATTTTGCGTGAAGCCGCTCGATAATTTTTATTTCGATCAGTTTAGCAGCTGAACCGAAGATCTGATCAATCGCTCTGGCAAAATCTTCAATTTTATAGGGAATTTCATTTTCATCTATGCAGTAATTACTTTTTAGGTGACGGTAAATGGCTTGCTTGTTGGTATTTCCTAAAGCTGAGAAAACGTCATTAATCGCCTCTGCAACTGCATCTTCAAAAATAGTTCCAGGCACCTCGTTTTGGGTTAAGAATGAATACGGAGCGCTTAAGATAGTTTGAGGTTGTCCCATTTTCTCATCCTGTATTCATGTTGTTTTGTTGTGCTTAGCTACACTTATATCGTAACATTTAATATATGAACACAGCAGTCAAAAGTCGATATATTCCGAAAATTGACATATCCAAAAAAGAGTGGAATTCAAAAACGCCTAAACTAAGATAAACAAAGAATCCGAATTATTGCACTTTATGTCTCCGGCTGACATCGCCTTGGGGTATTGCCTGGTTTTTTTTAATGCACGCACTTAAATGTTTCCAAAACATGTAGCGACTTCCACGGTTGACTATCACAATATGGACAAGTAAACGTTGGCTCTTTCACCCATCAATCACCCTTAAGCTAAAAAAAATGTCACATGCGTGATATATTAGTATGTGGCTAAAATGAAGCTGCAACGGAAAAATCAGAATCTTTTCTGCTACTTCCTATTGGGATAGAATAGACTTTGCGGTTTGCAAATAAACTTGAAAATCGCTCTCAGAAAATAGTACGAAAACCACTCTCTCAAGCTTATCTTCTTTTTCCAAAAAATCTTTTACAGTTCTTACAGCTATTCGGCTGGCATCTTCAATAGGGTAACCGTATGCCCCAGTGCTAATTGACGGAAACGCAATTGTCTTAAGTCCTTTAGCAAATGCAAGCTTTAACGAGTTTTTGTGTGCTTGTTTCAAAAGTTCCGCTTCAACATGGAATCCTCCGAGCCAAACAGGCCCAACCGTGTGAATGACATATTTAGCTTTTAAGTTGCCGCCTGAAGTAATAACTGCTTTTCCAGTTGGAAGACCATCAGGCCATTCCGTTGCCCTTATGCGTCTGCATTCTTCAAGAATTTTAGGTCCACCTTTACGATGTATCGCTCCATCGACTCCACCGCCGCCCATAAGCGACGAATTTGCCGCGTTCACAATCGCGTCTGCTTCGATGTCGGTGATGTCGCCTTTGATCAGCTGCAGGATCGCTTTTCCAACTTGAAATTCCATGGATATTACTCACTCTTAATTGCTATATAACTGTACTAATCACTGACCATAAGGCTGAACCCATAAAGTATGCTCCGAAACCGACGAAAACTGCCACACAAAAAAGCGTAATTCCCATTCCTGTACGCTCAGTCCAAAACCGTTGCGATTTAAAAACCAGCATTGCCGTCACTGTGTAAAATGAAAAATCGCAGAGCCAATGAACCCCAGCAAACACTGAAAAACCGATTAATCCGAACAGTTTAGCATTTAAAATTAAAGCTGTACCGATGGTTAGCCACCATAAGATGAAACCAGCATTTACAACTGTGGTCCGGACTCCTGCAACTACCGAATCTTGTTTTGGGCTCACAGGTAAATCTTTAGATTTATGCCTATTCTTGAAAGTTTGAATGCCCATGAAAATCATCAGCGAGCCACCGACAATTCCTACTAAAATCTGCACGAAACCCGGAACGCCAAATTCGCTTAGAACAAAAAAAATGAGAACCATCAATGGAAACTCCACTATTCCATGACCAACTGCGATTAATGCGCCTGCAGTTTTACTTTTCGCCGCTTTTTCAATCGTGACAGCGAATAGAGGCCCAGGCATTAAAACACCTGACATTGAAATTAAAGCAACCGAAGCAAAAAACAGGTACGGATCAGTAATAAAAACCATTGTTTTCAAGTCACCATCATAGCTACAGCTTCTTTCCACCCGTTACAACCAGAATCCTGGACCAACGCCACTGCCGCTGCTGAAACTCAACATTCAGCCCAGCTTTGACAAACATTTCACGCGTCTTAGCAGGATTATTACGTTTAAAATGGCGAAAAACGTGCGAAAAACCAAAAGGCAGCATGATATCTGCAAGCAAAAACCTTCCTTGTGAATGCAAAACACGTGCAATTTCGCTTACACCCTTAGCTTGATTACTCCAATGATGGAAAGAAAGCGTGCTAAACACAAGGTCAACTGAAGCATCAGGTAAAGGTAAAGACTCAGCCATAGCTACATGAAATTCGGCGTCGGGTAAAAGTTGAGTTGCCTGTTGTATCATTCCTTCTGCTGGATCAACACCAATCAACCGCGCATCAGGCCAATTTTCCTTGGCTTTTCTGAGTAATCGTCCTGTTCCGCAACCAACGTCAAGAATACTTTCGGGCTTTTTCCCGTTTTTAGCTAAATCTAAAACTATCCTCTGAACCCGATCAAAAATGTAGCCTTGTCTCCGCGAATTCTCGTAAGTTGCTGACCTTCGATCGAAATCTTGAACATCAGCCTTTTTCTGATTAGTCTCCATCCGTTTTTTCCTTCAAGCTTAATGTAGCATTGTTTTGTAATTTATTTGTTTAAGTCTTCGTGGTTAATTAGCTTGTTTTAATTTTAAAGCAGTTTCTGTATACAAAAGCATCAACAAAACATGTTTTTAAGTGCTGCTTTTTTTTCCTTTCAGAAGCTTAGTCTGCATATCAACGATTTCGGCACTATCCCTTGCCTGTGCATAACTGTCAAGCAATACACCGTTCAATTCAAAAAACGTGTGTCCCCATGTGAAAATAGACAAAAGCTCCGTTGCCTTTTCCTTGAAACCAGCGATGTACAATGCGGCAGCAATAGCTTCAGCAGTAGTCAACTTTGTGAGTTTACCATAATTAACAGGGTTGCCTGCGATCAAGATGGGCAAGCAGCGGCTGGTTCCCTTCACATGTCCCGATAAAACTTTCTGCGCATGTTCCCAACTGCAATCCAGCGCGACTAAACCAAAATTTTCAACCCTCTGCTTGTCCGTGGGTGAAAACGCTATTTCAGAAAACGGGTTCAGCACTATGGCGCGTTTTGGCAAAAATCGTGTCTTAGTAACTATCCTGGCTAGTCCACGACGTTTAAGCCTCAGTCCAGTGCATTTTTTGGGGTCACATTGCGCTGCATGGTAAATCGTGATTCTTGGAACATTAATCGTTGAAGGTTTTTGGTTAGATTCATGTTCCACTCGGTTTGTGCACCTTCAAGTGACTCATCGGGTCATCAAAAACCCGTGGAATCCAATCGATAAGGTCCGTAGCAACCATGTGAAAACCAATTTCGCTCGCAACAAAGTCGCCTGCAGCACCGTTAACAAAGGCGCCAGCCACTGCAGCTTCAAACGGGTCTATATGCTGAGCCATTAAACCGCCCACAATGCCGCTGAGAACATCGCCCGTTCCCCCAACCGTCATGCCTTGATTGCCCGTGAAATTCAACTTAACCCTTTCAGCGTCGCATACAATGTCAACTTTGCCCTTTACAAGAACAACCGCGTTAAGTTTCTTTGCGGTTTTCTGAACTGCCAAAACGCGTTCTTCTTGGTTCTCAAGTAAAGTTTCGCCTGTTAGTATCGCGTATTCGCCTGCGTGAGGCGTAAGAACCAGCGGCACTTTTAAGGGTCTTTTGAATTTCGCGAAGGCTTTTAATCCATCCGCATCCAAAAGCAGAGGTTTTCCAGCCTTCTCAACTTCTTCAATGCAGAGCTTGACAAACTCTGCGGTCTCAGGGTTTAATCCTAAGCCGGGTCCCATCGCAACCGCATCTGCAATATTTAGGTATGGTTTTAGTGTTTCCATGTTGCTTGGTTTCAAATTGGTGCCTTCAAGCTTTATTGTTATTAAGTCAGGAGACATTGAGGAAATCGCGTATGCCGTCTTTTCAGGGGCAGCAAGATAAACAATGTCCACGCCTGTTCGCATTGCACCAAGGGAAACCAATGTGGGCGCTCCGGAGTAAACCTCGCTTCCGCCGATAACTAGCAGACGCCCGGAATCTCCCTTATGGGCTGTTGGGCTGCGGGGTTTGGTGGCAAGGTAAACATCGCCTGGACCAGCATACTGTTCTATTTCCTTGGGCAAACCTATGTCTTTGACAACTAATTCGCCAACGTACTTTTTCGCCTTGTTTAACCCCAACTTTGCCTTATGGAATGTCACCGTCAAATCGGCTTTTACAGCGGTGCCTAAAACTTCGCCGGTGTCTGAATCTATGCCTGTTGGAACATCAACCGCTAATTTAAACGCGTTCAAAGAATTAATGTACTCAACTACTTGGGATATCGGCGGCTTAAGTTGCCCTTTAGTTCCTGTTCCCAGCAAAGCATCAATGACGATGTCAGTAGTCACTTTGGGTATGGCTGAACTGTCGGTTACTTCAATCAGCTTAACCTTATCCTGCAGAGACTGGAGAATCAACCAGTTTTTCAATGCTGCTTCATGATTAATGTCGCGACCTCTGCCTACAAGAATAACTGTAACGCTGTAACCAGCGGCTAAAAGGTGTCTAGCAGCTACAAAGCCGTCACCGCCGTTTCCGCCTAAACCGCAGAAAATAGCACTTTTCTTTTCCTTTGGGAAGCGTGAAATGGTTTCTTGGGCTATGTTGCGTCCAGCGTTTTCCATTAGTTGAAGCAGACTTATGCCATAGTATTCCGCGTTGGTTTCTAGGGCACGCATCTCGCTGCTTGAAATAGTCGAGTTTTGGTTTTTATCATGCATGTTTATGCCTTGTTAAATTATTGTTGCATTTAAAAGATAAGCCTATCCTTAATGGTATACAAAAGCATCAACAAAACAAAGTAAAAGTTACTTGGTTTTAGGTCGGTAGTTTTTTCCTCTGTACTCTTTTGAAATTATCATGGTTGAGGTTACAAGAACGTTAGGTACCGTTCTGACTTTATCCGAAACGAAATCTTGCAGTTTTCCCAAATCATCTGTTGTTATCCGTGCTATCACATCGTACTCGCCAAAAACTATGTCTGCCTGCATAACCTCGTTAAACTCAATGATTTTTTGAGCTACCTCTCTTTCTGTTCCCGAGGCAACCTTGAAAAGAACATAGGCTAAAACTGACATGTTTTCACCATTTCATTAAACTCATAAAGGCTTAATTACTTTTCCATGGTTCCTGAGTCTCGCAAAAGTTTATTCAATAGCAGCACCCTATCTTATATAGAAGCTGGAGTAATTTTTTAAAGAAAGCTAAACAATTTGAAAAGTAGGTGTCCTGTTTGAAAAAAACCTTTAACATAACAAGTTCTGATGCCCTTTTGATAACTGATATCCAAAAAGATTTCCTACCGGGCGGTGCCCTGCCAGTTGAAGGCGGGAACGAAATAATTCCTGTTTTAAACGAGTATATAAGGCGTTTTGAAGATGCTAAAGCGCATGTTTTTGCTTCTAGAGATTGGCATCCGCCGAATCATATCTCGTTTAAATCGCAGGGTGGTCCTTGGCCGCCTCACTGCGTTCAGGGGACGAATGGTGCAAAGTTTAGTCCTGAGCTTAAGCTGCCCGCTGGCATCGTGGTGATTTCTAAGGCTACGAATCCTGAACATGAAAGCTACTCGGTTTTTGACGGAACAAGCTTCGCTCATGAACTGCGAATGTGTGATGTTAAACGCCTTTTTGTTGGCGGCTTAGCAACGGATTATTGTGTTGTAAACACGGTTCTTGATGCACGTAAACTCGGTTACGAGACAGTGGTGCTTTTGGACGCAACGCTTGGGATCAACAAGCAGCCTGGCGACGTGGATAGGGCAATTGAATCAATGCTTAAGGCTGGAGCTGAACAAGCTACAAACGATGATTTTCCAGACACAGTTGACAAGTTGCCCTTAGGGGAAGCTGAACCTGACAAAATGGAAGACAAGGATTCAGAGAGGGCTGCTGTAAAGAAAAAGGCCCGAATGCGTCCCAGAGGGTCTTCAAAGAGGATTCGCACGGAGAACACAAAGTGAATTTTCTCGAAGTGCAACGAAGCTTATATAATCATGCTTTTCTTTTTGCCTTAAAACCCAATTTGCCCTCCTGCGGCTTTTTTAACAAGAGATATTGATGCCAACTTGGGCTTTTTATCTTGCCGAAGTTTAGAAATAGACCTAACTAAGTTAAATTAGGCGGTCGTTCAAAGCGTATTCACTATTTACATGCCTTTGATTGGCAATCGTCAGGCAGTTTTTAGCCGTAAGTCCTTTCTGCTCAGGGTTAAGAGCACAGTTTTGGTTCTGGGTGGTCAACGAAATTTTTCCGAATGGTAGCTTTTTACAATAAATAGTTAAAAAATCGTATGCTAGCTTACGTGATTACCATTAAATCGTTAAAATACTATGTTGACTGCCATGTTTTCTATGATTCGATAAGCGAAAGTAGAACCTTCAGAAATTTAGCGGGCAGTAAAGAGGGCCGTTGCCGCTGAGTTCTTTAATTTTTTTTATTGTTCGCCTATGACTTGGATTATTAGGGTTCTTTTTCTTGGGTAAACATCTGTTTCTACAAAAAGCGGCGACTGCCAGGTTCCAAACGTGACGTGTCCATTGACTATTGGTAAGGTTTTATCTGGCGGAAGAATCATTGAGCGCAGATGTGAATAAGCGTTGGATGGATGCTGGTAGGCCTTGTTTTTTGGCGTAAGTTCCTCAAGGAACGCTTTGATGTCGTTTAATAAGGCGTAATCGTTTTCCGTTAAAATTAGGACGCCCGTCGCGTGGGGAGCAAAGATGTGAACTATCCCGTTTTTGATGCCTGAGAGCGAAACCTCTTCCTGAACTTTGTCAGATAAATCAATGAAGTCTATTTCGCCCCTCGTAGTAAAGCTAAAGCTTTTGTTTACGACTTTAAAGTTTGACATTGCACGCTTCTTCCTACTTGTTTATCACATAGAAACGTTGAAAAATGTTTCGAAGACTGAGCACTTTTTAAACTCTTTCGCTGTTCGCTAAAAGCAAAAACAACAAGCCTTCGCCATCCGAAGCCCCTTAAAAACAAAAAAGACGCATAATTCGTCAGGAATGTTTAATTTTACACGAAAATTCATAATTTTTTTTGACAATTATTTGTTAAAAATAACCATTCCTAACGACTTTCGCTCAACAAAAAAATTTATACAGGATTACTTTACGCAAATCAGTTGAGTAAAAAGCCGAAAAAATAACTCTACTGACCCAAAAACGCTTAATCCAGCATAAAAAAAGGTAAATTTAATCGATATCTCGCTTGTTTCACAACGTTAAGCGTCTATTGTCCAATTTAAAAAGACATTTGCCCCCTTCGGTTGCCATTTTTAACCAACTTTGGTTTGCATTATGTTATGTATATTAAGGTTCGTCAATTTTCGAAATTTTTTGAAGTATTTAACTCGTCAAGATTACGGCAGTAAACACTTTTTGGTGTGTTTGGTTGATGCTTTTGTATTCAAGTAGTAAAGTTACCGAATTATTGCGATCAGCAAAATTTTTTTCTTAAGCCGTTTCCACGTGTACCCTGATTTCACGCGAAATATAATCATTTAAGCTATTGTTTGATTGACCTCTGTTTAAATTTGGCCGTTTGTCAAAAGTGAAAAACAAAGGATATAAAAAGAGTAGGCTATTTTAAGCAACAGTTCGTATTTCATAAAGATAGAATGTTTTTTTGTGTTCAGTTGAACATTCTGGGATTTCATCTTTTAATGCTTTCAACCAATCATCAACCGTTGAGAAACCAGATTTCGTAACATAAAATCCTAAGTTAGAAGTTGAGATTAACGGAGAAGTTACGTTAAATGTTGTAATAGTAAATTCTGTCTGTGAGTCTATGGGGGTTTGAGAATCATGGTATGTTTTGCAGACTTCAACAAACTCTTCGAATTTAATTATAAGATTAGCATCATAACCCTTAATTCTGTAGTACGAGAATCGTGGATTTTCAACGTCTGTAAGTATGAAAACAGTGCCATTTTTCTTAAGATAATCAAGGGCATTAGGGTCAATCTCAATTTCTAAAATATCTGAGTAACTATTTTCGCCCATACTGTTTTCCACCCATCTATCATTAATTAATTACTTAATGTCATCAATTTAATATCAAACAGTGTAGATAAACTCTATTGTGTCAAGTCGTCTGCTGTCGGGAATTTCTCTGTAACTTTTCGGTGGCGACTAAGCAACAATAAATCAGCTATTTACGGCCTTCAGAAGGATGCTGTACCAGCAATCAACAAAAACGCTGCCCCCTAAATTAGCCACGCGCACCCACCAAGCATCCTCTGGCACTTTACAGTAAGCCCAAGTAAAGTCGCATAACATTTTAACTTTATTACCGATATTCTGCCTTCTGAAAATTTAGGAAAATAACTTTACAGCAACCCGCAAAAAGTCTTAAGCAATCAACTAAAGAACTTTAAGCATGCCTTGACGACAACCAAATTGCATTAAAGTAACTCTTACCTACCAAGCACCCAAACAATCCTTGTAAGCCACCCGGATCTAATTAATCCATATTTAGAGCCGCATAATCCCAGAGCAACCGTTGCGACTATCGAGCCTAACTGCAGCCAAACGAGCGAACTGTATTCAGCAATCTCTAACGCTTGCGGCCCCGTCACAGACGAGGGAAAAGTTTAGCCCAGACTATTCAGCTAAACAAACTTTGGGTGCAGTTGCGGTTAATTGAAAATTACCTTGCTGCCGAATGGCGTGTGAGCTGCGGCTTTTTTGGAAAAATTTTGATTTTACAGAATTTTTGCATTTGTAATAGCCCTAAAATAACGGGTTACCGTTTTGCTTATTTTGCCAAAGTACGCAATTTTAAAGGCTATTTTGCTATAAATTGAATGGGTTGTGGGTGTTTTTGTTCGAAACGGTAAAGCTTGAAAATCAGCCAATTTTTTTCTATGGAAGCGATAATTTAAAAGCCTGATTTAGGGCTAAAATGTCAAAAAAGCCCGATTTCAGCCTTTTCGATGGTTGTCTTAGTGCCCTGGCATGGGGAATATCGGGGCCTCATATAAGTACCGTTGAAAATCTCCATACGAAGCTAACGCCTATTTTTTCGGTTCAACTTCGAGAATTCTGCAGTTTTTGCCGAGACCTGTTAAAACTTTGCTGATTTACACAAAAATTTAGAAACGGAATTTTTGCAATCAAGACGTGGTTGAGGATTTGCAATCCATTTGAGCTGGGATTTTGAGCCGGACTTAGTGATTGTTTTCTCTCTGCGTAATCATTGCCGCTAGATAGGAGCGTCGACATCTTTTTGCAGCTAAGATCACCTAACAAAAAGTATGCCCCCTAAGCTCTACTTTCAATTTTGCTAGAGAAATTCACTTGCTAAATTGATACCCTACCCCGCCTTTCTGGTGCCAAATGTGAGTTCGGCTGTTAGTGAGAGGTAGCTACTTGGTGATACTGTAAGAGGGGCGGTTTGGTTGATGCTTCTGTATACGGGGACAAGTCTTGAGCTGTTTTTTGTGACCTCACCGAATTTGAAACGGCAAAATTTTGTCTCTAATAGGCTTTGTTTTGGGGGCTTTCGGGTTCAGCGCTTGCTTTTGTAGTGTTTAGTGTAGTCTAATCGGACAAGATTTTGTGCGTGTGGATGATAGCTGTTACGTTGCCAGTAGCTTTGGTGAAGTTGGTATTACAGTGAATTTTTAACGTCACCAGCGTTCTCCAGAAGCACCAGCCACTTAATCGTATACGAAAGCATCAACACAACACTTTTTTCCCAGTGCTTCTAGGCAACAATTTTTATCTCCAACGCCTGATAAAGTAGCAAACATTAAGGGGAGAAAAACCGTTGAGCACAGAAACAGACAGAGTAAGGCTTCGCCGCTGGCGCAAAAGAGGCTTCTACAGCGAAACCGTACTGGTTAAGCTCCTGCAGAAAAAAGGCTACAACGCCGTCCGAGTTCCAGTAAGCAACCCGAGCCTCAATCCCCTGCCAGATATCATGGCAAGAAAAGGCACGCACAGCTACGCTTTTGAAGTAAAAAACGCCAGCTACTACGCCTACTTTCCCAAACAGCAAATCGATAAACTCTTCAGGTTTCTTGACCTCTTTATCCCCGCCGATAACGGACATAAGCACGCCGTCGTTGCGGCGCATCTGGGCAAACGGTGGCTTTTCAAAGAAATCAGCTGGACCGACTGGGAGAAAAATAAGCTTCCGGAAAAAGTCAGAATCCTCAAGCGGGACAGAGGAAATCTTAACTTGGATACAACTTACACTTAGAAAGGGGAGAAATTTACCCCAACATTATTATCTGTAATGGCTACCATCTTTTTTCGCGCAAGGGTAGAGAGTCTGTGTCGGAAAAAGAAGGCGCCATGGTATATGCGGAAGCCTTAGGAAAAACTTACCAAATAGGCAAAGCCAAAATTGAAGTGTTAAAGGATATAACTTTTTCAATTCCTAAAGCGAAATTTGTTGTAGTAAGCGGTCCTTCGGGCTCAGGAAAAACAACGCTGCTTAACATAATTGCCGGAATCGATAGGCCGACAAGTGGGAAAATTTTTGTCCAAGGAGAAGATTTGAACGATAAAAATGAAGATTTCTTGTCAGATTTCCGATGCAACAACGTGGGCTTTGTCTTTCAATCTTATAATTTGGTTTCCACTTTAACGGTGGCTGAGAATGTGGCTTTTCCAATGGAATGGAGTAAAAAGCCTGAAGAAGAAATAGAAAAACGCATAACTGAATTGCTGGAAACGGTGGGGTTGCAGGATCGGGCGAATCATTTCCCATCTCAACTTAGCGGGGGAGAGCAGCAACGTGTGGCTTTCGCCAGGGCATTAGCGAATGACCCGCAGCTTTTACTTGCGGATGAGCCGACAGGCAATTTAGATGAAAAAAATGGTCAGAAAATTGTTCAAGTGCTTCAGCTGCTGAAAGAAAGAGGAAAAACGGTTATTGTTTCAACACATGACCTCCAGATAAGGCAGTTAGCAGATAAAGTTTTAACCCTTGAAGCTGGCAAATTGGCGAGCGAAAATGAGTACGGCAGCTTTTCCAATTAATGATTTACTTCGAAGGAGGCTTCAGACAAGCTTAATCATTGCCACTTTAACGTTAAGTGTTGCCTCTACACTGTTTCTTTTACTGTATGGCAGTCGTTTAGGCTTTAACTTAACCTCAACCACTGGCACGTTAACTGCAGGCTTAACCACCACTCTTACTCAGTTCTTACTTTTCATCGGCATATTGATTTTTGCCGTAGGAGCAGTGTTAACCTCCTTCATCGCTTTCTTAATGATGGCTCAGCGAACACGCGATTTCGGCTTGATAAAGGCAGCTGGATGCCCAAATAGCCTTGTTGCAGGATACTTCATGACGGAACTTTTAACCACAACCCTCGCAGGATGCGTCTTAGGCACAATTCTTGGCTTTTTAATGGATTACGCCGCCGCAAACATCGTTTTTTCTACTTATCAGCTGCCCAATTTATGGTTCGGACCCTTAGTTTTCGTTGTATTTTTTGTTCTTTCACTAATTTTCGGGGCCCTGCCTCTCCTTAAAGCATCCAAAATGTCACCAGTAACTGCACTTTCACCAGTAACCTATTACAGTTTAACCGCAGAAAACAAGCATAAACCGCTATCACGGCATGCAATAACTTGGAGAATCTCTACCAGAAGCTTGTACCGTCGGCAATCAGCAAATCTCAGAATCATTATGTTGCTTTCAATAGTTTTCATTCTTCTAACGGTTTCTGTTGCGGGAGGAATCATTGCCAGCGGCACCACGATGTCCTGGGTTCAAAAAACTACTGATAAAAACACGATTGCAATAGCGACTAACAGCATGGGTAACCAGTATGAACTGCTTTTATCCAAGTTTTCCGGATCCACAGAAACAGGCGTTTTTAACTATTCGGACCCAAATCTGGCGATTCCGGACTCAATCATTACTCAATTGATTGGTTTGTCAAGTGTGAGTTTGGTTGATACGCGGTTGGTTTTAAATGAACATGTTCAAGAGGTCAACAATTTCACTTTTGACGGTTCCACTGGTCAAACCTTTTTAATGGGTGATAGCAGACAGGGAGACGCAATAGTTATCGGCGTTAACCCAGAAAGCCTTAGCGGCACATGGAGCATTGAAGGCAGGTTTCTAAATGAAAATGACGATTTTGCGGCTGTAATCGGAGATTCAGTTGCTCAATCAATGTATACACCTGACCCTAGCAAGAATATAAACCAGTCAAATCCCCTTGTTGAAGGTATATCATTTGAGAAAACAACCTTCAACATAGTCGGAGTTTGCATAGATCCAATAAATAATGGCTTAGTCACCTACGTGCCTATTGAGAATCTGGAAAATATCACTGGTCTCTCTAACCCTAACTTGCTATTAGTTACGTTAAAGAGTTCAGCGGACCAGTCTGCAGCCATTGCGCAAATCAAAACATTAATTCAATCGATAGATCCGAACTTGAATGTTTTTCCTTTAAATAGCGTTGTTGAAAAGAACACGAATTTTTTAGCTTCAACTTGGCGGACAATAATGCTTCTGCCCCTCTTTATTTTAGCATCTGCGGCTCTTTGCTTAGTAGGTTACATGATGCTTGCGGTGGATGAGCAACATCAAGAATTCGCTGTTTTACGGGCTGTTGGCGCTAAACCAAGAATAGTTATCTATGTTTTGGCAATCCAAAGCTTAATTGTGCTGATTTCAAGCTTTGGAGTCGGAATATCGCTCGGTACCATTATAACTTTGCTTATTTTGATGCCTCAGCCGCTTGTTACAAGCTTCACAATCTTAGAGATAACCGGTTGGCTTCTTGCAGCTTTAGCAGGAATGTTCCTTTTTAGCCTTTACCCCGCCTTCAGATTAGCTAAGGCTTCAATTTTAAAAATTATGACTTAACGAATTGAAAGTTTTAGGAAAAAACTTGATCGATTCGGTGCTGGCTGGCAGTTGGTTTAGGAAATCTTGCAGTTGAAGTATAGGCACGATGGGTACCTCATAATAGAACTTGAATGAACTGGGTATGAGGGATAATATGCATGGAATAAACTTTGCTTCACTCCATTTTGTGCATTCAAGTTTTAGGGCAATGTTTGGCAAGGAATCGGCGAATGCTCTTGTTCGTTCCACCTGGGAATTAACGATTCTCTTCAAAGCTGAAGATGCAATTGCATGTTGCCAATGTTTACAATCTATGCAGATGACTAAGGGTTTCTTGCAGCCTACTACGTCTATTTCCCATCTGCGAGCGGCATTTTTAAATCGAACATTATTTGACACCTTGTATCCGTTGTTTTTCAATGCAAAAGCGGTAATTTCTTCAAACTCTTGCCAACAAAGCAAATTGCTGATATGCTCTACGTCTGCTCCTAATGATGCCGCTTTAACTGCCAGTTTAAGCCTACCGCTGCTTTCTACTTCAACGCTGCCTTGTTTCAAATAAATGAATCCTTCGTTTTGTAGTTTTGCCAGCAATTTTCTCGAAGTTGCTGAGGGTACGTGGGCCTCTTTATTGACATTTTCAGTTAAAACAGACCCTTTTTTCGTCAATTTTAGAAGAGAAATTACCAGATTACGCTCAACGCTCATGGCTAACCCTTACGTAAATTGACACAAAAAAAGCAAAAAAAGGCAAATTGATTCAGAACTAAAAAAGTTCGGCGCATATACCTAAAACGGTATACAGAAGCATCGACCAAACACACTTTTAATGTCCTCCCAGATAATTTAGCTTCATCCAAGACAATTCACCGCCCCTTGCCACTATACCCTCACACATCGTCCATTTCTGAAACTTTATTTCAGGCCTTATTGAAATACCCTTCCTTCTTTTCGCACAAACCAAAAACAACAAGCATTCGGCAACCGAAGTACTCAAAAGTCAAAAAAGGCATGGATAATTATCAGGCATACATAAATTTAGCTAGAGCTTCAATGATTTTTTTAACTTTTACGTGTAAAAAATTCCCGTTCGAATTGTTTTCGCTTATAAAAAACTCTCACAGCGGCAAAGTCTGCGCAAATAGGTTGATTAAAAGGCTTGAGAGTAAGCTGCTGACAATAAAAAAGTTTGAATTAACCATATAAGAGATGAATTTTAAGTGCCATCTTGCTTATTTTCAAGCTTTTATATTATTTCCTATCGTGTTTTAAACACAAAGTGGAGCTGCCGATTGCCTTTTTAAGTCAATTTAATTTGGCACCGTTACGTATATTTAAGGTTCGCTTATTTTCGAGAAATCCAAGCGGTTAAGGCATCAAAATCAGGGGTACCGATGCTTTAAAGTGGTTTCGTTGATGCTTTTGTATACAAAACAGGACTATAGCCCTAAGAAATGCAGTTTGGCCTTTAAGTAATTGTCTAAAAATAGAAAAGAACAGTGGGGGAAAAAGTTATTTTATTTCTCTTTCTCTTGGATTTCGCATTGAAGCTTTTTTATGATCTCGTCAACTCTTAAAGGCTCGATTTTCAGCGTATAAAGTTGTCTAGGTGTGCGAAGTTTAAGCTTAACCGTGTCTTTGAGTCTTTGCACTGAACAGTACTTTGCTTTGGCGCTCATGGCTACAAACTTATCAACATCAGTAATTTCAGATGGCATACGATTTTCCTCTTACTAGCTGCTTTCATGGATGCAAGTCGAGTTTTTATTTGTTTTGGTGAAAAATAATTGAACCGTCAAAAAGAGGGAAAATCTCTTAACTTTACTATCATAATCAAATATCCTATTTAAAAAAGTTTAAACATGCTTAAAGAAAAGGGGGGTTCAGGTTTCTTACTGCCGATAGAAAGCTTTCTTACTCAAGCTTTTTTTGACCGTATGCCAAGCTTAAGGTTAATCTCAACAGTGTATTCCTTGTCAGCTTTTCCAACCGCAAAGTTCCATTCTTTTACTTCTACTTCCATGTCTTTGAATTGATTAATAATTGCATCCTTGTATTCTTGAGCAGTTTGACCGATTTTCTGTAATTTATCCGTTATATTAATGGATGTTTCAGGCACAAATTACACCTCCTAATAACGATGCTAACTACGCTATAGGCATTGATAGCTAACTGCTTTTAAAAATTTGTGACTGTACACACACAACAACAAAAAATGTTTAGTTCCTAAAAGCGGACTTCTTTCAGGGGGTCTGCCAAAACCAAATTCACAGAAAGTTAGAGGTCGAATGCTCTTTTGATTTTAATGCTCTGGATGCGTGTGGCTTATGCCGTAATATATGGTTACAGCAAACAGGAATATGAAGACAACTGCGATTGTTAATGCAGCGATGATCGCGTTATTGTAGTTGTAGCGTTCCTGTGGAGTGAGTGTAATTGTAATGTTGGTTGATCCTTGAGTAGGATTGGTGCCTGGAACTATGTACTTGTATACGGTATTGTTCGTCTGAAGGATAACAAGAACTGGAGGTACAACTAAAGCTACCGCTAGAAACACCGCAGAAAGTAAAAAAACAAGTTTCCTATGCATGAAAATCCCATTAAACGATATTCTTTTTCAAGTTAATAAGCATTAAATTTCGATTGGTGACACTTTCAGGCAGGCTTGCAAACCTGCTGTCCATTGATGGCAGAGCAGAAAGCGCATCCTCTTATGGCAAAGAGCCCGAAATTCTAAGATGGACAAACGACTTATTCCTGTACTGTGAGGAGCAAGGCAAGCGCTGCTATCCGAATTTGACCCCAACCGTTTAAAACTCAGCATTTAATGGTGGGCCGTACCGGATTTGAACCGGTGATCTTCGCCGCGTGAGGGCGACGTCCTAGCCAGCTAGACTAACGGCCCGCTGGGTGTTGTGGATTGAAACTACGTATTTTCCCTTCATAAAACCTTTCCCCTCCTATAACAAACAGTATTGCGGTGAAAGTCATGGGACTAAGAAAAAAACTGAATTTCGAATTGTCGCCTGATCAAGAAGGCCTACTAATGTTGATGTGTTTTTTAGGCTGCGGCTTAATAGGCTACCTCTTAATCCACTTCACGGGTTTCCTGCACTAATTAATTACTAAACTATAGTGCATATTCAAATTCAGAAAGCTTTAAAACATTTCACTTCATTCTTGGATGTGGTCACTCCCAGAGTACGGTGCCAAGGTAGCTCAGCCCGGGAGAGCGCTCGGCTGAAGACCGAGTCGTCGCAGGTTCAAACCCTGCCCTCGGCACCATCTGTTAAAACTCCAAGCGTTTTATTGGACTGGCTTTTAAGCGGGCAAAAAATCGTTCCTAATAACGACCTTGGCTTCGGCACTTTTAATTTCGCTATTAGCTGGCAGATTAGTTGTTAGTGTCAAAGCAGCGTAACTGTTTTTTGTATAACCAATTGCAGAAGCCTGCAACTTAATGAAGGCAAAATAACTCTTAGCCAGATTTATAAGTGTGAAATAGAATATGAAGGAACCGAAACTTTTTTCGAAGAAATAGTTAGAGTAATAATTCCTGATATCTAAGTCTTAAATATTAATACGTGAGAATAGGTTATTGATGGCTCATGACGACCACTTTAGCGAAAGAAATCTTTATGGAAGAATTGTGGGAAATCCTTAAGAAAGGCGACGCAAAGGGCAAATGCTATGACTAGTGAATTGCGGGGCAACCATTAGAGTTATTTAATAGGAACTTGATGCAAATGCCAAGATCGTTTTTCGATTTGCTGAACCATTTCATTCGTAGGCGGTACCGATGGGTCATTATAGCGTGGGTGGTTGCTGTAATGCTTTCGCTTGTTCTTATCCCAAGCTTCTTTTCATCCGTTTCCTATAACCTGACCGGCGGGTTTGGGGGGCCTTCAAACACGATGTCGTCTAAAGCGGCAGATATATTGAAGGCTCAATTTCCATCATTAACCAGCAGCAGTGATGCCAGCATCGTTGTGGTCCTCCAAGGCGCTTCTGTATATTCTGACTCGTTAAAGCAGGATGTGCTTGCACTCAACGACATAATATCCAAAGATCAGAACATTGCAAATTATACTGGAGAAACAAGCCTTTACTCGCTGGAGGCTAGCCCGCTTAACTCGTCGATACCCTCTATACTTAATCAGACTGCAAGTTTACAATCCAACATAATCACGATTAACTCCGCACTATACACTTTGCAGGACAACCTATCAGAGTTGAGCACAAACCTGTTTCAGCTACAAACAGGGATCAACCAAACAGCCCAACTAATATACGGCGTGCCAGCAGCATTCGTCGGCGCCTGGCAAGAAATCAATGCTTCGGGCGTTACAGACCCAAACGATGTGGCAAACGCCGTGTTCAATGTAACCTCTAATTTCGGAGGCGACGCTCAATCCATCGCTTACTACTCAGTATTCTTCAACGCTTGGAACAGCAGTTTCCAAACCCTCCCAGAAGGCACCACAGTGGTCGACCGTGAAGCCTTTGCTGTGAACCAGTCGGTCTCCGTATTCCTGAGCAATCCACAGCTTGATGCGCAGACAAGCCAAATGATGGGGGCTGTTGCTTCAGGTTTGAGTGTTACAACTTGGAATCAAACTGACGCAGTAGCAAACTTGACAATTTCAACTATGGCATCAAGCATTCCTGCGGAACTCTCATCTGCCCTAGGAGCCTCACCAAACAGCATTGTCAACCAACTGTACAGTTTTGGGTCATCCCCTTCAAATGCGACGCTTGGAAACTATGCCATTTCACTTTTAGAAAACAGCTACTCTAACATGACAGCTGACGCGGGGTTTTCAGTTTCTGACCTGATGGATTCCTCTTATCAGCTTGGCTCATTACCCAGTGATACTCAGACATGGAATCTAGCCTGCGATCTTATTTCAAACGTTACTCAAACTACCTTTGCAGACTCTCCACTTTTCACCATAAACAGCGTGTCCCTGAGCAGTTTCCTATCAGGGCTTTCATCGAATGCAACAGCCGCCGACGTGAACCTTGCCATCAACAATGAGATTGCAACTCAACCTTTCACTGCTTATCCGTATGTACCTACCAGCGCGTTGACGGGTAATTTCGTTAATTCTCAAAATGATTCGATGCTGATTGTTCTTGGCTTCTCGTCCAATCCAGACGACAAAACAATCGCTCACGTGGAATCGGATGTAAAAAATTCAGGGCTTCAAAACTTTGGTTCGGTTTATGTAACTGGTGCCTCAGTTTTGACTCATGATGTTGCGAAGGCGTTCGTTCCTGCTCTGGAACTGACCGTGGGACCTGGCATCGCGATTTCCCTTTTAATCGTTGGACTACTGTTTTTATCGCCTGTCGCTGCTTTGATTCCAGTTCTGATCGGCGGCGTTTCAATTTCGGTTGCACTTGCCTCCATCTACGCTAGCGTGGTCGATATTAGCCATGGAAACATAACTTTCCTAACCCCAACATTAACCATACTACTGATGCTGGGTCTAGCAGTAGACTACGCAGTGTTGCAACTTAGACGCACAAGAGAAGAAAGGCAAAAAGGCAAATCAATGGAGGAAAGCGTGGGCATTTCCATTAAGTGGGCGGGACAAGCAGTCTTAACCGCAGGCATAACCGTAATTGTCGCTTACATTGTCATGGCAGTTGCTAACGTGCCCATCTTTAGCGAAGTCGGAAGCGCCATAGCACTTGGAGTCGCAATTTTGCTTATCGCTTCGCTTACCTTATTGCCCGCCCTTGAGATTGCTTTGGGTGACAGGATTTTCTGGCCGGGACTGAATAGGCATGGTAAAGCAAAGTCTGATCCTAACCAGAACAGATTAAGGCGCATGGCACATGGCACACTTAAACGTAAAGTGCCCATCATAATCATCATCAGCATCGTAGCCTTAAGCGCCTTTGTCGTCGTTTACAATACGCCTACTAGCGAGGAATTTTTGAAGCTTATTCCCAACTTCCCAAGCAATCAGGGACTAACCGTCATAGCTAACAACTTTGGAAGCGGATCAATGGAGCCAACCTCCATCATCGTCGCAACTCCCACACCGATAACCTACGGAAACAACCAGTTTAACCAGACCCTGCTGAACCAGATTGAGCAAATCACGGCTTCCGCCGCAGACTCTGCAGGAGTCACCAGTGTTTCAAGTACAACTAGACCTTACGGAAACGTGTTCAACTACTCTTCTGTGGAAAACATGTCTGAGCCGATTCAAATTCAATACGAAAGCCAGATGTTTTCAACAATTGGAGAAAATAACAAGACCGCATTAATTACTGTCAATCTTTCAAATTCAGCGGATAGTTTAACTACCGTCAACTCCCTACGCGAGATCGAGAAGAACATCAACCATCTGCCTCTCATAAGCGGCGTAACCGTTTACTTTGGAGGGGAAACCCAGTCAACTTCCGACAGCCAAACGTTTATGGCTAACCTGATTCCAGAAGTCGTATTGATCCTTGCAGCCGCGGTCTACGTAATTTTATTTTTCCAGCTCCGTTCAGCCTTCACGCCGATCCGCCTGATAGTTACAATACTTTGCAGTGTCGTGTTCTCTTTAGCCATTGTTTTCTCTATATTTTTCTATGTTCTTAACTTGCCCATCTTGGACTTTGCGCCGCTATTTGTAATTGTAACCATGCTAGGTGTCGGAATTGACTATGACATATTCTTCCTAACACGCATCCGTGAAGAAGCCCTCAACGGCAAAACCGACAACGAAGCAATAGTGACTGCCATCGAGAAAGTCTGGGTTACAATCCTCGGCTTAGGGCTCGTACTCGCCACCGTTTTCGCATCGTTAATCATAACTAACATCGCCATCCTTCAAGAAATCAGCCTCGCAGTCGCCTCAGCCATATTTATAGATGTCACCATCGTCATCCTTCTCTTTGTACCCTCACTCATGGGTCTAGCGCAAAAACTCAACTGGTGGCCCTACAAACTCTCCAGAAACAAAAAACAAGAAAACAACACAACTGAAACTATAAAGTAACCATACGCATACAAAGCAAGGGGAGAATTAAAGAGCTAAAGGGCGCAGAGGAGAAAATTTTGAAAGGAATTCGAAACAGTATTCATGCTTTGGATTTCATTGCTGTTGCCAAATCACACTAATTTTCTTATTTACGCTTTCTCACGTAGAATAAGGTTGCTGCTGTCGCTACCATAACTACGATTGCAACAATAATGAATATTGGAAACTCTTGAGCTTTAGTTGCTTGTGAGTGTGAGACGGTTAGAGAAGAGTTTTGTAGTGGGGTTGATGTTGGTGAAACTGTGGGCGCCGGTGTTGAAGTAGACGTTTTTGTGGGAGTAGCAGTTGGGACAGGAGTTGGCGTCGGTGAAGAAGTAGACGTTGGATAAGGCGCAAACGTTGCCGAGATGGTGTGGTCAGCCTGAACGTTGGTGAAGCTAACTGTTTGACCCGAAGGCGAAGTAACCGCGACCGAACCAGCATCAGTCGTTATACTTGCAATGTAATAGCCGCTACTCGGCGCAACAGTGAAACTCTGACTGCCACCATAGTTAACAGTGCTTGTGCTAGGAGTAATCTGGCCGTTAGCGGTCTGAGTGACCGTGATATTGTACGTGTTAATCGCGAAAGTCGCAGTCAACGAGCTATCAGCTGAGACGGCGCTGAACTGGTAAGACTGACCCGAAGGCGAAGTAACAGCGACCGGCACACCATTAGCAGTTATGCTCGCGATGTAGTGGCCAGTGTTTGGCGTAATAGTGAAGGCTGGAGTAGCACCATAGTTAACAGTGCTTGTGCCAGGAGTAATCTGGCCGTTAGCAGTCTGAGTGACGGCGATATTGTACGTGTTAATCGCGAAAGCTGCAGTAATAGCATGGTCAGCAGAGACAGCAGGGAAAGTATACACGTTACTAACCAGATCGCTGAGGACTGAATTGCCATCCACCGTGACATCCAAGATGTGATAGCCAGTGTCCGGCGTTACAGTGAAACTCGGCGTACAGCCATAATTGGCGTTCACAGAGCCGTTTGGACTGATTGAGCCGCCGGCTCCAGCGGAAGCAGTAATATTGAACGTGTCAATCGCAAAGCTCGCGTTGATGGTGTTGTCAACTTGGACATCGTTGAATGTGTACGTGTTGACAGGACCAACTGAGCTTCCATCCACTGAGACATCAGCTATGTAGAAGCCAGTATTCGGCGTTATAGTGAAGCCTTGATCACTGCCATAGGTAACGCCGACAGCTCCATTTGGATTGATTGAACCACCTGTGCCGGCAGAAGCAAAAATAATCGGTGTTGTTATGCTTGTGGCTACTACATCACTGACATAGTTGTCGCCGCCAACGTAGCCCTCGTCCCAATCGTGTCCGATTTCTAGCTCAGTTATTGCTCCAAATGTTTGGTTGGTGATTGTTGCTATTAATTGATCGTTGACAAGGAAGTAGAATGTGCTGTTGGCACCTGTAATGGCTAATAGCTGTATTTTATACCATTGACCTAATTGGATAGTGGGCGTTGCACTTGCTACTTGACCATTTCCAGCGTTAAATTGCCACTGATACGTACCGTCTGAATCTATTACCCGATAGTAAATCGGATTGTTATTTACATCTTGAGCCATTGTCATACAAATGTAATTGTTGGCTAATCCGCTAAAGTACAGGTAATATGTATAGTTTAGAGTGTTTGTTGGGGATATCGTTTCCGTTGCATAGCAAGGCACATTGCTAAGTGGAAAATCCGCTGAGTATGCGCTGTTGGTTATGGGGTTTGTAAGGTTTGTAATGAACGGCGACCCCACAGTTGTCCAGTTGCTGAAGCTACCACTTTCAAAATTATCAGTAATTATTATGTCTGCTTTTGCAACATTAACGAACATAAAACACGTTGAGACACTTAGTACTGCCACAATTACCAACGCTAATAATTTGTTCAGGTTCATAATTGTTTGTTTTGCCAAAACTTACACCTTAAAAATAACTTTGCTGAATTGATATTTACAAAAATTAACTGTTAAAAATATTCTCCAAGCGGTATATAAAGCGGTATAGAAACTTCATTAACATTTTCTAGATAAAACAGTTGCTTGCAAAGCTACGGCTTATACGCAAGATAACGTTTTTTATGAACCCTAATCCGCTTGATTTGCAAAGAAATTCCTAACGTTACAGAGTTGAATGAACAAGTTTTGTTAACTTGGCTTCCTACGATTAATTTCGCCTTTTGGCATAATTATTCCATCGTTAGGATCTCCGTAAGTGACAGCTTGCCCCTCCAAAAACAGTTTACCAACATACGCACATGTGACAGCATCAAATTCATGGTCACTCATCTGGTTGTTCAGTCCTTCGATGCCTAAATTTTCCAAGCCCGCTTTCAGATTGTCAAGCCCTTTCTGCTTTCTGGAAATCCCCAAAACATCCTGGGCGCCTCCGGGGTAAGCCTCTATGACAGTGAAGTGGTCGGCTTCCAGGATTCTTCTCAAGCTTATGCCCCGCTCGGTTAGTTTTCTCATCGGACCCAGCGTGACAGGAAAAAACCTTATTCCTCTTTTTAACAGTTCTCTGTCGCTTTCTCTCAGATGTACATCTGTTCTTTCCCCGATGGACTTTCTTCCAGGCGGCAGGCTTAAAGGCGCGTCAATCGCAACAACTCGGGGATTGCTTCCCCTGATTTTAGCTAGGATTTCCTCGTCTTTATAAACCAAGGCAGTCTCTGCCTTCATGTCTCCAAGTATGCAGAAGCCCGTGGGTCTGCTTTCAACGCCTGCCAAATCTAAACCAACAATCGACATGTGTCTTCAACGTAAGCTACATCGATCTAAGCTAATATTCTTGATTACGTTTCTCAGCCAAGCATTCCACATAGAATTACCCATTTAGGCAACACCAAATTTAGCGCCTGATTTTTTAATAAAACGATTGGCTCTCCCATTTTTTAACTGTAAAAAAGACCTTTTTTAACCATTTTACGTATATTAACCGCAAGTGTTTTATGCTGATTCATATGATAACATTGAACCATAGGGATAATTATGGCAAAATGCCCAGTTTGTGGAAAAGAAGTTAAAACTGCAAAGAAAACTTGGAAGATGGCTGGCAAACCTGACAAGAAAGGAAAAAGAACACAACTCACCATCGGACTTTACGAGTGCTGCGGTAAGACTTTCCGCGAAGTATTAGACAAGAAAAAAATCTAAACGCACACTTCCAATTTTCCTTTTTCTATTTTTCCTTATTTACTAGCTTATTTGTGACTGCTAAGGCGCGTTGTAAACTGGCACGCATGCATTAGATTGAAAGGTTCAAAAAGTGTTGAGGCAATTCGTATAACCGAGCATTCAGTGTGATGTATATCCTATGGTTTGCTATTAATTACCGTACAAACTGCGTCCCGCCCATCTAAGACAGACTCAACCCGGTCAGGATAAAGCCCATTAACAACAAAACATTCAATATCCAACTGCAAAAGCAATTTAGGCAAAAACTTGTCGACACTTGTCCGCTTGTTCATCTTTAAAAGCTCTTCAGCGGATAACTTGCTGATCAATTTAGCATCTGAAAACTTTTTCGGGTCACACGTATAAACCCCGTCTACGTCAGTCACTAAGACAACTCTGCTTGCGTTCAATTGACCTGCAATGTAAACAGCGATGGAGTCAGAAGTTACATCCCACGAGTTCTCCAGTACATCACCGTTAAGCATAAAGTTTGAGGGCAAAAAAACAGGCAACTTGCCCAAATCCCAAATTCTCTGCACGTTTTCAAGCTGGTTTATTACGGAAGAATGCGGCAATAAATCAGATAGCAAGAAGCCGTATTGATCCATTCCCAAAATCGCCATCCGATGAGACACTGCAGGTGACAAGTTAAACCGTTTATCTAAATCTCTCACGACGTCAGCGAATTCGCCGCCCCCCGGCAGCACTATTAGCTTATGCTTCTTGGAGATTTCGCTTAACTTTGCACATAGAGTTCTCAGTTTTTTGGGGCGTAATGCTAAGCTGCCGCCTACTTTGACTATTGCAGTGGTCATTTAATGATTTCTCCTTCAAGTTTACTGGCAGTCATCAGGGCAACACCGAACGCAGGAGTAGCCACCACGGCATCAGTTTGCATTAACGTTCCCAAATCAACTATGACATGGACGCCAATCTTTTCAGCGGCTTTCCTTGCAATGAAATCTTTGCCAAGCCCCGTAACCACCACTGACACCTCCTTTGATGCCAATGTTTTTGTGTAAGAGTACACTTTGTTTAAGCCTTCGGCAACCTGGAGGACTTGTTTATCATAAATGTACTCAGCCATGTTAATGATCTCTTGTTGAGTCAGCATTTCCGTGTCAGCACAAACCACTCTTGCCAACCTAGCGAAAGCTTCAGGCAAACTTTTTCCTCGCCCATCAGCCGTTTCACAAGTGTACTCCTTCGCGGTGATGTGACCTAAGACTAAGTGTACGTCGCCAGATAACGCGAACAGTTCTGAAGAGACCCCTGCAATTTCGTTCTTAACTGGAACAGAGTGCACGATTGCAGCGACATTCGTCCTTAAGCTTCCAGTGTAAACAAGCTCTCCGCAAATGAGCTTATCCAAATCCGTTTTACCTTTCGCCGCAACCTGCCCATTGACTACGGGAATTATGCTTGCACTTGTGCTTCCAACGTCAATCACCACGCAATCTTTAACTCTTTGAGCTACTAACCAGCCTGTTGCAGCCCAATTAGCCGCGGCAACCCCAAGCGGTTCCTCTTCAGCATTGCTGAGTAGCTCTAATTTTGCGTCGGTGTTCAAAACGTAAACTGGCACATTAGGGAAAGCTTTCTTAACGCATGCTAAAATATGGTGGACGCCTTCACGCTTGGTTGCGTAAGCATCGGATAATTCAGCGGTCATCGTTACACCTAAACCGTCAAGCCTGTTGACGCCTAACCGTTCCTTAAGCGTCAAAAGGACGCTTGTGAGTTTTTCTGGTTCTCTCCATACCGGAAAGTACTCCACTGCCACTTTGATATCTTGCAGCTTGCCTCTTTGCGTGTGTATGAAGGCAGCTTTAGTGTTGGCGCCTCCGATATCGTAGCCTAACACGTTTACCAATCTATTTTCCTCGGCTGATAAATGGTGAGTAAGCGCTTTTTAGCTTCTTCGAACCGTAACCGTGCATTGTCCAAGGATTCGCCTTGACCAGCAACCATCGAGCAAGCTTTATCATTATTATCCAGCGGGAAAGGCGGCGAAACAACTTCTCTTATTTGAACCGCTTTGTCAAAAGCGCTTACCGTCGGCTTTGGAGTCTCCACTTTCGAGAAGTAAACAAAACCCCTTGTTTCCAGTTTAGTTGGAAGCTTACCTTTCAAAACAGCGTCAACTAAAGCCTCGGCAACGTTAAAGGTGGCAACTCTAGATAAGCCAACATAAGAAGTTGTCAACCGTGGATTAACATCTACTACAAACGACTTATCATTCACCAAAACCAAGTCAACACCCACATAACCCCTTAAACCAGAAAAAGACTCAACAACCTTCTCCCCCACCCTGAGCGCTTCTTGTTTAAGCGGATGATCAAAGGGAACAGCACCGCCTTTGTAACTTGAAACAGCCTCTGGCACGGCAACCTTGACGTTCTGCTTATTCAAGCTAATTGCCAACGCTTTGCCGCCTGTGCAAAGGACGCTGACGCTTGCGGCTTCGCCTTCGATGAATTCTTGAACTATAAAATGCTTTTCTGCCGATTCAGCCTTTATTCTTGCAATTGCTTTCTCAACTTGGGCGTCTTCTTTGACGAGGCTTAAGCCGCTGCAGCTTACACCATTCATAGGCTTGAACACTAGAGGATAACTTAACTTGCTTCTGATGGTCTGCTTAACTTCCGCTAAACCCCAATCAACATTAACCATTGCCGTGTTAGGCGTCGGTATACCATTCTTTTTCAACGTCTCGTACAGAACAGTTTTATCCGCAACCCTTTGGACAGCGCTCGCATCACAATTAAGCCCAACCTTGCCTATGTGCACCACAAGTTCTACGAGTGACTGCAGGGTTTGCCCTGTTTCAGGCGCAATAACGTAGACAGCGTCATTAATTTTAGCAGCGTTAACGAGGAGTTTTTCGGCTTCCTTGGGGTAAAAGACGGGTACTGTGCAGTCGGCGACTACGGGAGGATTCAGTTTTGAAAGTCTAGCATCAAGTAAAACAGTTACCTCGTCGCCTGCAGATTTAAAATCAGAAACAATAGAGCGCAGCATTCCAAAGCCTTCAGATAAAACGCTTGGCGAAATAGGTTGCCCTGCGTATCCGCCGCCTGAAACGTGCTCGTAAACTAAAAGCCTCAAAGCAAAGCTCCTTCAGAGTCGATGAAAACCCACAGTAGCCTTAAAGCTTTTCGATTTGCCCATCTACTTCAAGAGACGCAAACGTCCTCTATACTTGGCTTCCGAATTTTTTCTTCATGCATTCTTCGCAAAGATTGTTCTTGAACCTTCTTATTCGTCTGGGCTGAAAGAGTTTTCCGCAAGCACTGCACTTTATTTGATTAACCCCTTTAGGCTCAAGCAGCTTGAGTCTTCTCTCAATCTCAGCTTTAACCTCAGAATCATCCTCCCTCTCCCAAGCCCCTTTCAACAGAGCCTTAGCTTGTTCTAAGCTTTTGTCTCCGAATACTTGAAGAAAAACACTATTTGATTTTGCAGCTCCTAAGTTTACTGGTAGCATGCAAACAAAATTTTGAGGATAATTCTTAGACTTACTAAAGTCAACAACAGCGAAGCGAAAGCCTCTCCTTGAATAATTAACATCATCCGCATAATACTCGAACACTTGTAGCCTAATATCCATGTTGATAAACCTTGAAGGGAATAACAGACCAATCAAGTTATAGAAGATTGCGGCTTACTTGGAATCCGTTATCCATCTGTATTTTCATCTTAAAGGAAATGCCAGAAACAAAAGATTTAGAAGACCTAAAGAAAATCTCGAAGTAAATGATGGAAATGGATGAAATAATGAGAAATTGAGAGGCAAACACTGGATGGATTACCAGGTGGATATACAGATTTGCCCTAGGCCCTCTATTGATTTTACGGCATACATCCTGATGAACGGAGGATTAACCCTAACGTGAAGTTGTATAATTGGCTCAGATATGATGTTCTTTAGACGGAATATATCAAGATTGGTAATATCAAAGATATTGCCGAAAATTCTTTAGAACATTTGAAAGGAGACAACAGAGACATGAGTATGTTTCTGAGACACTTTAAAAACCTGATTAAGGGACCTGTTTTCAGTTCAAAGTGGCTTTTTTATTCCTATGTTTTCTTGGTTGCTGGGGAGTTTTTGGATGGTTTGACAACTAAGATTGGCTTGGATTTAGGACTGGATGAAGCTGGCACTTATGCGAAGGGAGTGTTAGGTAACTATGGTTTTTGGGGTTTGATGGCTTGGAAATACAGCGTTGTGGCTGCTGTGGGGGCTATGCTTTTCTTATTCTATTTTGGAGTGAAGAAGTATGCTCCTAAACGTTTGAAGCTTGTTAGTAAGATTCTGACTGTGGACTGCCTACTTGCAGGTATGTTTTCAGTTAATGTTGTCGTCTCCAACATCGGTCAGATTGAACTTGCCCTGCATCCTTGATACTGAAAAATGAAAGGCAGAGATTGTACTCGCCTGTTCTTATTCAACAACCTTCTTGCGTTATAATCCAAATATAAAGTTTCAAATGCAAATTGCAAATCTTCAAAGAATACTCTAAGCCATGACAAAAAACTTCCCCATCACTCGACCTTTGACAGCTCTCCCCATCGCCCACGAAGTTGACAGAAACGCAAAGATCAAAATCCAAATCATTTTAGCTATCTTTCGTACTTAATTGCGTCTTTCAGAAAAGCCATGGCATGCTGCGTCTTAACGTGAGGCATTACAACAATTCTGATGCAGTCATAGCGTGGCACGTAAGAGACGAACCAGCCGCTTTCCCAAAGCTTTTCTGCCAAATGCTTCGTGCCCTTGTCGCTGCGGAAAGCCACAATATTTAGTGTGGGCTCCACAACAAGTTTAAAACCCGCATCACTCAGCCCGTCAGTGAGCAGTTTGGTAGTTTTCATGCATTTGCTCACCACTTTTTTGAATCCGTCCATGCCGAGAGATCTGAAAACTGCCCATGTCGAAGCCGCGGAAGCGCCTGTTCTTGTTCCTGCGAACGTGTACTGATACGGGTCGGTTAAGTAAGGCGTTTCAGTTTTGATAAAATCCAGGGCTTTGCTGTCTCTAAAAATGATTCCTCCAGCGGGGATTACAGCCATACCCATCTTGTGCGGGTCAACCGTCGTAGACTTCACAGCGTCTAAAGTGAAATCAAACTTGTATTGGGCGTTTTTAAGAAACGGGATTACTAAACCGCCGAAGGCTGCATCAACATGCAACCAAACATCATGCTTCAAAGCAACAATAGATAGCTCCTCGATGGGGTCGACAGCGCCCAGTTCAGCTGTTCCAGCCGTGCCAACTATGGCGACTGTGTTCTTGCTGACGCATTTTTCAACAGATGAAGAATCAACTCTGAAAGAGCTGTCTAAACCGGCATAGACGGGCTTCAAATTCAGCAGGTTGCAGATTTTAGTGAAAGAGAAATGAGCGGACTCTGGCAAAACCACTTCAGGTCGACTGACTTGCGCCATGTTTCTTGCGGCTAAGAGCGCCATCAAATTTGCTTCTGTTCCACCCGAGACAAGATAGCCAACGCAGTTTTCGCCGTGAAGAAGCGTTGCCAGTTGGTTTATGACTTCTTTTTCAAGCCTTGCGCTTCCAGGAAAAAGCCTTGGGTCGCCCAGATTTGAGTTTAAAAAAAGTTGATAAGCCCTTTCTGCTATTGGATGAGGTTTTGTGCACATCGAACACAAAATTCTCCCGTCATCATACCGCCGGTCCTGTTCACGGATTCTTTCGAGTTCAGCCAGCACTCTTTTTTTGCTTAACCCCTTAGCATGCAATGGTTAAGCCCTCTTTGCTTTGGCTTGCTTTTCCGCTTGCTTAACGGTTTCGACAAGTTCCTGTACCAGTTTTCTGGTGATTTGACCATTGACTCTGTCGCTGTTTGTGCAGGCTGCCCCGCGTAAACCTGCCACGTCAGCACCTAAACCGTACACCAAAGGCAGGTCTTGTTTTCTCAACGAACCCGCCAGCGCCGCCTCCAAGCCCAGTTTATGCGCGGAATCGATGAATTTTTCAAGTTGCTTGGCGGTTAAGAAATTGAAGAGGTTTTTGCGGTCTTTAACGGCTGTGTCAATCATTGCTAAGTCTACTTGAGCCAAAGAAGCTATTTCGGGAATGAGCATTGGGTCTAATGCGCCTATTCTTTCTGCGTCAGCGTAGCCAGCGGCGGCTATTTTGATTTTAGGATTGCATTCTTTGGCGGCTTTGTTAACGTTCTGCAACAGAAACACGGCTTCTTCAGGTGTTTTGAATCCGTAAAGCCCCACTTTAATATAATCCACCCCCAATGATGCAGCGCCCAATGCAGCCAAGGATATGGAGCCTGGAAGGTTCGGAACGTCCCCCAATGCACAGCTAACTTGGATGTTTTTCGGCGTGATTTCTCTTATCCGCTTGATAACCCATGGGAAATTTGCGCCTAACGCTCCTTCCTGAGGGTTCTTCACGTCTATTATGTCTGCGCCTCCGGCTATGGCTTCTGAGGCTTCCTGTTCATTCATTGCGCTTATGAGTAGCTTCAATTAGCATCCTTATTGATGCGGATTGATGAAGCCTTTAAAAGTTTTGCTATGTGACGGTTACATTTTTCTATCCGTTAGCAATAATTCACGGTAGGCTGAGAACTTGAAGGTTATACCTGTAATTGACATTCTAAACGGCATAGTGGTTCATGCTGTCAGAGGAAAAAGATGCGAGTATCAACCACTCCAAAGCATCCTATGCAACTCGGTTCAACCATTAGAAGTTTCTAAAACATTCAAAACATTTGGATTCAGCGAACTCTACATTGCAGATTTAGACGCAATCACCCGCGGCTCCGTGAATTTTCAGGTTTTCAAGCGCATCGCCAAGGAAACTGGGCTTAAGTTGATGGTTGATGCGGGAGTTTCTGACCTTGAAGCGGCGGAGAAATTGCTGGATTGCGGAATTTCCAAAGTTGTTATTGGAACCGAAACGCTGCAAAGTAGGAGTTTCGTGGGTAAAGCGGTCAGGCTATTTGGAAGCGAACGAATCATCGTCAGCTTGGATTTGAAGGATGATAAAGTCCTTGCGAAATTTGGGTTTGATGACTGCGCGAATGCTATGTGTCTCCTGCGTGAGTTTAAAGAAATGGGTGTTTCAGGAATCATTGTTTTGGATTTGGCACGTGTTGGCAGCGGTGAAGGAGTTAACGTTGTTTTTTTGAAGAAAGTGCTCGACGCATTGCCTATGAATGTTTATGTTGGCGGTGGAGTGCGGGACATTAATGATTTACTTGAGCTGAAAGAGTTGGGTGTTTCAGGCGTGCTGGTGGCTACTGCTTTGCATTCGGGCAAAATTTCTATTGAAGAATTAAAACAAGCTGATTTGCTTTAGTCGCTGCTTAATGTTTTTAATCTATTTTTGCTAAGCAAACGAGACCGCCAAGTTGCGTGAGGCGTAAGCCCGCGGTTGATTCAGCGTTTATCACTTTTGTTTTAACACTTCTGTTTTTGGCAATCTGCAATAGCCTGTGGACTCTGTTCTTTTGGCGGCTGCTTGAAAGATAATTATCCGTAAGCAACAGGTATTCAGGCTTTGGTTTTCCCACCACTCGGGGGCCAAGAATCATGTTTTCTGCTTCTTGCAGCGAAAAAAGCACAAGATTGTCCGCTGTATTGAGGCGTTTCTCCAAGATTTCAAGCAGATTTTCCGTTTCTTCAGAAGCTGTTTCTTGAATTAACTGTTTGAACACGGCTGTTTTTGTTAAGGCTGATACTTGCGGTGACGTGCTCGCGGAGCCTGTTATCGTCGAGAAAGTTGCTTTGTTGGATCCTTGAAATAGCCATGAATGATGCGCTTTAATGTGATTGAGAAATTCTTGTGCATAACCGGTTTTTGATGGAGAAGCTACTATTACGCTTCTTACGCCTTCTTTCAACGGTTGCCTTAACGCGTTTACTATGGATTCATGAAAGTTGTATACCGCTTTAGGGTCGCTTCTGCCACCGTTTAAGGGTACAGTTTGATGGTGCTTGAAAACTTGGCTGAAAACATGCCATAAAGCAGCGTGGTCACTTTCTATTCCCAGCAGAATTGCAACAGGGTAACCACGTCTGTAAGCTTTAGGCGTCATTCTTCTTTCCTTTATTTGAGTTAATGTTTGTGGTATTTAGGCATACTTTACGTCAAGTTACTGTAAGTCAGAAACGGCATGTTTATGAACAGCGTAAAACCGATTTAACTTTGAGAAAGCATGCTTCAAGTTGACAACGAGCAAGATCTAAACATCCAGCTAAAGGCGAATGAAAAAGTTCTTGCGTTGTTTTATGCTTCATGGTGCCCTTACTGCACGGGTTTTGTCCCGGTTTTTGATAAAAAAGTGGTTAACTTTAGCGTTGGAAGCATCATCCACGTTCTCTTAGACGACTATGACAATCCATTATGGGATGACTATTCAATAGAAGCAGTCCCAACCGCCATATTTTTTGAAAAAGGCAAAGTTTGCAGGCGGCTAGACGGAAAAACAGGCGTAGGTTTGAGTGAAAAACAACTCAAGATTTGGCTGCAAGAATTTAAAGTCCCATAACTTAAACGACAATAGAGCGGCAGAAATCTGGATGGTATAAGGTGTAAGATAGCAAATGAGATTTTTCCTGGGCAATTCAGTTTGTTCTCATAGCTTTTAACAAAGCTTTAATTTGCTCCAACTTTGTCTCCGAAAACTTGAGGCGCGCTGCCTTGTCCCGATATTAAGTGGTGAAGTTAGTCGGTGACACCGCTTTGTCTTTTCGCCCAGCGTTTTGAGCGCGTGTTTTAAATATATCAGTAACTGATTGGGAGCTTATTGCTGGCGGTTCTTGGTGATCGATACAGAAAACCTGACAAAAAAATTCGGTAACCTTACAGCCGTTGAAAGCCTTACGCTACATGTTAACGATGGTGAAGTCTTCGGTTTTCTCGGCCCGAATGGTGCAGGTAAAACAACGACTGTCAGAATGCTTTGTTGCCTAATCTCAAAAACCAGCGGAAACGCTACTGTGGGTGGATACCAAATAGGCAACAAGGAA
>Ga0326727_10004093_pt1 | contig 44759 bp, 31 predicted proteins | sample MB2enrmetagenome_FD_207643 | JGI IMG/M metagenome (GOLD analysis project Ga0326727, IMG submission 207643) | Lab enriched peat soil microbial communities from McLean, Ithaca, NY, United States - MB29MY | ecosystem: Environmental > Terrestrial > Soil > Wetlands > Peat | place: USA: New York... | reverse complement strand
GCTTCAAGCTGAACGTCCTGGATGAACTGATCAACAATCAGATCCTGGTCGAGCACGCCTCCCACGCCGGCATTTCGGTTTCGGAAGCCGAGGTGGATAACGAGGTGGCCAAGCTTCAGACCCCTTATTCTGCGGAAGAGTTCAGGAAACGGCTTCATGATCAGGGTTTGGAAATGGAAGATTTACGCATAGAGTTAAGACGCAATATTATTATAACCAAACTTATCAACAAGGAGATCGTGTCGAATATCAAGATTTCCGACGCCGACATTGCGGGCTATTACGAACGCAACAAGGCCAACTTCAACGTCCCTGAAACCGCTTACCATCTGGCTCAGATCGAGGTCACTCCGGTCGCGGACCCCGAGGTGCGCAACCTCAAGAACGACGATGCCAAGACCCCCGCCGCCGCCGAGCGCAAAATCCAGGCGCTTTACGCTCGCCTGCGCGCCGGGGACGACTTCGCCACGGTGGCGCAGGAATACTCCGAGGATCCCCGAACCGCCTCGGGCGGCGGCGACATGGGCTTCATTCCGGCCTCGGCCCTGAATTCCACCCCTCCACTCAAGGAAGCCGTGCAGGCGCTCCAGGTCAACCAGTATACCGGGATCATTCGCAGTTCCTCCGGGTTCCACATCATCAAACTCCTCGGGATTGAGCCGGCCGGAACCCACACGCTTTCCGAGTTGCGAGTGCAGAACGCCATTCGGCAGACACTGAAGAATGAAAGGGAGCAACTCCTGAAAGCGGCCTATATCGAGACGCTGCGCGACCGGGCGAAGGTCGAGAATTACCTGGCGGAGCAGATCGTCAAGGGACAGCTTAGTCCGCCGGTCGCCAAATAAACCCGCAAGGCACAAGAGCAGGTCAAATGGCAAATGGCAAATGGCAAACTTCAAATGGTTTTCCATTTGCCATTTGTCGTTTGCCATTTGAATTTTGAATTTCACTTCCGCACCCATTGGTAACCTCGTAAGACAAGAACGGAAGCCCCGGAACATCGACTCTCTCACTCAAGGCGCAGCAGCCGAAACCCTGCTTCCACGCCGGTTCCTTCCTGGGCGTAAATGCGCCGCACGCGGCCCGCTCGCGGGGCGCGAATCTCGTTTTGCATTTTCATCGCTTCGATGACGAGCAGTCCTTGTCCTCCCATCACCTCCTGGTTTTCAGATACCAGCACTCTGACAATCTTCCCCGGCATGGGGGCCACGATCTCCTGCGGGCCCTGCTCCCGGACCCCGGAGCCACCGCGCTTCCAGCGCCGGGGATCCCGGATTTCCACCAGATAATTCCGGAGCCCCACGGTCACCACGTACGGGCTCGAGGCGCCTTCGGAGTCGCCCGCCCGCTTGCTGACCTGAGCTTCGTAAGACCGCCCATCGATCAGAATCGAGTAAACCCCCGGCGCGATCTCTTCCCGGTCGGCAAGCAGCGTCTCGCCATCGAAGGAAATCTTCGAGGTAGAGGAAGGCCGCGTGGTGGCCGCAGATGCGCCCTCCATCGTCTCCGTCAACTCAAATTCATGGTCTGACGTCTTCGAACCCGAGTGGATCTTGATTGCCAGTTTCATCGTCTCTCGTGTTCCCTTAACTCCCTTCCTCAAAGGGAGGAGGGGAACCCATCTCATGCTCTGCGCCAGGCCCCTCGCTGCGGCCAGCGATTGAGCGCCGTGTCCCTGCCGGTGCTTTTCCAGGCGCTCGCGACCGCGGGCGCGGGAATCCTCTTCTCCTGCCGCCCGCGCGCGTGCAGGGCCGCGGCCAGTGCGGCAACACGCTCTTCCTCTGGCGAAGGCGGCTCTTCTTCCATCAGGCCTGCGGCCAGCACGCGGTCAATCAAGCCGGTATCCAGGCGTCCCGCCGCAAAGTCGGGGTGCTCGAGCAGCCGGCGGAAGAAGGAAATGTTGGTTTTGATGCCGAAAACCTCGTACTCGCCGAGCGCCCGGCGCATGCGCGCGATAGCTTCCGCACGCGCCGTCCCCCACACCGAGACCTTGGATAAAAGCGGATCGTACTCCAGGGGCACCGTCCAACCTTCATAGACGCCGCTATCGCGGCGCACGCCCGGGCCCGCCGGAACCTGGAGCCTACTTATATAGCCTGGCGAAGGGAAGAAATTGTTGCTGGGGTCTTCCGCATAGATCCGGCACTCGATCGCCGCGCCCCGCATGCGCATGTCCTCTTGCCGCCACCCCAGCCTTTCCCCGGCCGCAATCTGAATCTGCTCTTTCACCAGGTCGATTCCCAGCACGAGTTCCGTGACCGGGTGTTCGACTTGCAGGCGCGCGTTCACCTCCAGAAAGTAGAAATTGCGGCTCTGGTCCACGAGGAATTCAACGGTGCCGGCGTTCCAATATCCTGCCAGCTTCCCGATGCGCACCGCGGTTTCTCCCATGCGCCGGCGCAACTCCTCGTCAACAAATGGCGAGGGGCATTCTTCCAGCAGTTTCTGGTGTCGTCGTTGCAGCGAGCACTCCCGCTCGCCAAGATGAAGCAGGCGGCCGTGCCGGTCGCCGAGAATCTGGATTTCAATGTGCCTGGGGCGGTCGAGGTATTTCTCGAGGTAAACCGCGGGATCGCCAAAAGCGTTTTGAGCCTCGGAGCGCGCCGTGTGGTAGGCGGACTCGAGCTCCGCTGCCGAACGCACCAGGCGCAATCCCTTGCCGCCCCCGCCCGCCGAAGCTTTGAGCATGACGGGGTAGCCGATTCCCTCCGCAACCCGCTGCGTCTCCTCCAGGCTTTCGAGGTGGCGGTCGGTCCCGGGGACCACCGGCAGGCCCGCCTGGATCAGGACGCGCCGCGCGCTGGTCTTCGATCCCATCAACTCCATCGCAGACACCGGCGGCCCGATGAAAACCACGCCCGCATCGGCGCAAGCGCGGGCAAATTCCGGGTTCTCCGCCAGAAAGCCGTAGCCGGGGTGAATCGCTTCCGCGCCGCTACGTTTGGCGGCGACGAGTATGCGCTCGATGTGGAGATAGCTCTCGGTCGAGGGCGCGGGCCCAATGCAAAACGCCTCGTCAGCGTAGCGGACGTGCAGCGACTTGCGGTCCACCTCGGAATAAACGCCTACCGTGCGGATCCCCAGTTCGCGGCAGGTGCGCATCACGCGCACCGCAATCTCGCCCCGATTGGCGATCAGAATCTTACGAAACATGGCGGTCCTTTGTTTTCAATGACATTCTCGCTTTGTTCCGGCGATTTTGCTTCGAGGCCCGGAGGGCCGACAGCAGGCAGCCCACGGCGTCAGCCGTGGGACCTCGGGAGATTGGAATAACCTCGGAAGCCCTGTAAGGGCGGCAGAGCCTGTCGAGGAAACTTCGCGGACTAATCTTTCGCCCCTTCAGGGCTTGGGCAACACGACTCGACCCCAAAACCCACGGCTTGCGCCGTGGGCTACTTTCTGGCGCCGTTCCGCGGCTGTTATCGGCCTCCTTTGTTTTCAATAACATTCTCGCTTTGTTCCGGCAATTCTCGTAGCGCCGACCTTCAGGTCGGCACTCCGGCCGAGTTCTTCGGCGCACCACCCCCCACCCCTCCTCACCGAGGAGGGGAGTCCGGAATTCCCCTCCTTGGATAAGGAGGGGTTAGGGGTGGTTGATTTCTGGGCCGTTCCTTCGTTTTCAATGACATTCCCGGATCGGTCGTCAAAAAACAGCGCTCCGTCGTCAGCCAAGGCGTTCGTTTCCGCGCGACACGCCTTGGCTAAATGAAACAACTTCGCGCGGACCGCAATTGGTGGCGCATGGCTCGGTTTGACGCGTATTGCCCCTTTATCGAGCTGTTTTTCGCTTCGTTCTGAGTTCGTTTTGAGTTCGTTTTTTCGAGGTTTTGTTGATTCTAAACGACTTGTTGAGTTCGTTTCCACGATTTTTGTATTTTTCGCGAGTGGCGATAACGTCTCGTTTGGCGCGACTCTGCGGGAAGGCCGAAGGGCGGGGGATTTCATGGTCGTGGGTCGCGAGAGGATACCCTGATTTCGTTCACTCCCGGTCCGCTTTCTCCCTGGGACAAGAAGACCGACACCCGGCACGATCCGGGCCTTCCTTCCCCCAGGGTCCATGGAGGTAGCCTAACCTAGGATAGGGAGCGCTTGTCAAGCGCTTTGCAGGGAACGGTTGCGAGCCTCACGCGGGCGGGCCGATATCGCGGTCGGCCCGGTTCGTGTTGAAAGACTGTCCTCTCCCGGCTGGAACACTGGCCCCTCCCCGCCGGAAGGCTGCCCTCTCCATTGGGGAGAGGGCTCTCTATTTACTTTGCAATCGGCGTGGATGGCCTGGGCCCGGGCTTTCAGTTCATAGGCCGCTGCACCCGCTCACGATAGCCACTTCAGGAACTCCGCAGGTTTGGCGCCGGCGTCGCGGAGGATTTTTGCCAGGATACCGGAACCGAGATCTTCACCCCTATGGTCGGGAACGGTTGCAGTTCGCCCGTCGGCGTGCCGGAAAAACTTGTGACTGCCCTTTTGTCGAACCTGAAGGAAGCCGAGAGACTCTAAAAATCGGATGACCTCGCGCGCCCGCACAGGATGAAGGCGACTCAAGCGCTCACCTCGACCTGCTCGAGCGCGACGAACTTCATTCGTGGCGCATCTTGTTCGGCGAGGCAAAGAGCAATGACTTCACGAATTCTGGGCGCGAGTTCCTCGAGCGTGCGCGCCTGGGTGTAACAACTCGGCAGTGAAGGAACGCTCGCAACATAGTAGCCGTCCTCGTCCTGCTCGATGACCACCGTGAACTGCCTGAGTTTACGCTTAGCGGAAGGTTTACTCATGCTCTCATTATAGCCTAACCGGCACCCTCTCAACCGCTAGGGGCGCCCTGCGGCATGGTCTTTTACCCTGGCCCGGTTGGGTACGCCGGCAAATCAGCAGGCCGCGGAGGCAGTTTCCTGGGGCGTTCCTGGATTTCTTTCATCACCAGATCGATGGCCTTTTCGAGTTGCGGGTCGTGGCCTTTCATAACCAGGTCGGGGGTGTTATCGACCTCGATATCGGGGGCGACGCCGCGATTTTCGATCAGCCATTCGCTGTTCAGGCCGTAAAGCGAGAATTCCGGTCGGGTGACGTAGCCGCCGTCCATCAAAGGTATTTCGCCGCGAATGCCTCGGACGCCTCCCCAGGTGCGCATGCCGATGAGCGGACCCAGCTTATATTTCTTGAAGAAATAACTGAAGAAATCTCCGTCCGAAGCGGCATACTCATTGGTGATGCAGACCATGTGGCCGTAAAAGACCACGTCGGGCTCGGTGCCACTCTCAGAGTTGCGAGCAGAGCCCATTCCCGCCAGTATCCGTCGCAGGCGCTCGAAGATAAGCTGATCGACGAAGCCGCCGCCGTTGTAACGCACGTCGATGATCAAGCCTTCTTTGCGGATCTGAGGGAAGAATTGCTTCACGAATTCGTTCAACCCGCCGCCGCCCATGTCGGGGATGTAGATATACCCCACCTTGCCGCCCGTAGCTTCATCCACCTTCTGGCGGTTAGTCTTGACCATATCGAGTTGGCGCAGAGCATACTCGCTGCCCAGTGGCTTCACCACCACTTTGCGCGCGCCTTCCTGGGAGGGCTTCGAGTTGACGGTGAGGGTGACGTTCTCACCGACAGTGTTGATGAACAACTGGTAAGGGTTCTGCGGGACGCGCAAGGGCTTGCCGTTTACGGCCAGCAGGTAATCACCCGTTTTCACGTCCACTCCGGGCTCCGTCAGAGGCGAGCGAAGCGCGGCGTCCCAATTCTCTCCAGTGTAGATCTTCCTGATTCGGTAGAGCCCTGGTGCGGCGTCCGCCTCAAAGTCGGCGCCCAGCACGCCCACGTTGATGGGCTTCAAATTCGGGTAGTCGCCCCCGCCCACATAAGTGTGGGAGTTGGAGAGTTCTCCGATCATCTCACCCAGCACGTAGGTCAAGTCGTACCGGTCCGCAACATAAGGCAGCAGGGGCGCATAGCGCTCGCGCTCCTTTTCCCAATTGACGCCATTCATGGCGGGTTCGAAGAAGTAATCACGCTCCTGGCGCCACGCCTCGTTGAACATCTCTTTCCACTCGGCGGGCGGGTCGACTTCGAGGCGCATCGAGGCCACGTTCAGCGCGCCGTCGCCGGGGTGGTGCGGTTGGCCTTCCGGCTTGGCGTCGATGATGCCGTAAGTCTGCGGCACGGGCTCGCCTTCTGCTCCGCCGCCTCCGGAGGGGGGCCCGGAATAGAGGATCTTTTTGCCGTCAAAAGAAAGTGTGTAGTTGTCGGCCCCCGAGATCAAAACGCTGTCCTTCCGTTCGTTCATGTCGTAAGCGTGGACGGCCGGCGATTCACCCGGCAAGGGGCCGGAAAGGCCGCCGACGGGCGACGTCGCGTAGTAGACAAAGCCATCAGCCGCATTCAGCGCGTGGCTGTTTTCCGCTGGAGTCGGCAACGCCACCACTCGGTCGCCGATGCCCGCCAGATCAATGCGGAAATCCTTGGGGACTTCGCGGACGGGGGGTGTTTCCTCAGGCTTCTTCTCTTCCTTTTTCGCTTCGGGAGGTTTCTCGGGCTTCTTCGGGCCGGCCTCGTCGCTCTTGGGAGCGAAGGGCGAGGGCAGGTCGGAGCGCAACGTCACCACGTAGACGCGCGTGGCCTTGGGGTTGGAGAACTCGGCGTCATAAACGCCCAACACCTCGTTGTAGTCGCGGTTGGACAAGAAATAGAGATACTTCCCGGCGGGGTCGAATACGGGATTCCAACTGTGGGTAAAGTCGGTGGTAACGGGCGTGATCTTTTTGTCGGCCAAGGAGTAAAGGAATATCACGCCGTTACCATTCTCCGCGGCCTTGGCGTAAGTGACCCACTTGCTGTCGGGGGACCAATTGTAATCGGTAAGGTCGGCGTACTTGCCTTTGTCGATTTGGACGGGCTTCTTTTCGTCAATATCCACGTAGAAGAGCCGGGTGTCTTTATCGGCGTAGAGCAGCTTCTTGCTGTCGGGCGACCAGACGGCAGCCAGCCGATGCATTTTGCCGTCGGAGGTGATGCGGACTTCCGGCCCCGATCCGTCTTGGGGAATGATGTAAAGCTCGTCTTCGCCGGTGCGGTCGGAAAAGTAGGCAATCCATTTTCCGTCGGGCGACCAGGCCGCAAATTTCTCCTGGATGCCCGGGGTTTGGGTCAGGTTGCGGATACTGCCTTCTTTGGCGGGCACCGTAAAGATGTCTCCGCGGGCAGTGAAGGCAGCGCGCTTGCCCTCGGGTGAGATGTCCCAGTCGGTGATCAAATGGCCGACCGCCGCCCAATGCTTCTGCGCCAGGGGCCGGTCGCCGGCCAGATTGATGGTGAGTTTGTGAGCTTTCTGGGACTTCAAATCGAAGAGGTAGAGGAACCCGCCGTTTTCAAAAACGATCGAGTCGGGTCCCAGACTGGGCCAGTTCACGTCGTAATCTTTGAAGTCGGTAAGCTGCCGAGTCTGCTTGCTCTTCAGGCTGTAGCTGTAAAGGTTTACGCGCTGCTCGGGACCGCGGTCGGAGCCGAAGTAAATCGTGTCGCCGTGCCACATCGGGTAAGTGTCGGCGCCCGGATAATCCGTGATGCGCTCGTAGGTGTTGTTCTTGAAGTCGTAAATGGCGATGTCCTGGGCCATGCCGCCCTTGTAACGCTTCCAGGTGCGGAAGTTGCGAAAGATACGGTTGTAAGCGATCTTCGTGCCGTCGGGTGAAAAGGAGGTGAGCCCGCCTTTGTCAATCGGCAGGCGCACCGGCAGGCCGCCATCGATGCTGACGCTGAAGAGCCTCCCGAACCAGTCGTTGAACGTGTCGCGGCGGGAGAGGAATAAGACGCGCTTGCTGTCCGGGAACCAGTTGATGACCATGTTGTTCGGACCCATGCGCTCCGGCATGCTCGCCGGGTCGGGCAGGAAAGTCAGTTGCTTCGGTTCACCGCCTTCCGAGGGAACGACGTAGACGTTGAAGTTGCCGTCATATTGCGCCGAAAAGGCAATCCAGCGGCCGTCAGGCGAGAATTTCGGGAACAACTCGAGGCCGGGATGAGAGGTGATGCGCCGTGCTTCACCTCCCGAGGCAGAGGCCAACCACAGATCGCCACCGTAACTGAAAACGATCTTGTCCTTGTAAACGTCAGGAAAGCGCATCAGGCGGCCTTCCGTCGCCTCCTGCGCAACCACCGATGAGACCGATATGAGCAAACAGAACGTGAGCCACTTCACAAGACGATACATCCATCCTCCCCCGTTAGGCCGGCATGAGCGTTGACCCGAATTGAATTGTAACACCGCGCGCCATTCTACACCCGTTCGAGGCAAGCTGTGTGGCTCGTTTGGTTTTGCATCGACAAAGAGCTTTCGCCGCCGGACTCGCCGAGAGTAGGGGTAGGGCTTGCCCTACCCGCGTCGGCGCCGGGGGAAATGCGGGGACGGCAAGCCGTCCCCCTACAGCCGGACGGATGGTTTGACCAGAATGACTGACTATGGTAAAGTCGGCCAGTCAGGGGGGAAGCGCCATGCAAGAAGTAGCCATTTCCGAATTCAAGGCCAAGTGCTTGGCACTGCTCGAGCAGGTGCGCAAGACCAAGAAGCCCATTCGCGTCACCCGCTTTGGCAAACCCGTCGCCGAAGTCGTCCCCCCCGGGCCGGCCGCAGCGGAAGCGGACTGGCTGGGCTCCATGGCGGACACGATGGAGATCGTGGGCGATATTGTTTCTCCGGTGATGGAGGAGACGGACTGGGAGGCGCTGCGCGAGTGAGGCTGCTACTCGACACACATATCTGGCTGTGGAGTCTGCGCGAGCCGGAGCGGCTCGGGGGTCGTGTCCGCCAGCTCCTCAGGGACCGAAGCAACGAACTTTGGCTTTCTCCGGTCAGCACCTGGGAGGCGCTCCTGCTGAACGCCAAGGGTAGAATCCGCCTGCGCGGAGATTTGTCGGAATGGCTTGCCCGCGCGACTGCCCATTTCCGGGAAGCACCGCTTACCCATGAGATTGTGCTGGCTGCACATCAGCTTCCCTTGCCTCACCGCGACCCCGCGGATCGATTTCTGGCCGCCACTGCTCAGGCGCTCGGCCTGACCTTGGTGACCGCCGACGACCGGCTGCTTGGGCTGGGGGAGATTAGGACCTTGGCGAACCGCTGAGTAGATATTCGATGGCCCATCGGGATTCAGAGCCTAAGACGACGGGCCTGAATAGGGAGTAGAATGAAGTTTGAGCCAGTCGGTCCGAGCGCACGGGATCGGCAAGCGCGAGTTGAAAATCAAACGCTATTTGGATGAATCATGAACGCACACACAAAGCCATTCGCTCTTTGCGTCGACAACAGCGACTATCAGGCGTCTCTCATCCTCGGCAAAGTTTATCACATCGTTCCTGACCCGAGAGCGGCGAAAGACGATTTGGTACGCATCGTTGACGAGAGTGGCGAGGACTACCTCTATCACAAGAGCTATTTCGTCTTTGTGGATTTTCCCCCGGCGGTGAAGAAAAAAGTTCTTGCCCTGCAGGGCGTCAGGTAGGGAGAGCACCTCGATGCAATGCGCTTTTGGAGAAGGGGAATGCCTACTTTACTCGAAAAGAACACCGTTCGGTGCGGTGATAAACGATGGCGAACTCACGGGCGGTGAAGAAGTCAGGCGCCTCAAAGAAATCGCGGACTGATTGGAAGGGCGTCGACGCGCTGACGGACAAGCAAATCGACTTTTCCGATACGCCGGAACTGACGCCGGAGATGTTCGCCCGCGCCGTGGTGCGGCGGTGTCTGAAGCCTTTGCCGCGGAAAATGAGTCAGCGGCGCAATCCTTAATCAAAACTGGGCGGGGCGGCGCAGAACGTCAACGCGCAGTATAGGCATGTCGCACAATGAGAAGCACAGACGCCAGGATACTTGCGCTACCTGTTTAAGTCCACTTCGGCTGGCGTTTGCCGTTGGCGCACTCGACCAAATACCAGTTGATCAGACTTTGATACGGAATCCCGCGCTCTTCCGCCATCGCCTTGAAATAACCAATGGCTGCTTCGTCGATGCGGATGGTGATCTGCTTCTTCATCCGCCTCGCATAAGGATTCCTAACGGACTTCGAGAAGTCATAGTTCTTTCGCATCCTTATATACCTCATACTGCTTCCGTTCCGAGCGGTTGGCTCGGCGGGCAGAGATGATCCTGATCGTGTCGCCATGGCGGTAGCAGTGGCACACGACTCATAGACGCAGATACACGCTCATTCCCATGAGGATGAAACGATCCTCTTCGTCCGAGTGATCGGGGTCAGCGATGAGACGGCCACGCTCGTCTGCGAATGCTGTTTCGGCTTCTTCAAATGAAACACCGTGCTTGCGCTGGTTCGATGCGGCCTTTGTCGCGTCCCACTCAAATCTTAACCCGTTCACAGTGGTCATTATATCATAATTATGCCGTACATATATCCGATCCCAGTGAAACCCGCCCACGGGACTGAACTGCATTCCTCCCAAAGTCATGGCGCTCCAGGTCGCAGGCCTTCGAATCTGCATTCGCAGGAATCCGTGAATGACTTGGCCAGTGCGTGGGGCGGCCCCTTGGCAATTTCTTGAGAATGACGCGATGGGATTCAGGCAGCCTGGGCCTTAGAATCGGCAGAAAGATCGACGACCATTTCGCACTCGTCGCCGTAACTACTTGAGGTGTGGAAACCGATTTTACGGAAGAGGCCGATGGCGCGGTAGTTGGAAAACTCTGTAGTGAGAAGGACCTTGCTGAAGCCCATCTCGAGCGACCAGGCCAGCGTCAGCTTGCTCATCGCCGTTCCCAGTGTTTCCTCTCGATAGCCCTGATGGACAAAGATAGTGAACTCGATCTCGGGTTGGCGGATTGGGCAAAGAATGGTGTGCGCGACAATCTTCGTGCCATCAAATGCGAGCAATTGGTAGGACTTCTTTTGAAGCTGCTCCAACCAGCCGGTAATGCGCGGAAGGTCCGGCGGAGGGAGGCCTTGGGCTACGCGCTTGGGCTCGAAGCTCGCGTACATTCCGACGAGCGCTGCGAAGTCCTCGCCAGTGTGGGCCCGTACCTCGAGTTTCCGCCCCTTTCGGGTTCGGACCTCTGTGGGCTTGAATACCGCTTTTGAGGCACCAGTCATACTTTGAAGACAAGTGGAGCACGCCGTCGGCCAAGAATGCAAGCCTAATCAACTCCCCCAGGGCAACTGAATGGAAAGACGGTTGTTAACCATCCGCACAACCGGCAATTGCTGACCGCACACTGGCGGGCGTCGCTGAGCGGTCGAGCGGCTGTGGAAAAAGTCGCAGTATCAGGGCAAGTGGGGGTGCAACAGTCGAGGGAAAATGCCGAGATACCGGGGCTGGAACAAGGCCATGTCCACGGCGAAAAATGCGGTGGTGAGAGCGAAGGTCACCACGAGCCTACCCGCGTCGCCCGCCGGTTTCTTCGGCAGCCGGAAGTACCCCCAAACACAACCGATTACGACCGCCAGATTTGAAAACCACGCCGGCACCGCGATGAGGAGGTCGGGCCGTCCCGGATGCCCGGTGTGAATCCACAGTTGAAGCTGCTCGAGGCCGTTGAAAAAGAAAGTCGTTGCAAATATGTTTGCGTAGTCCCAGAGGCCCGCGGCAGAGATCCCGATAAAGTATCCCCACCGGTTTCGGCGACAGCCCGAAGCGATTGCGGCAATGTACATCCATGCCTGAAAGAAGTGAAGCCAGCGGATGTCGGCCTCCCAGGAAGCCGAAATGCCCAGCGCCAGAATGAAACAACAGCCTCCCAGCAGAATCAGCCATTGCGGAGCTTCGATCTGCAGATTGGTTTTGCTCACGAAGGGTTATACGCGCCCATCCGGGGACGAGTTCCCCGGGGCCGTGGCCGCGATGCATAAGAGCGCGGCGATCCGCTTAGGGTGGACGCAACCGCTGTGGTCGCTCAGGGGCGGCCCTTGGGGCCGCCCCTGTGAGGAGTGCTTAGAACAGCAGGTGCAGCGACAACTGCAGGAAGCGCGAGCTGCCGAGGGTGTGCTGAATTACGCCCAGGCTGCCCTCGGGAGGGATCGAAGGCGGTCCCTCATAGTAAGGGAAGAAATCCACATCGTTGTTGGGCGTGTCAAAATCGGGCTGATTGAAAATATTGAAAGCGTCAGCCTCGAAGCGCAGGCGGTAGCGCTCCTTGAAGGAGAACTGCTTGGCCAAGCTCATATCGAAGCGGACCTGGAAAGGACCGCGAAAGGTGTTCCGGCCGGAGTTCCCATAAAGCGACTCATAGTCATCGCACCCCGTCGCGTCGCAGGGAGGCACGCCATTGGTGCCCGGGGCCACAAACTGGGGGAGAAAATCATTGGCATTCAACACCGGCTTCCCCGCGTTGACGCCGTGAGTACCCTGTAGTTCCGCCTGTTTATAGCTCACACCCGGGGCGATGGGCACGATGGGGTTTCCGATCTCGTCGTCCGTGCCGAAGTAGAGGCTACCCACCGAGCCCGAGTAGTCATACACGCTATAAGGCTGGCCGCTCTGGGCAACGGTCTGCCCACCCAAGGTCCAGCCGTTCACCAGGTATTTCAGCGCCTTGCTGTTCGTGTTGAGGCTCGGGAACGTGTAACTGTAATTGATCAGGAGCACATGGGTCTGATCAAAGTCCGCCGAGCCATAATTGGCTTTCGGAGTCACCGGATTGTTCCCCGTGACGAACAGGCCCAGTCCGCTTTGTTCATCGAGGGTATGCGACCAGGTGTAAGAAGTGGTGAATTGCAGCCCGCTGGAAAACCGCTTGGTCACCCGCGCCTCGAGGGCATTAAAGTTGGAGGTTCCCTCGGCCTCGTACGACACCGAATTCATGTCATAGCCGATATAAGGCACGCGCACCGGGGCGTTTCCGGAATACTCATTCGTGTAAATGGGTTCGAGGTCCAGCGGAACTTGGCTCCCGTAAACGTTGGCCGCCTGAAGCGGGCTTGTGCCGCCGTAGGAATAGATCTGCTCATTGGCGGCGTTCGCCGACCACAGAGGGCTTTGCGGTGTGGCGATGATCGGCTGGTTGAATGGGACGGGCAGGATCTCATGCACGCCGTGGGTGCCCACATAGGAAACGTCGAACAGCCAATTGTTCGAGGGCTGATATTGAAAGTCGAGGGTCCAGTTCTGGGTGTTCGGCAGCTTGTTGCCAATGTCATATCCGCCGTACAGGAAGGGACCGAACAGGTTTCCCGTCGGCCAGCATCCCGGATAACCGCAGGCCGTTTGGGAGAAATTGGGCAGGTAGGAGAGGAAATTGGCGGCGTTGGCAGTTGGCGGCGTGGGGGGAGACGAGGCTGTGCCGAATGGCGCCGAAAGCCCCCCGGTCTTCGTCGAGGCGGCAATCGGTTCGACGAAGGGTGGCGCCAGCGTCACGCCAAAGGGGCCATTGTAGCCCGAGCCGGCGCTAGGGGAGAAGTAACTGAAGAGTTCCCCGCGATCGTAGTAAATACCGTAGCCGGCGCGCACAGTCAGTTTGGCAGTGGGCGCCCAGGCGATGCCCAGGCGCGGAGCGAAGCCCCACTGGTGGTTGGTCATCAGGGAATCGCTGCCTCCCGAGGCGAATTCCAAACCCGAGCCCGTCAGGGCATCCGAGGCGACATTATAGGAATAGAGGCTGGGGTTGAAGCCGGTGAGCCGCCCGTATTTTTCCGAGAGTGGACCGTCAAAGTCCCAGCGCACGCCCGCCGTCACGGTCAGATTGCTCCGAACCTTGAAGTTGTCATTGATATACACCCCGGCGGTATCGGAACGGTAATAACGGCTGGCAAAACCGGAAAACGCATCTCCGCCGTGCAACTTGCCTTCCACGAAGGTCTCAAAATTGGTGAAGTCGGCTGTGGAGGCGCTGGTGTTGTTATTGATGACATTAAGCTGCGTGCGGTCCAATTGCCCGCCGAATGCGATGGTGTGCCGGCCTTTCACCATGTTGATTGAGGATTCGTATTCCCACTGATTCTGGTACATTCCGGCGTTGCCGAAACTCGCGCTGGGGCCAAATTCCAGACCCTGCTGGATGGTGGGATCGGAAGTGGCGATAGCGAACTGGGGGAAGGTCTCATAACCCAACAGGCTGATGCCTACGTCGCTGGGCGTAAAGTCCTGACCCGTCCGCGCGTAAGCCCGCAGGCGCGTGAAGCCCACGTGCTGCTCCCAGGTGACCGTCGGGGAAAGGATGAAGGTGTTGGTGATCGTAGCGACGTCGCTACCTGCCGAAAGCTGTTGCGCGAAACCCAACAAGGAACCGACCGCACCGAAGGGATTGGTGGTGGGATTGTCCTGAATATAGAACTTTCCTGACAAACGATCCCGGTCACTCACTTGATAATCCAAATTTGCGATCCCCTGATTGACGGGCGCGATGGAGTTCCGACCTTGGACCACGGCGTCGTAGCCGAGTGTCGTGGCGGTGGTCGGGTTGGTGATTTGGGCGCTCGGAATAAGATATTGTCCGTTGGGCAGCTTGGCCTGAAGCATGCCCAGCGCCGCGGGATTGATCTGGCTGGCGGTGATGGTACTGTCCGCGCAATTAGTCGACACCCAGCATGCGCCGGCAATGTTCGAATTGTTGACGGCGTTGACGATGCCAGCCGCGCTGCGGTCGTCGGTGAGACCCAACGGCACGGTCACGTCCCTGGTTGATTCCGCCGCATCGGAGACGCGAACCCCCTGGTAGGAGAGGAAGTAAAACAACTTGTCTTTCTTGATGGGTCCGCCGAAGGTGGCGCCGAATTGGTTGCGATTCAGAAACGGATTGGGCAGCAGCTTCTGGCCGGTGACGGGATTCACGCCGGCGGCATTGTAGAAGAAGGGTGCGGCGTTCATGTCGCTGTTCTGCCATTGCTCCCAAGCCGACCCATGAAGCTCGTTGGTACCCGACTTGGTCAGCACGCTCACGTGAGCGCCGCTGTTGTTGCCCTGCGTGGCGTCAAACATCGCGGCGTTGACGGTAATCTCCTGGATAGCGTCGATGGGAGGCGTGGGCAGCGCCTGGCCGATGGCGCCGTACACGGAAGTGCTGGTCTGAATCACACCGCCCGCACCAAAGTTCTCACCCGTATTCAGCACGAAGCGGTTCTCACCCACCTGGCTAGTTGAGTTCCCGTTGAACAGGTTGTTGGTGCTGACGCCGTTCAGCGAGAAACTGTTGCTGGTGTCACGGTTGCCGTTGGCAAAGATAGCCTGATTGCCCAGGCCGGCGTTGGCGCCGGAGCCCTCAAGGAAATCCGCGTGCACGCCCGGAGCCAGAATCGCCAGTTGGGTGAAGCTACCAGTGCCGAGCGGCGTGGACTGAATGGTGAGTTGGTCGACCACGTAGCCGTTCGTGGCGTCCGTCTGGTTCATGAGCGGAGTGGCAGTCACTTCGACCGTGGTGCTGACGGAGCCGACCTTCAGACTGCCGTCCACCGTGGCCGTCCGGCCCTCCTGGACCAACACCCGGGTGTGCGTCTCGGTTTCGAAGCCCTCCTTCGTGAAGGTCAACTCATAGATTCCCGCCGGAAGATTAGAGATCGAGTAGGTCCCGTTAGACTCCGAGTGTGCCGTCACGTCAAGGTTGGTGTCCACGTTGTGCGCCGTCACCGCGGCGTCGGCCACGGCAGCACCGGAGGAATCCAATACGGTGCCGGTAATGGCCCCCACGATTTGCTGGGCCAGATTAGGCGTCTGTGAGCCGATCAGCACGAATGCAATCAGGCCCACGACCACGCATGCACTCCGCAACAGGCTGAATCGGCAGCAAGTCTCCTGTCTCATACGCCTCCTCGCATTTCCGCTCCGGTGGTTTCCACACTTCCTAACGTCAAGCCACAGTACTAGTGATGAACCATCTCTTGGAGTCGCTGTAGCATTAACCCCTGTGTTTGCAACAACAAGCTAACATAAGGTCGCGTCACGGCACGGCTCTTTCACGGGTTCTTGGGCTTTCGATTGTTATGCTGTACTGAATGTATGAGTGTAAGAAAGGACTATTATACCCTGTTGAAGCTACTGTTACAATTCTGTGAAGCACGGCCGTCTAGCGGTTCCAAGACGTTGTAAGGTGTGAAGAAATCAAGCTGATGTCATCCTGAGCATTGACAGCCGGGGGGGCTGCCCTTGCTGAGTCTGTGATTTTTTTGGATTTTTGGCCATTTTCGAGCACTTAACTCATTTGTTATCAATGGCACTTTTCGGCAACATTCAAAAAAATCACGCTCTCTGAGCATTGACAGCCGCGGGGGCTGCCCTTGCTGAGCAGAAAGTCGGCGCGACCGGGAGTCTCAGCCGCCGTTGATTCGAAAAGGCTTACGCGCCGACTTTCTGCAGAGCGAAGCGAAGGATCACCGCAGTTCCCTACGACTCAATGGTTTACGAACAACTGCAGAGATCCTCCGCTGCGCTCAGGATGACACTCTCAGTCTTCTCGCAGCTCCCTGAACCCCGCGCTACCGAGCGGCAGGCTTCACCCGAAACCTGACACCTGATACCTGCTTTTAAGGTCGCTGCTGGACCGGAAGGAATTGCGCCAGGGCGGTGGGCGCGTTTCCGAGTGCGCGCGCCAGGCTCAACTTGGCCAGGTTGTGGGCAAACACGCTGTCGATATAATCGAGGTCCGCGCCGGCCACCGATTCCTGTGACTGCACAACCTCGACGTTCTCGCTCACTCCGGCCTCGAAGCGCTGGCGAGTCTGGTGAAGCGTCTCCCCCATCAGTTGGATGTTTTGCTGCGCCACTTGGACCTGATTGGCGGCTGCTTCCATGTCCAGGTAGGCGTTGCGCACTTCGCTTTCGATCTGGCTTCGAGTGTCCTCGAGTTCTGCCCGCCGTTGCGAAAGGGCGGCCTGCGCCTGTTGAATGTCTGCCGCCGTGCGTCCGCCGTTCCAGATGGGCACGTTCAGCGTGGCGGAGACCGTAAAGGTAGGACGCAGTTCGGAAGGAGTGCCGATGGTGCCGTAGTCGGCGCTGGCGGTTGCCGAAGGGTAGCGTTCGGCACGCGCCGCCGCCAGGGCGCGCTCCGCCGCTCTAACCTGGGTCTCGGCCGCTTTCAGATCGGAACGCTGCGCCAAAGCCTGCTTAATGGCGTCCTCCACGTTGAGCGGCGGGGCGGGCGCAAAAGGAATAACGTTGGAAAGTTCGTAGTCAGCCGTGGGAGGCAGGCCCGTCAGGCGGGCGAGGTTGATCTTCTGTTTGGCAAGATCGTTCTGAAGCGTCACTAAACGTTGCTGGTCGAGCAGCACCTCGACCTGGCTTCGATTGACGTCGATCTGGGCGGCCCGGCCAAACTTGAGCTGTTGCGTGGTGCGCTCAAAGAGGGCCTTGGCGGTGTCGAGTTGCGCCTGAGCGGAGTCAAGCCGCGCATGCGCGGCCAGCACCTGAAGATACGCCCCGGCGACGGCCAGGACCACCAGGTCCTGGGCATCTTTGGCCGAGAACTCTCCAGCATGCACGACCTCCCGCGCCGAACGGTAATTGTTGAGAGCGGTGAAATCGGCGATGGATTGCGATACCCGCGCGCGGACATCCAGAACGTTGAAGGGTCCGACGACGGCGGGAAGCGAGAAACCCGGGACGCTGAAGCTGAAGCCGATGGACCGGATGTTAAACGTCTCCTCGGTGTCGTTTACATCGGCCCGGATGTCCGGCAGGAGGGCGCTGCGCGCCGCGCGCGCCTGGCCGCGGGCTTGCAGCAGGGCATAGGTGGAACCCACCGCTCCCAGGTTGTGCTGCAGGGCGCGCCGGATCGCCTCCGCCAGCGACAGCTTACCGGAGAAAGGAAGCTGCGCCGCACTGCGCGTGCTTCCGCTGTAAGCGCCCTGCACGGACACGGTGGGGTTCAGGGTATTCACGCTGGTCGTGGTGCTGGGTACGGCGGATTGCGTGGCGACCACTCCGCCCCCTTGCGCGTTTCGTCCCGAAAGGGGAAGCGGAGTGGCCTGCGTGGTGGGCGGAGGCGCGGCGCCGCCGAATTGCGCGGCAGCGTAACTTGCGAAGGCGATGACCTGCAATGCGGCAATGAGCGCCGCTCGTCCCCATAGGGCTGGCGTACGAAATCGCTTCATGTTTCTTCTACCATTCCTTTCCAGTGTCGATAAATTCGAGTTTCGAGGTAGCAAGGTTCAGTATATGCAAGGATATTCCCGCCGCGAAGCGGTGAACTGGGAGTAGCCGTGGGCGCAAGCCCCTCGCCTGCAACGGCTGGCCTCAGATTTGCCGTTTAAACAGCAGTATACAGGCCGTGATGAGCACGGCTGAAAAACTCGTTAGGATTGCAAGGTCGAGGCCGATGCCGGCAAACCCGGTATCCTTCAGCAGCAGGTTCTTGAGGGCGTCCACGACGTAGGTGAAAGGGTCGACAATCGACATAGCTCGCAGCCATACGGGAAAGCCGGCCGTCGGGTACACGGCGCCCGATGGGAAAAACAGCAGCGTGTTAAGCACACCGAAAATGGCGCGCGGCACCAGGGGATCACTCACGCGCACCATCAGCAGAAACATCATGCTGATCATCGCCAGGGAGGTCACGGCCAGGACCACGACCAGGTAAACCAGCCGGGCTGGTTCCCACAACTGCGGGATACCGGCAATCAGCCCGCCGATGACCGTGATAATGAAACCGGCCATCAACCCCTTCAGGGCGCCTGAGCCGATGAGTCCCAACACCAGGTCCACTTTGCTGAGCGGCGTGCTGAGATATCCTTCGTGGAGGCCTCGAGCCTTATCATCGATAAAAGTAATGCCGCCACCGATCATCGCCGTCACAAAGATTGACAGCGAGATCGAGCCTGCCAACAGGTATTTGATGTAGTCGATGTAGGGATAAACCTCCACGGTTTGAATCTCGATGCTCGCCGGAAGGCGGTTGGGGCTGAAGAGGCCGGCCAGGTTCGCGGCTGGAGATTCCCCCGACTCGAGGGGAGGAAGGACGGGGCCGTTCAGGCTGTTCTGGAGCTGCTGCATGCGCTCGAAAATACCGCTCGAGGTGAAAGTATCGGTGTTGTCTTCGATAAAAGCAATGCGCGGGTTTTCGTTGCGCAGGACGCGCTGCGAATAGTCTGGAGGGATAAAGATTACCGCCTTCAAAAAGCCGGCCTTCAGATCGGTCACGGCCTCGGGAAGGTCCGCATATTCCGTGAGGTGAAAGGTCTCGGGATTCTCCACGATGGCGTTCAGCCCCGCGCGCACCTGCCGGGCTTGCGTGCCGGTGTCTTTGTCCACCAGCGCCACCCGCACCTTCGTGATCTTTCCGCCGAAGGCATAGCCCAGCACCACAAGCTGCACCAGCGGGAAAATCATCGACGCCATCATCAGCGCGGGGTTGCGGAAAAACTTCCGCATGTCGCGTTCTATCAGAGCCCATATCCGGTAAAACTTCATTTCGATTTCCCCTGCCGCCAACCTGAATCTAGTGTCCGGAGTCAGCCCTTCGTCAACGAACTCTTTCTCATCTGAGCCCGTTTTTCGGAGCCCCGTCAGGGGCGGCATAGAGTAGCCCAGGACGTGAGCCCTGGGTGGGATGGCCCTCACCCCGCCTTCGGCACCCCTCTCCCGCTGGGCGGGAGAGGGGACGGGGGTGAGGGTAGGTTCTCGCGACCCACGGCTTGCGCCGTGGGCTACACGCTGCCGCCCGCTCCGCGGGCTGATTGCTTCAACGAAGTCCTGGGTCAGCGCACTGGCGTTGACCTTCCGTCATTTATAAAGGTGGCTGATATCCAGCCGCTTGCTGCCGAGTTCGTCGCGAAGCTGCCGGCCCGTGAAATGTAAGAAAACGTCGTCGAGGGTGGTGCTATGCACGGTGACCCGGTGTGCCTTCACGCCCCGGCGGCGAGCCAGGTCCATGATCGCGCCCAGCGTTTCAGCTCCGTCCTGGGAGGTGATGCGCGTAACGCCTTCGTGCTCGCTCACGTTCAAAACCAGCGGGAGCGAGGCGAGGGCATCGTGCCAGTCGCCCGGCGCTCCGCTAAATTCCGCCTCGATCACCTCGTGGGCGGGAATGCTGTCCTTCAGCCGCGTCGGCGAATCCAGCGCCACCAGTTTTCCGTGGTCGACGATGGCGATTCTCTCGCACAGCTTGTCCGCTTCGTCCATGTAGTGGGTCGTGAGCAGGATCGTCAATCCGGACTGGTTCTGGAGTTTTTCGATCATCTCCCAGACATTCGTGCGTGAGACGGGATCCAGCCCCGTCGTCGGCTCGTCCAGAAAGAGGATCTTGGGTGAGTGCACCAACCCGCGTGCGATCTCCAGGCGGCGGCGCATGCCGCCTGAGAAGGTGCCCACGAGGGCTTTTGAAAACTGCCCCAAGTCGACGGCTTCCAGGAGTTCGCGGATCAGCGTCTCTCGGTCCTCGGCAGGGACGCCGTAAATCTTGGCGTGGATCTTCAGATTTTCCTCTGCGGTCAGTTCAGGATCAGAGGTGAGCGCCTGGGGAATCACGCCGATAGAGTTCCGCACGCCTTCCGGATCCTTGCGCACGTCGTGTCCGGCAACTCGCGCCACCCCTTCGCTGGGCGGCGTCAGTGTGGTGATCATCCGGATGAGCGTGGTCTTGCCGGCGCCGTTGGGGCCCAGCAAGCCAAAGACTTCCCCTTGCGGCACCTCGAAACTCACGTGGTCAACGGCCACAAACTCGCCGAATCGCTTAGTCAGACCTTGCACTTCAATTGCATTCATATGCCCTTGCTTGCCATCCGGTGGGTAGGGCAAGCCCTACCCCTACAGCGCGTTGGTGGACGGCGAACCCTGCCCCCACAGCCTGTAGGGGGACGGCTTGCCGTCCCCTGGCGTGGTCTAGAAATGCAGCCACCGGCGCTCGCTCGCCGGCCGTGGCAGGAGCACATACGCGGTCATGCCGGCAAAAAGGCGCCGTTCCTGGTTGGGAATGGCTACTTTGATTTCAAAGGTGACGATGTCCCGTTTTGTGCGGCTGACGTCGCGTTGCGTGGCGAAGTCCGATTCCGCTCCTTTATAAAAGACCGTTCCCTCGAGGATGTTTCCGGAAGGCAGCCGTACTCGCAGCTTTTGACCAAAAGTAATCTGGTCAACGTAGGTTTCCTCCACGTCAGTCTGCACCCAGAGGTGGTCGAGATCAAGCACCGTGACGATGGGTCCGCCCGCCTGCACCGTTTCGCCCTGGCGCGCCACCCGCACCGACACCACCCCGTCGCTTGGCGCGTAGACCTCGGTGTATCCAAGCTGCGTTTGGGCCTGGTTTTCCTGTGCCGTGGCTTGTGCGATTTGCGCGCGTGTCGCAGCAATATCGTCCTGCTGAACCATCACCTCCCGGCGGTTGGCTTTCGCGACCGCCAATTGCCCCTGGGCCACACGCACCTGGTCTGTGAGCGCCTTCACATTGGCTTGGGAGCCTCGGTAGTTCTGTTCGGCGGTGTCGCGCTCCTGGGCGGTGAGAACGCCTTCCTTGAACAGACCCTCGTCGCGCTGATCGGTAATTTGGTTCAAAGCAAGTGTTGTCTTGGCCTGCTCGAGTTGAGCGCGAGCCGCCGTAACGGCGGCTTCCGCCTGCTCGACGGCGGCGGAGGTTTGCTGGTCATCCATGGCGCGAGTCTCTTGGGATTGCCGCAGCCGTGCCTGAAACGTGCGAATGTTGGCGGCTGCGGAGTCGCGTGCCGCCTGAAGGTCCCGGGGATCGATTTCGGCGATCAACTGGCCCTTCTTTACGAATGACCCCTCCTGCACCAGCAAACGATCGAGGCGCCCTTGCACCAGCGGACTGGCGATGTAGTCATTGCCCATGATGATGCCGGTGAATTGGATGTCCTTCGTAGTCGGCGTTGTAAAGGCGTAAACCAGCGCCGAGATGACGAAAATCCCCAGAAGAAAAATGAAAAAACGTGCCACTCTCATCGTGTCCTCGCTGGAAACCGTCGCAGCGATCCCGCCTCCGCCGGGTTTCCCAATGTGATAACGTGTTCACCGACCCGGTATTGTAAGAGGCAATCCCCCCTTGCCCACATTGTAGGGACGACTTCACCTCGCTGCGCAAAGTTATGCGTCGGTGGAAGAACTGGCCGGCCGCAGGTTAAACATGTAGTCAATTCCCTGAATGCTTATTTTACCGCACTCTCGACATTTGCCGCAACGAATGTAACAACGTGTTAACTATACAGTTAATTGCGGGGCTAGATGTCTGGCGGGCGGAAACCACTTGAGGGTCATGATTTATTGCGATCCGCTCGTTGCTAAGCTTGACCCTTTGCCGGAGTCTTAGCGTCGGTGTATCATGTTGATGGAGGTAGTATGGGTACTCAAGACTTTGCTAAATTCGTTGCAAGCCAGCAGGAAGCCCATGTCAAGGCCGAAATGGACTGGGCGGGGCTACGAGACGAATGGCTCAAAAACCTCGACTCACTGTATCAGAAGGTCGGCGGGTTTCTGCAGGAATACATACCGGACTCAATAAGCTATCGGTTCGCTAAAATCGAGTTGAACGAACCCAACATCGGCAGGTATTTAGCCAAGCGAATGGACATCAAGATTGGAAGGCAACGAGTCTGCCTTTTCCCGGTTGGTACATTGCTTATCGGATGCAGGGGGAGAGTGGATGTGGTAGGTTCCGCAGGTCGTGGACAAATCCTTCTGGTTGACGCGAAGGCACGGGGCGCATCCGATCTCATTCAGGTTAGGATAAATACGAAAGACAGCGCTCTCACTACGACTTCTCCCCAGAACCTGCCAGCGTCTTGGGTTTGGAAAATAGTTACGAATGGGGCTCAAAAGAGATTCGTGGATCTTGAAAAGGAGTCATTTACTGCACTCTTAATGGAAGTTGCGAATGCCTAGACGGTTCATTCTTACCCCGGCCCTCGATCCAGACGAACTCAGTGCATACCATCAAGAACTTGTAGCCGCATTGCGCCTTTACTTCAGCCCGTCTGCTCCGACATTTGCGGCTCGATTCGTGGGAAAGCCGCCAGAGGAGGCGGCCCGACAACTGACAGCACGGCTCAACGAGTCAGATGTCAGATCAGCCTTTGCTGCCCTGACCAGCCTTGAAGCCACCTTCCGGATAGACTTCGACGCGCGATGTAGGAAAAGGCTAAAGGACGAGCTGTCGGTCTATTTTCGCAGTGTTGCGAAAACGCGCAGAAACACCGTGCGGCTGGATGAGGACATCTTGGAAGGATGGCAAAGACACACTTCAGCTTCGGCTGCACTGATCAGCGACCTTCGCGGCGCTTTCAAGTTTAGACACTGGATCGCCCATGGAAGGTACTGGACTCCGAAGCTTGGGCGTAGGTACGACTTTGATTATGTTCGGCTAATGGTAGATGCCATCACTGGAGGCTTTCCATTCGTTAATTGAGCATTAACTTCCGGCTCCGATGTCAATTTCTTCGCCTACTGATGCGGCTGGATTGGTCAGGCCGAGGGACCTAAGCCGCCACGAGATTGTGGTCATTCCGATGCCGAATTAACGACTTCGTGGGTCCGAGAGGGGATCATGCGCCGATTTGCTCTCAAAAACTGGACAGTTCTGGTTTCGGTATGTGCTTTGGTAATTCTCGACGTCTCCCTTGCCAGTGCAGGGCAGACGCGAGAACCGAACCTGACTCCGCCCAAGTTCCGCCTTCCCGCCGATGTGGTCGGGCCGACGCGTTACCACGTCGACCTGACGCTCGTGCCGGACCAGGACAGCTTCACCGGAGCCATCGACATCGAACTTGAGTTCAAGAAGCCTTCCTCAGCGCTGTGGCTGAATGCCGAGAAACTGGAAATCAAGGACGTGGCTCTCACCGTGGGGGGCGAGGAGGTTACGTCCAAGGTCATCACCGAGCCTCACGACTATGTCGGCTTCGCCCTTGATCACTCCGTTGGCCCCGGGCCGGCGACCCTCCACGCCACTTTCCAGGGTGAGATCAGCCGCAAAGACCAGCAAGGCATCTTCCAGATGAAAGACGGCGGCCAGTGGTACGTCTACTCCCAGTTCGAAGACATTTGGGCACGCCGGGCCTATCCTTGCTTCGACGAGCCGGGCTATAAGGTTCCCTGGGAGGTCACGTTGCACATCAAGAAGGACCAGGTGGGACTTTCGAACAGTCCGGTCGTTTCCGAGTCCGATACGGGCGACGGCATGAAGACGGTGAAGTTTGCGGAAACCAGGCCTTTGCCCAGCTACCTCGTTGCCTATGCAGTCGGCAACATGGAATTCGTGGATGCGGGGACGGCGGGGAAAAAGAACACCCGGATTCGTATTGTGGTTCCGCATGGGCGCAGTGCGGAGGCGCAATATGCTGCTCAAACAACCCCTACCATCGTGAACCTGCTCGAGAGCTATTTTGGCATCCCTTACCCTTACGACAAGCTCGATGAGGTTGCCATTCCGCTCGCCGGCTACGCCATGGAACATCCTGGGCTCGTCACCTACGGCGCTGCCTTAATTATCCAGAAGCCCGACCAGGACACGCCCGGGCGCCAGCGCGAATGGGTGAGCGTAGCGTCACACGAACTCGCCCACCAGTGGGTTGGCGACCTCGTCACCACCGCCTGGTGGGACGATATCTGGCTGAACGAAGGGTTTGCCTCCTGGATGGCCAACAAGAATGTGAATAAGTATCATCCCCAATGGAAAATGAACATCTCGGAGCTGAATGCGTACGAAGGGGCGATGGATAACGATGCCCTGGTGAGCGCGCGGCGGGTGCGCCAGCCCATCGAATCAAACGACGACATCGCCAACGCCTTCGACGGCATTACTTACAACAAGGGCGCGGCGCTGCTTAACATGTTCGAGTCGTACATGGGCGCCGAGATATTCCAACAGGGCATTCATCGCTACCTGTTGAAATACGCGTGGAAGAATGCCACCTCCGCCGAGTTTCTTGCCGCACTCGCGGGCGACGACAGCAACCTTGCCTCGGCATTCTCCAGTTTCCTCGACCAGCCGGGCGTGCCTCTGGTCACCGCACGGCTCGAATGCCGCGACGGCTCCGCCCAGCTTGATTTGACCGAGCAGCGCTTCTTCCCACTGGGTTCTTCCGGCGCAGCGCCGCAACTCTGGAAGGTGCCAGTGTGCGTGCGCTATCCGGCAGGAACCGGCGAGGCTCGCGAATGCACACTGCTCGAACAGCAGTCGGCTGAATTACGGCTCACGAAAACCACCGGCTGTCCGGCCTGGGTTGAGGCGAATGACGGCGCGAACGGGTACTACCGCGTGCTCTATCAGGGCGACCTGCTCGACGATCTACTGAAGAATAACGCCCAGGAACTCTCCCTTCCTGAGAAAGTGGGGCTGATCGATGACTTGGCGGCGCTCACCAGAAATGGCAAAATGCCCCTCGGAAAGGCATTGGCGTTGGCTCCCGCCTTTGCCCAGAGCCCTGCCCGCCAGGTGGTCACCAAAACCATGGAAATCACCACGGGTCTTCAAGACAACCTGGTCTCGGACGACTTACTGCCTCAGTACAGGAAGTACCTTCTGGCCCTTTACGGCGGCCGGGCTCGCGACCTGGGTTGGAAGACGAAGCCGGGTGAGAGCCAAGATGCCCGCCTCCTCCGCCCTTCGCTTCAGGGCCTGGTTGCCAATGGCGCCGAGGACCCGGAGGCGATCGCGGAAGCCAAAAGATTGGCGCTCGCCTGGCTCGACGATCATAAAGCGCTCGACCCGGACATGGTGGGTGCGGTCCTTTCCATCGCCGCACGCCACGGCGATCGCGATCTGTTCGACCGCATGCGTGCCGCGGCCAGGAAGGAGACCAACGAGAGTTTCCGCGGGAACCTGATCTTCTGCCTTGGCCTGTTCCAGGATCCCGAAATCATCAAAACCGCGCTACCCATCGCGCTGAGCGGTGAATTCGATGTTCGAGAGTCGTTCGACATCCTCTTCGCGCCCTCCGAAAGGCGGCAGACCCGCGACTTGGCCTACGATTTCGTCAAGCAGAACTGGGACCTCCTGGTGGCCAAACTTCCCACCGATACCGGGGCTGAGGTGCCCTACGTGGCCGCCGGATACTGCGACGCGGAGCATCGCAAGGACGCGGAGAGCTTCTTTACCGGCCGCTCCACTAAGTTTACAGGCGGCCCTCGCATCCTCGCCCAGGTCCTCGAGGGCATCGACCTGTGCATCGCCTATAAGAATGCCCAGGAGGCGAGCGTTACGGAGTTCCTCAAATCGTATACACCGGACGCGGGGGCCGGCAGCCGATAGCGAGGGGCGTCGGCATTCAGCCTGCGGCCAGCACAGGTCCGCGCTCCTTCCACATTTTTCGCTTGACAAGTGAAGCAACCCATGATAGCCTATTATCATGGTCGAATTGCGGACAACTTGTCGCAGGCCGTCCCCGGCGCGCGCTCAAAAAAGGAAAGGTGAGGCGGCCCCAGAAACAGCAAAAACCGCGAATTGCAGAAAATACAAAAATAGTACGAACGAAGCCAGTATGTTATTGAAAATACAGAAAGGCAAGTCTCATTTTGTGCAAAACGAACCCAAAACCAACCGCTTTTTGACGGCAACGGACCGCAATTTGCACGAAAAAGGGGAGCAAACAACGTACTTTTCGCAGCCCTCGATTTTCGCGAAAGGGCTACATAGAGGCGGAAAGCGGTGCCAGGACGTTCGCCCGGTCGAACGCAAGCCCCACCCAGGCATCCGAGAATCCGCAGAGGTTGGAAAGCAGGCCCAGGCGTGGCCTTGCGCATCTCGGACGTTTTTACCGAATCCCTACCCTCAGGTCGGGAGTCTTGCCATGCAGTGAAACTCCTCCTCGCACCATTTCGTCTGAGCCCATGTAGTCAATAACACCATCTGAAAGGGTGTCGAGATGGGTCATGGGAAGTTTAAGTACATTTTGTCAGTTTTCTTACTTCTTGCCTTTTCGCTGTTTTCCCCAAACCTGTTCTGGGCCCAAGTCCCCTCCGGCACGATTCGTGGCCAAGTGTCGGATCCCTCCGGCGCCGGCGTTCCGAGCGCTGTGGTGCAAGCGGTTTCTTCATCGGGGCAGACCAGTTCCGGGGTTGCCAAGACCGACGGCAGCTATGAAATCCGCGGGCTCGCGCCGGGCAAGTACACCGTGCGGGCTCAGGCCAGGGGCTTCGCGATCTTTGAACAGCAGAGCGTCGAGATTCTCGCCGGGCAAGGCAAAAAGCTTGACATCGCTCTCCAACTCGCCGAGGAAAAAGAGCAGGTCACCGTCACAAGCCAGACCACGCAAGTCAGCGTAGCTCCGCAGGACAACGCTACCTCTCTCGTGATCAAGGGCGAGGACCTTCAGGCGCTCTCCGACGATCCGGACGAGTTGCAGTCCGAACTCGACGCGTTGGCGGGGCCGTCGGCGGGGCCTAATGGCGGCCAGATTTATGTTGATGGCTTCACCGCCGGGCAGCTTCCGCCCAAGGCGGATATCCTCGAAATCCGAATCAACCACAATCCGTTCTCCGCGGAATACGACAAGTTGGGCTACGGCCGCATTGAAATCACCACTCGCCCGGGCGCGAGCCAGCTTCACGGACAGATTCTAGGCAATCTGAACGACTCGGCTTTTAACTCGCGGAACCCCTTCGCGACGCAGGAACCCGGCTATCATTCGGAGTTTTTCAACGGCAGCGTTGGGGATGCGGTCAGCAGGAAAGCTTCGTTCTTCTTCACGTTCTTCCGGCGCGACATTCAGGATAACTCGATTGTCTCCGCGTTTACTCTCAGCCCCACGCTCACGGAGATGCCGTTCAGCCTGGCGGTGGCCAGTCCCGCGACGCGCACCAATCTCAGTCCCCGTTTTGATTACCAGTTGAGCCAGAACAACGTCATGACCGTGCGCTACCAGTTCTTCGACAACGACACGCGCAATGGCGGAATCGGCCAACTCAATCTCCCGACGCAGGGCTACAACACCCATAGCCTCGAACACACCCTCCAGGTGAGCGACACGCAGGTGTTCAGCGCCAAGACGCTGAACCAGCTTCGCTTCCAATATCTCCACGACGGCGTAAGCCAGACCTCCCAGAATCTGGAGCCCACGATTTCGGTTTTAGGCGCGTTCACCGGCGGCGGCAATCCCAGCGGCGTGTCTTCGGATACCCAAAACCACTACGAGCTTCAAAACCTTACTTCCCTCTTTTTCGGCAAGCACACGCTTGTGGTCGGAGGACGCCTGCGGGACGGGCAGGATTCGAACATCTCCGACGCAAATTTCAACGGCACGTTTACGTTCCCCTCGCTCCAGGCCTACCAGGCGGCGGAGCTAGCCCTGCAAACCTGTACGGCGGGCGGGGGAACTCTGTGCCAGGCGATCGGGGCAAGCCAGTTCCTGAAGGTCATCGGAAAAGAGCTGGCCACCGTCAATTTGCTTGACCTGGGGCTCTTCGCCCAAGACGATTGGCAACTTCACCTCGGCATGACGCTGAGTGCGGGCTTGCGCTGGGAAACCCAGAACGACATCCACGATCACTCCGACTTTGCGCCGCGCCTGGGTTTTGCCTGGGGGCTCCATCGTTCGCAACGGGGGCCGGCGAGCACTGTCCTGCGTGTGGGATCAGGCCTGTTCTACGACCGCTTTGCTTCCAACCTGGTGCTCAATGCGGAAAGGTTGAACGGCGTCAACCAGCAAGAGTTCATCGTCTCTTCGCCTGATTTCTTCCCCAACATTCCGACTGTTAGCACACTCCAGAGCCTCTCCAACACCCTTCCCAACAGCTATCAAATCGCCCCCAATCTGCGGGCGCCTTACACTTGGCAGTCGGCGGCGAGCCTCGAGCAGCAGGTTACAAAGAACGCGACGGTCTCGCTGACCTATCTTCACTCGCGTGGGCTGCACCAACTGCTCCTTGATGACATCAACGCCCCGCTTCCGGGTACGTTCAGTCTCGGAGACCCCGAGGCCGGTGTGAGGCCCATGGGCAACAGCGTCGGCAATCGCTATCAGTACGAGTCCGTCGGCCTCTTCAACCAGAACCAACTGATAGCCAATTTCAATATACGGTTGGGCACGCGGCTTTCGTTGTTCGGGTACTATACGCTCAACTACGCTGATTCTGACACGACGGGGAACAATCCCAGCGTCGCCATGAACCCGTACGACATTCTGGAGAGCTATGGCCGAGCGTCCTTCGACGTTCGCAACCGACTCTTCTTGGCGGGCACCTGGAATCTGCCGCACCGCTTTAGCCTGAGCCCTTTCCTGGTGACCGCCTCCGGCGCCCCTTTTAACGTTACCGTGGCCCCGGACATGTACGGAACTGGAATCCTAATGAGTTCCCGGCCGGCCCTCGCTGCGGCCGACGAGTCCGGCACCAATATTGTGGAAACCCGCCTCGGCACTTTCAATGTCGCGCCGCAAACGAACCAGCCGCTTATCCCTGTCAATTACTTTACCGGCCCAAGCCAATTCACACTGAATCTGCGCCTCAGCAAGACGTTTTCCTTTGGGAAAGAAGTGACCCGGCGAGCCTCGACTGGCGGCGGTGGTGGAGGTGGCGGCGGATTCGGCGGCGGAGGCGGCAGAGGCGGCGGTGGCGGAGGGCGGGGCGGTTACGGTGGCGGAGGGCTCGGCGGCCGGGGCATGGGAGGCGGTGGCGGCGCGGGCGGTTTCTTCGGTCAGGGTAATAACGCGACCAAGCGCTATAGCCTCACCTTCAGCGCCTACGCTCGGAACGCCCTGAATAACGTAAACCTCGGTTCGCCCGTCGGTGTGATTGGGTCGCCCCTGTTCGACCAGTCAAACTCGCTGGGCGGTGTCTTCGGCGGAGGCGCCGGCTCCCAAGCGGCCAACCGCCGCATAGACTTCCAGGCGGTCTTCAGCTTTTAGGATGAGGTTCGAACCTGATACATCGAAACCTGCTGACGGGAGTGAGTTAGCTGCAAGCTGAGGGCCGACGGCTGGCCGCTCCAGCGTCAACCTCCCAGCGGCGAGTCGGTCGATCCCGCCGTCGCCGTGCTGTTTTGACGGATCACAGCCGACTGATCGGTGTAATAGAAGTTCGTCCCCGTGGTTCCGACAGTGGTGGGAGTAGCGGTTATCGAGTAAGTGTTGATCCTGCCGCTGGGATCCGCCGTCCCGTTGTTATATGTGAACTTATATCCGCTCTTGACGCTGGTGGTGGCGGTGGCTGCACCGCCGGAGACGATACTGTCGATCAGCCCCGCTCCCGTGGCGCTAGGATTACCGGAGGTCGGCGGACCCAAATCACCCAAAGTCGCCGTGTAACCTGTGCCGTAAGTCGTCGAGTAGTTAATCTCCGCCGTGTTGAGCGTCCTCATTGTTCCCACCGCAGAGGCTTGGTTGGCCGCAATACGCGAACGCAGAAGGTTAGGAATAGCAATTGCGGCGATGATCAGAATTATGGCCACAACAATCAACAATTCAATAAGTGAAAAAGCTTGCGCCCCTTTTTTCACTTGAATGTCCTCCGGCTATCAACATTGCACAAAGTTAGACGTGGAACGTTGTGCATTTTTCTTGCCAAGTCGGGGCCAAGCACAGCGACATCGGCCGGGCGCCAAGCTCTTATAATGCAATGACTTTGCTTGCAATTGCTGATGCTGGGTGGGTTCGCCGCTGAGGGGCCGCTACCACTTTTCGTCTAGCCCGCTGACAGAAACTGTCATTGCACAAATAGGAAAACCGATAGACAAAACGCCGACGGAGTGTCACAAAGAATGGCGGGGACATCGTATCGACTCAGGGCGACATGCGCAAAGTGACAGAAAGGCCATCTGCTACTGCGTTCCTCCCCCGGTCATTCCCCGAAAGCCATGCGATGACCATCCGCTAGAACCGGCTGGATGGCTTGCGAATGCCCAATCCCATGCGCGTTGAGCAGGTGGGGCGGGGTCCCCGCGGTTCGAACTCCGCCACTTTTCCGTGTGGCTTGTAGACGTGCCGGTAGTCCGATGACCGCCAGTAGCGCGGGCCTGTTTCGCAAAGTCCGCGGCTCTCCGCCACACCGCGAGGCACGAACCGCGGACTTTCCAGGACAGGACGCGCTGCCTCACTCTTCCGCGTTATTTGACCCGTTCTCCACGGTCACGGGAATCGAACAATCGCGCGTCGTAGTGCGAACTTGAATGCTCGTCTTTCCGGGGCCGACGGCAGTCACCAAGCCATCGGCACTCACGGTCGCAACGCCCGGATCTCCGGATGTGTAAATCGTCTTGCTGGATTTCGTCAGTGTTTCCTGCGAGCCATCGCCAAATGCGCCGAGCACGCGCAACGGGATCCGCTCTCCGGCATGCGAAAAGAGCATCGTTGACGGCTTAGCCCAAATCCGCGTGGGTTCTTCTGCCTTCTCGACGTCCAGCACCAGCGACTCCGATACCGTTTCGCCTCCCGCCAGTGATCCTATAGCCGTCACGCGATAGGGTCCGGGCCGGATGTCCGTCGGAATCCTGAGCTGAAACTCGACCGGGCGTGCGACGCCCAAGCCGGGTGCAATAACCTGGCTGATGGGCAGCGGGTGTTGCCCGAGCAGAGCGAGCTTTTCCACTGAGGAATCCGCCGCCACCGCAATCGTGACCGTCTGCCCGGCCTGGACGACCCTGCCCGCCGCTGGCGATACAATGTGAACCAGGGTTTGCTGCGCGCCGGCAGAAGCCGCAACAATTCCCGCCGCTAGGATCAAGATGCCTGCAGCTCTCCACCTGTTTTGCATCATGTTCATGCCGTCCTCCCTTTGCTCATCGCGCGTTGCTTCGTTCGCCGAGTGCGCAATCGAAATTGCGCGTCTCTAATAAAAATCGCTGCCCGTCGGCTGCTCATTCAGCAGACTGATCACCTCACTCGAAATGTTCGATGCGGCATCGAGAACCGACGGCCCTTTGAAATCCAGGGTCTCGAGCGCCGCGGTATGAATGACCCCTGAGAATTGCTGCCCTGAGAGGTTATTCAGGGCGCTGTCCAGCGGCACGATGGTGTCATTGCTCTGCCCATAAATCGTGGTCCACTTCGTGGCCGTCAGATCCTTCGCCAACGGATTGCTCGAACACAGGGCTCTCACCACTTCCGCGGTACAGAAGATGCAACTCAGGCCATTCAGGTTGGTGGACGTTGCAATGCCCGCAATATAGGCCGTCTTGAAAGGCTGCGTCTGTATCTGGTTAAGATTAGTCAGCGCCATGCTCAAGCTGCCGCCAAATCCGTTGCCTTCCAGGTCCCCCACGGCGCCATTCGCCATTTGCCCGGAGAAGGTGATGGTTGCCAGCGCGTAGTCCTGGTCCCCGGCAAGAACGTTGCGCACGCAGGCGTTGTTGCTGGCCAGCAAGAGGGCAGCGACCGGCGTGCCGAGATGCGGCGTGGCGATGGTAATCAGCTTGTTGATGGGCCCGGCGCCAAAGGTCGGAAACGTCGGATTGCTCAGAAAGTTCGGCAGCAACAACATCGTGCGCGAAACGTCGCCGCCCATGCTGTGCGCGACGACGTCAGCCTTGACCGCGGCCAAGTTCGCACTCGTCCGGTAGTTGGCAATAAAGTTGTTGATCTGCAGCAGCACCGACGGGGCGTTATACGCAAACCCCAGGGAATTTGCCTCAATGGCCGCACTCTTCGAGTAGGAAGGCGTCGTGCTCGTGATGCCTGTGATGGCGTTGTCATAGGTGGCGTAGTTCACATCGAAAATTGCATCGGTGATCAGGGGCGTGAAGGTGTCGAAACTCGCCGCGCTTCCCCAAAGGCCGTGCACCAACACCACTGGGGGCCTTGCCACCGTAACGCTGGCATTGCCCGTTACGACCGACGACGACGAAACTTGCAACGTCACGCTGCGCGTGGTCAACGTATAGTCGGATGAGGAGCGCGAGAAATTCACCGGCGCAAGATAAATCGCGAAAGCTTCCGCTCCCGCGGAAGTCGTGACGGCGGTCACGGCGAGGGAGTTGGCGGCGGAGGCGGGGCTGCCTCCCAGCGCAAACACTCCGCCATCGTTCACAATCGAGGTGCTCGGAGAGATCCCATCGATGACGGTAACGGTGAACTGCTGGCCCACGCTCGAAGCAGGAATGCGCAGGATGACCTGCGTCGTGCCGTCGGCAGCCGCTCCCTTCACCAGCCCCGTCGTGGCTGAGGCAATTAGGTTGACGTTCGTTGTAACCGACGAGCCGTTGAGCAACCCCGCCACCACGGGGTCGATCAAGTTGTATGCCGCACCCTGTCCTGTGGCAGTGATGGGAACGACTGCTGCGAGTATCAGCGCAAAAGCCAAGTGCTTCCCCATGGGTCCCCCTTTTCAATTGTTGATGATTGACGTCCTACCCTGAAACACCAAAATACACGAAATTCCCGCCGATCACAATAGGCAGTAACAGGAAGACAGTAGAAAGCCTGGTTTACGCCCCGGAGGGACGTAAGGAGAGCGCTAAGGCTCAATCGCTCCATACGCCTCGGCGCTACCGTTCTGTGGAGCGGGCGTCTCGCCCGCTGTGGAACGGGCATCTTGCCCTCGAATTCCTGCGGGAGTGGCCCCCGCGACTGCGGGCGGGACGCCCGCACCACTTCTCATGCGGCGACACTAGCGGGAAGTTCTCGACTTGGCACGGTCAATAGGAATGCTGACGGGCAACAGCTTCTCATGCAGCAACAATTCCGTTGCGCAGACGGCGGGTTCAGAGTGGAATGATTTCTGAATGGCGCCGTCCGTGAGCAGGTTGCAGGCGGCCAGCAGGTTCATGCCCTGATGGTGAGCCATCCAGCACGGCACCACTTCATATTGCTGCCCGGATTCCACTCGCGTCGGCGCGAAATCGATCGAGTCGTAGAAACCCAATTCCCCCAGCCAGCCGAGTTCCTTCATGCGCTGGAGGTTGCGCACGGCCTGGCGGGGATCGAAGGCGAGGGCCAGGAACGTTGCGTAGGGAGAAACCACAACGTCTTCTTCCGAATTGGCATTGATGGCCAAAGCAGGGATGCCAAAAGCACGGTATTGGTATTGTCCGGCGGCGTCCTGGACGTTGTATGCAGCCTCAGAAATCCCCCACGGCCTTCCCCGTTCCTCCGCCCAATCCTTCTGGCACTGCACGGCCACGCGCGCGCTCTGCCCGAGCAGGGTGCGAGGGTAATGCTTGAACCACAGAGCGGGCATCAGATACTCGAACATGGTTCCGCTCCAGGAGAGCAGGACGCCCCGTCCGCGCCACAAAACCTGCGCCCGCCCTAAATGGAACCAGGTTTCCTGTGGTATGTCGCCCTTGGCAATCGCCGCAAAGACTGCGGAGCGCGCCTCTGACGCCAGCAGATCGTAGCAACCTGCCATCACGGTCTGACGCTTGGCGTCGCAACCTATGGAAAGCAGCTTCCTGGACCGATTGTAAAGGAAACGAAAGTCCATGCCTTGAACTAACCGGTCCGTCTCATTGGCCAATTGCGTAAGTTTCTTCACCAGTTTGTCGGCCTCGGCCAGCGAAGCGGAAAGCTGCTCTCGCAAGGCGCTGGCCGTCTCGCGCAGCTCAGGGCCCGCGTTCGGGTTTGCCAGGTAGTTGCTGAGCTGTATTTCGATGTCTGCCGAAGCCGGCCAAAGCGAGATGAGTGTCAGCTCCGACGACCCTCGCGGCACTTCGTCGGAAATCTGATTCAGCAAGTCCCGGTTCTGGGGAGACAACCAAGGAGCCAGTCGCTCCATCATGTCGCGAAGGGCCTTTGTGCGGCGCGTGGTCTCGGCGACCCACCAGCGCAATTCCTCGACGGGTCCGGACTGCTCCATCAGGCTCCCCGAGATTTGGCGCAAGTCCTGTTCGAGCCCCGGCAGCGCTTGCCGCAATGCGCTGCCATGTTCGCGCAACAATTCGAGCTGCGCATTCATTCTCCGCAAGGCGCGAGCCGAACTGGAATTGGGTGCGGCGCGCGATGCCAGCTCATCCAATAGATTGATGTGGTCATACAATCCCTGCCAAGACGCGGCGCGAAACAGAGGGTCCTCGATCGCTTTCAGGCAGCCTTGCTTCAATGTCCACAAACTGCACACCAAATTGCCGCTGTCGACGCTCGAGACAAACCACGGTTCCAGAGGCTGGAGCGTTTCCGTGTCGTACCAATTGAGGAAATGGCCGCGATATCGACGCAGCGTCTTCATGGTCGCCAGAATCTTCTCCACCTCCTGCACAAACTCCGGCAAGGTGAGATATCCGAGCTGATAGGCGGCAAGCTGCGCGTTCAGCAAGAGTCCGAGATTCGTGGGCGAGATGCGCTGCGCAACGGCGGGCGGGTCCCTTTGAATATTGTCAGGCGCCAAGCCGTTTTCGGCATCTTTGGTCGATTGGCGGAAGAACCGCCAGGTGCGCAGGCAGGCGCCTCGCAATAACTCCTCTTCGGCGGGAGTGGCTTTGGTTCTTTCGGAGCGTAAGGGCCGATTCAGCCAAAGCGCCACGGGTCCTGCCGACGCCCACAGGACCAAGAAGGGCGCGGCAATGGGCAGTGCCGAGGGGTGAAGGAGGGCCACGGCGGCAGCGATCACCAGGGAGAGCCAGGGGGTCCAGCCCAGGTAGACATCCACCGGGGTTTTTCTTTCCTCAAACTCCGCCTGCGCCGCAGTCTCCCACTCCAGCAGCCTCTTGCGTGTAATGGTCACGCGCACGAGGGTGCGGAAAATCGCGTCGAGCGTGACCAGCGTCCGGTGGCTCAGAAACGCCAACGTGAAGAAGACGTTGATTTGCCCCGTGATGAAGGCTTCCGCAACCCGTTTCAGGTTTGGCGCAAGGTTTGGCCGCGGTTGAAGCCCGAGCAAGGAAAGTACCAGTTGAAGATAGACGGGAATCAGAAGCAGGACAAGCGCTGCGAACGTCCAACGGATGGGACTGCCGGGCAACGACAACCAACCCGCCACGAGGAGAACAAACGTGGCGGCCTCAACGAGGCTGCGCCGGAGGTTGTCAAGAATCTTCCAACGGGAGAGCAGCGACAAAGGGTTGGAACTCTTGTTACCCGAAGCGTCCGGCACACGCGGCAGCAGCCACAGCATGATCTGCCAGTCCCCGCGCACCCAGCGGTGCTGGCGCCGGCTGTAGGCGCTGAAGTGGGTGGGGTAATCGTCGATGACTTCAATGTCCGACACCAACCCGGCTCGCGTGTACGTTCCTTCAATGAGATCGTGACTGAGAATCGCATTACGCGGGAATCTCCGCCTGAGAACTTTGCGGAATACGTCAACTTCGTAGATTCCCTTGCCGGCAAAGTTCCCCTCGCCAAACAGATCCTGATAAACGTCCGAGGTGGCGTGGGTGTAAAGATCGAGCCCTGTCTGACCGGAGTAGATGTTGGCCAGGAGGGAGCGGCTGGCGGATTGGACACTGATTCCAACCCTCGGCTGCAGCATGCCGTACCCTTCGACGACGGTATTGGTCCTGGAGGAGACGACGGCGCGGTTCATGGGATGGGCTAAGGTACCGACCAGCCGGCGGGCGGCGCCGCGCGGCAGTTGAGTGTCGGAGTCTAGTGTGATGACGTACGCTATTGTCGCGAGCACCGAAAGGTCCCCGACCTTCACCCGGAAATTGTCTTCGCCTCCGCGTAGCAGTTCATTCAAGTCCAGAAGCTTTCCCCGCTTCCGCTCCCAGCCCATCCACGACCCTTCACTGGGGTTGAAAGATCGAAAACGATGAAAGAGGAAGAACGGCGATACGCCCTCGCCGCCGTATTTGCGGTTCAACTCTTCGATCAGGACCGAACAGAGGGAGACCAGTTCGTCGCTTTGGTCGGTGGGAAATTGTGAATCAGGGGCATCCGTAAGCAAGGCGAAATAGAGGTGTGCGTCCCGATTGGCCAGAAACCGAATCTCGAGTTCCCTGACCATGCGGCGGACGTAAGATTCATTTAACGACAGCGTCGGCACCACCACCAGGGTGGAACAGTCTGGCGGGATGCCCTCTGAGAAGTCGAGCTTGGGCAGCACGCGGGGCGGCAGGACGAACGACGTCAGTTGATTCATCACGCCCCAGGCGGCTTCCGTCGCAGGAAGGAATAGAAGGGCGAACCCCGCGATCGCCGATATCGGCGAGCGCACGCCGATCAAGAGGAAAGCGATGACGGCGAAAGTCACGAGTTCAATGCCCAAGAAATAGTAAACCTCGGGCGAGGCCAGGACGGCTCGCTGGACGCGCTCCGCAAAGGTGGGGCGAAAGTGGATTTGTCTTTCGAGCAGCCTGCGTCCTTCGCCGATCAGATAGTAACCGACATGGCTCCGACGATCTCGGAGGCGCGGGTGAGAAACCGTGTCTTGCCGCGCGGCGCGCGCCAGCGCAACCGCCCGGCGGGCGATCTCCGGCTCTTCGATTTTCGATGCGGCGCCGAGTTGTTGGATGACCTGGAGGTAGAGGTTGCGGCTTTCGAGATCCATTCTCGGATAAGCCCCGGTAGGATCGTCACGGAGGATGTGGTCCACGGCGCTGAGGCGCTCAAAAATCGCCTTCCAGACCGCACCCTCCAACGCCCGCATACAATCGACTAAGGCATGCAGCGGAGAGCGGTTTTGATAGCGACTCCCCTCCTTATCAAGGAGGGGAACCACGCCCTGCACATTGATGGTTTTTGGTTGCGCGGACAGAAAACTCTTAATCTCCTCCAACAACACAAGCTGCATCAGGGGCTTGAGCACCCACAGTTCACGAATCCTCAGGGGATGACTACCTTGAACGGTCGGTATGAAAGCAACGAAAGTCTCCTCGTGGAACTTCCAATCCACGGCCCGGAGGTATGCGGCCACCGCGGCATACGCGCGCGTGATGACCCGGTTATCTCTCACCACGACCTCCGGCAGTTGCCGAGCCGCCAGGGGTAACTCGCGGGTATCGGCAATCGCTGCTTCAAGCAGCCTCGCGTTGACCCGCAAATCGCTCCCGCCAAACACGGCGGAATCATCTGCTCCCGTCAATTCTCGCGATTGGTCGAGTGCCGAGTTAATGACCCCAGAAGCGTCGCACCATTTCCTTTTGAGGGCCTTGTGGCTTGCCTTCTCATTTGTGGGCCGCCAACTGCGTGCTTCGTTTTCAGCTATGCTTTTCAGCCGGGAAGCGTCCTCCGCAGAATCTGGCCGCTCAACAGGCGCCTGGCGGACAGCGAGCATAGAAGCGGCAATTCCGCTTGCCCGGAGCGGAATCTGTGGTTCAGTGTTGTTTGACTGAGTTTCCATAATATTTGGAGGCCGAGCATTGGGGCTGGGGCAGCCGTGGTGCGGGCGTCTCGCCCGCAGTGGCGCGGGCATCCTGCCCGCGCGCGGCTGCGGGACGCTCCCGCCACCGCGGGCGAGACGCCCGCGCCACAATCTCCTACCGGTAGTTCGCGGCCTGCAGTTCGAACATTTCCGAGTAACGCCCGCCTCGCGACATGAGCTGATGATGGCTGCCCTGTTCAGCAATCCGTCCGCCCTCCAGGACGAGGATCCGGTCCGCCATCCGTACGGTTGAGAAGCGGTGTGAAATCAGCAGCGCCGCCTTCCCTTCCGTTAATTCCGCGAACCGCTCGAAGACCTCGCTCTCCGAACGCGCGTCCAGGGAAGCCGTGGGTTCGTCCAAAACGAGAACCTGGGCATCCCGAAGATACGCCCGCGCCAGGGCGATCTTCTGCCACTCGCCGCCGGACAGATCCAACCCGCCATCGAAGCGCCGCCCCAACATCTGCTTATATCCGCCGGGGAGTTTTCGAATCACCGCGTCCGCGTGACTCTGTGCCGCAGCCATGGCAATTCGGGCAGGGTTATGGAGTTCATCAATTTTGCCGACCGCGATATTCTCTTCGGCGGTCATGTCATAGCGCATGAAATCCTGGAAGATAACGCCCACCTGGCTATACAAATCCTCCAGGTCATATTCGCGCAAGTCGGTTCCGTCCAGAAGAATCCTGCCGGAAATCGGGTCGTAGAGGCGCGTCAGAAGCTTGACCAAGGTCGTCTTGCCTTGTCCGTTTTCGCCGATCAATGCGATTCGCTCGCCGGACTCAATGCGCAGGCAGATGTTGTCGAGAACCAGCCTGGAAGCGCCGGGGTATGCAAAAGAGACCTTATCGAATTCGAACCCTCTCCGGATCGGCCGGGGAGCAGGCAAAGCCGCTGCGGGAGAAGTGATGGTCGGCCGGACCGCAAAGAAAGCCAACAAGTCGGTGAGGAAAAGCGCCTGATCGGCAATCCCTGAAAACGTCGAGAACATCATCTGAATATTGGTGCTGGCTCCGGCAATGGCGCCGGTGAGAAATGTCAGAGTGCCGATGCTGATCGCCCCCAGGAGGGTCCGGTAAATGACGTATGCGTACGCCGAGTAATAACCTGCTGTCGTCACCACGGAGAGCAACGTTCCCACCCTCAGCTTGCGGCGCGCCAACTCGACATTTCTGCGGTAAACCTCGTCGGAGAGGTCCTTGTAACGCTCGGTGAGAAATAAACTCATTCCAAACAGCTTCAGTTCCTTGGCGCTTTCCTTGCTTGCACCCAGAGTGCGCAGGTAATCGAGTTCCCGGCGGATGGGAGTGAGCTGGAAGTTGAGCGCGTAACCGAGGAAAGCGAAGTGGCTGTCCCCCAAAAAGGCAGGAACCACAAACGCAACCAAGATGAGTAGAAGCCACGGCGAGAAGAAGACAATGCTGGCCGCCAGGGTGCCGGTAATGATCGCTTGCTGAAAGATGTTGCCGATGGCCTGGATCATCACCAGGCGGTCCGTGGCTTGAACTCGCGCCCGCTCGAGCCGGTCATGAAAGGACGGATCTTCGTACTGGGGAAGGTCCACGCGGGAGGCATGTTCCATAACCCGCACGCTGATGTGGCGTATGTATTTATCGGCCAGCAGGCTGTCGAAGTAAACGATGGCGCGCGTCAGCACGGTGCCCAGGCTGGCGAGTCCGAATTCCAGTGCCACGTACCACCAAAAGGCGCGGGTGAGAGGCTGCTTTCGCGCCACGTGGGCGACCACGGCGTCAATGATCCACCGAGTCACAGCCAGGGTGGAAAGTGGCACCAAGCCCGCCGCCACGCGCAACGAGCATCCCCACAAAACAGCCGTCGGGCCTGATTCCCAAACGATGCGCAGCACCGGCGGGATGTTCTTCAGAGCCCGCAGCCGTTCGTTCCACGCGTTGCTGAGTTTCCGAGTCGACTCCGTCTCAAGGGCCATGGCTACCCAAACCAGCTTCGCCTTCGTGAGGCGAAGCCAATGACCAGGCTCGCCATGAAAGTGGCTGGAACTAACAGAATGGTTGCCGTCGCTATCGGCGTGACGATTCCGAAGAAAACAACGAAACTAATCGCAGCCAAAACTGCCAAACCAGCGAGGACGATCAATACCGCACGCATCAGAACCACCTCCCGAACGCCTGCAGTGCAGGGGAGGAGGGCGGACTCCCTCCGACGACTTCCAGAACTGCCGGATTTCAGAGGTCTCGCCCTCCCTGGGACATTTTGCAGCACGTGAGAGTCCACCCTGGATCATCTCTGAATACATAGACTTAGCGCACACAGGCGCGACCAACCGCCGCAAATCTTACACTCCAGGAGCGGGCTCGTCCCCGAGTTTACATTGCTTTGAGGATCGAGCTGTCGGTGGAGATTTCAAAAAGCTCGTCCGCAAGTCGGAAAATCCTTTGCACCTCACGTGTAAAATCCTCCTCCTTACAAGAATAGGCCGATTCCACGGCAGCCCCTAACCCTTGGCATTTCTTGAAGATACCGAAGTAGTCCCAGCGTGGAAAGTTTGGCGGAGTCATTGCTTGCCTTCTCATTGGGGCGATCCTAAGAAGGTTCAGAGATGAAGCTGAGGAGTGGCTTCGCGTTATGTTCATTGGTCACACAACTGTCGGTGACGACTGTCACGGCTGGTCTCCTCTACGCCGTTCCTCAGGAGAAATCCAGCTTTGATTTACTGCAGAACTCCGCAGTTCCGGCCGCCGGAACTCCTCCCCGAAGTGTCGCCCCCAGCCCGGGGCCCCCACAGAGCCACGGGCCTCAAAACCCGAGGCCTGCTCCACATGAAAAAACCCCAAGAGTTCGAAAGTGGACGGGGAGTCTGGTAGATGCTGACTGTCTGAGCAAAGCCTTGCGTCGGGTTCCGGGCAGCGACGAAGTTCTTTTCCCTAACCCCTTATCGGCGTTCTGGCAGACTCTGCAAAGTTCTCAACGAGCCGAGCAGGAACAGAATTCCGGAGCGTGATCGCCGCAAGGGCAACCGGAAACGCCGAGCCATGCGGCCTGGTCCCTGGATTCCGACGGAGAGCCGGAGGCCAGCGAGCGGCAAATTGCGATGCAAACGGCACAACTGAAGAGGGCCAAAATGCTCGAGGGCGTGGCCACGGCATGCACGGCAAGTCGGCCGACGATGCACTATGGGTTGTTGATCTCGGGTGGGCAACTCTTGAAATTCGACGCGGCAGGGGATTTCAAAGCGAAGGAGGCGATCGATATTTCGCCCGCTGAGCCTGGAAAGACCATTAAGGTGAAGGTGACGGGCATAGCTGAGGCAGAAGACACTGTAAGAGTTGCCTCAATTGAAATGAAAGGCCGGATTCCTCCCCTCGAGCGTCTTCCGGCCGGTAAGCCGACTCACAGGAGGGAGAGGACATGATTCTACTCGCTACCCGGACGTTTCTTTTACTGTTGTTGGGCCTCGTGGCAGCTCCGGGAGCCGAGTCGCCGGATGGCGCTCAGCTTTTCCAAGCGCACTGTTACAGCTGCCACCATTCCGGAAGTGGATACGCTGCGCCGACGCTCGATCAGCTTCACCAGATGTCAAGAGGTTCCATTCTGCTCGCCCTCGAATCGGGCAGGATGAAAGCGCAGGGTTCTCAACTCACGGCGGAAGAGCGGGCGGCGCTCGCGGAATTCCTTGGAACGCCGGACAATTCACTCCCGGGGCCATCTGTGGGTCCATGCGCCGCAAAGTCCTTCTCCACTGTCGGAGATCCCAGTTGGAACAGTTGGGGAGTGGACCTCACCAACAGCCGCTTCCAGCCTACAGGGAGCGCGGGCCTGGGACGGGCAGAGGTCCCCCGGCTCAAGCTGAAATGGGCCTTTGGTTTCCCCGGCGCGTCAGCGACGTACGGCCAACCAACGGTGGCGGGCGGCAGACTCTTCGTGGGCAGTGAAGACGGAACCGTGTACTCCTTGGACGCCCGCTCCGGCTGTACCTTCTGGAGCTACAACGCAGAGACCACGGTCAAGACAGCGGTCTCCGTTGATTCCACCGGCCGAGCGGTCTTCTTCGGCGACACAAACGGGAATGTGCTGCTCGCGTTCTCAGTGGATGGAAAGTGAAATGGCCCCGCGTAGGGGCGGGAGCACGGGACTGGACTTTTTGTCATTGTCCTTTGTTTTCATAGACATGCTCGCTTTGTTCCGTCGATTTTTCTATTTTCTCGCATTGCTTCGGGTTCCCGACCAAACCTCATCAGCAGCAGCCCTCTTCCCTGGGGAGAGGGTGGCGAGCGTAGCGAGCCAAGTGAGGGGTTTCTTCCCCTTGAGCCTCGCAACTTCTGAATTCGGCTTTAGTTCCCGCATTTGGTGCTCAAATCTGGCTTGGTTTTTGGGTTCGTTTTGAGTTCGTTTTGAGTTCGTTTTCCAAACGCACCCTGTGTTTTCAATAACATACTGGCTTCGTTCGTATTATTTTGTGTTTTTTCCGGAGTCATCCCTCCCGGCTCGCTCGCTAGGTTCCCGGGCCGGGAAATCGACGAGTCGGGGAGTCCAGGAATGGCCCATCTTCTCCCCAAGCTGCGACCCGAAAGATGGGGTCGACGGTTGGCTTCGAGTTCCCAACTCCTCGACTCTTTGACCCCTCGACTTCTCGACTGCACTTGGAGGCAGAAACCACAGGCAGGAACCGAAAACAAAAGAGGACGCATAACCTATCCGGCAGGCACTGACCCCCTGCCCAACCCCACGGAACAATCCTAGCCTATGTCGTTCCGTTTGTCAAGAGAAAAATGCGCCGAGCACAATAAGTCCGACTTAGTCACGGAACCGCCATGCGCAGGCCCTCAATGGCAGAAGATGGGCCGGCGCGGTTGCAATAAGAACTTGGTGCCGTATTGCAATCCAGCCTGAGATTAGGCGTATAATCGCGGCAAGATACCATGAGTGAACAAACTGTTGCTGCGCCCTTGTGCTCCGATCTTACCTTTGTCACGAACGAAGCGGGAAAAACTCTACGGGAACGCTTCGCGACCTTACTTAAAGACACTCGTTTCTTCGACTGTCTTGTGGGCTATTTCTTTGTCAGCGGATTCTACAAGCTGTATCCCTCCTTCGTAGCGGTCGAGAAGATTCGGATCTTGGTAGGCCTTAAAACCGACCGTTCCGCGTACGACCTTTTGGAGAAAGCAAAGGAACAAACGGACCTCGCTTTCATCTCTCACGCCGAGGCGAAAAAAGACGTCGCGGATGACGTTCTTCACGAGCTTGAGAACTCGCACGACAGCTCCGAGATCGAGGCTGGCGTTCGCAAGTTTGTCGAGTGGATACGATCCGGCAAGCTCGAAATTAGAGCGCACGCTTCCCAGGACTTACACGCCAAAGTTTATATCATGACGTTCGCGGCAACGGACCGCGACAAGGGCCGCGTGATCACGGGTTCCAGCAATCTCACCCAGTCCGGCCTGGTAGATAACCTTGAGTTCAATGTCGAGCTTAAGAATCGATCCGACTATGAATTCGCACTCGCGAAGTTTGACGAGCTGTGGGCGGTAGCCGTAGATGTTTCAAAACCCTACGAGGATACGATCGATACTCGTTCTCCATACGCGCACTTCACACCTTATGAACTTTACCTCAAGTTCCTGTACGAGTACTTCAAGAACGAACTGAACCGTCCTTCGGAGCTTGAGGGCTCCTATGTCCCGGAGGGCTTCAAGAAACTGAAGTACCAGGACGAGGCGGTCCTGAGTGCACAAAAGGTGCTCGGAGAATACGGCGGCGTTTTCTTGGCCGACGTCGTCGGCCTCGGCAAGACGTATATGTCGGCCCTCTTGGCACAACAGCTCGACGGGCGTTGTCTGGTCATCGCACCCCCTCACCTTTTGGACAAGCACAAGCGGGGATCGTGGCCGAACGTTTTCAGTGATTTTCAGGTGCGCCAGACGGATTTCGAATCGGGTGGCAAACTTGAGGACCTCGTCGAGCGCGATCTTTCGAAATACACCAATGTTTTCATCGATGAGTCACACCGGTTCCGAACGGAAACCAATAAAACCTACGAAATGCTGGCGCAGATTTGCCGCGGCAAGCGCGTCATTCTGGTTTCCGCCACGCCGCTCAACAATACGCCCCGCGATATCCTGAGCCAAGTGAAACTATTTCAGAATGGGAAGAGCAGCACCATCCCCAATCTCCGAAACCTTGAAGGATTCTTCGCCCGCCTTCGTAAGCGTCTGAAGGGCCTGGATCGTCAGCGGGACCGCGACGAATATTTGCGCGTGGTGCAGGCGAACGCCAAGGCCACGCGCGAGCAGCTTCTTAAATATCTCATGATTCGCCGCACACGCACCGAGATAGAGAAGTATTACGGTGAAGATATGAAGTGCCAGGGTCTGAAATTTCCCGAAGTTAAAGACCCCGAACCACTCTTCTACCAGTTCAACAAGGTCGAAAATGAGTTCTTCGAAGAATCCCTGCGCTTCCTGACGCAAGACTTCACGTACGCCCGTTACCAACCGCTGAAGTACTACGTGGGGCCCAAGCGCGACTCCGAGCAGCGCGACCGGCAGGCGCAATTGAACCTTGCGAGGTTCATGAAAATCCTCATGGTAAAACGCTTGGAAAGCAGTTTCCATGCGTTTCGGGAGAGCATTGTGTCCTTTCGGCAACGCTGCTTAACTCCACGCTCCTGAAGTGCTAGCGTCGGTCTCATGCCCAGCGGGGCAAGGAGGACCGACGATGACCAACGAGATCTCTGACATTCCCCCTGACATGCGGAA
>Ga0326727_10004091_pt1 | contig 44782 bp, 29 predicted proteins | sample MB2enrmetagenome_FD_207643 | JGI IMG/M metagenome (GOLD analysis project Ga0326727, IMG submission 207643) | Lab enriched peat soil microbial communities from McLean, Ithaca, NY, United States - MB29MY | ecosystem: Environmental > Terrestrial > Soil > Wetlands > Peat | place: USA: New York... | reverse complement strand
CGTAGTGTTGGGCCGCCGCCGGTCGTGACCCGCTGATCGCCAAAGCCACCATTACGGCCAGTAGTAATCGCTTCATTGTGGATTCTCCTCACTCCTCTCAGGTTATAATTGCTGACTTTATACCATGCAGCCTACATCCGAACACTACAAAGAGTGGATCTACCGATGGGAGACGCGTTTGGCGGAGCGGGACAAGAACCGGGTGGGGCGCCCGCTTGATTGGGGATTGGAATGGTCGAGAGACTGGCCGCTGGCGAGTTCGCCGTCTTCTGGCCGGGAGCCTGAGAACTTCATCACCGAGCTGAACGACGCCATCCTCGCGCAAAGCGACATCTTTTATTCATACAAGACGCCTTCGGACTTTCGTCAGGACGGCGACTGCCTGTGCTTTACTTCGCCGGTCAAGACCTCCGTTCCCAACAACAATCGCGTCCGCGCTCGATGGTTTCCGGCGGGGCGGCGCGGGGCGGTGGTGGTGCTGCCTCAGTGGAATGCCGACCAGGAGAGCCACAACGCGCTGTGCCGAATCTTCAATCTGGTTGGCATTTCGGCGCTGCGGCTGAGTCTGCCTTATCACGATGTTCGCAAGCCTGCGGAGACAGAGCGAGCCGATTACGCCGTCTCCTCGAACATCTGCCGCACGCTCGACGCCGGCCGGCAGGCGGTGGCCGACGCGCGCTCCTGCCTCGACTGGTTAGAGAGCCAGGGATACTCGAAACTGGGTATTGTGGGGACCAGCCTGGGCTCCTGCTATGCCTATCTGGCCAGCGCGCACGACGAGAGGCTGAAGGTCAATGTGTTCAATCATTGCTCAACAACTTTTGCGGAGGTGGTCTGGACCGGGCAGGCCACACGTCATGTGCGGGCCGGGCTTGGCGCCGAGTTGACCCTGGAGCGCCTTCGCCGCTGTTGGATGGCCATCAGCCCCATCGCTTATGCGGAAAAGCTGGCGCGCTGGCCCAAGAAAACCCTGTTTATTTACGCTCGCTACGATTTGACCTTTCTGCCGGAGTTTTCGCGCCGCATCATCGCCGAATCTCTGCGCCTCGATCTTCACCCCGAGGTGGCCGTGCTGCCCTGTGGCCACTATACTTGCGGGGAGACGCCCTTCAAGTTCCTGGACGCCTACTACATCGCTTCGTTTTTGGATCGGGCCTTCGGTGAAATCTGAAGTCGGATGATACAGGCGCGCGACCCAGCCCCGAAGGGGCGAAATATAGTAGCCCAGGGCGTGAGCCCTGGGGGAAGCGCGGCCCTCTCCCCCTTTGTTCCCCTCTCCCGCCCGGCGGGGGGGCGGGGGTGAGGGACGGTCTCGGGTACCCACGGCTTACGCCGTGGGCTACTTTCTGGCGCCCGCTTCGCGGGCTGACTTTGTGAACCGGCTTTCGCTACACGACGCTCCCCCCTCGTGCCGCGCGAAAAACCGCTTGACAGTTGATCGGCACCGCCTTAGCGTGACGTTTGGCAGATTCACGCCTTTGAGTCCGGAGGGATGCAGACATGGGACATCGTAGCAATCGCCGTGAATTCTTGAAAACTTTGGGGAGCGCAGCCGTTACGCCTTGCCTGCTCCGAACCGCGGGTGCGCTGGGCGTGGGTTTCAGCAGCGCCTTCGCATTACCCCGCGATCCCTTGGTACTGGGGGCCGACCCCATTTCTAACCAGCCGGTGGGCGTCGCCAAGGGTCTTCATCCGGGGCGCGTCGTCTGGGCCCGCGATCCGGCCGCGACCAGTTGGCCGGGGCCAGGCCAAGGACATTGGTGGGAAAGCGATCACACCAACCAGACGATTGTCGATAGCATGATGTCGGGGGCGATCCAGGCGGTGGGCGGCAAGGGTGGCGATGCCAAAGCCTGGGATGCCATCATCAAACACTTTAACCAAACCCATGGCAACGGCAAGACCGGATATCGAAGCGGCGAGAAGGTCACCCTAAAAGTGAACCTGGTCGGTTGCATCGCGGGAGGAGCGGTTGATCCCAAGTCTTACGACATGGCTCACGACCTGGATTACATGAACGCTTCGCCCCAGATGATCCTCGCCTTACTGCGCCAACTCGTCCACGAGGCCGGTGTGCGCGAGCAAGACATTTCTGTGGGCGACCCGCTTTCCAATTTCCCCAACCAGTTCTTTGGCCCTTTGCACGGCGAGTTTCCCAACGTCCACTACCTCGACCACGACGGAGGAAACGCAACCTATCCCCGAACTCGCGTTCGGTCCTCTTCCATTCCTTTCCACTGGAGTTCGCGTCCGCCTGGAGCGGCTCAGGATTACGTGCCGGTTCACTATGCGGAAGCGAAATACCTGATCAACATGGCGAATCTGAAGGCCCACACCGGAGCGGGTGTCACGCTCTGCGCCAAGAACCACTTCGGGTCGTTGATCAGGAGGCCTCCCGACAAGGGCTACTACGACATGCATAAAAGCTTGCCGATGATAGTCCACGGCACGGGTCAGTACAGGGACCTCGTTGACCTGATGGGGCACGCCGAGATCGGCGGCAAGACCCTTCTCTGCTTTATTGACGCCTTATACCCGGGCGTGCATCCCACCGAACACGCACCGCGCAAGTTCTTGCAAGCTCCCTTCGACGGCCACTGGGCTTCCAGCCTCCTTGCCTCCCAGGACCCGGTCGCCATCGATTCCGTGGCGCTCGATTTCCTGAGGGCGGAATGGAACGATTACCCGCACATGTCGGGCGCCGACGACTATCTGCACGAAGCGGCGTTGGCGGACCGCCCGCCCTCCGGCACATTCTACGATCCCGATCACGCTTCCGGCACGACCCGTCTCGAAAGCCTGGGAGTTCATGAGCACTGGAACAACCCAAAGGAGAAGCGGTACAGCAGGAATCTCGGCAAGCCGCAAGGCATCGAACTCGTCCCGGTTGGCCAGGCGGGATAGAGCGCTTGCAACCTTTTGTTCGGGATTCCCGTCCATATCCTTAGGGACAAGGGAGAGCAACTCAGAACAAGGATACGGACACATGAAAACCATTGCACGAGTTTTGCTCATTCTGACCCTGGGAGCGGCGCCGGCGCGGGCAGTCCTGGGAGAGTATGAGTCGTCTGTGAGTCTCGATAGGGAGTCTATGCGGGGTGAGGATCGCGTGATCTCCGCTCAAGGCTACAAGCTTCACCAAATCACTTCTCCAACCGGAGCCGTGGTGACCGAGTATGTTTCACCGGAGGGCAAAGTGTTCGGAGTCTCCTGGCGGGCGCCGGTTATCCCGAACTTGGAACAACTGCTGGGATCTTACATTGCGCCGGTCCGGCAGGCTGCGCAGGCGCAGACGCGCCGGCACGGCGGCCCCTTGATCGTGCGGGCCAGCGATCTGGTCTTCGTGAGCGGCGGCCACATGCGGGCCTTCCATGGGAGCGCCTACGTTCCCAGCCTGCTCCCCAAGAACGTTTCGGCGGAGGTGGTGCGATGACGCTCCAGCGACACTCCGTAGTTCCTCTGGCCCGTCTTTTGGCTGTAGTGGGCGGCCTGATCTTCGTGGCAAGTTGTGGCGGGAGTAGCAGCACCCCCACTCCTACTCCCACTCCCACCCCGACTCCGACCAACAACAGCGTCGACCTCGCCGTCAACTTGGGGCCCACCGGCGACTACGTCAACGGCCTCTTTACCTCCGTCGAGGTCTGCGAGCCGGGCAGCACCACGAATTGCACCACGGTTCCCAACGTCCTTGTGGATACGGGTTCCACCGGCCTCCGCCTGCTGTCCGGAGCGGTGAGCGGACTCTCACTCCCCGCGGTCACGGATTCGGGCGGCAATGCCGTTCAGGAGTGCCTCGCGTTCGTCAGCCTCGCGTACATTTGGGGACCGGTCGTGCAGGCGGACATTCATCTGGGCGGTGAATCCGCTTCCTCGGCCTCGGTCCACATTATCAGTGAATCTCCCCAGTATCCTGTGCCTTCAAGTTGCATCCCTACCGGCCCCATTGGCACCCCGGAGGACTACAATACCGTGTCGGCGCTCGGCGCCAACGGCTTTCTGGGCGTGGCCAACTTTGCCCAGGATTGCGGCTCAAGCTGCGCCGCCGCATCAAACGGGATCGCTCAGTATTTTTCCTGCCCCAGCGGCAATTGCCAGATCACTTCCGTGCCCGCCACCGCCACCAAGGGACAGGTCTGGAACCCCGTGGCGCTTTTCCCTCAAGACAATAACGGCGTGCTGATCTTTTTGCCCTCGGTGGCTGCGGGAGGGGCCGCCACCGCTGCGGGCTCGCTGATCTTCGGCATCGCCACACAATCCAACAATGCTCTGGGCAGCGCCCAGATTTATGGGGTGGACGACCAGGCGTATTTCACCACCACTTACAACGGCACCCAGTACAGCGGCTTCGTTGACAGCGGATCGAACGCCTACTATTTCCTCGACTCCAGCACGCTCGGCGGCATCGACTGCGCGGATAACAAGGGTTGGTACTGCCCCGCCTCGCCCCTCAATATCACCGTCACCAATACCGGGACGAACGGGACCTCCGGGTCGGTAACTTTCACCATCGAGAACGCGGATAGTCTGTTTAATACCGGCTTCGCGGCGTTCAATGACCTCGGGGGAGACAGCGGAAACAGCCTTTCGACCGACTACTTTGACTTTGGAGTGCCGTTCTTTTTCGGCCGCAACGTCTTTGTGGGAATCGGCGGCCAAACCGTGACCGGCGTCACCAACGCCCCGAACGGGTTCTGGGCCTATTAATCCGCCTCACCCCCTCCGAGGCGGTCGCAGGGGCGCCCCTGGTGGGCGCCCTCCGCGGTAGGGGCGAGGCACCGCCTCGCCCTTACAACGGGACCGCGCCGCTTGGCGCAGACACCTGGGGTTGGGTGTCTGCGACGTCCCGCAGGGACGCGCGGGCTGGCGCGGCTCTATGGAACTTCTCGAGGGACAGACGCTGAAGGAACGGATCGCCCGAGGGGCGCAAGGCCTTTCGCCCCCAAGAGTGGAAACGCTTCTTGACTTGGCGATCCAGATTGCCGATGCGCTGGACACGGCTCATGCGAAGGGCATCGTGCACCGCGACATCAAGCCGGCGAACATTTTTGCCACCGCACGGGGGCAAGCAAAGAATTCTCGATTTCGGGCTGGTCAAACTCACCGCAGGGGCGCCCCTTGTGGGCGGCCTCAGGCAGGCACAAGGCCCGCCCCTACAGGACACGCCGACGGCTTCTCTCGAACCCAATCACTTAACTCTAGCCTCAGGGTCTGCTTATACGCTTTTTGGGAGTGAGTTTCCGTTTTTGGAATTTCGTTGCTTCGAGTTGATCGCTTGGTTGGAAGCTATCCCAATGATTTCAATCGGCTTCGACAACTTCCAGGTTTTGGATAAGCAATTGCACGCACTTCCATTGGTAGTGCGAGGTAATTTGTCTCTCGCGGTAAACCTAGCCGCTGTCCTGTAACGAGCCTTGAGGCAATCGAAATCTACGGTACGCAAAGAAAGCGAAGCACTGAACGTGCCGGCACTTGGCGATGTTTCCCTCCGATTCCAGTTAGATCCGAAGGAGAGGGCAGCAGTATTTCATACTTGTTCGTACTAATTGTAATGTCCTCAAGCGAACAATCCGGATTGGGCAAGACTGGGTCCTTTCAGCCGAGTCTAAAGTCATGCGAGCGTGGGGCGGCACGCCGCGTGGTTCTTCGGACAGCTTACCAGCGCTGGGGATTCCCAGAATTTGAGAACAGGAGGAAATGACTCATGCGAAAGACTCTGCGCATTCGAGCAGTGTCGACGTTCTTCATAATGGCTACGGTATTGTTTGTCGTCTTAACTTACTCAACCCCCGCCTTCGCACAGTCCCTTACTACCGGCGCGATTTCCGGCACGGTGACCGACCAGAGCGGGGGCGTAATCCCCAACGTCACCGTTACAGCGACGAATATGGAAAGGCACGGCGCACCACGAACCACAAAGACGAGCAGCGTCGGGACTTACGAGATTACTTTGCTCGACCCCGGAAACTACTTGGTGAGGGCGGAAGTGTCGGGGTTCAAGAAAGCAGAACAAGGGCCGATCACGGTTACGGTCTCGCAAACCTCGCGTCTAAACCTCACGCTCGAGGTCGGGAGTTCCACCCAGACTGTGGAAGTCTCGGCCAACGCGCAGCTAATACAAACCGAGAACCCCAATACCACCACCACCGTCAACGAAAACGCGCTCGCCACGCTGCCCAATCCCGGCAACGATCTCAGCTACGTGGCGCAGGTTTCCGCTGGTGCGGTGATGAACACCACCGGGGGTTATGGCAACGCCGAATTCAACGGCCTGCCTGCCACTTCCGCCAACTTCAGCATCGACGGGATGGACGCGAATGACCCCTTCCTGAATCTCAACAATTCCGGGGCCACGAACTTGCAGCTTGGCTTGAACAGCATGGAAGAAGCCAGCGTCAACACGCTCTCTTACTCAGTTGACCAGGGCCGGCAGGGCGCGGCGCAGATAAACTTCGTTTCCAAGTCCGGCAGCAACCACATTCACGGCAACCTGTTCGAGACCTGGAACGGAGCGCTGATGAACAGCGTGGACTGGTTTGTGAACGCGCAGCCCACGGGCGAGACGGCTCACCGTCCGCGTTCGAACGTCAACCAGTTTGGCGGATCGATCGGCGGACCCATCCTGCACGACAAGCTCTTTTACTTCTTCGACATCGAAGGGATACGCATCGTCATCCCGACCACCCTGACCGAGAACAATCCCACCCAAGCGTACGAGAGCTTCGTCCTCGATTCAATTCCCAAGGGTGGTCTTGATCCGCTGAACGGCGTCACCTATGCCCCGCCCCCGAACCCGCAAGCGGCTATAACGTATTACCAGAATGCCTTTAAGCTTTACGGTAGTCCGGCGGGCGAAATACCGGTGCCGGTGACCGGATGTCCCCTGGGCAACGGCACCCCGAACGGCGATGGCTGCGAGCTTACCAGAACCTTTGGATTCTCCAACCAGACGCACGATCTGTTTTGGAAGGCCCGCGTGGACCATGAGATCAGCGCTGCCAACAAGGTCTGGTACTCGTTCTCGTGGGAGAAGGGCGTGCAGGCCACCTACACCGACCCGGTTAACACGCTATTCAACGCCTACTCGACCCAGCCTCAGGATGGCGCTTCCGTAGGTTGGACACACGTTTTCAGCCCTGCCCTGGTCAATGACTTCAACCCCGGCTTTTACTGGTACCGGGCGTTTTTCTCCGTCGACAATATGAAGGCTGCCTTGGCGCAGTCGCCTTTCGAATTTGCGGGACTGGGTTTCAGTGACATCTTCAATCCCGCCGCCTTCGCATGGCCCCAGGGCCGCGATGTGACCAACTGGCAAATCCTGGACAATCTCACCTGGAGTCGTGGAGCGCACGTGCTCAAGTTCGGAGGAAACCTGCGCCGCACCCTGGTGAGCGATTATGACCCCGGAATCGGCAGCATCCCCTACATCTCTGCGGGAGATCCTTATCAGTACGCCTTCGACGTGGCCAGCTACGCTCAGCTTTACTTTCCCACCAGCACCTCGGAGCCTGTCGGCATCGCGTCCCTGGACCTCTACGCCATGGACACCTGGAAGGTGAAGTCGAAACTGACCTTCAACTTCGGGGTGCGCGCCACCTGGAACTCCGACCCACTCGAGCAGCACGCCAACTTCTCCAAGCTCACCTCGGGGAGCTTTTACAGCATTACACATGACCCCAATACACCGCTCAGCCAGATCATCAGCCCGCACACCAGCCTTCTGGCCTACAAGACCCCGCTCATCGATTGGCAGCCGCGCCTTTCCGTTGCCTACGCGGTGCGGCCCTCGACGGTGCTCCGGGTCGGCGGCGGCGTCTTCAGTGACATCTTCCCGGCCTCGCTGGCGGATCACCTGCTGACCAACTTTCCCAATGACAATGGTTTCGCCACCGCCTTCAATTACCCCATTCAGTCGAATTTTGCCATTCCCGGCTCCGGCAATGGTACCGCGGGCTCGGTCAACAACGACGCGCTGGGGAACTTGAACAACGCCCAACGGAACATGCTGGCAGGCTTCTCCAGCGGCGTGGCGTCCTGCGCAGCCACCAATGCGCCCGCCAATTGCATCCCGGCCGCCTCGTTTACGACCCTGCCGGATGGCGAGTTCAAGTACCCCTTGTTCTATGAATGGAGCGCGGGCGTGGAACAGCAATTCGCCACCAACTGGATGGTGAAAGTGGCGTATGTCGGAACTCATGCCACCGATATGCCTTACGACGAGGCCCCCAACGCCTACCAAAACGCATGTCCTGGCTGTTTCTCTCCTTACATTTACAGCGCTTCCGGCACCGCTCCTGATCCGCGGTTTGGGAACGTCACTCAATACCTCTACGGTTCCAGCAGTTCGTACAACGCCTTGCAGACAACCTTCCAGAAGCGCGCCAGCCACGGATTGACTTACGAGTTCAACTACACCTGGAGCCACTGCATCGATGATCTCTCGAACGAGGGTGCGCTTACGGGCGGCTTTAACCCGAACACGTCGATAGACAACACGATCCCGGGCCGACTCTATGCCCTGCGCGGGAACTGCGACTACGACGTGAGGCACTCTTTGAACGGCAGTTACATTTACCAATTTCCGTCGCCGATTCATGGTAACAAGATTTTGGGTGGAGTACTCAACGGGTGGCAGTTGTCCGGCGACCTGTTTGTTCACGGCGGCTATCCGTTCTCGGTGACCGGGCCAGGCTACGGCGCCAACGGCAACGGCGTATTCCAAGGCGGCGCGCCGGGCATGTTCTTGGCCGCGCCTACCGGCCAACCGGTATACGCGAAGTGGAAGACAGGCCTCTCGACCCAGACCCCGGGCAAAGCCGAAGTCCAGTGGCTCAATCCCAACGCCTTCACGACGGTTGTGGACAGCACCACGGGCGCTTGTGCGGCCGGCGAGGCCAACGGCCTTGGTGACACCGCGCAGACCTGCCAGTACACGGATAATGGACGCAACAACGTGGTCGGCCCCGGATTTGCCAACACCGACCTCTTCCTGAGCAAGATCTTCAAGCTCGGGGAGAAGTTCAACCTTCGGTTCGACGTGCAGGCCTACAATCTGTTCAACCACATGAATCCTGCACAGCCCGGCACCGGTGCAGGCGTTCCGGGGATAGCCGGAACCCAGATCGACGCCTTCACGATTAACCACACCCAACTTGAACCCACCGGCTTACTCGGTTCGGGCCTGGGCGGCGACAACTCCGTCCGCATGATCGCCTTGTCCCTCCGGATGACCTTCTAGCTGGACGTGCCTACCTCGCAGGGGCGGTTCCACGAACCGCCCCTGCACTTTCCCCGTCGGTTCAAAGCAGCTCAATAGTAGTCTCACGACGAGACAGCGCGGTTCCTCGGACGCCGGCGACCCCCTCACCCGGCCCGCCCCGGCTGATGAAGACGCCGGCTGCGCTCCACCCTCTCCCCCAAGGGGGCGAGGGCTAACACGCGAACCCACTGCCTACTGCCCACTGCCCACTGCCCACTGCCTACTGCCTACTGCCTACTGCCTACTGCCCTCTGGAGGAGTTTGCGCGCGGTGTCATCGGCGGGGTGCTTGACAAGCCAGGACTCGAGCAAGGCGCTTGCTTCCGAAGCGTGGCCCAGCGATATTTCCAGCTTTGCCAGGTTATAGAGCGCGGAAGACGCTTCGGGGTTGCGGTGGAGCATCGAGCGGAAAGTGTCCAAGGCATCCTGCGTTCTGCCTTGTTGGGCGTAAAGAACTCCCAGGTTGTTGGCGGCCTGCTCGTTCTCCGGCTGCAATTCGAGAGCGCGGCGAAACAACTCGCCGGCTTTGGCGGGGTTTCGCTGCCGCGCCATGACAATGCCGAGGTTGTCGAGAGCGTCAGGAAAATCGGGCGCCAGTTCGAGAGCCCTTTCGAGAGCCTGGCCGGCGGCGGGAAGCTCGCCCTGCTGGAGAAGGGCATAGCCTAGATTGTTCCAGGCCTCGGCAAAGTCCGGCGCCTGTCGAGTGGTCTTTTCCAGTTGGCTGCGGGCCTCCGCGAACTGCCCCGAGCGCATCAGCAGCACGGCAAGCAAGTTCTCAGCCTCGGGAAAGACGGGCCGTGCCGCTAAGGCGGCGCGGGCTCCGGAAAGAGCCAGCGCCTGGTTGCCCGCCTCGCTCCGCAGCAACGCGAGGTTGTATTGGGCCTCGGGATCGCGGGGATTGTGCTCAACGAGTTGGGCTATATATGTTTCCGCCGCTTCGGGGCAACCCGCCTCGACCAGAGCGGCGCCCAGCCACCTGAAATCGCGTCGAAACGAGCAGAGAAGCGCGCGCCCCGGGAACGGCAGGGCGCCGGCCCCCGGCTTGACTCCCCGGCGGGCGTCCTCCAGGATTTCCTCTGCGTCCGCGCCGCCCCAATACACTTTCACCAGCTTGCGAAAGGATTCCAGGCCGGCGGGATCGTGGGCAGCGCCGGGCCCCGTCTCGAAAAGCAACCCGGTAGGAAGCACCAGATCGCGACGGTAATCGAACAAGTAGGCCATCAGGGTGGAGCAAAAGAGGCGGAAAGGCTCGCTCGCGCGCCAAGCCGGAACCTCGAGCCGCTGGGCAGCGGGCGGAACCGGGCCTTCCCCCCAAGCCACCAAGCGACTAGGTATCTTGCCTTGAACCGCCATCAAAGCTTGCAGCCCGTCATCCGGTGACGCCGGCGCACCCTCCCAAAGCCAGAGCAGGGCGTACGGGTGCGAACCGCGAATCTTGCCGGGCTGAAGGTGGGACGAAGTCTCCGGCTGTGCGGGTTCGGCAAAGAGGCGCATCGCGGCCGGCGAGGGCATGGGCAGTGGGTCCACCAGCACGGTTGAGAAACGCGCGGGAATCGGCTCGGGCAGCGGCGGACCTGCCGGTGGAATGGCGGCGCCCGCGGAAGTTGACGTGGCAAGCGGCTCGCTGCGCGGATGGGCTTGGCCTTCGACCAGGTAATGCCGGTTCCCTGCTCTGAGGTCGGCGAACTCGCTGACGCTGCCGCTTGGCCACCGCACTTTCACCTTGAGGCTTTGCGTGCTGCTGCCCAGCCCAAAAATGAGTTCCTTGCTGTGCTGAGCCAGAAACCCCGACCCGCAGCCCAAGAAACGGACCCGCTTACCCGAGGGAGTTTCGACTTCAACCCGTGCTCCGATGGCATCCCGGTTGCCGTGCGTTGCCGTCAGTCGAATGGCCAGCGACGGGTTTCTGTGGCCGATTTCATTGCGGAGCAAGCGCACTTGCGGCCCGGTGCGGTTGCGAATAATGAGGTCCGCGTCTCCGTCGCCATCGTAATCAAAGATGGCGAAAGAGCGGCCGTCGTCGATGAAGTTCAGTCCGGTCGCCGCGGAGGCATCCACAAATCGGCCTGCCCCGCAGTTGAGAAAGAACGCATTGCGCTGGAAGCCGTCCCAGGCGTGTCCCCGGTGTGCCAGATCGAAGGCGGCGGCCCATGCGGCTCGATACTCGATGCTGGGAGTCATAGCATGGGGTGAAAGGGCGATGATCTCTTCCCAAAAGTAAGCGTCGAGCGGAGCGAGGTCAGGGGTTGGAGATGAAAGATAGCCGTTGAGGCAGTAGATATCCGGCCAGCCGTCGTTTTCGAGGTCGAAGATATCCGAGCACCAGTTCCAAAATGCCCAGCGGGCCCCGGCGGCGTCGGGTACGGCCAGCATCCTAGGCTCAACTTGTAGGCGTGGCTCGCGAACCGTCCCTGCGGCGGAAGCGGCACGGTACAGGCTGCTGCCCATGGCAAAACTCCGGACCGGCCCCACGCCAACGTCGGCGAAGCGCTGCTGAAAGTCAGGGTCGGCGGTCACACGTTCGCCGACGGGTTGCCACATGCCGGCGGCATAAACTTCGCCGAGCCCGTCGCCGTCCACGTCCGCAAACGCGGCGCTCATGCCGGCGCCGTATCCCGGCAGGCCGTCCGCGATTTCCTCGAAAGTGCCGTCGCGGCGATTGTGATACAAGTTGTTGCGGCCAAAATCGTTCACAACGCAAAGGTCCGGCCAGCCGTCATCGTCGATGTCGGCCCAGACGCAGGAGAAACTGTAACGGTTGTTGCCGTGGTCGAGCCCGCTGGCGGTGGTTACGTCCACAAAGGTGCCGTCGCCGCGGTTTCGGTAGAGGTGATTGGGAGGGCCGTTCTGTGCGTCGTAATAAGGAGTGGGTATGGGCACCGCTCCCTGGCCCTGGAAGTAGCCGTACGAGCAGACATAGAGATCGAGGAAACCATCGCGGTCGTAATCGCCAAGCGCCGCGGCCGTCAGCGAGGCTTGCTCCGCGGAGGGCGGGAATCCATTGTGCGCCAGGGTGAATTTCCCGTGCCCGTCGTTGAGGAAGAGCAAGGGCGCGGACTGGGTGATGAGGATGAGGTCCTGGCGCCCCCGGTTGAGCAGATCGGCGAAAAGCACCATGGCCGTCGCGTCGAGCAAGTCGACGCCTGCTTGCGGAGCGATGTCTTCAAAAACGCCCGGCTTCGATTGCCGGTACAGCCGGTTCGGCAAACCTTGAGGCTGGCACACGTAGATCTCATCGTGCCCGTCCCCGTCCGCATCTCCAACGCTGATGCCGTAATTGCCAAAGATATCGACGCCGCTTGCCTCGTCCAGCACCGCGCGCCAGTAATTCGTGTCGCGGAGGAGGTGTGTCGCGTAACTGGGATCCTGGCCGAAGGCCGCGCTCGTGACGTCGGCGAAGATGAGTTCAGGGGCAAAAACACTCACGGCCTGGAGAGGACGCCAGCCGACGATTCTCCATTCCTGTTCAGCCTGGCTGCCGCTCTTGCCCTGCGGCTCCCACTCGATTTCCCACTCTCCCGACATTTGCCAACGGGGCAACGGGGAGGTTGAACGCGTCCCGGCACTGCCTGAGGCGCCGCTCAATTGAAATCGAAAGCGCGCCACGAGGTTGGTTCTATGGGCCGGGTTTGCCTTACCCTCCGAGGCCAGTTCACCCTTCGAGCGGACTTCCGTGCAGTCCAGTTGGGCGAGAGTGATTGGGGCGTGCCCTTGCAGCCAGCGCCGAGCATCAGCGGCGAATTCGTCGCGGTCTAGGCTGGGCGCCCTTGGATCGCGATCGGTCCATTCGGCGCGGCGCACGATAAAACAGACGTCGTTGCGCAGGACGGTTTCTCGCTCGGGAGCCAGGGAGATGCTACGGTAGCGGGGAGACAGACAATTCTCCATCCCGGCGCCACCGGCGAGCAGGGCGGAGCGCAACGCCTCGAGGGAATTCGAAATGGCTTGGAAGTTTTGCTCGCAAGCAAAGCGGTGGGCCGAAAACCGAGCCAGCGCCTGATTAACAGGAGTCCAAGCTTTGCGGGTTTGGCGGGTCTGCTCGGCAGGATCGGAAGCAGCGATGAGAAAGGTAGGCGGAGCCGAGGCGCCCCCCGCACTCCACAGCCCGCGCCCACCCGCGGCCCACGAAGCCGCGACGAGTCCGGCGCCCGAACGCAGAAAGCGGCGGCGCGAGAGGTTCTGGATGTTAGTGGTCGGCTTTAGGATTTTGACCTCGAAGACCGCTCACCGCTCGAGCGCAGAGACGCTTAGGGCGGAAAAGAACTCTGTCCACTCAAACTTCCTTGGGGTTTTGGTGCGTTTGTGAGTCAAGTTTTTCGCTCAGTTTTCTCCGAGGTCAGTTCTCCTTGCCGGTCGTCTCCAGTTTGCGAGCCGCCTCTGCCCTCTGTTGTTCCGAACGCTTCTCGGCCTGCGCCGCCAAATCCCCGCGGCCAAGTTTCCGATAGAGTCGAGCGAGTTGCCACTGCAGTTCCCCGGATGAATCGGCGGGGGCCGACGCTTCCAAGTCTGCGAGCGCGCGCTCGTTGTCGCCCAAAGTGAGATAAGCTTTGGCGCGGCTCCAGCGAGCCACTAGAAGACCGGCGTCGAGCTCGAGGGCCTGATTCAACAGCTCGAGCGCCGGCTGCGTTTTCCCCAATCGCTGTTCCGTGTCGCCCAATTCGAAGGCGACCAGAGGGTCGGTAGGATCCAGTCGCCAGGCTTGCTCCAATTCGCGCTCTGCCGCCGGCAGGTCCATTCGCCGGCGATAGACGTGGCCAAGGCCGGCATGTAAGAGGGGGCACTTGGAGTCCTGGACCAGTCCAAGGCCGTATTCCCGCATCGCGGCGGGCTCATCGTCTTCCTGCTCGGCAGCAAGCGCCTTCATCGCATGGAGGTAAGCTTGAAAACGCGGTGAGGTCGATGCCCGGCGGTAGGCCGACTCGCTGACGCGTAAGGCTTCGCGCGTTTGGAGGTAAAGCTCCTGCGGAGACTCGTTTGCGCCGTTGAGGGAATCGTCACGCCGTTGGCGTTCCGCACTCTCCTCTGAGGCGCCCGGCCTGCCTTCGCGAAGGGTTTGCGCCAGCGCCGGATAGCGTGTCTGGACGGCTTCCGCTTGTAGGCGCCGGTTCCAAACGCTCTCGGGAGCGACATCCGACAAGCGGCGGGAGCAGGCACGGGCTTCATCCAAGGCGACGCCGCCCAACTCGAACCAGACGGCTGCCGACTCAGGCTGCAGTTCAGCGAGGCGGGCCAGCGATATGCGCGCTGGATGCGATTCACCTGCGCCCCAGGACACCATGGCCCGGGCCCAGAGGACATCGCGCGGCTTCGTAGCCGCAACGCTGACCTTCAGGTCAGCATCCGCCGCCTCGAGATCAGCTTCCGCACCCCTCGAGTCCCCATTCAGAATCCGCGCGGCCGCGAGCAGCAGGCGCCCCGCGGCGCCTGATGGCGCGGCCGGAAGTGCGTCTGCAATCCCGCCGGCCGAGCCGCCCGGATGCGAGTACGCCAGCGCCAGCGCATGGTTCCAGAGGGCTGGCTGGCACTGCCCTTGAGTTTGGGCGACCTGCTCGTAGATCTCGGACGCCTGCTCGAATCGCTCCTGACCGAGCGCTCGCTCGGCAGCCGCCCACTGGGCTTGGAAATCTGAAACTCGGGGTGGCGCATCCGCCTCAGCATGCTGCACGCAGGCCCGCTCTGCCGATTCAAGACTCCAAGCGAAATCCACGGGCCAGGGCGGAAGCATCGCGAAAGCGCCCTCGATCCGTCGCAGACGAGTGTCCGCCGGAGTGGAAGGGGGACGCGCGCTGGCGTGGCTGGTCTCCGTGGTCAGGACCGCGCTGGGGGCCGTGTAGGAGCCCAGGAACTCCAGCGCTGAGGTGGGGTCAGTCTGCGAAACCGTGGAAGGATTCTGAGGCGGTGCCGCGCTCTGCGCTATCGCCGTCAGCGTTGCCCCTAAAAGAAGCATGCTGACTGCGGCGATTCTTTGTACCGAGGCCTTCACGCGTTCAGGTGTAGCACGCGGTAGCGCAAAATGCAATTAGAACCGGCTGCCAAGCGTCGACAGTAAACCCTCCGCGAACCCGGCAACGTGCGGGTAGAAATTGATTTGTGATGAGAGCTATGGCCTGATTGACAAAGTAGCCCGCGAAGGTGAGATATCGAACTCCTTCAGGTCCCCGGCCAAGGCCCACCGGCTACTTGAAGGGTACCCCGCTGGTTTATCGACTGTAGTCTGGCGGCCACCCGGAATTCCGCTTCCGCCATTTTCTTGAGATTTCTTGTCCCCGCTAAATCAGCAACATGCAGCTACAGCCCAACGTGGCAGATTTTAACTTTTTGGACTTGTGCCCAAATGCGGTAAACTGGGATCAGTCCGCCCGGTATGTGCTGGTGTGCTCGTTGCATGCCCGTCAACTGGTCACCGGTTTCGGCCGGCTGGATTCCGGGAGGGAAGGGCGCTTTTCAGGCACAATCCGGCTAGAGTCATGGTCTGGGCTGCTACGGCGGGTAGTTCATGCGGCGCAGGAGGGCTTGCAAGCAGGGATCGGAGCGCGGGGTCTCGGCTACGGGCAGTCCACGTCGAGAGCGCAGACATCCGGCGCGCTGCCTTACTGGAAGTTCTTGATCAACACCGAGTCGCTGGCAATGGTGCCGCGCGAGAGCACCAGGTCGCCCGCCGGCGACCAATCGAAATAGTAGATCTGCTGGTTCTGAAAAGGAGTTAATTGCCTGGGCGGCCAAACCGTGACCGGTGTCACCAACGCCCCGAACGGGTTCTGGCCCTATTAATCCGCCTCACCCCCTCCGAGGCGGTCGCAGGGGCGCCCCTGGTGGGCGCCCTCCGCGGTAGGGGCGAGGCGCCGCCTCGCCCTTACAACGGGACCGCGCCGCTTGGCGCAGACACCTGGGGTTGGGTGTCTGCGACGTCCCGCAGGGACGCGCGGGCTGGCGCAACTCTGCGGTCGCTGTTCATTCCGCCTCCCAGTTGAAGGTTTTATTGCCTGAGGGGCGCTGCACTGCTGGCGATGGACAGAGTGCCGCGAGAAGGCGACGGGGCCCTTAGCCGCGCGATGGGCGCATACATCCCGACAAAGAACGTCGCGACGTATGATGCGCCACCCGCCGGCTCGCGTTACCGTCGGCGCGTGTGTGGCCTTCCCCTTCAGGTAACAGGGTCGGCATCCCGATTTAGGATTTTCGCAGCTCTATACCCTGCCCACTGATGCCTCTGTCTACGCTTCGACGGCAGCCTCACGACTGCGTCCGCAAGACTCGAGGCCAGGCCGTTCGCTACTCCTTTCCTGTAAGGCTCTTTCATCCTCGACTGCATGCCGGTTTATCCCGGCGCACTACCCCTCTCCCCCTCCCCCCTTCTCCCGCCTTGCTTTCTTCAATCCAGAGTGATATCAGTTCACTGGCGCAGGTCGGCTGCGCATAGTGAACACTCCAAAACAAAGCCATATCAGCCCGGGTGGGCGGAGGAGGACCATGGCTAGAGCGACTAGCGGTCCGGGACGAATCCACGAGCAGATCATTGAAGTCATGAAACGATTCCCAGAGGGGGTTTCGGGAGGTCAGATCAGACAGGAGCTGGAAAAAGAGGGGCTCCGGCCCGAGGACCAAACCCACCTTGACCGGCGGAAGAGAGACCTGAAGAAATGGTTTGTTATCGAAAAGACTAAATCGACCGTAACCATCGACAGTAAGAAGCGTAATGTGACCTTATATAGATACAAGGGGAAGAAGAAGTTTGTTACGGATGAGGGGGGAGTCAGCCAGAAACTTCGTGCTGAAGTAATTCATGCAGCTCACGGCCGTTGCCAGATGTGCGGCAAAACGATTGAGCACCACGGCATTACCCTCGTCGTCGATCACAAGAAACCACGGGACTGGGGCGGGACCAATGACCGGCAAAACCTGTGGGCGATCTGCGAGGAGTGCAATGGGGGGAAGAAGGCGTTCTTCTCCTCGCTCAACGCGGATGCCGCCACGATGCGGGCCGCGATGTCACATGAGAGCGTTCACGTACGCATCGGGGAACTGTTGAAAGCTGTGGGGGTGGGAAATCGGACGCCGTCTTCGCTTCTGGAGGTTGTCGCTGATCAGGATGACTGGCAAAAGCGCCTAAGGGAACTCCGATACCCCGTGATCGGGTGGGACATTGAAACGGTGCTTTACAAAGCTCCGTCTGGAAGGAAGCATGCGGACTATGTATTGAGGAGCTACAAGCCTTGGCCAGTCGATCCTTCCGGAAGGATTAGGCAATTTGAACAAGAGCGGGAGAGGCGAAACAAGGGAGAAGACGCCTAGTCGCGCAAGAACCTTCCGATCCTCCCCGACAAGTGGGTGTTTTTCGCAACCTCGCACTCCCACACAACGAGGATGCGCCAGCCCATCGCCCGGAGTTTTCTAATGTTTTTCCGATCTCGTTTCTGATTGCGCCTTAGCTTTGGTAGCCAATACTCACGCCTGGATTTCGGAATATGAGAGTCCAGGCAGCCTTTGTGCCTATGCCAGAAGCAGCCGCGGACCTCGATAATTTTCTTGAGCCGTGAGAACACAAGGTCTGGCTTACCAGGCAGCGCTGGTGAATGGAGTCGGAAGCGAAATCCCATGCAGTGGACTACCCGGCGGACAGCAACCTCCGGCTTCATCCCTTTGCTTTTGATCCGGCGCATGTTTTCGCTGCGCCGCCTTGCGGAGATGGTGTCAACCACGGCAGACAACCAACCATTACACAGAAACTTGAACAGACCTGCGGGAGAGAGCTAAGCACGTGCTTAGATTCTCCGCGACCGCACGCGCGAACGGGGGAGGAAACGCATTGCCCACTTGACGGTAGGCCTGCGTTTTTGAACCGGCGAACTGCCAGTCGTCCGGAAAACCCTGAAGGCGAGCGACCATACGCACTGTGAGTCGCGGCATTCCCACGAAGTCGCGGCGCGGGGGGGCATCCGCAATACCCAATCCATCAACGCCGAGGGTCGCCCAAGCACGTCTTGCCCTCGTCGGCCCCAGGTCGGGACCGCCATGCTTGAGAGAGCCACCAACAATGGTTGGAGCGATCTCGTTCGCTTGCTCCCGCCACGCCTTCGCAGCTTTCCATCCGTCGGCGGCCATGAGATCGTACAAAACTTCGCCGACAGTCCTCAGGGGCCGCCGAGATTCCTCGGGCCAAGAAAACTGGTCTGCACAATCTCGCCGTAGCGCGACGCACACAACCCTGGGCCTGAGTTGGGGGACTCCAAAGTCGGACGCATTCATAAGCTTCCAGCCGCTTTGATAACCGAGCTTCTTTAGTTGGCCAGAGATGAATTGTCGGTAATCGTGAAAAACTGCATCTAGAATGCCCCGCACATTTTCGATCATGATTGCCCTTGGACGAACCTGATCCACCAAGCGCATCATTGCGGGAAATAGATTTCGTTCGTCCTTGGTTCCCAACTGTTTTCCAGCTACGGAAAAGGGGGGGCAAGGCAGACCGCCGGAAATGATATCGACGCCAGCATACGGCGCACCATCGAAATCGTTAAGGTCTCCTTCAATTACGTTCCATTTTGGGCGATTCAACCTGAGAGTGGCGCACGCGTGGTTGTTGATCTCGACCAAGACTACGTGATCGATTCCGGCCTGCTCAAATCCGAGGGCTTGCCCCCCAGCGCCGGCACATAACTCCAGCGTCGTTAGCCCGCTTGGTTTGCCGGCTGCCGTCGCCGACCGGGGAATTGCGCGTGTGAACCAGGGGCTTTCATCTCCGCCCGTAAGCCCCGGGAAACTCCTTTGAGTTGGCAGAGTCGGCCTTATCATAAGCTCGCTTCAACACCAGCTATTATATCGGTCTATTCTGAGGATCTCCTTAGAGAGATTAAAGCGAATGAGAGGCTCGCGGCAAGGAGTTTTTCTTGGAGTGTCAACGCGGCTAGCGCAGAGCGCAGTTCTGCGGTCTCTGTTCATTCCGGCTCCACGCAACGCAGGGCTTCGCCCTGCGGCAGCCGCGACATAGAGCAATGTCGTCGCGATCCACGTTTCCGCGGCCAGCCAAACCCGCGTCAACAGCCCTCTCCCCAAGGGAGAGGGCAGTCTGTTCAGATGGGCTGGCAGTGTGTTAACTAGTTAGCTATTGACAACAGTCGCTCCCTTGTGGTAGGCTCAATTGCTTTGAACGTCTCACTCACCTTCTGCGGGGACGGCTCGCCTGCCGCCCCTGCTCCCAGCTTTCCAATTCATGGAGTTACTATGTCCATACGCAAATCTACGTGTCTCACTCCCCAGCGGCTCGACGCCGCTCGGCACAATTCGCAGCGCTCCACCGGGCCTCGCAGCGAGGCCGGAAAAGAGCGAATGAAAATGAACGCTCTGAAGCACGGCTGTGATGCCGCGCCCGAAAACGAAGCCGCCGTCATGTGGGCGCTGGGCGAAGACCCCGAACGGTATGCAGCCTTGCAACGGGAACTCGCCACCACTTACGGCCCCGGCGACGCCTTCTGGGATCACCAAGTCGCCTACTTGACCAAACTCTACTGGCGGCGCAACCGCATCGAGCGCATGGAGACGGGCCTGATGCGGCGCGCCCTCCAGGCAGAAGAAGAGCGGCAACGCGCCCGCCGCGACCAGATCGCCGCCGCCACCTTCGATGCCTCGAGCTCTCTCGCCACCGACCCCAAACTGGCCGTGCCCACCGAGCCGTGCGCGCGCCTGCGCCAGCAACTCTCACGGTTGACGGCGATCCACGAGCAGCTCAGGCAGGAGGTTGTCACGTCGAGGCAGCAGCTCTCGATCCAGAATTCTCTGGGGACAGTCCCGGGCTGGCGGCCGGCGCGGATTGTCGAGCTGATGTCGACGTTCAGCGATCGGGCCTGCTACCTGGCAAATAACGACAAGCAACGTTTAAACGACCTCGTGAACTGGATGGGCGGCGAGGCCAACGTGGAGGTGCTGTGGCGGGAACTGCTGCGCCTGCTGGAGGAGGAGATCGCGGCCGTGAGGGCGGCGTTCGAGGAGGAGATGGCGGCGCAGGAGGAGAAGGACGAGATCGAGCGGGACGCCTGCCTGGCTCCGGCGGGGGAGGCGTGGGAGATGCTGCTGCGGCAGGAGATGGCGCTCGACCGCTCGATTGACCGCAAGGTCAAGATTATCCTGACCCTGCGCCAAGAACACGCCCGCGAGTGTCGGGGCGGTTCGCGAACCGCCCGTACGGGCACGCCATGGCGTGCCCCTACCCAGGAGGCCAGCCCTCCCGGCAATGAGCGGGACGACCACGCGGCCGAGGAACTGAGTAAGGTCGTGGGGCTGGACGCTGGGACAGAAAGTCCGGCAGAGGAGAACGCCGCCGAAACCTCAAAATCGCCGGAACAAAGCGAGAATGTCATAGAAAACAAAGGACCGGCCGCAGAGGGGGTGCGCGCATGAGGCCTGGCACGGGCAGCCTGCCCCGACCTGTCGGGGTCCCGCCCGCTGTGGCACGGGCATCCTGCCCGTGCCGATTCACGGCCAAGATGGCCGTGCCACCACGCGCGGGCACAAACTGTCCTGAGCGGAGCGAAGGAGTGCCCACTCCACCGCGGGCGAGACGCCCGCACCACAGAAGGGTAGCGCGGGCCTGCTTCTCAGGTTCGCGGGGAGCCGCAGAGGGATGCGCGGCGTGCGGAAGGTCACGCTCAGGACTTGCGAGACGCCGAAGTGTTCTCCCACAGCACGCGCGTTTCGGTCGGCGAATTCGGCGATTGCTGCTCCGCGGACGTGCTCGATCTGCTCCGGGAACAGTTTCGGCTTGCGTCCGAATTTGATCTCTCGATGCGTCCTGCACTCCGGCGCGGGTCGCCGAATATTAAGGTCTCAATCGAGGAGTTCAGGTATGCTGATGGAAGTTGCAAACCCACAGTCGAAAGGACGGCAGGAAGCTCATGCGGAATTCTGTTGTGCTCAAAGGGGTCACCAAGACGTTCGGAGACAAGCACGCCGTTGCGGGTCTCGACTTGGAGATTCCCCAAGGTTCTCTTTGTGGGTTCATCGGACCCAACGGAGCGGGGAAAACGACAACGATTCGAATGATCATGTCGATTCTCTTCCCGGACCAAGGTGAGATAACCGTGCTGGATCATGCCTCCGCTTTAGAAGCCAAAGATCGCATTGGATACTTACCGGAAGAGCGGGGGCTATATCGGAAAATGAAAGTCGGCGCCTTCCTGCGCTACCTTGGCCGTCTCAAGGGAGTCGCCTCCGCCCGCCTGAAATCCCGGATTCCGAACTGGCTTGCCCGGTTGGATCTGGAAGGAGTGGAGGGTAAGAGATGCGACGATCTCTCCAAAGGCATGCAGCAGAAAGTCCAGTTGATCGCCACCCTTTTAAGTGAACCGGAACTCCTGATTCTGGACGAACCCTTTACCGGCCTCGATCCGGTCAGCACCCGTTCGTTGCGCGCGCTGCTCGTGGAGGAGCAGCAGCGGGGAACCACAATCCTCTTCTCGACTCACATGATGGCGGAAGCGGAGTTGCTCTGCGACCGCGTGGTGATGATCCACCAGGGCCGCAAAGTGCTCGATCAATCCATCGCCGGCATCCGAGCCCAGTATGACCCGCGCTCGGTGCTGTTTGAGCCCTTGGACCCATCTGCCGATATGGCGCGGTTCCAAGCCCTGCCTAGCATCAGCCGGGTCGAGCGCCATAACGATGCCTACGAACTGAGGTTGCACGAGGGAGCCGACTTGGCGGCAGCGATGCGAGACATCGCCGCCACGGTCGCCCCGGCCATGCTCCAGGTCGAGCGCCCTTCGCTCGAGGACATCTTCGTTCAAATCGTGACTGCCGGCTCTCGAGAGGGTGCGGACGGGTCGGAAATCCGCAGCCAAGCGGCCAGCGCCAAGGGGGGGCGATCATGAAGAAGACACTGCAAGTAGCTTCGCGCGAAATTCTGGCTACCATCACGACCAAGGGGTTTATCATTGGGGTGCTGATCACGCCAGTCATCATCATCGCATCGGTGCTGATTTTCTCGAAAGCTCATCTGGAAGCCACGCCCCGTGTCGTGGGGGAGGTGGCGATTCTGGATCCCACTTCAGAGGTCGTGGAGGGCGCCGCGAAGTTCCTGTCCCCCGCGGCTTTTGCCCTGCGCCGAGCTCAGGACATGGAATTGGTGGAGAAGAACCTCCCTCCATCCGTTCGAACCCTGGCTTTGCAGAGTGGAGCCCAGACGCTGCCCGATGCGGCCAAGAAACTGTTAGGCGAAGTCCCGGAGCTTCATATTCGGAAACTGGCGGAAACAGCCGATCTGAAAGAGGAAAAGCAGGCGCTGCTGGCCAAACAGGAAGGTCCCTCGCGCCGGCTCGCGCTGGTGGTCATCCATCCGGATGCGGTGCGGCATGCTGCTGGCAAGCTGGAATTCGGCGCTTACGATCTCTACGTCCGCGAGAAACTCGACAGTCAGGTGGAGGGAGATATTAAGACGGCGGTTCGTGAATCCATTGTTGCCGCCCGCGCCAAAGCTTCTGGAATGGATCCGAAGCAGATGGAGTATCTCACCGACGTCCCCTGGGTTCAATCGACGCGCGTGACCCAACAGGGGGAGCAGAAGACCCAGAATGAGGCGGTTGTCGCCCTCATTCCGTTCGCCTTCATGTTTCTGATTTTCATCTCCGTGATGACCTCCAGCCAATACCTGATGACCACCACCATCGAGGAAAAGTCCTCGCGAATTGCGGAGGTGCTGCTTTCAGCCGTGTCGCCCATGGAATTGATGGCCGGCAAGATCCTCGGACAATTCGTGGTGGGGCTCCTGGTGCTGCTCGTCTATCTCGGGTTGGGCCTCATGGCTCTGATGAGCTTCGCGATGCTGGGGCTCATCGACGGGTGGCTCATCTTCTATCTATTCATTTTCTACCTGGCGTCTTTCTTCACCTATGCGGCGCTGATGGCGGCGGTGGGGGCTTGCGTCAACGAAATCCGCGAGGCGCAAAGCCTGATCATGCCCGTCATGCTTACGCTTATGGTGCCTATGTTTCTCTGGGTGCCTGTCAGCCGCGACCCGGGTTCCACAATGGCCCTGGCGCTGAGCATGATCCCGCCGGTGAATTCCTTCGTTATGCTGATCCGGATGGCTTCCAATACACCGCCCCCGCTCTGGCAAGTCTGGATCTCCATTGTTCTCGGCTTGGGTGGGGCTTATGCTGCGGTTTGGGGCTCTGCCAAGATTTTCCGCATCGGCCTTCTACTCCACGGCAAACCGCCCGATTTTCGGACCATGCTCCGCTGGGTCCGCATGGCGTAAGCCTGCAGAATCTCCTTTTGCAACGGCACGTTTAGAAAGCGAGATTCGTACGCGCCCAGGCGAGGCACTTCAGGTTGCACTCATCTTCGAGTTCGATCTGCGCTTCGGGGCGTAGGCCGGCGATGCGCGGCAGAGGCGCCTTCGGTTTGTCCTTGCGCACGAGCGCCAGCGTCTTAGCCAGATCTCGTCCAGGCAGCGGGCTGTAGGAATCGTCAAAGGTGGCCCAGTACTTGGTCGTAAACACTGGGATTTTCAGCGGGTCGCGCGTGATCATCTCCAGCTCGAAGATCATGTTCGGGTCCTTTTGACGTAGGAGCCGCACCATCTCCTTGAGGTCGAGTATTCCATCGCCCATCGGGACCTCCGAGAGCAGAAAGCCGTCCTCATACTCTTCCACCGCCATGTCCTTGATGTGGGTGAAGAAGGCATAGGGCAGAAGCGTCCGCAGGGTGTCCATGGGGTCTTCGCAGAGCGAGATGTTGTTGCCGAAATCAAAGCACACCCCAACGTACTCGCTACCCAGGCGCTTCAGCCAGGCGGCCTGCTCGGCGGCCCGGTATCCTTTGTGATTCTCGATCCCCAGGCGCATCTGGTACTTCGCCAGGACCGGCTCCGCCAGTTCGACCGAAGCCTTATTGCTATCGAACATCCTCTTCCAGGGTCCGAAGCTGTCGAAGTCTTCGTACCGGCGTCCGGTCAGCGCGGCGTGGAACGCGACCGCTCCCGCTTCCTTGTAGGCTTTCACCTCAGTCTCGAACACATCCAGATCGCTCTTCTGATGTGGCAATCGCGGATCGCAGACGAGGAACATGTTGTACCCCTCGAGCCGCGCTCGGAACATCTTGATCGCCTCCGGCTCCGTGGACGGAGGGTTCGTCTGCACGCCCGCCAGACCGAGGTTATGGCAGTGCTCGATCATATCGAACGGCTGCCCGCCGGCGCGGCTCGCCCGGATGCGCAGCGAGAAAGCGCTTGGCGTTCCGCCCATGCGCGGGGGATTGTCCGGCGCGAGCGCGGCAGTTGAAATGGAGCGGAGCCAAGCGGGTGCTGAGCTGGCGAGCGCCAAGATGTCTCTCCGTGTCATAATCCCCCTCAACTCGGAAAAATCCCCCGAAAAAGGTGAAACAGCCGATGGTGTGTCACCCTGAGCGCAGCGAAGGGTCTCTGCAGTTGTTTTCTCCGTCAAACTGCGGGGATGCTTCGCTTCGCTCAGCATGACAGCTTACGCAGGGCGTGTTTCACCAATCTACGTAACGCGGCACTAGACTTCCACCAGGCTCTTGAGAACGCCGTCCCAGGGGGTTCGATAAGGTCTGTAGCACATCGCGGCGGCCTCTTTATCGCCGATCACCTGCTCCTTATCCGGATCCCATTGGATGGCGCGCCCGAGCCGCAGGGACATGTTAGCCAAGTTGCATACCACTGCCACCTTGTGGCCATCTTCCACTTCGCAGAGGGGGCGCCGGCGAGTCCGCATACTGCTCAGCCAGTCGCGCTCGTTCATGGCCATGGTGTCTTCCCCACCAGTACCGTAGCGGGCGTCGGACTCCACTCCTCCCTTGGAACCCTGAATCCACGGTGTCGGCTTCACATCGCTATAGACCGGACCGCCGATGGGTTGTCCCATAAAAGGCGGGATGTCGTTGACCGGATCGATCTTGTTCTCCGGGATGACCTCGTAGCCGCCGGCAAGCACCAGGCTGCCCTTGGTCCCCAGGTAGACCTGCCCGCGGGTGGCGGGATCGCCGCGCAAGGCGTTGGCTTCGCGGATGGCAACATTCACGGTGAAACCGCCCGGAAACTGCCATAGGGCATCCTGGGTGTCCGGCGTCTCGCCGTCGTCTACTAACGCGAACCGGCCGCCGGTGGACATCACCAGCGTCGGACCCTTCACGTTCATGCACCACAGCACCTGGTCTAGCAGATGAGCCCCCAGGTTGGTCATTTGGCCGCCGGAATAGTCCCAGAACCAGCGGAAATGGTACAGGGCACGGTGCCTCTGGTACGGCTTCTTGGGGGCAGGACCGAGCCACATATCATAGTCGATCTCGGGCGGCGGATCTTCGACGGGAGTCTTGCCGAATCCGGGATAAATATTGCGGTAGGAGGCGATCCGAATGGAGTGGATCTTCCCAAGCTGGCCGCTTTCGATGACTTTCTTGGCCTCCGCAACACCTTTGCCATGGCGCCGCTGCGTACCCACAACCACGATGCGGTTGTATTGGCGCGCTGCCTGGGTCATCCACCTGCCTTCGTCGATGAACAGGGTCATCGGCTTTTCGACATACACGTCCTTGCCCGCCGCGCAGGCCATGATGGTGAGCAGCGCGTGCCAATGGTCCGGCGTGGCCACAACGACCCCTTGGATATCTTTGTTCTCATACATCCTGCGGAAATCGCTATATCCTTTCGCACGGGGATTTCCGATGTACTGGAGACCTTCCTCCAGGCGCGGCTTGTAGACATCCGAGAGACCTACCAGATCGACATCGCCGAACTTTTTGAAATCGCTCACGTGCTGTTTGCCGATCAATCCGAACCCGATGAACCCGATGCCGATACGGTCATTCGCGCCGAGAACCCGTTTGTACTGTGCGGCCGTCAAGGCGGCGGCACCCAGGAACTCTCGCCGGGTGGCCTGGGCCGTTTCCAGTTTATTCAGCATTTGCTGCTCCCCCTTAGAGCTAAGTCATTATCCCGGTCAAGGCTTACCTGGCTGAGTTTTTCACGCCTCATCCTGCCCGTCAATCAGAAACTCAACATCAGGAGTTCAACATTTTTCTCCAAGGAGTGACATTTCGGATGCGGCACTAGCCGACGGCGTTATAGTATAGCGGATCAAGAGGCTACCCTCCTGGAACGGCCGGCGCCTCGGAAATCACCGCGGTATCAGGTCCGATAGCGATTGACGATACGAGGAGAATCATGACGCATCAAACCTATCTGGATTGGATGATTCGCAATACCGGCACACAGTGGTGGCACGACTCGGCCGAGGCGGCCGAATTGGCGCTTGGCCTGGAACGCGGGGCCATCGGCGTCACCACAAATCCCTATCTGGCGAACCTGGCTTTGGTGAAAGACCGCCAACTGTGGGCCCCGGCCATCGATGCGGTGCTGGCACGCAACCTGCCGCCGGAGCAGAAAGCCGAAGCGCTGATGCAGATTGCGGTGACCAGGACGGCCGAGAAACTGATGCCGGAATACGAAGCCAGCCAAGGCCAATCGGGCTTTGTCTGCGGACAGGTCAACCCGGGGCGCGCCGGCGACCGGGATTGCATGCTGTCCATGGCCCGGCGGTATCACGCTTGGGCGCCCAATATCGCCGTCAAGCTGCCGGCCACCAGCGCGGGTCTGGATGTCATGGAGGAGTGCATCGCGGAGGGAACTACCATTACCATGACCGTCAGCTTCACAGTGCCGCAGGCCATTGCCATCGGAAAGCGGCACATGACCGGCATCCAGCGCGCCCAAGCCAAAGGGAGCGAGCCAGGAAAGTGCTTCGCCGTGATCATGATCGGCCGTCTGGACGATTTCCTGCGGGAGGTTGCCCACGACACGCAGGCCGCGGCGAGTGAGTCGGATATTCGCCAGGCCGGCCTGGCCGTTACTAAACGCGCTTATGGAATCTATAAGGCGCGAGGCTACCAAGCCGTGCTGCTCGTCGCAGCATTGCGCGGCGACTACCACCTTACCGACCTGGCCGGGGCTGACCTGTTGATGTCCATCGCGCCGGCGTTTCAGGAGAGTTTCGTTACCAAGGACCTGCCGCGTGAGGAGCGCATCGACAAGCCGATACCCGCCGACGTGATCGAGCGGCTCTGCCAGATGCCGGAATTCGTGCGCGCCTATGAACCTCACGGAATGTCGGCTGCGGAATTCCTCGGTTTCGGCGCAACGCAACGGACTCTCGGCCAGTTTGTCGAGTCAGGCTGGAAGCTCATGGAGAACTACCGGTAAATGGCCGTAGCCTGCGGTTCGAGGTTGCTGCTTGACCCTGGGTCGAGTGTTAGGTTTAAATGGCTGCTGCTTTGTTGGGGGCTAAACTATGCTGACTCGTCGACAACTTCTTGAGAAAGCAGTCCAGGGTGTTTCTGCTGGTGTGGCGATCACGGCGTCGGAGACTTGGGGCGCTGGTCAACTGGCCTGGTCCAAGCCGATCGGCCTGGAAATCTACACCGTGCGCGAGGAGTACGCGAAGGACCCGGCCGGCACACTAAAGAAAGTGGGCGCCACCGGCTATCGCGAAATGGAAATTTCGACTGAGATCCCCGCCGCAACGCTTAAGGCCTACCTGAGCGCCGCCAACCTGACGGCGCCTAGCACTTACGATGACGTGCCTAAAGACCTCGAAAGCTGGAAGAAGACGTTAGACCACGTTCATCCCTACGGCTTTCGCTATATTGTGGTGGGCGATAACCCCCAGCTCGACGCCGAGGCATGGACACGACGGGCTGAATTGTTCAACGAATGTGGAAGGCTCGCGCAGCAAGCCGGAATGCAGTTTTGCTACCACGCTCACTTCCACGAGTTTGCGCGTTTAGGCAACACTTCCGGCTACGAGATCATGCTTGCGCGCTGCGATTCGAAGCTGCTGAAGATGGAGATGGACGTTTTCTGGGCCACCTACGCCGGTCAGAACCCGCTCGACTACTTCCAAAAGTACCCGGGCCGCTTTCCTTTGCTCCACGTCAAGGACTTCAAGCCGGGCTTCCCAACGAGTACCAGCAGCTTCCCCTATGATAACGGGCCCAACCCGTTCGCTCCTGTCGGCAAAGGTCGTATCGATTGGGTGAAGGTCTTTGCTCATGCGCGCCAAGCCGGTACCGAGCACATCTTTGTCGAGCAGGACCGCTGCGACGGCAGTCCGTTCGAAGCAATTACGACCAGCTTCAATTATTTGAAGAATCTCCGCCTGAGCTGATGGCCACGGTGCAATCAACTTGCCCAAACCAGGAATAGACCAGTTGCTCATCGAGTCGGCCCTCCAGCCGGAGCTGCGCCGGCGTCTGCTGGAATCTGCGGACGAAGTCTTCAGGGATTTTGATCTCAGCGAAGAAGAGAAGGAAATCCTCCGGCGGCCTGACCATCGTCTGCTTCCGTTGCTTGGAGCAGCCCTCGCGCGCCAAATGGAATCCTCAGGCCCTTTGGGAGAAGCGCCTTCAGTTTCGCCTGCCCCTCCCGCCCCGATCGAGGCCCGCACGCGTTGCCCGACACCTGGCTGGCGTTGACGGTAGTCCCCTGTGTGCACCGCGAGGAGGGGCGCCTCAAAGGAATCTCGTATGTTGTCTGGGCGAATCCGATTCCCGAGGGAGGTGATCCCGCTACTTTGCCTCCGCCGGCGGGTGTTGTGCTCCCCGGCCAGCCTCTGGCTCCCTTGTACGCAGTGATTCAACTTTCCGCGGTGCAGACTCAAGATGCTGCGGGCAATCCCCAGGTGGGACTGTGGGCGTCGCTCGGACAATCCTCCAACGTCGCCGCGCCGCCCCCGCTGGAAACCGCCGGAGATCCCAAGGCTTCCCCGTTCGGGAGCCGTCTCGATTCGCCGCAGGTGCAAGCCGCAGTCGCTGCGGTGCGTGGGGCCTCTAGCGAAGAAAGATACAACCGCCTCATTGATCTGATGCGTGTCTTGCGCAGTGGAGACGTGCGATGACCGACTTGTGGATCGCCGGTCTGGGCATTCAGACGGTTAACCAGATCACGCGCGAAGTGGAGCAGGCGCTCCGTGCCGCGCGGGAGGTCCTTTACCTGGATACGGGTGTGGCCACGAAGCGCTACCTGGAGGGTCTGTGCCCGCGGGTCAGCTCGCTTTTTGAGCAGTGTTACCGCGAAGATCAGCCGCGCCTCAGCGCTTACGAGCACATGGCCGTCCGCGTCGTGGAAGCTGCTTTGGATCATCCACCCGTTGCCTTCGCGATCCACGGGCACCCTTTGATCGCGGTACACCCGCCGTTTCTAGTGCTGGAAATGGCGAACGCGCTCGGTCTGCGGGTTGAGGTGCTCCCCGGCATCTCTGCCATCGACACACTTCTCGCCGCCCTGCGGATCGACCCGGTGGTGCATGGCGTTCAGATGTACGAGGCCACCGATCTCTTGCTGCGGCGACGGCCTTTGCAGAATGATGTTCCCACCATCATCTGGCAAATCGGGACGCTCGAAACCGGCCTGCACAGCCAGCGGGTGTCAAGGCCGGAGCGATTCGCTCGCTTCCTTGCCCACCTGCGGCAATACTACCCGGCAGAGCACCAAGTGGTGGCCATCTACTGCTCGCCCCACGCCCTTCTGCCTACGGCCATCCTGCGATTTGCCCTCAAGGATATGGCGTCGCACGCCGAAGAACTTCACGCGGGTTTCACCCTCTATGTCCCTCCTGCCACAGGCCGGCCAGTTCAAGATTGGGATTTGGCGGCAAAACTCTACAGCGTCGATCACTTGCGCAGCCTCACGCGATAGGCGGATACCAGGCTGACTGGCAACAGGGGAGTGTGAGAATTCTCGCCCGAGCCTATGTGACCTTGGTGTAAATTGAGAGCGAATGCCCCTGGAAGAAATGGAGATCCCATCCCATGCCGAAAATCCCTGGCACTTCTCGTAGAGAATTTCTGAGCGACAGTGGAAAGCTGGTCATGGGAGAGGCTCTTCTCACGTTGGCAACGACGCCAGCCGATGGGCTGCCCCCGCAACCCGCGCCTGGCCCGCCGAATGCTCTGGCGAAATCCCAGCTTAAAGTCGGGGAATTCTTCTTTGGCGCCGACGTTTACCCGGAACTGCTGACCCGCGATGAGTGGAATCAGATGCTGGACCACTTCCAGCGATCGCAGATGAACGCGGTACGTGTTTCTGAGTCGTCCTGGGGCAATTTAGAAACTGCCTCAGGGGAATTCGGTTTCGGTTGGCTGCGCAGCTTTCTGGACGATCTGGAGCGGCGGAAGATGAAGGCCATCCTGGGGACAGGGTCGTACCTCCCCCCACAGTGGCTCGCCGCCGGCAACCCCGACGTCCTGGCGCAACTTCACCCCGGAGTGAAGGCGCATCCCATGGCGCGGCATGCCCCCTGCCTTAATCATCCTCTCTATCGGAGCGCCCTGCGCGAATACATTCTGGCGATGGGTAAGGCCTTCCACGAGCACCCCACGGTCATCGCGTGGCAACTGGGAAACGAGCAGGAAGGCGCCGTCACCCGGCTCTGCTACAACCCTGCTTGCGAAAAAGCCTGGAGGGAATGGCTGAAGAAGACTTATCGCACGCCGGAGGAGTTCAATCGCCGCCTCAATCTGGTGAGTTGGGGCATGAAGGTCCGATCGCTCGATGAAGTGCCTCAGCCGGGCGAAGGAGTAGAGGAGAGCGGCAGGGAAATCGCGGCGCTCAGCCTGGCGCACCGCCATTTTCGCCGCGATGTCCTGATGGGATTCTTCGCGATGCAAGCCGAGGCGCTACGCGAAGCCGGCGTGAAGCAGTGGATCATTACCGACTGGAACACGGAGTGGGACGCAGTGGCGGATGATCCGCAAGCCGGCGAGATCATGGATATCGCGGGTTTGAACTACTACCAGCCATGGGCTGACAATTTGGAATTCTGGTCGGACTTGACCTGGCACCAGGACATGCATCGCTCCGCCTATGGACGCCAACATTTCATCACGACGGAAAACCGGTTCGGAGTGATGGGAGGGACCTCCATCTGGGATCCGTCCCCTTCGCACGACCAATTTCGAATGTATGGACTGGAGGCCGCCGCATTCGGAACCTGCGGGCTGTTCTACTGGTCCGGCAACCGTTGGCGAGGAGGCCACTGGCCGCAGTGGGGCGGCCTGCTCGATTGGTCTGGCCACCCCGAGCCGGATTTCGATTGGGCGGTGGAATTGGGACAGATCTTCCAGAAGTGGGGGAAGCACCTCACCGACAACCCGGTGAAGGCCACCGCCGTAGCTCTCACCGACTTCGAGCAGCGCGCCGCCCTGGAGATCTATCCCCACATCAAGCCCAGCCCCGCGGTATTGCCGCAAAGCTTCGACGCGTTGCACCGGCTGGGCATCGGCGTTGACAGCATGAATTTGGCCAAGGCGGCCGGTGCTTCCAACCTGACGCAGTACTCGCTGGTATTGTTGCCCGCCGCAACGGCTTTGGATAATGCCCAGGTCGCCGCCGCCCTCCAGTCCTTCGCCCAGGGCGGAGGCGTTGTGGTGATTACCCCTTTCACCGCCTACATGGACGAGAATGGAATATTCCGCGGTGACGGGTTCGCCGCCAACCTGCGAGAGTTAACCGGTGGCTTGGTGCGGACCATTCGGTGGATGGGCCTGGAGGCAGTGGGCCAGAGGAACGACCCGGAGGTGGAGTGGCATGGCGGAGGTGTGGCGGGCATCTCGCCGGTGGGACTCGAAGGCTACTGCGAGTTCATGGAGGTCGATCCCGGGGTGGAGATCATCGGGACATTCCACAGCCGCCAGCCGATTCTGGATGGCAAGCCCGCCGTGACCCTAAGGAAACTCGGGCGCGGGACCGTGGTCAAATTAGGCTTTTGGCCGGGTGACGACAGCTTCTTGCGCCTGATTCGACAACTCGTCCCGCACAGCCGGAGCTTGCTCGAGGCGCCGCTGCCGGCAGGCGGATTGGCAGTTCCCCACGTGGATAACAGCCTGTTCATCGTGAATACCACGCGGCAGGAGATGCCTGTGCAGCTTTCGCGTGGGGCAAAGGACCGGCTCTCCGAAAAAGTCCTGAACGGAACAACCAAGCTTGACCCCTTTCAGGTTTTGTGGCTGGAGTGAGCGACATTCGGGAAGGTTCGGCAGAAGCGGAAGGTTGACGCGGCAAATCTTGTCTAGCCGACAAATTGTCCCTGTTCTGCCTCGCCTTGTGACGCCGGAGCCTGACCTCGTTTTCACAAACTGTGGTGTTCCTTGCTCGCGTCAGGTCCTGATTTGCGCCGATTGGCGCGCCCAAGGCCCCTGATTTGCACCACTCAAAAAAGTGATGTGCTTTGTTTTCACCAACATTCTGGCTTTGTTCCCGGCATTTTTGAATTCGCTCGCGGTCCCCCGGGTTTCCCCCAGCCGTGCAATCTCGATCCCTGCCGCATCCACCACGATCCGGTTCCCCGCCCGAGCGTGGGCGATGTCAATAAGTTCGAATTTTGGGTTCATTTCACGCATTTGAGCACTCAATTGGGGTTCGTTTTGAGTTCGTTTTAGCTTCGTTTCCGACATGCCTTTCTTTGTTTTCAATAACATAGCTGAGTTCGTTCCCACTATTTTTTGTTTTTTTCGGACCCCGGTTTTCCCCAGCGCCGGGACTATTGCGCTTTTCCTAGCGGTCCGAGGCCTGCCCACGACAATGTGTCCATAAAATGACCACAATTATAGGCTACCATATGCCCTTGGATTTGTCAAGCGAAAACTGCGGAGTGGTACGGTTTGATGTTGTAGCGGCGAGTTTAGCTCGCCAAGTGGCGGCGTAAAGAGACGCGGACCACAGAAGCGGTGGTCCGCGCTACTTGCTGGTCGCCGAGAAACCTGCCAATATCTAAGCCCGATAGGGCCGTTGACTTAGCCCCCAAGGGCCGTTTATTTAGCCCCGAAGGGGCGAAATAACGAAGCCCAGGCCAACGGCCTGGGTTTAGATTATCCGCCGATTTTGCCGAAAGCCCTGAAAGGGCGTGATAGGTGTTCCCCCATGCCGCAATCGCTTTCGCAACTCTACGTCCACCTGATCTTCAGTACCAAACATCGCGAGCCGATGTTATTGTCGCCTGTGCGAGAAGACCTCCACGCCTACCTGGCGGCGGTTCTCAATAATCAGGACTCCCCGGCGCTGAAGGTCGGAGGCATGAGCGACCACGTTCATGCGCTGTTTCGATTGTCGAAGAACCTCGCGCTGGCAAAAATCGTGGAGGAAGTGAAGACCAGTTCTTCGAAATGGGTCAAGACGCAAGCGCGCGGCTTGGCGAACTTCCATTGGCAAAGCGGCTACGGCGCGTTTTCGGTGAGCGCGGCGGATGTGGAAGAAGTCGTGGGGTACATCGCGCAACAAGAAAGCCATCACCGCGTGGCCAGCTTCCAGGAGGAATTCCGGAAGCTCCTGGACGCGCACGGAATCGCCTACGACGAGCGGTACGTTTGGGATTGAAAAGGATTGTTCCGCTCCTGATTTAGCCCCAAAGGGGCGAAATAACGAAGCCCAGGCTGAAGGCCTGGGTTTAGATTACCCCCAGATTTTGCCGCCAGCCCTGAAAGGGCGAAATAGGTCTTCCCCCACTCCGGAATTGCCTTCGACGAGCCGTACGCGAGGGGCTGAAAAGGATTGTCCCGCCCCTTCAGGGCTCGGGTATCGGTTTGGGTCCCGTTGACCCAGGGCGTTGCCCTGGGCTTCGTTAGATCGCCCCGGTGGGGCTCACCTGCCCACATCTCGAGACTCAGCCTTACCGGCTTTTGGAGTGTGGCCGGGGAGGGAGGTGCGACGCCGCGTGAGGCTCAGAATCCTGAAGGATGGCCATCGGAAATTGGAATTATCGTGCCTGTGGGGATTCCTGGAGAATAGAAGACAATTTATTTCATGTCGTGACTCCGCCTTCAATGCTTTGAATCCTAGCGCACACTCAGAGCAAAGCAAACGTTAAGGAGCTTCGCAATAAACTGGTCGTTGGACAAGGGGTGTGACAGCCCAGGGGCCAAGCCCTATTCAAGCAAACCTCCTGGGGGATCGTAGTGGCTAGTTGAGTGGGGTGCTCGCCGATACGTGGGTCTTATCAGCTGTTGCCATGCAGGTTCCCGGAACTGCCAGCACGAATGCCTGAGTTGCGTAAGCGTCCGAAGCTGGCCGTATTGACAAGTAACCGCTGGATGTGGGCGTCCACTTGTTGATCCTAGGCTTGCCGACGGTGCTACAATGCGTGGATACCGCTGATCTTTGGAGGTTCCCATGCCTGAGGAAGTAAGAATTTGGCAAGTTCTGCGTGGCGACAAGCTAAAGGAAATCAACAGAGCAAAGTTGAACTTAGAAGAAAGAATCGAGGAATGGCTGGCGAAAGACATTGCACTCTTGTCGGGTGAACTCTTCCTTATAGGACGGCAGGTCCAAACGGAATACGCTGGTCCCATCGATCTACTGTGCATGGACCGCGACGCCAACTTGGTCATAGTTGAACTTAAACGAGACAAGACTCCGAGAGAGGTCACGGCGCAAGTCTTGGACTATGCCTCCTGGGTAAACGACCTTTCCAATGAGGTCGTGAGGAGTATCGCTGGTGAATTCTTGGGTGGTAGTGACAAGCTGGAGGAAGGCTTTCGCAACAAGTTCGGTCACGAGTTACCAGAGATTATCAACGAACAACATAGAATGCTGATCGTCGGGTCCGAACTGGACAGCAGCTCCGAGCGGATCGTCGAATACCTTTCTGAATGTCACGGGATCGCGATTAATGCAGCAACATTCCAGTTCTTTCGAAAAGACAACGGTGAGGAAATACTCGCGAGGGTGTTTCTGGTGCCGCCGAGCGTGGTCGAGGAAAATACCAGGGTGAAAGGGACGTCCAAACGGGCTGCGAATCTGACCTACCAGCAGCTTCAGGACTTAGCTGATAGGAACGGCGTGGGGGACCTATACAAGGAACTCAAGGAGGGAATGGAGCCGCTGTTCGACCGTGCGGGCACAACACGAAGCTCGCTAGCGTTTATCGCGAAAATGGATGAAAGCTCAAAGGTGATGTTCAGCTTGTTTCCCGAAGAGAGCAACCCGGAAAAGGGGTTAGACTTCGAGGCCTATAGCAAGCGGATGGCGAAGTATTTCGGTATGGGCGAAAAGCAGGTGCTGCGTATGCTGCCTGAGAATATACAAGGTGGCATTCCCTGGAAGGGTGCCCTGCCAGAATATTTTGTATACGAAGGCTTCTTCAGAAAGCGCGCCGAAATAAGGCGGCTGGTTGCTGGCTTGAAAGAGGCGAAGCAAAGGCAGGGATGATCCCGTCTTCCTGCCCGAACAGCCGCATGACCCGGAACTGGCAGAGAGGCTGCTGAAACCATCCGCCTCACGGCGGAAATTGACGCGGCCACCCCAAATGGCCAATGGAGTGAAGAGGAAACATGGCAATCGAGAAGATTTTTGTGATGGGAGAGTCCCTTGGCCGCCCGTCCACTCAAACCGGTTCTTGGAGAGAACCGCCGGTCTGAGCTCGGGCCGGGTGTCTCTCCGCCCGGCCGGATAGAGCACCATCGGAGGCCTGCGGCGCTGGTTGCTCGTAACGCCTAACGGCTTTGCGGTGAATCAAACACCGGAGGTCGTAGAAACGGCAAACCGTACATGTGATCTGGGTGTCGTCTCTTACGTTCAAGCGTGGGTCACGCGCCACTGGGAAATTGGACAAAGGCAGTCGGGAAGAGGGAAGAGGGAACAGGGAACAGGGAATAGGGAAAGGTCCTCCCTTGTCGCCTAGTGGCAACTAACAGCCCGCGCCTGCGTCCTCCGCCAGTGTAGAGGGGCAAGTCGCCACGCCGTTACTCGCGATCAATCCAGCGGATGCTATTCCACAAACTTCATCGAAGCGGACCTCGGGGGAGTCCGGAGGGTGAAGTTTGCCCGATTGCCGTCTAAAATCATTGCGCCCGCACACTTGCGAGCGCCTGCGAGTAGCTCAAAACGCGCCCTCCATGCTGCTGTTGGTACGACACCGCTTCTTGTAGCGACTTGAATGCTACCAGCGTCGGCAGGCAGCGATCATACTCGCGCATGGAAACGCCGTGGGGTTCGCGCGCCATCGGTTGGTCACCGTGCGCGCAATACTGCACGTTGCCGCCCTCAACATAAGTGGCGGATTCTGCCGCCACACTCTTCCCGGTATTGACGTCAGTGGCCCAGGCTGGAGCTGGGTTTCCCCGCGCCTGACTACCCTGGGCATGCATGCCGCAACGCGGACAGCACGCCGCCACCACGTGGTCGCCAACTTTCAATCGGTAGGCAGTAATGGGATGCACCATGCGGTCGCAGAACGGGCACAGCCCCGCCGTCTCGCGCTTCTGTTCGTACCGATAGGCAAAAAAGCTCGTGACCCCGATCGCGACCAGCGCGACAAGCGTTACAACGATTTCGCGGGCTTTCATCGTTTGCTCCAGAGATGTTAGGTGCTAGGTGTTAGGTGCTAGGCTGCGACTAGTCTTTCTTTGAGCCTTTTGGTCAGCCCCGATAGCATCCTCCCCAACTCATCTGTCATCGCCAGCGCAGCCTCCGCCTCATCCCCTATTCTATACAAACGTCGGATGAGGAGTATGTGCGTCTCCAGTTCCATCAGGGATCCATTAGCGATTGACAGAGAGCGCAGATAATCGCCCAAATGCTCCCTCCCGTGCCCTTCCGCAATGTTGGCAGGAATTGAGACGGCGGCTCGCTGAATCTGTGAGATCAGCCCGAACAACTCACTCCGTGGCAAGAATTTGGTAAGGCGATAGCTTTCGACGACCAATTCCATAGCTTTCTGCCATACTTTCAGATCTCGATAGCCTTTGACCACTCTAACCTCCTCAAGAAGGTGTTAGGTGCGAGGTGCCAGGTGCTAGGGAAAGGCCACGCTTCTGCATGTTACACCTGCCAGCCAGCAGTTCAAGAAGATATTAGGCGTCAGGGAAGCCCATGCTTCTGCAAGTTACACCTGTCACCTAACCACTAACCGCCTGCACCTAACACCTAGCACCTGACACCTAACACCTGCCTTTCAATTCAGAATTCCACTTCCATATCGCATAAATCGCCGGGTAAACCAGTAGCTCCAGAATAAAGGAAGTGAAGATCCCGCCGACCATGGGGGCGGCGATGCGCTTCATCACGTCCGCGCCCGTGCCCGTGGACCACATGATGGGGAAGAGGCCCAAGAACATGCACCCGACAGTCATCACTTTGGGGCGAACGCGCATGGCCGCGCCGTGCACAATGGAGTCCTTCAGACCTTTATAGCTCGTTAGCAGCCCAGCCTGCTTCCAGGTTTCGTAAGCGAGATCGAGATAGAGCAGCATGAAAACGCCGGTCTCCGCGTCGACACCCAGCAAGGCGATCAAGCCCACCCAGACGGCGATGCTCATGTTGTAACCGAGCCAATGAAGCAGCCAGACGGCTCCTACCGCGGAGAACGGCACTGCCGCGAAAACAATGAGCGTCTTCACCACCGACCGGGTGTTGAGGTAGAGGAGGATGAACACCAGGAAAATGGTGATCGGCACCACCAGCTTCAGCCGTTCGCGCATGCGCTCGAGGAATTCGTACTGGCCGCTCCAGCTCAGACTGTAGCCGGCGGGCAGATGCGATTCCACCTGGCCGCGCACCAGGTGTTGTGCTTCCTGCACATAGCTCCCGAGGTCGCGTCCAGCCACGTCCACGTAAACGTATCCGCTCAGCAAACCGTTCTCATCCCGAATCATGCTGGGTCCCTCAGTCAGGCGGATGTCCGCAAGCTGGCTAATGGGAATCTGCGCACCGCTGGGCGTGGCCACCAGCACACGGCCGAGCGCTCCCAAGTCGCTGCGATAATCACGCAGGTAACGGACGTTGACGGAATAGCGTTCGCGGCCCTCGACAGTAGTGGTGACGTTCTCGCCACCCACCCCTGACATGATGTAAGCCTCAACGTCGTCCACGGTCAGCCCATAGCGGGCCAATTGGCCGCGCCGCAAATTGAAATCCAGGAAATAACCGCCGCTCACGCGCTCGGCGTAAACACTGCGTGTGCCCGGCACTTTCGACAGGGTATGTTCAATTTCCTTTCCAATCTCCTGAATTATATTGAGGTCGGCGCCCAGCACCTTCACGCCGACGGGTGTGCGTACGCCGGTGGTCAGCATGTCCACGCGGTTGCGGATGGGCATCGTCCAGGCGTTGGTAGTGCCGGGGATGCGCAGGGCGCGGTCCATCTCATCCACCAAGTCGTCCTGCGAAATACGGTCGGGCCAGATGTGACGCAAAATCTTCTGCAACCATTCCGGGGCGCGCGCGGAGTACCACTGCGGCTTCTTCCGCCATTGGTTCTGCGGCTTCAGGAGCACGGTGGCCTCCACCATCGAAAGTGGCGCGGGATCCGTGGAAGTCTCGGCGCGCCCGGCTTTGCCGAATACGCGCTCGACTTCCGGAAAGGTTTTCAGCAGGCGATCCTGGATTTGCAGTAGCCGTTGCGCTTCCGCCAGCGAGATACCCGGCAGCGTGGTGGGCATGTAAAGCAATGTACCTTCGTTGAGCGGCGGCATGAATTCCGAGCCCAAACGCTGGAAGACCGGAACCGTCAGCACCACCGTGGCAATGGCCACACCGATCACCACCCAACGTAGGCGCACGACCAGTTCAACAACCGGGCGATACAATTTGATCAACAGGCGGCTGATGGGGTGCGTCTCTTCCGGATGAATCTTCCCCACCAGAACGGCGTTTACCATGCGGGCCAAAAAGCGTGGACGAAACTTGAACTCCGTGGCATGAGTGAAAAACAGCCGCATGGCGGGGTCAAGCGTGATGGCCAGCACCGCGGCGATGGCCATGGAAAAGTTCTTGGTGAAGGCGAGCGGTTTAAAGAGTCTTCCTTCCTGCGCTTCGAGGGCAAAGATGGGCATGAACGAGACCGCGATGACCAGCAATGAAAAGAAGCTTGCCGGCGCGACTTCCTGGATGGCCTCGATGACCACAGCGTGGTAGTCGCGTTTGCGTCCTTCTGCTTCCCAAATCTCCAGCTTCTTGTGCGTTTGCTCCACCACCACGATGGCAGCGTCCACCATGGCCCCGATGGCAATGGCGATTCCTCCCAGCGACATGATGTTGGAAGTCACCCCAATCGCTTTCATAGGAATGAACGAAATCAACACCGTGATGGGGATGGTCAAAATCGGAATCAAGGCACTGGGGATGTGCCAGAGGAAGATCAAGATCACCAGGCTGACGATGGAGATTTCTTCGAAAATCGTGTGCTTGAGCGTGTCAATGGAGCGCAGGATGAGGTCGGATCGGTCATACGTGGAAAGGATTTTCACCCCGGGCGGTAGGGACGGTTGGATCTGATCCAGTTTGGTTTTTACCCGGTCTATCACGCTCAAGGCGTTTTCGCCGGAGCGCATGATTACCACCCCGCCCACCGCGTCGCCGTTGCCGTCCAGGTCCGCAATGCCGCGGCGAATGTCAGGTCCGAGGGTGACTTGGCCAATGTCCTTCACCGTGATGGGCACGCCGGACCGTGGGTCGCCGCCTACAACGATGCTTCGAAGGTCGTCAAGAGAACGCGCATAGCCACGCCCGCGCACCATATATTCGCGGCTGGCGAACTCCACCAGGCGTCCGCCCACGTCGTTATTGCTCTGACGCACTGCCTCCACCACTTTCATCAAGGGGATTTTGTATGCCGCGAGCTGGTTAGGATCGACTTGAATCTGGTACTGGCGCACCAGCCCGCCGATGGGCGCCACTTCCGCCACTCCGGGAACGCTTTCGAGGTAACAGCGCAGGTACCAGTCTTGATACGAACGCAACGAGTCCAGGCTGTGCCGTCCCGTGGTGTCCACCAACGCGTATTGAAAGACCCAACCGATGGAAGTGGCGTCCGGCCCCAACTCCGTCTGCACGCCGGTGGGAAGGCGCGGTGTGATTTTCGACAGATACTCCAGCGTCCTCGATCGCGCCCAGTAGATGTCTGTCCCTTCGTCGAAAATGATGTACACGTAGGAGTAACCAAAATCAGAGAACCCACGAATGTCCTTCACATGCGGCGCGCCGAGAAGTGCCGTGATAATGGGATAGGTCACCTGGTCTTCCATGATGTCAGGGCTGCGGTCCCAACGCGAATAGATGATGACCTGTGTGTCGGAAAGGTCGGGGATCGCGTCAAGCGGCAGGTTGTGAAGCGACCACCACCCGGCGGCCACCGCCACTCCCACCAACAGGAAAACCAGGAATTTGTTTCGTGCCGAAAAATCGATGATCTTGTGAATCATTTTTGCATTCCCTCCACCGACTGACGGAGGTTGCTTTCCGAGTCGATCAGGAAGTTGGCGCGGGTCACCACGTGCTCACCGGCTCGAAGACCGCTGAGGATCACGGCGTAATCGCCCGACCGCGCGCCCACGGTTACGGTACGGGGCTCAAAGACGCCCTTGCCGCGATCGATGAACACGCGTTGATGCGCGCCCGAATCCAGCACCGCATCCACAGGCACGGTCAGGCGGCGCCCCAAGCCGCGGTGCAGTTCCACGTTCACAAACATCCCGGGCTCGAGCTTCAAATCGGGATTGGGAAACTCCATGCGCACGCGTTCCGTTCGAGTTTCTTTCATCATATGCGGCTCGACGAAACTTACGCGCCCCGTAAGCTTTTGGCCGGGAAACGCTTCCGCCGTCACCACGGCTTCCTGACCTTCGCTAACGTAGGGGATATCCGATTCGTGAACCTCCGCGTAAACCCACATCCAACTGTGGTCAACGATCTTGTAGAGTTCAGCCTCGGGCGTGACATATTGATTGGGAAATACCTTGCGCTCAAGCACATGTCCATCGGCAGGCGAGTAGATCGTGATCTCCCGCTGCGGCTTGCCCGTTACCTCGAGATTACGGATCTGGTCGGGCGTCACGTCCAACAACGAAAGCCTCATGCGAGCGGCTTCAAGCAGGGCCGCTCCATCCGCATTCACTTCAACAAGTGAACTCTGGCCCAGCGTTTTGCTTGCCTTGAGCGCGAGGAGATACTCTTGCTCAGCCGCCAGCAGGTCGGGACTATAGACCGTAAAAAGAGGCTCTCCCTTCGTGACGTGCTGGAAGGTGTAATCCACGAAAACCTTCTGCACCCATCCATTTGCTCTCGTGCTGACGACCGAGATGCGGGTTTCGTCGATATCCACCTGGCCGGTGGCGCGGATGACTTGGTCAAGGGTACGGTACTCTGCCGGTGCGCTGGTGACTCCCATCAGTTGCTGGCGCGTCGGACTGATTTGGATGCCCCCGGGTGGAAGCGTGCCCGCCGGCACATCAGATGCATAAACCGGCACCAACTTCATGCCGCAGTCCGGCGCAATCCCCGGTTTGTCGGAGTGATACCAGGGGTGCATAGGGTCCTGGTAATAGAGAATCTTCCCTTCGCCGGGATTCGCTTGCTCCGCAGCCTCCGCCCTCGGTGTAGGGGCAAGAAATGCGGCGGCGCGGTTATGCAAGGAATCGTGGGGGTTGCTGCCCGGCAAAGGGGCAGCAGTAAGTGCCATCAAAACGGCGAAAACAGCAACGCGTTTACTCATGGTGAACATCTCCTTGTTGGATCAATCTCAATCCTGTCGCTTCCTCGAGGCGCGCCAGCGCCTTTTCATGACTCGTAACCTGGAGGTGGTAATCGAGCTCAGCGTCGATGACCGCCTGGAAGTTGCTGAGCACGTTTAGAAAATCCACCCCACCGGTCTCATAGCTGGTGATGGAGGATTCCAGTGTCAAAGAGGATTGCGGCGCGATTCCCTGCGAATAGAGTTTCAGGAGTTGCTCCGTGGCCTGAATCTCCAGGTAGTCGTGTTGCACCTGGTAGCGAAGTACGGTCAGTTCATTCGTTTGCATCTGGCGGGAGGATTCCAGGTTGGCCGCCGCCTCGGCGATGGCCATGTCCTGCTTGCGATGATGAAAGACGGGGAGAGAAGTTGTGAGCGTGATTCCGTACATATCCGGCAAACCATCGCGCTGCATGTAAATGTAACCGACGCTGAGATCGGGGCGCACTCCCTTGCGCGCCAAGTCCACGGACAGCCGATTTTGGTCCACCAACGTCTGGCGTTGCTTGAGGGCGGGATAGTTGGCCTGCGCCGCTTCCTGTAGTTGCTCTTGGGTGTAGACGAAGGGGCTGGGCTGGACCGCCGATGTCGCGGCGACGGGCGAGTCAATGGGAACATTACGCAAGCTGTTGAGTTGCGCTTCCAGCGTGCTCCGCTGCTGGTTGAGCATCGTCTCGCGTTGGGTAAGTCGCGTGACTTCAAGTTGCGCCCGCAAAACATCCTGCTGCGCGGCCTTGCCGACGGAATAGCGGATCTCCGTGATCTTTTCAAATCCCACCAGGGCCGCCCGGTCCTTCTGCAAAATCGCGAGGCTCCGGTCAATATAGGCGAGGTCGAAATACGCCTGTTTCACTTCTACCGCCACGCGACGCTCGACCGCCTCGTATGCCAGCGTCTCGGCGTCGGCATCGCGAGAGGCGATTTCCGTGCGCAGGCGCGTCTTACCCGGGTAAGGGATCACCTGCTCAGCCATCACCTGCCGGGCGCTGGAGGGATCGCGGCGCATCACCGTGAAGGGAGGCAGCGCGTTGCCTCCGTAGCTGAAAGAGACCGTGGGGTCCGCCCAGGCGCCGGCCTGCGGAATCCGCGCGCGTTTGGCGCCCACCGCGCGACGGGCGGCGAGGATTTCCGGATTGCGCTCCGTTGCTTCCTGAACCAGCTTGGCGAGGCGTAGTGTAGGGGCAGCCTCTGAATCACGTCTAGGCCCTGACTGCGAGAAAACCCACACGGGCGTGGCGAAGCAAAGAATGCTCGTAACCAGGAAAGAAATCTTCCGTCGCATTTTCAACTCTCCCTCCCGGCCAGAAACCCCGACCGGGCCGGCGTACTACCGCTTAACGAAGATCTGGAGGATTGCCGGGTTCCCCGCACGCGCAGGGATCGACACTTCGGGCTTAGGGTTGTGGGGAGAGTTTCAGATCAGAAGGAGACAGGATTGTGAAAGAGGACTTAGGGGAGGGGAAATTGACGGCAACATATGTTGCCGCACCGGTGCGCTGGTTGGCACCCGGGGGACGGCTGAGGGATGTGAGATTTCCCCTAATTGGCCCGTATACTCCGATGGGTGCCCAGCGCTCTGTGTTTCGGTGATGGATCCCTGGTAATTCAAGAGGAAATTTAGGCAGCAGGCCGGCAGTGAGGATGAACTCGGCGGTGTTGTGTTGGTGCTCATCGGGCAGCAAGCGTGCGTCTGGCAGTGGCCGGGCACACAGAGCAGCCTCAGCCCGGAAAGCTGCACCAGGAGGACCGTAAGCAAGAGATAAACACCGCGTCGCACTGCCATACCCTCACACGTCATTAGAGTAGCAACCAGGGTGCCATAATGCAAGCTAACGATGCGTCCCGCTCTCGCCTCCGCAACCAAGCGACGCGAGCACAGCGTACGTGAGATGATGTATTCCGCCTTGGGGCGGTGAGGCGGGGAGGCCATGTGATTGTCGGCGCCTTCGGACCCGAGGGCCCGACGAAGTGCAGCGGCCTTGAAGTCGTTCGCTACGACGCCGAGTTGTTGCACGGGGAGTTTGGGCCGCGCTTCCGTTTGATGGACCGAAATGGCCCTCTCGTTCACCCGGAACTCGGCGCGCGATTTCAGCCAACCAGGAATCCGCACGTAGAGAGTGAAGTCCGCCGGTGCTGGGAGTTCCAACCTCAGCTCCGTGGTCTCCGACTCCGGGTAGTTCGTGTTAACAGCTCTCTGCGGGACAGAGTGAGTGTGGCAGTCATTCCAACCGCCGCGGACGAGACCGCAGCCGCTCAGTTGCCGCGAGGGTCTGCCAGCATGGCTCGCCCCTGAAAGCCCTGGAGGTTCTGAGCCGACATTTTGGTTTCCAAAACTCGCCCGACGCATAATGTATACCTACCTGCCCCTGAAGGCAATCGCATAGGTCGTGCGGGGCAGGTTTCTCTATTCCCGCCCGCGAGGCGGCTTCGCGTACAATCTGCCACAGCACCTTTGCGGTCATCCCGTTACCCCAGACCCGGCCCGTCTTCCCGATCGAACGAATGAGCGCCCCTTCCGTGCTGCCGCTGACCTCCTTACTGATTTGGGGCCTGACGCCGCGGCGCTTCCCGCGAACCGCGGACCTGAGAAGCAGGTCCGGGCTACCCTTCTGTGGTGCGGGCGTCTCGCCCGCTGTCGAGCGGGCATTCCTTCGCTCCCCTCATGACAGGCTCTGCCCGCGAGTAGTGGCACGGCCATCTTGGCCGTGAATCGGCACGGGCAGGATGCCCGTGCCACAACGGGCAGGACCCCGACAGGTCGGGGCAGGCTGCCCGCACCACGCCTCATCTGCGCACCCCCTCTACGGCCGGTCCTTTGTTTTCTATAACATTCTCGCTTTGTTCCGGCGATTTTGGTGTTTCGCCGGCGTTCTCCTCTGCCGGACTTTCTGTCCCAGCGTTCAGCCCCACGACCTTACTCAGTTCCTCCGCCGCGCGGTCGTCCCGCTCATTGCCGGGAGGGCTGGCCTCCGGAAGCGTAGGGGCGGTTCGCGAACCGCCCCGACAACGCGCATGTTCTTGGCGCC
>Ga0326727_10004090_pt1 | contig 44798 bp, 45 predicted proteins | sample MB2enrmetagenome_FD_207643 | JGI IMG/M metagenome (GOLD analysis project Ga0326727, IMG submission 207643) | Lab enriched peat soil microbial communities from McLean, Ithaca, NY, United States - MB29MY | ecosystem: Environmental > Terrestrial > Soil > Wetlands > Peat | place: USA: New York... | reverse complement strand
CGCGGCAGTTGTTCGGCGCCGAGGCGGAGCCGCTGGAGCCGGCCTTCTTGGCCCGTTTGGCCGAGGCGCGCTCCAACGTGGCCAGCGCCGGCGATGGCGCGCTCCTCTACAAGGAGCAGGTCAGATCCAGGCAGTTGGGCCTGGAACAGGTGGCGGCCCACTACGCCATCAGCTCCATGTTCTCCTCCTTTGCCGAGGAGACCGATCTGTTCTGCTACCGCGTGTGGCGCAACTCCTGGGAGATCTTCAGCTCCGGCCGCGGGCGGCTGGCGCTGGGCCGGGCCAAGATCGTCAGCGCGGTCACCACCGAGCAGGAGTCCTTCTCCTTCGCGGTTCTGCACTTCGGCGACCAGAACATTACCGCCGCCGTAAAGCCTTACCGCGAAGCCAATGCCGCCGAGTTCGATGCCTTTGTCAAAGAAGCCGCCGCGCTCGTGCAGCGCGCCTATTTCCCGGAGGTAATTCGCCTCCTCGACCAGCACTACGGCTGCGTGGACTATTCGCTGACTTCCCTGTTTACCGACGAGCAGCGGCGCATCGTGCAAATCATCCTCAACTCGACGCTGTGGGACATCGAGAACTCGCTGACCGCGATCTACCAGGACCACGCCAGCCTGCTGCACTATCTTTCCCAAGCCGGGCTCCCCAAGCCGCCGGCGCTGACCCTGGCCGCCGGGTTCGCCATCAACGCCGGACTGCGCAGGGCGCTGGAGGCCGAGCCTGTCGACCAGGCCCAGCTGCGGTCTTTCCTGTCGCTGGCCAAGGCCGACCAGGTTCCGCTGGAGACGGCTACGCTCTCCTACATCGCCGACCAGCGCATGAAGCGCTCCATGATCGAGCTGGTCATGTCCTCGGGCTCGCTGGAGATCCTGGAGCGGTCGCTCAACCTGGCCCGCACCGTGGTTGAGCTGCCCTTCGAGCTGAATCTCTGGCAGGCGCAGAACATCTGGTATGAGATTCTGCGCACCGCCAGTTACAGCCTCGTCGCGCTGAGCAAGGAAGATCGCCCGCGCTGGGAGAAGAGCTTCAACGATCTGGGCGCTTGCCTGTCGATCGACTGCGCGGCCATCGGCGCCCAGGATCTGACCGCGGGGAATGCGGCCGGATAGGGACGCTTCAGCTTCGCCAATGCAGCGCAGCCGGACCGTCGATCAGCCGATCGGCAGCTTGAACAAGGCGGCGGCCCGGGCGTAAAAAGCCCATCACCGCTGGTTCGTCCAGCTCTCGCCCTCGCGCAGAATGACCACCTCCGTCTTCAGTCCCGCGTCGCGCACCCGCTTGCCGAAACCCTCCGCAGTCTGCCCGGTTCGCATCAGCGGAGAGCGGGGAAGGATTCCGAGATGAATGGGGATGACGGTCCGGGGCGCAAGCGCCTCCACGGCTCGCGCCGCGCCCCTGTCCCCCATGGTCATCGGAATGCGAAACGTCGTAACCGGCATCAGCGCTAGCTCCAGGCTGAACTTCTTGCAAATCTCCTTCATGAATCCGCCGTAATAGGTGTCTCCCGCAAAATAGATGTACTTCCCCTCCGCTTCAATCACCATGCCGCACGGCAATCCCATGTGCAACGCGGGGACCGCTGTAACGGCAACGGAGCCGAACTGCCGCTGCTCCCAGCTCCCCAGGCCCACCACATTCCTTGCTCCCTTGGCGCGCGTAATCCATGCCGCCGCCCTGGGAGCAACCACCGGAACATCGGCTGCCAGAGCGCGAAAGTAGCGGGAATCTGTGTGGTCCCAGTGATTGTGCGAGACCAGAACCAGATCGACGGCCGCCATCTCCTCACGTGTCTTAAACGGGGGCGCGATCCTCCCGTAGGCAAGATTGCCCCAGGAGCCGAAGTAGGGGTCGGTGAGAATCTTTGTCCCGGCGGCTTCGATCAGGACTGTGCTGTGGCCGATCATCGTAACTTTCATGGCTCTCCAAACCGGGTTCACCCGGGCAAGCTCAACGCCCATCCGCCTGCTGCGCGACGGGGCTATTGCGCCGATCCGCTCCGGCGTTGGTGGAGCAGATGAATCGCCATCAACGCATAGAGGCCGATCGCGAAACCGAAGAACAGGCCGCGCAAAAAATCGTTGTAGTCGGGCGAGAAGTGGGTTGAGGGGTAGAAGTTCTTCGGCCAACAAATGGCGGTTATCAAGAAAATCACGGCGCTGGGAAGCGGGGCAAAGGGGTTCTTCTTGAGATTGATCCACATTTTGATTCTCCTTGAAGGGTTAGCCGGTATGTTTTAGAGGACTATTGAGCGTCTCCGTCCTCGCCGCAGCGGCGGGCGCCGCGGAATGCGAAGAGATTGATGGCGATCGAGATGCCGCACAGGATCCCGCACCAGGGGCGAAGCCAGCTCGGAGTTACGAGCATGTGCTCAGGGAAGATCCAGGGCAGCAAGCCGAAGATCAAGGCTGCGTTGGCGATCCTCCTCAGGCGCCGGGCCGGTGGGTCAAGTCGATGAATTGGAATGCACATTCTCAGGTCTCCTTTCACGGCTCGCGAATTCGGTCAGTCGGTGAAGCCGAACCAGAGCATCATGCCGACCTTGATCGCGGCCATGGCGGAGACGACGCTAAGCAAGTCCCAGCTCACGATATGTTGAAAGATAAGGCGGTACTCGAAGATGCCCACCGCCGCGAGGCAACCGGCGATGGCGGCCATGCTGGTGGAGCGGAGGCGGTGATCCAGGAAGCGCTCATCGACGAACTTGCCGAGGATGGGGATTCTGCTCAGGATGGGATGGTTCATTGCTCGTTCTCCAACTGGAAGATTGTGTCGGTGGCGCAGGCGAAGATGCGGGCGAAGATCAGCGCCAGCTCCAGGCTGGGCACGTAGCGGTTGCGCTCGATGGAGTTGATGCTCTGGCGGGAGACCTGGGCAGCCTGCGCCAGTTGCTCTTGGGTCCATCCGCGGGCAATTCGCAGCTCTTTGACCCGATTTGAGATGGTGGGCGCCATGTAAAGCTGCCTTTCCAAATCAGAATAATGAAACGAGCCCTCAATGTCAAGCCGGCTTGTCATTCGATTCAGAGAATTTCTCCGCGCCGGAAAACCGGCGGGTTGGTCCGATACTGCCGCGCGCCGAAACCAAACCGCGAGGGCTGCATGAAATCCTGTTAAAATCGTCTTTCGGCCCGCCGCGCCGCTCAAGGAATTCATCCGCAGAAAGCCGTCTCCGTGTCCGACGAAACCCAGCTCCAGTCCAAATCCGTGACCTACGCCGACGCCGGCGTGGACATCGGCACTGCCGATCGCGCCAAGGAGCGCATCAAGTACCTGGCGAGCAAGACCTTCAACCGCAACGTCCTGGGAGGCATCGGCGGCTTCGGCGCGCTCTATCGGCTCGATTTGCAGCGCTGGAAGAGCCCGATCCTGGTCAGCTCGGCCGATGGCGTGGGAACCAAGCTGAAGGTGGCCTTCGAGCTGGGGCAGCACCGGACGGTGGGCGCGGACCTGGTAAACCACTGCGTCAACGACATTGCCGTGCAGGGGGCGACGCCGCTCTTCTTTCTGGACTACCTGGCCAGCGGCAAGCTGGACCCGGTGGTGACCGAGAGCGTGGTGAGCGGGCTGGCCGACGCCTGCAAGGCCAACGGCTGCGCCCTGATCGGCGGCGAGACGGCGCAGATGCCGGGCTTTTATGCCGACGGGGAGTACGACCTGGCGGGTTTCATCGTGGGGGTTGTGGAGCGGGAAAAGATAGTGACCGGCGCGAAGATCAAGGCCGGAGACGTGCTGATCGGGCTGCCTTCGACCGGGCTGCATACCAACGGCTACTCGCTGGCGCGCAAGCTGCTCTTCGAAGTAGCCGGCTACAAGCCCACCCAATATGTCACCGCCATCCGGGAAAAGGCCGGCGCGGCGCTCATGAGGACGCATCGCAGCTATCTTCACGTGATTCAGAAGCTGGTTGCCGCCGGGCTGACCACCGGCATGGCGCACATCACCGGCGGTGGGATCACCGAAAACCTGCCCCGCATCCTTCCCAAGAGCATAGGGGCGCAGGTGGAGCTGGGCTCTTGGCCGGTGCTGCCGATCTTTGAGCATCTGCGGGCGCTGGGCCAGGTCTCGCAGGAGGAGATGATGCGCACCTTCAATATGGGCATCGGTCTCATCGCGGCGATTCCGGCGGCCAAATTCACCCGCGCCAAAGACCTGCTGGACCGGGCCGAGGAGAAGTTCTACGTCATTGGGCGCGTGGTGAAGGGCGAGCGCCGGGTGCAGTACACATGAGCGTCGGCAGCGCGGAATCCACAGACCTGGCCCAAGCTGGTTCTGCGCCTGTGGCCGAACGCCGCCTGCCCCTCCGGCTAGGAGTCCTGCTCTCCGGCCGCGGGTCGAACTTCCTGGCCATTGCCGAGTCTATCCGCTCCGGCCGGCTGGCAGGCGTCGAGATCGCGGTGGTGATTTCGAACGTTGCCGATGCGCGCGGCCTGCAAGCTGCTCGCGATCTGGGACTGCCAGCGGCGGTCTTTGTCTCCAAGGGCCGCAAGCGCGCCGAGCACGACGCCGATCTGATCGCCTGCCTGCGGGCGCACCGCGTGGACCTGGTCTGCCTGGCCGGCTACATGCGCCTGCTGTCGCCGGAGTTTGTGGCCGCGTTTCCCAACCGCATCCTCAACATTCACCCTTCGCTGCTGCCGGCCTTTCCCGGCCTGGATGCGCAACAACAGGCCTTCGCGCATGGGGTAAAGATCGCCGGCTGCACGGTCCATTTTGTGGATGAGCACCTGGACCATGGGGTGATCGTCGTGCAGCGGGCAATTCCCGTGCTGGAGACCGACGACGCGCACTCGCTCGCCGCGCGCATTCTGGCCGAGGAACATATTGCTTACAGCGAGGCGATCGCGCGCGTGGCCGGCGGGGAGTATGAGATTCGCGGACGGCGGTTTGTGAAGATCTCTGCTGCGGGTGGCGGATCGGCAGAAACGGAGCTATGATCTAACCATATATTCTAGTCATTTGGAGGTGCAGATGCGCGAGATTCCCGTTACCGAGGTCAAGGCCAAACTTCTTCAGTTTCTCGATGAGGTTGAACGCGGGGCCACTTTCCGGCTCACACGACATGGGCGGCCGATTGCGCGAATTGTGCCCGAAAAGGAGGCGCGCGGTAAGGAATCTGCCCAGGCCGCCGCGGAGATACGCGCTATCGGCCGCCGGAGCAGGGGCATGACCGTAGCCGAAATCCTCCAGGCAAAGGAGGAAGGCCGGAGGTTCTGATTGATTTTCGTCTTGGACGCCTCAATCTCCGCGGCTTGGGCGCTGCCTGACGAAACGAGCGTTCTCGCCGATAATTTGCTGACACTGGCTCAGTTGGATGGGGCGGTGGTTCCTTCCCTGTGGTGGTATGAGATTCGGAGTATCCTGCTCATTGCGGAACGGCGGAAACGCATAGCCACAGCCGATGCGGATTTGTTCTTGCGAAGCCTTGCGCGCATGGCCATAAGGGTCGCGGGACTTGGCGACGGACAAAGCATTCTGCGTCTGGCCCGTGTTCATCAGCTGAGCGTGTACGATGCAGCTTATCTGGAGTTGGCTCTTCGCGAAAGTCTGCCGCTAGGAACGCTGGATCGCAATCTGGCCCGAGCCGCCGAGCAGGAGAACGTGGTTGTACTCAACACCTGAGAGTTACACCCCGCACCCCCGCCGGGCGCTGCGCGACGACGTGTCAAGGTGTGCCCGCCCGCCCCCGGAACGATACAATCCCCAATAGGCCGCCGGGAACTCCGGCAGGCGGCGGGAGCGGTTCAGCGATGGGTTACCAGGTTCTGGCCAGGAAGTATCGTCCGCAGCGCTTCGCCGACGTGGTGGGCCAGGACCACGTCACCCGCACCCTGATGAACGCGCTCAGCCAGAACCGCATCGCGCACGGCTACATCTTCTCGGGGCATCGCGGCATCGGCAAAACCACCATCGCCCGGATCGTGGCCATGGCGCTGAACTGCCGCGCCGAAGTCGGCAGCGAGGCCCGGCCCACGTGCGAGCCCTGCGGCGTCTGCGACTCCTGCATCGAAATTCGCCAGGGCAACGCCGTCGATGTGATCGAGATCGACGCCGCCACCAACCGCGGCATTGACGAGATTCGCGAACTTCGCGACGCCGCCCGCTACGCCCCGGCCCGCGACCGTTACAAGATCTATATCCTCGACGAGGCCCACCAGATCACCGAGGCCGCCTTCAACGCCCTGCTCAAGACCCTCGAAGAGCCTCCGGCGCACGTCATCTTCATGATGGCCACGACGCAGCCGGAAGACATTCCTCAGACCATCCGCTCCCGCTGTCAGCACTTCAGCTTTCATGCCGTCAAATTCGACGACATTCTGGTCCAGTTGCGCATGATCGCCGTCGCGGAGCAGGTGGAGGCCGAGGACGCCGCGTTGGCCCTGCTGGCCGAGGCCGGCGACGGCTCCATGCGCGACGCGCTCTCCATCATGGATCAGGCCATCGCTTCCGCGCCCATCGAGGCCGGCCGCCCGGTGCTCTCCGCCGCGCAGATTCGCGAGCTGATGGGCGCGGTTCCCAACGCCGTCTTCGAGCGCCTGCTGGAGGCGGTCGCCGCCGGCCGGAGCGCCGAGTTGATGGAGCAGTTGAACCTCCTGGTCAATGCCGGCCACAGCCCCTCCTCGCTGGCCCGCCAGATGGTCCGCTACCTGCGCAATGCGCTCATGGCCAAGCTGGACGGCGAGAAGACCGAACTGCTCCAGATCTCCGCCGATGAGCGCGCCCGCGCCGCCCGCACCGCCCTGCTCTTCACCGAGGAGGAGCTGACCCGCGACCTGCAAATCGTCCTGCGCACCTTCGACGATCTGAACTACCGCCAGGAGCAGCGCTTCCACCTGGAACTCGGGCTGCTCAAGCTGATTCATGCGCAACGGTTGCTGCCCCTTGAGGAGCTGTTGAGCGGCGTGGCGGCCGGCGCGCAGGGCGGCTCCGCAGGCGCCCGCGGCGCCGCCGCACCCGGCGCTTCCCGGCCGTCGCCGGCCCCATCGCGCCCCGTCCCGGCCGCTCCGTCCATCTCCCCCTTTGGAGCGGTTGGCGATAGCTGGAATTCAAGCCCCGCTAACTCCGGATCGAAGCCGGCCTCATCCCTCAAGCAGGGCACTGGGTCCGCCGCTGTCGCAGAGTTGGAGAACGCATCGCCTTCGTCCGCGTCCGCAATCGCTGCCGAAGGTGCCGGCAGTCAGTTTCAGGGCAGCGCGCAGTTCCCTTCCCCCGCGAGCCTCGCAACCCAGCCGCTCACGGAGGGCGCTTTGGTCAAGGTTTCTGAGGCAGTCGCGCCTTTGTCCGCCGCGCCCGGCATGGAGGCGGTGCGCCACGCCATCGGCTCCGCGCTGGCCGATGCCGGGCACAACTCTGCCGCCCAGTTGCTCGGCACTGGTGCATGGACTCTCGACGGCGCCAGTCTGCGCATTGAGGTGCCCGGGGTTGGCAAGAAGATGCTGTCCTTGACGGTGAATGCCGCGACGGAGAGAATCATTCGGCAGGAGCTGCAGCGGCTGGGCACGCCGGCCCGCTGTCTGGTCGTTCCGGCCGAAGGTTCGGCGCAGGCCTCGGGATCAGCGGCCGCGACGGCCGCTCCGCTGGCGGGCAGCATTCAGGACGTAGCGCTTGCGAATCCACTGGTCCAGCGGGCGCAAGAGATATTCAAGGCCGAAGTTCGCAGCGTGCTCGATCTGCGCCAAGAAGTAACCCCATTCTCCAACCAGGAAAAGAGACGATGATCAACCCCCTCAAAATCCCCGAAATGCTCGCCCAGGCCAACCAGTTGCAGGAACAAATGCAGCGCAAGCTGGCTGAGACCGTGGTGGAGGCCACCAGCGGCGGCGGCGCGGTGACCGTAACCATGAACGGCAAGAAGCAGCTCCTCAAGCTGCGCATCGACCCTTCAGCGGTCATCGGCCTCAGCGGCGGCCAGCCGGATGTGGAGATGCTCGAAGACCTGGTGGTGGCCGCCGTCAACGAGGCTGGCCGCAAGGCCGAAGAGGCCTTGCAATCGAGTGTGCAAGGGATACTGGGGGGCCTCAAGCTGCCCGGGCTGGGTTAATGCATAACTTGAATATTATCGCCCAGGCATTAGTGGTGATTGAGCTTGCTCGCCGAGGTCCTTGGGGTCACCACACCAACCGTCAAGAACCGTTTGCTGAACCGAAGGGTTTGATCTGACGGGCCCGTTCAACTGACAGGTTTGACTTCCGGAGAGTGACCTAGGGGAGCAAAGCAAGCTTTGCCAAGTCGGGCCATGCAAAAGCGACCTCTCGAAGGAGTGCGCCTCCGATCTCAATCTCTTTGTCACCGACGAGCGTAGCGCCCGATCTTTCATAAAAATGAATTGCCGGATTCCGCTCGAGCACCCACACAGTCATGCCCTTGAAACCTCTAGCGGCCAACGACTCCGCGAGCTTGCGGAGAAGGGCTGTTCCCAGTCCTTGTCCTTGGGCCCGATCAAGCAGATAAATTGCAAACAACTCAGCATCGTACCGCTGCAACGGCTCACGTATCTGGCCGCCACAAATGAAGCCCACAAGCTCTCCGTCTTGCTCGGCGACATATACCTGGAAGTCGCGGGCAAGCCAATCCCGCCACATCAGAGCGCGCTCGGCCTCGTTCAGACTGGCAAGATAGTCCTCCGGGACGATTCCTGAGTATGTCGTTAGCCAGCTCAGTACATGCACATGCGCAAGCGCACTCGCGTCCTGTTCCTTCGCCGCCCTGACCAAAACCATAAGCTCAAGTTAGTCCTTCGGCACAGGAGCAGCAAGAACAAATTGCCATCAGCCGGACGAATCGCATACGCGAGCAAATCCGATACCGTGACGCCGCTTCAGCGGGGAAGCGCCAGCAGCGCGCCCCAGTTCAATCCCGCGCCGAAGGCGGAGAAGACCAGCGGGCCGGAGAGCGGAGCGGTCTGCGCGCGATGCCACTCATCGGCCGCAATCAGCAGCGATGCCGACGAGGTGTTTCCGTAGCGGGCGATATTGGTGAAGAACCGCTCCCGAGGCGCCTTGACGGCCGCCGCGACGCGCGCGATCAGGTTCAGATTGGCCTGGTGGAGAAGGAACGCCTCGACTTCGCCGGCCGCGATGCGGTTGCGCGCGAGCAGTTCGTTGATGGCGCGGGGAATCTTGCGCGCCGCCTGCAGGATGACCGCCTGCCCATCCATGTGAAACTGCCCGTCGCGCAGGAAGAGAATCTCAGCCAATGAGCCATCGGTAAACAGGCGGGAGTCCGCTATGCGGGCAAACCCTGTTTCGGCATCCACCAGGGCCGCGCCCGCGCCGTCGCCAAACAGGATGGCGGTGTTCTTGCCTTCAGCAGTGAGCGAGATGCGGCGCGACATGATCTCCGCGCCCACCACCAGCACGCGGCCAGCGGCGTGCGCAAGCTGCGCGGCCAGCGCCAGCCCGATCAGCGAACCGGCGGAGGCGACGGGTATGTCGAGAGCGGGGGTCGAGGTCAGGCCGAGTCCAGCGGCAATTTGACTGGCCGGGCCGGGACAGAAGCGGTCGCTCGATCCGCTGGCGACCAGAATCATGCCCAGATCGGCGGCGGCCGCGCCGGCCTTCTCCAGGCAATCCCGCGCGGCCAGCAGGCCGATGCCCGCCACGGCGTCCTCGTCCGCCGCGTAACGCCGCTCCTCGATGCCGGTGAGCTCGAGAATCCACTCCGGTGTCGCGTGCACCAGGGGCGCAATCTCGTCATTGCTCACGCGGCGCGGCGGAAGCCACGACCCAAAGGCGCGCAGCCAGGCCACGGTTACGCCCTGGAGGCAAGGTAGGTTTCGACCTTGCCAATGGTGTCGAACTTCCGCGCCGATAGATCGGAGTCGGGAATAGCCACGCCGAACTCCTCTTCCAGGCCGCCGACAAAATCGGTGAGAACAAAGGAGTCCAGCAATCCGGAGACGAACAGCGATTCATCCGCGCCGGGGATAATCTCCTTGCCGGTAACCTGCTGCAGAACCTTAAGGATTCGAGCTTGTGGCTCCATCTGCCGCTCCCCGCGCCTCTCCCTGCGCTGTGGTTTCGCTCCCCGTTGGGCTGCGTTCCTTGTAGGCGCGATAGCCGGTCATCAGGTCCGCCATCAGCGCGTCGGCCAGCGCCCGGTATCCGTCGCCGGTGAAATGCGTGTGATCGGGCTGCGCCCAGCCCGCGTAAACCCACTCCTGCATCGCTCCCAGGCCGCCCATCCGCTCGCGCTGGTCCCAGTACGCGCACCCGTGTGTGCGGCAAACGGCGCGCTGCGCCTGGACAATGGCGTCCGTTCCCGCATAAGGATGCCAGGCGCGATGCTGGACCACTGAACGGTCCGGCGGACCCACCACCAGGATCGACGATTCGGGCACATATTCGTGGAGCGTATCGACGATCGAGGCGAAGGCCTGGCGATAGCTCTCCTCGTCCCAATTCGGACTGGCGGCTTCGTTGGTTCCGTAGGCTAGCACGATCAGCGCTGGAGAGTTGTCCTTGAGGTAGCGCGAAAAGAGCGTCTGGTCCCACTTCAGGATCAGCGGCGCTTCGGCTCCGTTGATGCCGATCGACTCCCAGGTCACTCCCGGCTGGGTCGCCACCCAGCCCAGCAGAGTCACAGGCGCGCGCTGCTCCGTGGTCACTTCAAAATGATGGTCGCCGGGCGCACAGAAGTAGCTGTAGGTGCCGGGGCCCGCGATGGGCGCATCGGTCTCAATCTCCACCGGCTCGCCGTCGTTGTCGGTGAAGCGCAGGCTGCCTCCGCCGGGCTGTTGCAGGTATTGGAGGTCGAGCGTGGCGCAGGTTGTGTCCAATGTGACCCATTCTCCGGCGCGCGTGGTCGAGATGCTGATGCCGCCCAGGCCCGTCTGCCCGTCGCCCAGATCGAGAAACTTGTTTCCCTGCGTCTTCCATCCCGGCGATTGCGACCGCGCCGAGCCCAGAATCCTGTAACCGGCAAAGGGATGGCCGGCATAAGAGTAGCCGATGCCGCCGTTGCCGAACTGCTCCTGGAAAACCCTCCGAACTTCTCCTGTAAACATATCCGCCGCGGTGTGGGAGTCGCCGAACTGCAGCACGCGCACGGCGGAGGTCTGCAGCTCTGAACCATGGAGCGAGGACTCATAGGATGCGAGTTGGGCATAGAAACCGTCCAGCGCCGAGCTGTACGCGATGGCTCTTGGGGCCGGGTCCTTGAGCCGCGCGCCGATCGCTTCGATCAGTGCGGCCTTGCGCGCGGGGTCGATGCGCGGTCCGGCATAGTAGCGCACCCGGACGCGTCCTCGGGATCGAGTCCCCTTGCCCGCTGCGGTCCCGGTCTTGCCGGCCGAAATCGCCGTCTTGCCCGCTGGGATCGCCGTCTTGCCGGTCGCAGCCGTGGCCTTGCCGGTTGAGGCCTTTCCTGGCGCGGTCTTTCCGGGCGTGGTTCCTCCGCTCTTGTGCGCCTGGGCAGAAGAGTGCCTTGCGGCCGGGGCATGATGCTTCTTCTTGGCCGGGGCGGCCGGCAGAGAGGCAGAACCGGCCAGCGCCACCAGCACGGCGACGGCCAGAGCCACGAACAGCTTCGTTGAGAGACGCCGGGTTGGAAGACGCCAGTTCATCTCTTCCTGGCCTTCTTTCCGGCGCTCTTAGCCGCGGGCTTTGATGGGGACGTTCCCTGGGGCGCTTCAGCCAGCGAACCGGCGGTCTTGGCGGCGGGGGCGGCGGCTGGCAGGGGGATTCCGTGTTGCATCTTCCATCGATTGTATCCCAGCCCCAACTGCTCCACGAACAGGCTGGCCACGATGGTGGCGCCCTGCGGCGTGGGGTGCAGGAAGTCGGCCGTCACCAGCCTGGGACTGGCCTCATACCAGCGGCTCATGGTCCCCTCGCCGCCCATCGCGTCGTAGGTGTCGAAGAAGGCGCAGTGGGTCTCGGCCGCCACGCGGCGCTGAATGCCGACGATCTCGGGAATGGTGGGCATGGTTTTAATCTCATCCAGCCCGCTCCGCTCCCCGCGGTCCATGGGGCTCATCACCAGAATAGGCGCGCTTGGCGCAGCCTGCCGCAGGCGCTGTATAGCCAGACGCAGTTCGCCCGCGTACTGCTTGTGAATGAAGGCGCCGAAGCTGCTCTCGTTGGAGCCGTAGTTGACGATCACCAACGCCGGCCGGGCGCGGTCAACCTCCTGCTTCCACAGGACCGGCTGCATCACGCGCGCCAGCACGGTCACGGTTGCGCCGTTCAATCCCAGGCTGTCATAGAGCAGGCCGCTCGAACCGCGGCGAAAGTCCGCGCCAAATAGGGTCGCGCTTCCCGATGTGGGCCGGATGGAGACAATCTTCGTCCCCGGTGGCAGTTCGACGTGAACCGAGGCCGTTTCCTGCGTCTCGGCGCCGGTTGTCTGCTCCGCGATCGGCTGGCCGTCCGCCTCGACTGTGAATGCGCCTCCGCCGGGCTTGGCCAGGTACTCCACATCCACGGCCGTCTGCTCGGATTCGGTCAGCCGGAACTTGCTCCATGCGCTGGGCTGCCCCTCGAAGGCCGCGCCGCCCAGCCCATAGATTCCCTCGCGCATCAGGCCCACTCCGGTGCGCATCTTCCAGCCGTGGCCGCTGATCTCCACGCCGCGATGGCCGTACCAGGCCCAGGGCTTGGCGATAAGCGTGTAGCCGCGCCCGGCGTCGCCAAAGCGGCGCTGCAACTGGGCGCGCACGTCGCCGGTGATCAGGTCGGCGGTGGTGGGCGAGTCGCCATAGTGCAGGATGGTAACCACGCCGCCCTGTTTGCCCTGGGCCGGATTCGCTTGTTCCAGTTGCCACAAGGCCGCGAAAAACGGGTCCAGGCTGTTGCTGTCGTCGACAAAGACGGGGGAGATGGCCTGTGGTTTCCCGTTTCCCTGCGATTGGATGGCGGGCGCCTTGGGGACCGCGGGGGCAGGCGGCTGGGGCAGGCGCAGCCGGAACGTCTCCGCGAAGACAGAGGGGTCCAGGCCCTTGCCGCGGTCCACGTACAGCCGCCAGCCCATCAGCGCGTCCGCCAGCACCAGGATGGCGAGCGCCGTCCTGATCGGAAAGCCTGAGCCGGCGGCCGGGCCGGAACGAGGCGCCCGCGGGCCGGGTTGGGAAGGCTCAGAAGTTGCCATAAACAAAGGGAGCGGAGCCGCGGCCCGCCAGCGTTTGAATGAGCAGCACCAGGGCCGCCATAGCCAATCCCTGCACCCAGAAGGGCATGCGGGCGGCCACTCCGGCCGAAACGTCAAACCACCGCGGCGGGAGCGAATGGAGAACCGCGGCAAGCACGAGCACGCCCAGCGCCAGCGGCGTCAGATTCTCCGCCGGCCAGGTCAGCGCGCCCAGCCCGCGCAGAATGGCCAGCGCGTTTTCAAGCGAACTGGCGCGGAAGAATATCCAGGTGAAGCACACGAAGTGGAAGGTGATCAAGCCTCCCAGAAGCTTGGCCCACCAGTGGGGCGACGGGAATCTGCGCCGCAGCTTCCAGGCAAAGACCACGCCCAGCGCCAGCCCGTGCAGCACGCCCCAGATGAGGAAGTTCCAGCTGATTCCGTGCCACAGCCCGCCCAAGGCAAATGTAATCAGGAAGGCGTAGCTGTAAGAGAGCAGCGGATGCTTGCGCCGCTTGGGCAGCGCGTCGAACAGGTAGTCGCGCAGCCACTCAGAGAAGGTAATGTGCCAGCGCCGCCAGAACTCGGCCACGTTCACCGCGAAGTACGGCTGGCGGAAGTTCTCCGGCAGCCGGATGCCCAGCAGCAGCGCCGCGCCCCGGGCAATGTCCGTGTAGCCCGAGAAATCGAAGAAAAGTTGCAGCGCGAAAGCGTAGACGCCAACCAGGGTCTCCACGCTGGAATAAAGCGCCGGCGTATCGAAGACGCGGTTCACCAGGTTGTTGGCCAGGTAGTCGGCAATCAGCAGTTTCTTCACCAGGCCCACCGAGATCAGCAGCAGGGCGCGGCCGCCATCCTCGGCGCTGAAGGCGAAGGGTCTTGAGAGCTGGTCGAGCAGCTTGCCTTGGCGCGGAATCGGCCCCGCCGTCATGGACGGAAAAAACAGGGCGGACGCCAAGAAGGTCAGATAGCTCGGCGTCGGCCGCATCTCGCCGAAATAGAGATCGATGGTATAGGTAAGCGACTGAAAGCAGTAGAACGAAAGGCTCAGCGGAAAGAGCCAGGCGAAGCGCCCCGCGGTCAGAAGCGGAAGCAGCTTGAGCCCCGCGAGCAGGCCCAGGTTGACGGCCAGCGAAACCCCCAGCAGCAGCCGGCGGGTGGTCTTCCAATCGAACCGGCCCAATCCAAGGCCAACAAAATAATCCGCGCTTGCCGCCAGGGGCAGCGCCAGATAGACCAGGCTGAAGCGGGCCAGGAAAAACAGGTTGGCCGCCACCAGCACCGCCAGCCGCAGCCGGCGCGACCCGGCGGCGGTCCAGTAGAGCAGGCACACCGCAACCAGAAAGATAAAGAAAGGAGCCGCGCTGACCAGCATGGACGGATTCCAGTGTATATTCCGAGACCCGCGGCGCGGAGGCAAAGCGCCGCCCGGTCACCTTCCAATCGTCAAGCCTCGGCAGCCACGCCCGGCCGGCTCACGGTACGCAAATCAACCTCGCGAACACATTTGATTACCTCGCATGGACTTCGATAGCGGCCAGCGGCGAGAAGACAAGCGCGGTCGTGAGCCACTCCATGCGTAGCCTGCCGCCGCTTGACAAGAGGCGACCTTGTATCGTTTTTGTACAGATTGCATACCGCGGACAGTACCTATCGGCCAGTCCGGCCGGAACTTTAGGCATTCACCGAAAGTATTAGTGGATTTTATGCAAAAAAGATTGGCAAAGCCGCGCCGTTTCAGTAGGATATGCAGATGGTCATGCCCAGGAAATCCGGCGCCGCGAGCCTGAAGACGCAGGTTGGATTGTGCCTTCTGGCGGGAGTTTCCTCGCTGGCGCTGGCCGCCGTACTGGTTACAGTTTCCACGCCCGCCGTGCAGGCCGATGTGCGGCTTTCCAGACCCGCTTCAACCTTGCCGCCGGCAGCGCCCATCCTGAGCGAGCCGGCCCTGCTGGCGCCGCCGATAACCGCTAAGAAAGCTAAGCACGTTCCGGGCGCCGATCTTCTCCGCGGCATCGCCTCCTGGTACGGTTCGGTGCTCAACGGCCATCGCACCGCCAGCGGCGAGCGCTTCGATATGTACGCCATGACCGCCTGCCATCCCACTCTGCCCTTCGGCACCATGGTGCGAGTGGTCAACCTCAGGAACAAGAGATCGGCGGTGGTGCGCATCAACGATCGCGGCGAGCTCTCCGAGGGGCGCATCATCGACCTTTCCTACGCCGCCGCGCAGGCGCTGAATATCACCAAGGCCGGTCTCGCTCCCGTGGCGATCGAGGTCATCTCCCTGGGCCAGCCAAAGCACAGAAAGTAAGCTGACTGGCTCGATTCTCGCTTCCCACCTTCATTTCAACGGTCACTAATGAATGGGCCACACGCCGCAACCGGCCCAGTTCCTGGTAATTTCCACCAGTTACAAAGGGGTATCATTTGACTGCGGTGGGTAGCACCGTTGCGGCCGTCGAACAAAATAGTAAATCGCGGCGCCAACAATGTTTGCGAAGAGAATGATGAGAATCCAGACGATCTTGGTGTTGCCCTCGTCCGGTTCGTTGGCGGCGCAATCCGCCAGCATCCACACCCAAAATATGAATCCCAATAGGACTGGCAGGAAAAACAGCACACTGAACACCATAAGCAGCCCTCCTCCGCAACAGAGTACACCCTCAAGCCCGCCTATCAGGTGTTAGGCGCCGCGCCCGCGCTTCGTTTTGGCTTGATCTCTAACAGCCGTGGTGAAAGTCCCAATCGCTGAAAACTTCCCTCGGCGGCTAAAGCCGGGCGTTGATTCTATTGCGTTTGCGGCACGACTGAAGTCGTGCCCTTTCAAAACTCGACTTTCGTCACGGGCTCCTAAGCCAGCGCGCGGCGCAGCAGCGGCTCTGGCTCGGCATTGGCGGTCAAGTAGCTGTCGATGGCGGCGGCGGCCTTGCGGCCTTCGGCGATGGCGTGAACCACGAGCGACTGGCCGCGGCGCATATCTCCGGCGGCAAAGACGCCCTCGAGCGAAGTCAAATAGCTCGAGTTGGCGGCCACGTTGCCGCGGCCGTCGAGCGCCAGGCCCAACTGCTCGATCAGGCCCGAACGCACCGGGCCGAGAAAGCCCATGGCCAGCAGGACGAGATCCACGTCGAGGGTGAACTCCGTGCCCGGAATGGGCGCGAAGGAGGGCGGCGGACCCACGCGCACCAGGTGCAACTGCCGGACGTTGCCGTTTTCGTCGCCGGTGAAGCGGACGCTGTTCACGCCCCAGTCGCGGATGCCGCCCTCTTCGTGGGCGCTTTCGGTGCGCAACTGCAGGGGCCACATCGGCCAGGGAGTGGACGGAGCGCGCTGGGCCGGCGGCTTGGGCATGATCTCGAACTGGTGGACGCTTCTGGCGCCCTGGCGCAGGCTGGTGCCCAGGCAGTCGGCGCCCGTGTCGCCGCCGCCGATGATGGCCACGCGCTTGCCCGCCGCGTGGATAGCGGTGGATGGATCGACCAGATCGCCCTCGTTGCGGCGGTTCTGCTGGGGCAGATACTCCATGGCGAAGTGGATGCCCCTCAGCTCGCGGCCGGGAATCTTGAGGTCGCGCGGCTGCTCCGAGCCGCCGGCCAGCAGGATGGCGTCATAGTGATCGGTCAGGGCATCGACCGGAATGTTCACGCCGACGTGTGCGTTGGTCACAAAGGTGACGCCTTCGGCGCGCATCTGGTCCAGCCGCCGGTCGATGACGTACTTCTCCAGCTTGAAGTTGGGAATGCCGTAGCGCAGAAGACCGCCGATGCGGTCGGCCTTCTCATAAACCGTGACCGAGTGGCCGGCGCGCCGCAGCTGCTGCGCGGCGGCCAGGCCCGCCGGACCGCTGCCCACGATGGCCACGCGCTTGCCGGTATTCTGCTCTGGAAGCTCAGGGCGAATCCAGCCCTGCTCCCAGGCGCGCTCCACGATGGAGCGCTCGATCAGCTTGATCGAGACGGCCGGCTGATCGATGGCCAGCACACAGGCGGCCTCGCACGGAGCCGGACAGATGCGGCCGGTGAACTCGGGAAAGTTGTTGGTGGCGTGCAGCCGGCGGATGGCCGCCTCCCAGCGGCCGTTGTAAGCCAGATCGTTCCAGTCGGGAATCAGGTTGTTGACCGGGCAGCCGGTGTGGCAGAAGGGCACGCCGCAATCCATGCAGCGGGCGCCCTGCTGGCGCTGTTTCTCCTCGGGAAAGGGCTCGTAGATCTCAAACCAGTCCAGAATCCGCTCCTCGACCTTACGGCGGGTGGGCTGTTCGCGCTCAATCTCAAGAAAACCGGTGACCTTACCCATGCTGCACCTCGGCTGCCGCCGGAACCGGCGACGAAGTTGTGGGGGGAGTATAGACCTCTTCGACGCGCGCAATGCCCAGCACGCGCTTGTACTCGTGCGGGAAGATCTTGATGAACCGGGGCTGCGCGTCGGCCCAATGCTCCAGAACCCAGGCCGCGCGGGGGCTGCCGGTCAGGTCGCGATGGCGTTCGAGCAGCCGGCGGACGCGGTCCACGTCCTCGGCGGCGTCCAGCGGCTCCAGATCCACGGCGGCCAGGTTGCAGCGGCGCGTCGAGAAATCGCCCTGGTCGTCGTAGACGTAAGCGATTCCGCCGTTCATTCCGGCGGCGAAGTTGCGCCCCGTCGAGCCGAGCACGATCACCGTGCCGTTGGTCATGTACTCGCAGCCGTGGTCGCCCACGCCTTCCACCACCGCCGTCGCGCCGGAGTTGCGCACGGCAAACCGCTCGCCTGCAATGCCGTTCAGGAAGGCTTCGCCGCTGGTGGCGCCATAGAGCACCACGTTGCCCACTAGGATGCTCTCCTCGGGCAGGAAGCTGGAGGTCTTGGGCGGATAGACGATGATCCGCCCGCCGGAGAGGCCCTTGCCCATGTAGTCGTTGGCGTCGCCCTCCAGTTCGAGCGTGACGCCGTTGGGCACAAATGCCCCGAAGCTCTGGCCAGCCGAGCCCTCAAAGCGGAAATGGATGGTGCCGTCGGGCAGTCCAGCCGAGCCGTAGCGGCGGGCGATCTCGCCCCCCAGCATGGCACCCACGGTGCGATGCACGTTGCGGATGGCGAAGCTGCCGGTGACCGGCGTCCTGGTTTCCAGCGCCGGCAGAGCCTTGGCGATCAACTGGTGATCGAGCGCCTTGCTCAGCCCGTGATCCTGGGCCTGGACCTTGCGCCGCGCCACGCGCGACGGCACCGTGGGGGCGTAAAGGATCGAGGAAAGATCGATCCCCTTGGCCTTCCAGTGCACATTGGCCACCGAGCCATCGATCTTGTCCACGCGCCCCACCATCTCGTCGAAGGTGCGGAAGCCCAGTTTGGCCATGTGCTGGCGGACCTGTTCGGCCAGGAAGAAGAAGAAGTTGATCACATGCTCGGGCTGGCCTTTGAAGCGCGCGCGCAGCACCGGGTCCTGGGTGGCGATGCCCACCGAGCAGGTGTTCAAGTGGCACTTGCGCATCATGATGCAGCCCATGGCGATCAGCGGCATGGTGGAGAAGCCGAACTCCTCGGCGCCCAGCAGCGCGGCGATCACCACGTCGCGGCCGGTCTGCAGCTTGCCGTCGGTCTGCACCCGGATGCGGCTGCGCAGATCGTTCAGCAGCAGCACCTGCTGCGTTTCCGCCAGGCCCAGCTCCCAGGGCAGCCCGGCGTGCTTGATGGAGCTGAGCGGCGAAGCCCCCGTGCCGCCGCTGTCGCCAGAGATGAGCACCGTATCGGCATGAGCCTTGGAGACGCCCGCGGCCACCGTTCCCACGCCCACCTCGGAGACCAGCTTGACGGCGATGCGCGCCTGCGGGTTCACATTCTTCAGGTCGTAGATCAGTTGCGCCAGGTCTTCAATGGAGTAAATGTCGTGGTGCGGCGGCGGCGAGATCAGGCCCACGCCGGGGATGGAGTGGCGCGTCCTGGCGATGATCTCATCCACCTTGTGGCCGGGCAACTGGCCGCCTTCGCCGGGCTTGGCTCCCTGCGCCATCTTGATCTGCAGTTCATCGGCATTCACCAGGTAGTTGGTCGTCACGCCGAAGCGGCCGCTGGCCACCTGCTTCACGGCGCTGCGCCGGGAGTCGCCGTTGGCGTCGGGTTTGAAGCGCTCCTCGTCCTCGCCGCCCTCGCCGGTGTTCGACATTCCGCCCAGCCGGTTCATGGCGATGGCCAGAGTCTCGTGGGCCTCTTTGCTGATCGACCCGAAGCTCATGGCGCCGGTGGTGAAACGCTTGACAATCTCCTTGGCCGGCTCCACCTGATCCAGCGCCAGGGGCGTGTCGGCGTATCTCAGCTTGAACAGGCCGCGCAGCGTGCACAGATTGCGGCTCTGCTCATCGATCAAATCGGTGTACTCCTGGAAGGTGGCGAAGCTGTTCTGCCGCACGGCCTGCTGCAGCGCGGAGATGGTTTGCGGGTTCACCAGGTGATACTCGCCGCCCTCGCGATACTGATACTGGCCGCCGACCATCAAGTCGGTCTCCGACTCGGTGAGCGGCTGGAAGGCGTAAGCGTGCTTGAGCTGCGCCTCGCGCGCCAGCACGTCCAGGCCCACGCCCTCGATGCGCGACGCGGTTCCGGAGAAGTATGCGTCCGCCAGATGCTTGTTCAACCCCACGGCCTCGAAGACCTGCGCGCCGCGATAGCTTTGCAGGGTGCTGATGCCCATCTTGGAGAAGGTCTTCAGCAGCCCCTTGTTGATGGCCTTGATGAAGTTCTTCTCGGCGTGCTCGGCGGTCAGGCTGGCGGGCAGCAGGTTGCGCCGCTTCATGTCGTGGATGGTCTCGATGGCCAGGTAGGGGTTGATGGCGCTGGCGCCGTAGCCGATGAGCAGGGCGAAGTGCATCACCTCGCGCGGCTCGCCGCTCTCGATGATCAGCGCCACCTGGGTGCGGGTCTCGTCGCGCACCAGCCGGTTGTGCACGGCGGCCATGGCCAGCAGGCTGGGAATGGGCGCGTAGGTGGGATCGACGCCGCGGTCGGAGAGAATCAGCAGCGTGTAGCCCGAGTAAACCGCGTGCGCGGCGCGATTGCTCAGATCGTCCAGCGAGTGCTTCAATCCGTGCTCGCCGTCCGCCGCCCGGAAGAGCGTCGGCAGCGTGGTGGCCAGCAGGTCGCCGGAGGACACGCGGCGCAGCTTCTCCAGATCCCGGTTGGTCAGGATGGGGTGCGGCAGCTTGAGCGTGTGGCAGTTGTCCGGCGCCTCGTCCAGAATGTTGCGCTCCGTGCCGATGTAGCTGATGAGCGACATCACCAGCTCCTCGCGAATGGGATCGATGGGCGGATTGGTCACCTGCGCAAAGAGCTGCTTGAAGTAGTTGAACAGCGGCTGCGGACGGTCCGACAGGCAGGCCAGCGGCACATCGGTGCCCATGGCGCCCACCGGCTCCTGGCCGGTCGAGCACATCGGTATCAGCAGCACCTTCAGGTCTTCCTCGCTGTAGCCGAAGGCCCGCTTCCGGCGCAGCAGCGTTTCATGGTTGGACGCGATCACCCGCGAAGGCTCGGGAAGATGATCCAGCGTGATCTGCTGTTCCTTGAGCCAGGTCGCGTAGGGCTGGCGGCCGGCCAGTTGCTTCTTGATCTCGGCGTCGGAGATGATGCGCTGCTGGACCGTATCCACCAGGAACATGCGTCCCGGCTGCAAGCGGCCCTTCTTGCGCACGTCCTCCGGCGGAACGTCCAGAACGCCGGCTTCGGAGGCCAGCACCACCAGGTCGTCCTTGGTGACCACGTAACGGCCGGGGCGCAGGCCGTTGCGGTCCAGCGTGGCGCCGATCACGCGCCCATCCGTGAAGCCGATCGCCGCCGGGCCGTCCCAGGGCTCCATCAGCGAGGCGTGGTACTCGTAAAAGGCGCGCTTGTCCTCGTCCATGTCCGGGTTGCCGGACCAGGCCTCGGGGATCAGCATGGCCATGACGTGGGGCAGCGAGCGGCCCGACTGGAAAAGGAACTCGACCGCGTTGTCGATGGAGCCGGAGTCGCTGCCGCCGGGGGTGATCACTGGATACAGCTTGTCGATCTGGCCGTCGTAGAGCGGGCTCTCCATGATCGACTGGCGCGCGCTCATCCAGCTGATGTTGCCCCGGATGGTGTTGATTTCGCCGTTGTGCGCCACATAGCGGTAGGGATGCGCCAGCTTCCAACTGGGAAAGGTGTTGGTCGAGAAGCGCTGGTGGACCAGCGCCAGCGCGCTCTTGACCAGCGGATTGGCCAGCTCGTAGTAGAACCTTTCAATCTGCGGCGCCAGCATCAGCCCCTTGTAGACGATGGTGCGGCAGGAGAACGAGGGAATGTAGAAGGTCTCCTTGTCCTCGATCTCGGAGGCCGCAATCTCGTTTTCGGTGCGCCGGCGGATTCTGTACAGGAGGCGCTCGAAAACATCCTCCTCCAACCCTGCCGGCCGGCTCACGAAAAGCTGTTCGATGTAAGGCTGGGAGGCGCGGGCTTCGCGGCCCACGGCGTCGATGTTGATGGGCGTATCGCGCCAGCCCAGCACGGTCAGGCCCTCCTCCTGCGCAATCCGTTCGAAGACCCCCTCGCATTGCAGGCGGCTGTGCCTCTCCACGGGCAGAAAGACCATGGCCACGCCGTACTCGCCCGCCCCCGGCAGCTGGGTTCCCAGTTCGCCGCAATCGAGCGCGAAGAAATCGTGCGGAATCTGAATCAGAATGCCGGCGCCGTCGCCCGTCTCCGGGTCGCAACCCGCCGCGCCACGGTGGGTCAGGTTGATCAGCACCTCCAGTCCCTTGCGGACGATCTCGTGGCTCTTCTCGCCGCGAATGTTGGCTACCAGTCCCATACCGCAGGCATCGTGTTCATTCCGTGGATGATAGAGACCCTGCGGTCGAGGTGTCCGGAGACGGCAATCCGATTTGTCCGATGTGTTCATGGCAACCCTTTTCGATGAACCTTTTGCGCTGCGGAGTGGCCTGGCCAGCCCGGAAGACACAAACCCCGCGCGATTCCCGTCGAGGAAAATCGCCCCGGTCATTCTTGGAGAGGCTTGCCGGAGCAGGCCGGGCCCCGGTCGGGACTAACCTGAATCTTTAATATACCGAAAATCTCGTTTCTCTGCTGGACTTCCGTGCCCCGCCGGCGCCGCGGTAAGCCGACCGGCAGGCCTACGCTTGGCCTGGGTATCGCGCCTTGGTTGCGGCCACCGATTGAGCCACCAGCCTTTTCAGCACCTTTGGGTCCACGTCGGCGAGCTTCTTGATGTACAGGCAGCCCTTGCCCATGGTGTGCTTGCCGAGCGCGGCGAGCAACGCCGGGGCATCGCCGGCCCTGGTCGGGCCATAAAGGACAAAGGCAGCTTTGCGCGGTGAGAACCCGATCGTCGGCATATCGCCCTCGCGGCCGCTCGCGTAGGTGTAGTGACAGCTTCCGAAGCCGATGATCGACTGCCCCCACATCTTCGGCTCTTCGCCGGTAACTTCCCGCATCAGCTTGACCAGCGCTTTGGCGTCCGCGCGCTTGGCCTCGTCGGCGATCGCTTCAATGAACGCCGCCACGCTTACCTCGGTGGGCTTGGTCTTGTTCTCCGCCATGAATACCGTCTCCTGCGTCGTCCCTGGTCCCTATTCCCTCGTCCCTAGTCCTAGTCCCTTAGTCCCTTAGTCCCTAGTCCCTTAGTCCCTAGTCCCTTAGTCCCCAGTCCCTTAGTCCCTGCTTCTCACGCTTGATCCCGCCACAGCATCACGCCGCCCAGCAGCCCGCTCTCGTTGGAGACAATGCTCACGTTCTTAGCCGGCGTGAAGAGAATCTTCTTGGTATTGCCGCCGCCGATGTAGAGGTGGTCCCAGTTGAACAGGGCTTCGGTCTCCTTGATCGCGGCCTCGATGAAGTCGTTCCAGCGCGCCTTGCCGAACTTGTCCAGCCCGCGCCGGCCCAGGTAGTCCTCGTAGGTCATGCCCTTCTTGCGCCAGATGTGGTGACCCAGCTCCAAACCGGGGCAGAGATGGCCGTCGGTGAACAGCGCCGAGCCCAGCCCGGTGCCCAGCGTCAGCACCAATTCCACTCCGTGGCCCTTGATGGCGCCGTAGCCGGCCACATCGGCGTCGTTGCCCACGCGCACCGGCTTCCTGAAGCGCTTCTCCAGCTCCGCCTGCAGCGGAAAGCCAGCCGCCCACAGCGGATGCAGGTTGAAGGCGCCGAAGGTGGCGCCGTGCTTGACCACGCCGGGAAAGCCGACCGAAACCCGGTCGAACCCTCCCATCAGCTTGCGCAGCTCGTCCAGTCCGGCCAGCACCGCGTCCGGAGTGGGCACCTCCGGGGTGAGCACGCGCTGGCGCTCGCCCACCGGCTTGCCCGCCGGGTCCAGCAGCATGGCTTTCAGGCCGGATCCGCCGATGTCGATGGACATGGTGATGGGGCCAGGGGTGGTGGGCGAAGCGGCGGGCGCGGAAGCGGTTGCGGTCTTGGGAGTCATGTCGAATGAATTGTACTGCGCGCGGCCCGGATTGCAAGGGATGAATGAAAGCCCGCTGTGGAACGCCGCCCCCGGGATCGGGCAGCGTCCCCCTTGCCTACCGCTGCCTTGACACGAGACCCGCGTTCCGCGCTACGTAATGCTGGTCCAGAGCCTGGCGGACGAGAGTCTTGATCAAGGCCTGGCGGCTGATGTTCAGCGCCTTGGCGGTTTCATCGAGTTCGCTCAGCATCGGCGCGGCAAAATCCACGTTCACGCGCTGCACCGGCGGCTGGATGGGCGGCATCATCCGGCCCGCGCCGGTAAAAAAGCGGGAAACGTCTTCGCCGCTCTCGGCAAGCTGGGCGATCTCTTCCCCTGCAACGGTCTTTGTGCGGCTATGCGTGCTCTTCATACAATCTCCGCTCCTCACGGGTGGATTTCCACAAGGTTACCAAATGGTAAAACTCGCCCTCTTCGTCTTCGCGAATCTCGAAGATCAGGGAGTAAAGCGTCGTCCCGACCCATCCAATTGCCCGGAATTGCTCGGGGAGATCGGAGCGCCGGTCCAGATAATACGGACGGGCGAAAATCGCCTCTGCTTCTTCGAATCCGATCCCGCGCCTCGGGTTTGCCCGCAGTTGCCGGCTTTTGCGCGGATCGAAATGGAATCTCATAAAGTATAACAGTTATATCAGTTTTTCGGTAGCGTGCATATCCGATCCCTGCGCGGCCGGCTTTCCGTCCCCTAAACTGGTTCTTGTCTCCCATGCCCGCCTTCTGCGAAGTCGCGCTGCCCGTGCCGCTGGACCGCACCTTCACCTACGCGGTGCGCGAGGACCAGTTTCCGCAACGCGGAGCGCGGGTTATCGCGCCCTTCCGCAACGAGAAGCTGATTGGCGTAATCACCGCAGTCGATGCCAAGGCCCCGGCGGAAGTCGAGGCGCGCTATCTGGAAGCGGTTGTGGACGATGAGCCGCTCTTGAGCGACGATCTGCTCGCGCTGGCCGAGTGGATGGCTCATTACTACTTGGCCCCGCTGGGCGAGGTGCTGCGCGCGATGCTGCCGCTGATGGCCGAGGTGCGCCGGACGGTCTATTACCGCATCACCGACCTGGGCCGCGACGTGCTGGCCAACAGCCTGGACAGAGAGTCCGGCAGCTCCCTGGCCCCTCCCTCGCGGCGGACGGGATCGGGAGCGCCCGGTAAAGACCATGCCTCAGGGGATGAAACTCCCGCCGACACCGAGACATTGGCGCGCGGTCTGAAGCCTTTACCATTCCTTGAATCAAGGATATCCAGCCATAACTTAAAGCGGCGCGGCAAGCTCAGCGCCGAAGAGCAGGACCTGGAGCATCGCCTTCTCACCCGCCTTGCCGCCGGCGAGCCGGTCAAAGTCTCCACGCTGCGGACTGCAACCGCCGCCACGCTTGCGGTGCTCGCCGGCCTGGTGCGCAAGAAGTGGATCGCCCGCGAAACGGCTGCCGTCGAGCGCGATGCCCGCCGCATGGAGCGCTTTGCCGTGCTCATCCCCGAGGCCCGGCTGCCCGCCCTGACCCGGAAGCAGCAGGCCATTCTGGCCGAGCTGGCGGCCTGCGGCGGTGAACTGCCTTTGGTTGAGTTGCGCCGCAAGGATCTGCCTTCCTCGACGCTGCAAACCCTTGTTCGCCGCTGCCTGGTTCGCATTGATGAGCGCCCAGCGGCTTTTCGCCTGGGCGGCATTCCGCCGGCCGCCGCGTCATTCCGGCTCAACGAGCCGCAGACCGACGCCCTGGCCAGCCTGGTCGCGGCTCTCGGGGGATTCCATTCCTTTCTACTTTATGGTGTAACGGGTTCCGGCAAGACTGCGGTTTACCTGGCCGCCATGCAGCGCGCGCTGGATCGCGGCCTCTCGTCCATCCTGCTGGTTCCCGAGATCGGCCTGACGCCGCAGATGGCGGGCCTGCTCGACGCCGCCTTCGGACAAAAGGTCGCCCTGCTCCACTCCGCGCTCACCCCGGAGGAGCGCAGCGAACAGTGGCGCCGCATCCGCCGGGGCGAAGCGCCCATCGTCGTCGGCACCCGCTCGGCCATCTTTGCCCCCGCGCCCAATCTGGGATTGATTCTGGTGGACGAGGAGCACGACCAGAGCTATAAACAGGAGGAGACGCCGCGCTATAACGCCCGCGACGTGGCCGTGATGCGCGCCAAACTCCTGGGCGCGGTGGTGGTGCTGGGCTCGGCCACGCCGTCGCTTGAGAGCTGGCAGAACTCCGTCCAGGGCAAGTACGCCCGCATCGAGCTGCGCGATCGCGTGATGGACCGGCCGCTGCCCTCGGTCGAGCTGGTCGATATGCGCCGCGAATTCCAGGAGACGGGCCGGGAGCAGCTCTTCTCCCGGGCTCTCATCGACCAGACGCGCGAGGCTCTGGACCGAGGCGAACAGGCCCTCATCCTGCTCAACCGCCGGGGCTACTCCTTCGCCGTCATCTGCCGCGCCTGCGGCGAAAAGCTGGAGTGCCAGAACTGCGCCATCTCGCTCACCCATCACAAGCCGCCGGGCGACGATGCGGGATTGGCCCGCGCCGGCCAGCGCCTGGAATGCCACTACTGCGGCTTCCACCGCACCGTTCCCGCCCGCTGCCCCAAGTGCGATAGCGAGCACCTCTACTACCTGGGCGCCGGATCGGAGCAAGGCGAGGAGCGGCTGGCGGAGATATTTCCCTCCGCGCGCATCGGGCGCATGGATCGCGATACGGTTCGCGGACGCTACGATCTTGAACAGTTGCTGGCCCGCCTCCACTCCGGCGAGATCAACCTCCTCGTGGGCACGCAGATGATCGCCAAGGGCCACGACATTCACGGCGTCACGCTGGTGGGCGTCGTGGGCTGCGACCACGCGCTCTCCATGCCCGACTTCCGCGCCGCCGAGCGCGTCTTTCAGTTGATGACCCAGGTCTCAGGGCGAGCTGGGCGGGGAGAGCTGCCGGGGCGCGTGGTGGTGCAGACCTACTATCCCGATCACTACGCCATCGTCGCCGCCAGCACCCACGATTACTTGAGCTTTGTGGAGCGCGAACTGAAATACCGCCGCTGGATGCACTACCCGCCCTTCGGCGTGCTGGCCAACGTGCTGGTGCAGTCGCAGAAGCTGGAAGAAGCCGCCGGATGGTCGTCTACATTGGGCAAATATCTAGTCCAAAGCCAGAACGGAGGAGCCGTGCGCGTGCTCGGCCCCTGCACCGCGCCCATCGCCCGCATCAAGGGCGTCTACCGGTTCCACATGATCCTCAAAGCCGCCTCGCGCAAGGCGCTGAACGCGGCGCTACGCGCAATGCTGGCCCACGCCGATGAGGCCGGCATTCCGCGCAGGAATCTGATTGTGGACGTGGATGCGTTGCGGCTGATGTGACCACCCGCGCTGGGGCATCCGCCTTCGGCCGGTCATCGCTGTTTTGACCTGGAAACCGCCTGCCTGACGGCGCGAAGCAGTCGCACGTAGATCGACCAGCGCGCTGGACGTTCAAGGGCGATTCCCAACGAAACCGTTGCGCGGTCCATACAGTCTTCGACGCAGGCATCGTGCAGAGGCCGGATGTACAAAGACCAGCTCAGCAGAGCCCGGCCAGCGGCGTGCATCTCCAGCACGTGGCGCAGAACAGTCGCTCCCTGCCGTTCCTCGGCTTCAAAGCGATGCGTTCCGTTGAAGCCGGGCGGCGCGGAAAAGCGAAAGAGAATCGACTCGCCGGGGCGGTACTCCTCGACGGAGTACCGGATAGGTCCGTGGCCGCCAACCGCACCCGCTGCCAGGGGCCGGTCGAAGCGCATCGGCGGCCATTTGTCACGCGGCCACAGGCGATCGTCGCGGCTGGCTAGGGAGTCGATCAGCGCGCCCACCACAGCCAAGGGCAGAGGGAACAGACGTTCGTGAACGTTGCGAACCTGCATGGGGATGGCGCGGCCTTCTTCGCTAATCCCTATTTGCCCGCCGTGCCGCTCTCCAGCACATGCAGTTCTTTGCCCGGCTTGAAGCGCACCGCTTTGCCGGGGGTAATGCTGACCTCGGTGCCGGTGCGGGGATTTCGGCCGATGCCGGTTTTGCGGGCGCGGACGCTGAAAACGCCAAATCCGCGCAGTTCGATGCGCTCTCCGGCGGTGAGAGCCTGTTTCAGACCCTCGAAAACCGTATCCACCGCCGCCTCTGCCTTGGTGCGGGGCAGGCCCGTGCGCTCGATCACTTGATGGACGATGTCCTGCTTAATCAATGGGGTAACCTCGTGGGCACGACTGCATTGACTGTACTACGCCCGGCCCGCGTCATGCCACCGATTTTAGTGCGAATGTGCAACCGCGGCAATCCCGGCCGGCCGCCTCTCCTGGGGAAAGGCCGGCTGCGGCGGCTCGAGCAGCGCGGACGGCGTCCATGCCGAAACAAATCCGCGATTACCCATTGCCAAATGCAAATGTCTTTCGTAATATGAATTATTCGAGTTTCAGAGCAAAACCTGCCGTTTCTTCTCCGGATAGGAAAGACCACTCCGGAACGGAAGTGGCATGTCGTTTCAGAGTGACCGTTGGATACGGGAACAGGCCGTCAACCACCGGATGATTCAGCCCTTCAGCGAGAGACAGGTCCATGACGGCGTCCTCGCCTATGGGCTTTCTTCCCGCGGCTATGACCTCCGCGTCTCCAGCGAGTTCACAGAATTTGCCGATGTCAACAGCGCCATCATCGATCCAAAGGCCTTTGACGGGCGGTCGTTTGCCTCCGTCCAGGCCCGTTCGGTGATCGTGCCGCCGGATTCGTCCGCATGGGCGCGATCCATCGAGTACGTTCGTATCCCCTGGATGTATTGACGATCTGCGTTGGAAAGTCGACCTATGCGCGTTGCGGGATTCTTGTGAACGTGACGTCATTCGAGCCGGAATGGGAGGGATTCGCGACCTTCGAGATTGCGAAGACCACTCCGCTGCCGGCCAGGGTTTACGCCAACCAAGGGCTGTGCCAGATATTGTTTTTCCGCTCCGATGAAGCTCGCGAGATCGGCTCTGCCGATCGCAAGGGCAAATACCAGAAGCAACAAGGGATTGTGCTTCCCAAGCTGTAGGAATTGCAAGCGCCCCGATGGCCTGGTTTGAGGAGCGGCATGAGTGTGTGCGGCGAGGGGGCAAGACGCTCTCCTTGCCCGTGCCGGGCCCAGCTCGCCTGCTGACTGGTGGGGGAGCAAGATGCCGTCGATTCGCAATCTCGAACCAATCCACATTGGCCTGGTCTCCGATGAACCCATCCGGCTCGAGGGGCTCGCCAGCATCTTTGAGCAGCCGACCAGGCAAGATAAGCCCCCTCTGCTTCCGCTTGCAGGGAGCATTGAAGAGTTGCTGGCCCGCCCGGGGCTCGAGTATCTGGTGGTAGACCTGCACTCTTCCTCCGGTGGGTTGGAGATTCTGGAGGCCATTCGCCGCGCCCGTCCCGCTCTTAAGCTGATTGTGATCGGCCCGCAAGGCAACGATGAACTGGTCCTCGATTCGATCGTTGCCGGGGCCAGGGCCTACCTGGAATTGACCGCCGGTCCCGAGACCGTGCGCATGGCTATCGAGGTGGTCACCGCCGGCTCCATCTGGGCGCCGCGCCGGCTGCTCTCCAAACTCATCGACCGCCTGCTCAAGGTTCCCGATTCCAGCCTCACCAACGCCAACCCCCACCTGACCGGCCGCGAGCGCCAGGTCCTGGACCTGATCCTGCAGGCCCGTTCCAATCGGGAGATCGCCCGGCATCTGGGCATCGAGGAGCGCACCGTGAAGGCCCATGTGGGCCGGCTGATGCGCAAGGCCGGCGCGGACAACCGGATTGAGCTCTCCATGCGCGTGCTGAACCGCCCGCAGGCATCGGGCGCCTTCTTCGTCGAGCGTCGCCACGGGGAACGCCGCCACGCGCCCGCATCGCATTCCTCCCAGCGTCCGGTTGCTGATGAGTGAGACTAATGGTTACTAATGGGCATACCCCTTCGGTACTCTTGTGTTTTTCAGGTGGTTTTCCACAGACTGACGCAGAGAAAGAAAGCAGATCTGGGGAAGGAGTTCCCTGGCATAGTACTGTCCGTCATGCCTGGGGGCTCCTCTTTTTGCCTGATTTCGCCTCATCGGGAACAGAGCCGCTCCGCCTCCTGGATCCTGCGGACCCGTTACAAATTGATAAACCTACCCAGGTTACTTTTAGCCATGCTCCTTCCGTAATCTAGGGGGTGAGCAATATTGACCACGCTTCAATACCCAGTTTCCCACAGACTTGTTTATAGAAACAACGCAGATCTGGGGAAAGGAGTTCCCTGGCGGCATGTCTTCCATGGTGCCTGGGAACTCCTCTTTTTTTGTTTTTTCGAACCTGACCCAGAAGAATCGTTCTCCGTTCGAGGAGCCACGCGGACTCTTTACCAATCTGCAAACCCCGCGGTTACTTTGGGTTCCAGCCCTTTCGTACTTCAAGAAGTGAGCATTATTGACCACCCTCCGCTGACCGCCTTTCCACAGACTCGCCTATAGAAACAACGCAGATCTGGGGAAAGGAGTTCCCCGGCAGCGTGATCTTCATGGCGCCTGGGAGCTCCTCTTTTTCTGTTTCTCGCCGCTTGCCGGGAAATACCGTTTTGCCCCGCCCCCATTCGGCCTTCCCCAACGTCCATCCGCGCATCGAAGCATCCAGAGCGCCGATTCCCTCTGGAATCGGGCGTTTGCCGCGCATCCATGCGGCGATGATGTAGCCTGTTTCAGGATGCCCCATCGCGGGCGACGGTCCGGCGCTGGGGCTCGTGAGCGGAACGTCGCCGCGTCCCGGCGCCCGAATGCGCTCCGTCGAACTCAGAATTCAATCCTCCGCCTGGACAGTGCGGCGGGGAAAAAGGACAAGGATATGAAGAAGATCGTTGCCTCCGTCTGCCCCCTTCTCTTGATTTGCCTCATGCTCCCAACCGCCGCTTATGCCGCTTCTACGCGCGCGGATTTGCAGGCCCGCATCGACCAGGCCAAGCTGGTGATGGACCACATCATGACCGCCCAGGACGCCACCATCCCCATGAACATACTCGAGCAGGCAACCTGCGTCGGCGTCGTCCCCGGAATGCTCAAGGGAGCTTTTCTGGTCGGCGCGCAGTACGGCCAGGGCGTGGTCACCTGCCGCACCGGCCACGGCTGGAGCGCTCCGGTCTTCATTCGCATGGCCGGCGGGTCGTTCGGCTTCCAGGTGGGAGGCCAGGCTACCGACCTCATTCTGGTCGCTGTCAATGACCGCGGCTTCCAGGATCTGCTCAAGAACAAGTTCAAGATCGGCGGGGATGCCTCCGCCGCGGCCGGTCCCGTGGGCCGCAGCGGCCAGGCCGCCACCGACTGGAAGATGAACGCCGAGCTGCTCAGCTACTCGCGCAGCAAGGGCCTCTTCGCGGGCATCGACCTGGACGGCACCAGCGTGAGCCAGAACTCCGAAGACACCACGCTCTATTACGGCCAGCCGCACAGCTTCGACGCCATTCTCAAGGGCGACGTGGAGGTTCCCGAGGGCGCAATCCCGTTTGTCCGCGGCGTGGCGCAGTACTTCGTCCAGGCCAAGAATCGCAAGTAGGCAGTGAATCGCCCGCATGGGAAAGGCTAAACTGGTCTTTGTCTTCAGCGATGCGGGCGAACTCCATGCGGGAACACTCCCTGCGGGAAGAAATCGAGTATTGGCTGGTCGTTCCCGTGGCGAGCGCCCTGGGGCGCATGCCGCGCGGGCTGGCGCGTCTCGTGGCCGGCGGGCTGGCTTTCGCCGTCTATTGGGCGTTCGGCCGTCTGCGCCGCGTGGGCCGGCGCAACCTGGAGCTGGCTTTTCGCAACCTTCCCGGAATCAGTAGGCGTCGCATCCTCCGCGGCCTCTACCGGCATCTCGGCTGGCAACTGGTCGAGTTCTGCCGCATGGCTCGCTACACCCCGGAAAACACCCGCGGCTGGATGCGCACCGAGGGCCTGGACCACTACCTGGCCGCCCAAGCCCGCGGCAAGGGCGTGCTCATCGTCACCGGCCACCTGGGCGCCTGGGAGCTCTCCGGCTTTTACCACTCGCTGATGGGCCACGCCATGAGCGTGGTCATCCGTCCTCTCGACAACCGCCGCCTCGACAACTTCGTCAACCGCATCCGCTGCCTGCACGGCAATCGGGTCATCGACAAGGACGACTTCGGCCGCGGCCTGCTTCTGGCCATGCGCGCCCGCCAGACCGTCGGCATCCTCATGGACACCAACATGACCCCGCCCCAGGGCGAGTTTGTAAAGTTCTTCGGCATGGACGCCTGCACCGGGACCGGCCTGGCCCACATGGCGCGCAAGACCGGCGCGGCCGTGCTGCCCGGCTTCATGGTCTGGGAGCCGGCCGAGCGCCGCTACGTTCTCCACTTCGGCCCCCAGATCGAGATTCCCCACACCGCCGACGCGGCCGCCGACATCCTGGCCGCCACCCAGCTTTGCACTTCTGTCATCGAATCCTGGATTCGGCGCTATCCTGACCAGTGGCTGTGGATTCACCGCCGCTGGAAGACCAGGCCGCCCGGAGAGGCAGGGCTGTACTAGACACGCTGCCGGCGCACCGAGCCTTGAATGGTCGACGTTCGGCTGAGTTCGAAACATTGAATGTCTTGTGTCGGGGCATGACTTTAGAGGTTACGGAAAAATCATTCCGGTCTGCAAGAAGTGTCAGGGCACGACTTCAGTCGTGCCGCAAGGGCAGCAGAATCAAGGTGGGCTTTAGCCCCTGCGGTAGACGCCCATGACAGCCACGATTCTCAGGGGAGATGAACATGAAACTTGGCGAATTGGTAGAAAGGCTGGGCGGAAAGCTGGTTCAAGGATCGCCGCAGCTTGAGATCGAGTATGTAAGTTCCTACGAACGAGCCGATCGCCACGGTCTTGTCTTTGCTGATACCGCAGCCACCGTAGCCGAGGCGCTTTCAAGAGGCGCAGGCGCTGTAGTTCTCAGTCCCGGTTCGGCGGCCTCTTATCCGGAAGGGATTTGTGTCTTGGAGACCGATCAGCCGCGCCTCTGGTTTACCCGCGCCGCCAAGTTGCTTCAATCTGTGCTTCCCTCAACGGGAGTGCATCCGGCGGCGGTGATCGGGCCTCATGTCGACCTCGGAGAAGACATCACAATCGCTGCAGGTGCCGTGATCGGCGAGGCTGCCTGCATCGGCGCCTGGACCCGCATCGAGGCCGGCGTCGTCGTCGGAGAGGGCGTCCGCATCGGCGAGCACTGCCGGATCTACCCCAACGCCACCCTCTATCCCGGAACCACCCTCGACAATCGCGTCGTCGTTCATGCCGGCGCGGTGCTGGGCGCGGACGGATTCGGCTACGTCCGCGATCCCTCGACCGGCGCTTACACCCAGTTCCCGCAGCAGGGGACGCTGGTGATCGAGGACGACGTGGAGATCGGCGCCAACTCCACCATCGACCGCGGCGCACTCGCCGAGACGCGCATCCGCCGCGGAACCAAGATCGACAACCTGGTCCACATCGGGCACAACTGCGACATCGGCGAGGATGTGATCCTGGTGGCCCTCACCGGCATCTCCGGCTCCTGCACGGTGGGCAAGGGAGCGGTCATCGCCGGCCAGGTGGGCCTGGGCGACCACGCCCATGTCGGCCCCGGCGTGATCCTCGGCGGCCAGGCCGGGGTCCTGACCGGCAAGACGGTCACCAACGAGGGCCTCAAGCCGGGAACCGTCCTCTGGGGCACGCCCGCCCGTCCGCTGAAGCAGGTTCTGCGCGAGCAGGCCACGCTGGCGCGGCTGGCCAGGCGGCAGACGAAACCCTCCGAACCGAAAGACTAGCGGCACAGGCCAGCGGGTCGCGTGCCCTGGCCGCGATCTGAAGCCGGCAATGTCTTGAAACGATACAGTCGATCGACGGTTGGGCAGGCTGATGGATTGGAAGTTCTCGACGATTCGGGGCTCCAGCCCAGCCGCCGATTCTCAAGCTGCCGGCCCGTGCGGCGCGGCAAACCTTCGCTCCCAGGCCCCGTTCTTCTTGAGTTTCCCGGTCCAGTAGAACTGCGCGATGGGCAGTTTGAAAGCCAGCCTGGCAACCGCCGCGGCTGGCGGGGGCAGTCGCTCGACGCCGGCGATCGCCTTCAGCTCTGGCTCACCGAAGCGGCCGTCGCGCACAAGCTGCTCGCCAAGGGTCCGCAGTTGCGCCCACAACTTCCTGTTGGCCTCGTCCGGCATCATCTGCAAAGACTCGCCTCCGCCGTGCACAATCGTGCCCGCGTACTTTGAACCAAGCTGCCGCGCCAGCTTCCCCAGGTAGCGTTCCAGCGGACGCGAATGCAGCGCCTCGGGAAAGCCGGACTGCACCAGGAATGCCAGCGTCGGGTTCTTGCCGCCGGCCCGCGCCGCTTCCACGCGCGGCCCAAGCGCCTCGACATACGCCTTCACCAGCGCCGGCATCGCGTCGGTATACAGCGGCATTCCCAGCATCGCCACATCGGCCCCGGCAAAGGCCTCGACGGCCCGGTCGAACCCGGCCTGCCGCGCCAGATGGAGGATCTCGGGCGCCTGGCCGCCGCCTTGCTTCCAGCCCTCGGCCACGCGCGAGAGCATCTTCATGGAATTCGACCGCTCGCCCCTCGGCGACCCGTTAAGCAGCAGCAACGATCGCATCGACCACCTCCACCGCTGTACAGTTCGAAGCGCCGTCCGCCACCGCGGCGAATACCAGGCGCGACTTCATATTGCGTGCCGTCCGCCTCCATATGGCGGTCGTAATCTCGATGTCCTCGGCGTCGGAGTCTTCCCCCGCGCCCAGCAGCAGGCCCCACTCCGGATAGCTCGCGTAGCGCGCTCGATGGTGCGCCTCGCCACCTTCGACGACGAAGTACGGATGAATCAGCGGAATCATCTGGTCGGCCGCGCGCTTGAGCAGCGCGGTCGTAAAGCCCATGATGAGCGGCGAGGCCAGCACCAGCAAATCTGCGGCAATTGCGGCGCGACAGACCGTTGCGCTGTCGTCGCGCTTGACGCATTCACCCGGCGTCTTCACCCAGCAACCAAAACAGCCGGAGCAGCCCTTGAGATCGATCGCGCGAAGTTCGATCGTTTCGACGGCGTGGCCGGTTGCAGTCAGCCGTTCGGCCACCCTGTGAAGGTACTTCTCAAATTCCGAGAGAGGATCGGGCTCTCCATTCAGAATCGCGATGCGCATAGGAGTTCCTCCATTCTTCAAGGCAAGGCTTCTACGGTGTAGAAACCGCCCTTATTCCATTTCTACACAGTAGAACTGAGTTGTCAACTCCACCTGCTCCGGCCTTCTGATTCGGAACCCTCCCCGCGAATTATCTCCTTTCTCTATAGCTACTTCGCTCTCTCAGGCGGTAGAATGAATCGACCATGGAACCAGCCGCCCGGCGCGTCCCTGAGGAGCTTGGCCTCGTGCCCACAATCAACAAGACGGTTCGGTCCATGAGGCGCCGCAAGCGCCGCGAAGGCCCCGGAATCCCGCTCCAGCGCGGGCAGATCGTTCGCACGGCGCTCGCGCTGGTCGACCGCGAAGGTCTCAAGGCTCTCTCCATGCGCAGACTAGGCGCCGAACTGGGCGCCGACCCGATGGCGGTCTACTATCACATTCCCAACAAGCAGGCGCTGCTGGACGCCATCGTCGAGGCTGTGATGGCCGGCATCGACCTTTCCGTCGACAATCCCGCGGACCCGCCGGAGGAGCGCATCCTGCGCGCGGCGCACGCCTATCGCGACGCCATGCTGGCGCATGGCAACGCGCTGCCCATCGTGCTTGCGCACGGTCCCGCCACTCCAGCCGCGCTGCGGCCGGTCGAACTCTTGACCGGCATTTTGCGGGACGCCGGCCTGCCGCCGGATGAAGCGTGGGCGGGCATGAACACCATCGCCGCCGCCGTGCGCGGCGTGGTGGGAATGATCGCATCCGGCCCCGCCCAGCGGCCCTCCCCGGAGCAGCTTGAAGCCCTGGCCCGCAACTTTCCGCCCGGCGAGTTTCCCCACCTTCATGAGGCCATGGGATACCTCGGCGACTCTCTAGGCCGCGGCTTCGACTTCGGCATCCGCGCCCTTGCCCGCGGGCTCCTTGCCGAGGCGCGCGGCGCGAAATGAGCAGCGGATCGAGCGGCTGGGGTTTCCGCTTTCGGGCGCGATGCAACTTGCCCGCGGATGCTGCGCTTTCCCAACCGTCCCCTATTCCCCGATCTCCGATCCCCGATCTTCGCTTAGAATGGCTTTTCGGTCAGAAACGCCTCCGGCTTCAGCGAGCCGTCGCGCTGCTTCACCAGTATCTGCACCTTGCCCTCGGCGGCGTCCAGCTCCTGCTTGCAGGCCGCCGACAGACTCACGCCCTCTTCGAAGAGCCTGAGTGACTCTTCCAGCGCCAGGTCGCCCTTTTCCAGTTGATCGACGATGGTTTCCAGCTTCTTCAGCGATTCTTCAAACGACGGCATGGCGTTCACTCCATCAAAGGCGCTGCCCCTGGCGGCAGCACGCCGGCAATCACCTCTGCGGCGACATTGTAGCGGCCGAACGGCGTGGCGATCTGCACCCCCTGAACCAGCGGGCGCACCGCTTCCACCATCTCCCGCGCAATCAGAATCCCCTCCCGCCGCGCCGCCTCGGGCGAATCGGCCTGCGCCATGCGCAGCATGATCTCCTCGGGAATGGAGACGCGCAGGTCATTCTTCATCAGCTCGGCGTTGCGCAGGCTGGTCAGCGGCCAGATGCCGGCGATCACCGGAATGCGATGGCCCTCGATGCGTTTCAGAAAGCTCTCCAGCAGGCGCAGATCGAAGACCGGGTGGGTGATGGCGTACTCGGCGCCGGCCTCCACCTTGTAGGCAAAGCGCCGCAGCTCCTGCTCGATGTCCGGCACTCCGGGGTTGGCGGCCACGCCGATGGTGAAGTTGGTGCTTACCCCGATCGAGTTAGCGCCGATGTCAAGTCCATGGTTCAGGCGCCGCACCATGTTGACCAGACCGATGGAGTCCACGTCAAAGACTGCGGTAGCGTCGGGATAGTTGCCCACCTTGGGCGGGTCGCCGGTTACGCACAGAATGTTGTGCAGTCCGATCGAGGAAGCCCCCAGCAGGTCGGATTGGATGGAAAGAATATTGCGGTTGCGGCAGGTGTAATGCAGAACCGTCTCCATGCTGGTGTGCTGCTGAATCTGGATGCACAGGCTCTGGGCGCTCATGCGCGCCGAGGCGTGCGGCGAGTCGGGCACGTTGATGGCGTGAACGCCGATCTGGGCCAGCAGCCGCGCTCCCTCGATCTCCTTCGAGCAGTCGATGCCCCGGGGCGGAACGATCTCCACCAAAGTGACGAAGCTGCCCTCGGCGATCAGCGCCCCAATGCGGGAACGCGCGCCCAGCGGCGCCGGCGGCGTCTCCTTGCTCAGCGCCGGAGGAGCGCCGGAGCCCTCGACGAGCGTCTGCTCATCGAGGGCCCGCATAGCCGAGCGCATGGCCCGGATGTGGTTGGGCGTGGTGCCGCAGCAGCCGCCCACGATCTGCACCCCGGCGGCGATGGCCTTGCGCGCAAAGCTGGCCATGTACTCGGGCGAGATGAGGTAGATGTTGCGCCCCTCGACGGCCCTCGGCATTCCTGCGTTGGGCATGGCGGCCAGTGGCAGCGCCGTCGCCTTGCGCATAGCCTCGACGGCGGTCAGCACCGTGGTAGGCCCGGTGGAGCAGTTCACACCGATGGCTCCCGCGCCCCACTCGGTCAGCAGCGCCGCGGCCTGCTCGGGCGAGGAGCCGTCCAGGCAATTCCCTTCATCGTCCACCGTCACCATCACCAGCACGGGCAGCTCCGGGGCAATCTCGCGCGCCGCCGCCAGAGCCTCGCGGGCCTCGTTCAGCGCGGGCATGGTTTCCACGATCAGCAGGTCCACGCCGGCCTTCACCAAAGCCTGAATCTGCTCGGCAAAGGCCGCCCGCGCCTCATCCAGGCCGGTCTTGCCCAGCGGCTCCAGCCGCACGCCGAGCGGACCCACGGTGCCGGACACCCACGCCTCGCCGGCCTGCTTTGTTTTCAGATGTTCCGCGGCCTGGCGGGCCAGTCGAACCCCGGCGGCATTGATCTCGGCCACCTTCCCGGCCAAACCATGCCACGCCAGCCGGAAGCGGTTGGCGCCAAAGGTATTGGTCTCAAGAATCTCGGCGCCGGCCTGCAGGTACTCCTCGTGGATGGACAGGATCAGGCCGGGGTCGGAGAGATTCAGCTCGTCGTAGCAGCGATTGATGGGGATGCCGCGGGCGTAAAGCACGGTGCCCATGGCGCCGTCGGCAAGCACGGGGCGGTTGGCGAAGATCTCTGCGAACGTCGGCATTCTGTTGTCATGCTAAGCCACGCGGGGCGGCCGCGCCAATCCGCCGGCCCACTTTGTTATACTTCGGGAGTCATAGGCATGTTCCGCGCCGGTCCCGGAGCGGCCAGATCCGCGCCCCGCCTGGTTCGCCGGCGGCCGGCTTTCACGTGTTCACAACGCGCCCGCGGAGCTGATCCGCGGCACACCCTGCGTTTTCGGTCGAGGTAAGGGATTTTGAACAAGAGAACTCTTTGCATGAGCGCCTTAGCGGCCCTGGCGGTTGCAGCCGCGCTGGCAGGTTGCGGTGGCACCACCTATCTTGCGGGCCGGAACTTGCCCCCCAGCGGACTGACCAATCGCGTTCTGATCGCAATTCAGAACCCCAGCACCCTCACCAAGGGCGCACTCCAGTTCGTGGATGCCTACTACGATACCCGCAGCGGCTATAACGGCAAGCCCGCAATCTACGCCATCTCGGGTTACTCCGGCGCTTTGCCCATCACCATCCAGAACATGCCCGAAGAGCAGGAGGGCTTGGTCTACGCCTCCGGCGACGGCAGCTTTTCCACCATCAACTATGCCACTGAGGGCTCCGGCGGCAGTGCGGCGTCCGGCCTGAATGGCCTCTCCTCCAGCATCTTTGGCACTCGCAACCAGAACTATGTCTTCGCCGCCAGCCAGGCCTACCATGTGCTGACCATCGCCGACCACACCAACGGCGGTTCCTTTCCGCTCAGCCTTCCCGGCGTATACCGCGTCAGCGTGAACTCCGGCGGCTCCGTGGCCCTGGCTTTCGCTCAGAACTCGAACTACGTCTACTATCCGCGCAAGCTCACCACCGCCCAGGGAATCACCTACTCCGGCGGCCCCTCCACCTGGCCCAAGGCCGCGGTGGACTGCGAGCCGCAGAGTACGCCCATCTATTGCCTGTTCCAGGCGCAAAGCCCCGACAATGTGGATGCCACGGGCAACTACTATGGCGCCCCGCTGGTGTTCGACCGGCCCATCAAGGCCGTCTTCTCCGCCGATGGCGGCACCGCATACGTGCTCAACTGCGGCCCCGAGTGCGGCGGTTCCAAGGCTTCGATCACTCCCCTGCCGGTCGGGCCCATGATCTTCCTCATCGGTCAGCAGTCGGGAACGCTGCCCACCAACGCCGCCCTGCTGAGCTCCACCATCGCTGTTCCCGGCGGCGCCAGCAACGCCCTGGTCGATTCCTCCACGCTCTACGTCGTGGGGCAGCAGCCCCAGCAGATAGAGGGCCAAACGCTCTTCGGCGGGAACCTGACGGTGGTGGATTACTCTCGGAGCCCGGTTTCCGTTTCCAAGCCCATCCCCATCAGCGACGGCGCGCCCGGCGCCATCAGCCGCATGTTGCTGGCCGACGACAATACGCTATGGATCGGCATGAGCCAATGCACCAACGGCGTCCGCGCCGCCACCGGTCAATCCTACGGCTGCCTGACCATGTTCAACACCGCCAACAACACCGTGACCATGCTCGAGCCGTATATCGGCGACGCCACCGGGCTCGCGGCAGTCACCGGCCTGCACAAGGTTTACACGGCGGAGGGCGGGCAGGTTTACATTCACTCCACCGTGGACGGCTCCTCGATCGACAACCAGTACGTCACCGTCACCGGCACCGCCTACGACGTGGCTTACATGGACGCGCCTTCCGACTCCGACAACACTGTCTACTAGGCTCCGACCCATGCCCGACCCCGTTGCCGATCTTCCCGCGGTCGATGTGCTCGCCATCGCCGCGCATCGCGACGACGTGGAACAGACCTGCGGCGGAACCCTGCTGCGCATGGCCTCGCGCGGTCTGCGTACCGCCATCCTCGATCTGACCCAGGGCGAGGCCGGGACCCGCGGCACGGCCGGGGAGCGCGCCGCGGAAGCCGCGCAAGCCGCGCGCCTGCTGGGCGTCGCCTGGCGTCAGGCCCTCGACCTGCCCGACGGCGCGGTCGCGAACACCCTCGACAACCGCCTCAAGATCGTTCGCGTCCTGCGCCTGCTTCGCCCCCGCGTGGTCATCCTGCCCTACTGGCAGGCCCGCCACCCGGATCACGCCATCACCGCCGCCCTGGGATATGAAGCCTGCTTCCTCTCCGGCCTCGCCAAGACGCCTGCGGTGCGGCCGGTGGCGCCTGCGGCGCTCACTGTGGAGGAGCCTGTGGAAATAGGTCCTGCCCATCGCCCCTTCAAGATCGTCTACGCCAGCCTCTACGCCGACGTGCGCCCCAGCTTTATCGTGGACATAACGCCCTTCATCGAGCAGCGCCACGCCGCTCTGATGACCTACCGCTCCCAATATGCCAACCAGCCCGCCGGCAGCGCTCTCTTCGTCCCCGAAGAGGAGATTCGCGAACGCACCTTTGCCGAGGCCCGCCACTACGGACTGCTGGCCGGCGTGCGCTACGGCGAGCCCTTCGTGCAGAAGGAAGTCGGCCTGGTCGACGACCTGACCCTCCTGCCCGTTCAGTCGCTCTGAGACGCCGTCTAAAAGCCGGCTCTGGAATTTGCGCGATCGAAAGCCGCGTTTGGATGGGCCGCGTCCGGTACCCCTGCCGAGCGAGCAACCTTTGCGCGCCGCGCGCTTGAACAAGCGGGCTGGACCGGAATTGCGGGCCGGCCGCTCCATAAGGCGCAAGACAACTACTTGTTCGAGACCGGGCGGAAAGACCGCTTGACGGCCTTTCGCTGGAGGACGAATGCCAGGCCAAAAAGTCCGCTGCCGAGCAGCAGCAGCGATCCGGGTTCCGGGGCTGATAGCGACCCTGAAGCAGGCCCGCCGCCCCCGCCACTCCCGCCGCCGCCACTCCCGCCGCCCGCTGTGATCGGATTGTTGGAGTCATAACTACCATTGTCGGCAAAATAGAAGTAACTGTCGCCGGGAGCGGTGGTGCCGCCGCCGGCGCCGAAACTGCCGGAGAAGATATTGAGCTCGTAGCCGTTGCTGAACTCGATGAGCAGGCCGCCCCAGTCCAGAATGCCGTTCCCCGTGCCAACCCCCGCATACTCCGGGTAGAGCAGGTTGTCGAAGAGGAACTTACCATCCGAGGACGTCGTGGGGTTGTAGGCGTTGGCGCCGGGGTCGGCCGGAACAGTTGGTGTGGCGGCGAAAACTTCGGACGGGCCGTTGGTAATGTCGAAGGTTCCGGACACGGCTGTGACGACATAGGCGTCGACATCGACAGCGAGGTCGGGGCCGGGAACGCTTATAGGTGCGTTGGCGGTAGTGAAGGTGAGATCGGCGGTAAAGTTACTGCCTGCGATCGAGTAAGTAAACGCATCGGCCACCGCGGCCGGCGCAATCGCCATGGCCACCGCCGATGCGAGCAAGGCTAACAATAGCTTCTTCATCTTTCACCCCGTTCCGGCTGCTGCTAACAGCCGCTCCGCCTGAACCGATCGCGCAACTCCGCTCAAAGCCATAGACCGCGCTCCCGAGACGCAAAAGTTCCACTCATAAGTGCGCGGAGCCCTTCACCAGGCCTACGCCGGCCGCGCGACCCAGTTGCGACAACTTATCCTCATGGTGCTCAATGGACCGCGGCTATGACAATACCTGTTTGGTGTGAAGACAGGTGGTGCGTCGGTAACGCTGGAGTTAGTTACTTATCCTGAAATGAGATGGGCTGCGCGGTTACCAGGCGAGACCCGAAGGTTTCATGCATCTTCGAATATTCCGGAAGAAAAGAAGCATTGCCGGCAGGTTGATGAATTGGACGGGAATCGGCGCGGGCGCCGCGGCGGGCTTCGATCCGGCGCCGGCTTAACCGGAGGCGGACGATAGCGGGCGGGCTGGCAATCCGGCCCTCGCTTTCAAGGCAAATCGGTGCGATTGTCCGCCATTGCGCGGAGAGAGGAACTGAATTCGGCGCTCGATAGGAACGAGCGTCCGGTAGAGCAGCGGCTGCCGGAGATGGGACGGACCACGCGCGCCGCCGCCATGGATCGCGGGTTGCTTCCCTTGAGGCGCGCCCCAAATTCGTAAACTCTCCCCCGGCGGAGACAGGTTAGAATGATTCTGGCTTGTGCTTCCATGCTTGATCGGCCTCGGGAGCGGAGGGTGACTGTGACGACGCAGACGTGGGATCCCCTTGCCTATGGGAAGAACGGCAAGTTTGTGCATGGATTGGCCAGCGGAGTCCTCGAATGGCTGGCGGCCAAGCCCGGCGAGCGAATCCTGGACCTGGGCTGCGGCGACGGCCAGTTGACCCACCGGATCGCCGCCAACGGCGCCACCGTGGTGGGCGTGGATACATCGCCGGAGATGGTCGCCGCCGCGCGCGAGCTGGGCATCGTGGCCATGGAGGCCACCGCCGAGTCGCTTCCCTTCTCCGACCATGCCTTTGACGCGGTCTTCTCCAACGCCACTCTGCACTGGGTTCGCAATCAGGACGCCATGCTGGCCGAGGTGCGGCGCGTTCTCAAGCCGGGCGGGCGCTTTGTGGCCGAGATGGGCGGCCACGGCAACATTGCCGCCATTCGCGTTGCGCTCGCGGCTGTCCTCGCCCGGCACGGTCACGACGGCCGCGGAGACACCGTGAACTACTACCCCACTCCGGAGAGCTATGCGGATCGGCTCATTCAGCACGGCTTCAAGGTGCAGCAGATTGCGCTCATTCAGCGGCCCACGCTGCTGCCAGAGAGCGGACTGCCGGGATGGCTCTGGACCTTCCGCCGCGGCGTGCTGGACAGCTTGCCGGCGGCGCATCGCGAGAGGGTGGTCAAGGAGACAACCGCCCTGCTGGCGCCGGTCCTCTGCGATGAGGAAGGAAACTGGACCGCCTACTACGTGCGCCTGCGTTTCATTGCGTCGGTCTGACGCCTGTGAGAGTGCCGCGCGGCCTCAGCGGCTGAACCACATCCGGCCGCCGACAGCCACCAGCGCGACGGCGAAGATGCGCCGCAGCCAGAGCTCGGGGATGTACTGCGCGGCCACGGCGCCGAAGTATCCGCCCACCAGAAACCCCGTCGCCAGGAGCAGCCCCACGCGCAGGTCGGCGTTTCCCTTGCGGTAGTACTCCAGAAAGGCGAAGATGCCCACCGGCGCCAGCAGTGCGCCCAGCGAGGTTCCCTGCGCCTTGTGCTGGTCCATGCCCAGCAGCCAGATGAGCGCGGGAACAAACAGGATGCCGCCGCCAATGCCCACCACGCCTGAAAACGCTCCCACCACCAGCCCGATCAGCAGAACCATCCAGGTCACAAAAGCCTCCTTGGGCGCGGCGGGGCGTGAAGGCCCGGCCCGCGCATTCAGCGTAAATCATGACGTCCGGCGCGGTGAGGCCCTCTCAGAGGGCTTCTGCACAAGGCCCTTGACCGGCGCCGCCCAGACCCCCAATCAGCCGCCGCAGCCACGGGGAACTGGCCCGCCTGCGCAAGTTCCCCGGCTGCACCGACTGCTCTCCTCTCAGTCCGCCTCCAGCGCTCCGCTCCGGAACAGCAGCCCGGCAACGGCGCCGCCCAGGCTGGGCGCCGGCAGAAAGAGCCACACCCGCGCCACCGCCTTGCAGCCCACCGGCAGCGCGGGCCCCGGACTGCTTCAACCAGCGCCTCTCCGGTCCGAATTCATCGAACGTTTGCAATCTGTTTGCCTCATTGCATTACTCTGTTCATAGTTCCGTGCGGCCTCCGCATCGCGCAGTCAACGGCCGCAGGGCGAGGGCAGAGGGTTTGAGCCAAACCGTATTTGTTCTGGAAGACGACACCGATATTGCGCGCCTGGTGCAGCATCACCTGGAAGCAGCGGGGTTCGCGGCGCGCCTGTTTGTCACCCCCACCAACCTGATTCCCGATGCCGAGCGCCAGCCGCCGGCGCTGTTTCTGCTGGACATCATGGTCCCCGGCGGTGACGGCCTCGATGTCTGCCGCCGCCTGCGCTTGAACGCCGCCCTTTCCACCATCCCCATCATCTTCTTGACCGCTCGCGCCAGTGAGAACGACCGCGTGCTGGGCCTGGAACTGGGCGCCGACGACTACATCACCAAGCCCTTTGCCACCCGTGAACTGGTGGCTCGCGTCAAGGCCGTGCTGCGGCGCTTTGAGCGTCCCACTTCGCCCTCGATCATCAGCTTCGAGGAGGTCATCATCGACGCCAACGCCATGCAGTTGAAGGTGCGCGGCGAGCTGACCACTACCACGGCCACCGAGTTCCGCCTGCTGGACTACCTGGCGCGCCACCCGGGCCGCGTCTTCAGCCGCGACCGGCTGCTGGACGCCGTCTGGGGCGACGCCCGCTTTGTAACCCCCCGCTCGGTCGACGTCTATGTGCGCCGCATTCGGGAGAAGATCGAGGTCGATCCGGAGAATCCGCGCTACCTGAAAACCGTGCGCGGCGCCGGCTATCGCTTCGAGCTTCCCAAGGGCGAGTAAAAGGGCTGGCCGTGCCCCGGAACGTGCCGGATGGGAGCGGCGCTCATTGACCCGCAAAGTCTTTTCCAAGCTGCTCGGCCTCTTTCTTCTGCTGCTGGTCCTTGAGATCGCGGCCGTGGAGCTGGTTGCTCATCCCCTGGCCGAGCGCGCCGCGGGCGGGGCCTTCCATCGGCTGGCTCTTGAGACGCTGTGGTCCGGCCTTATCGCGCTGGCCATTGCCCTGCCCGTGGCCGCCTGGGTTGCCGCACGCATTGCCGGCCGCCTTGCGCGGGTCACCGCCTTTGCGCGGCGCGTCGCCGACGGAGATCTGAGCGTCCGCATTGCCGCACCTGGCAGCGGTGAGCTCCCGGCCACGGAAGCGGTTCTCAACCAGGCCGCCGGGCAGCTGGAGCAGCGCTTCGCCGAGATTGAGAGCCGCCGCCAGGAGCTGGCCGCCATGCTCGATTCCATGCAGGAGGCGGTCGTCGCCATCACCGCCGAGGGCCTGGTCGGCTGGTCGAACGCCGCCATGCGGCGCATCGCCGGAACCCAGATTCGCGCCGGCCGCCCGCTGGCCCACTCCGTCCGCGACCCCGAGATTCTGGCCTGCGCCCGCGCCGCCCTGGAGCATCGATCCAGCCCCGCCC
>Ga0326727_10004086_pt1 | contig 44813 bp, 43 predicted proteins | sample MB2enrmetagenome_FD_207643 | JGI IMG/M metagenome (GOLD analysis project Ga0326727, IMG submission 207643) | Lab enriched peat soil microbial communities from McLean, Ithaca, NY, United States - MB29MY | ecosystem: Environmental > Terrestrial > Soil > Wetlands > Peat | place: USA: New York... | reverse complement strand
GGTCAACGGATTCTTTCTTGGATAGCTTGAACTCTTGATCAAAGGTATCAATGTGGACCGGAATGCCATTTATCGCCACATCTTGAAAGTACATGTGCTCCACAGTGGCATCGCGATCAACGGGCCGAATGGTGACGGAGAGACCGAGCAGCAAGCGGTCAAAGTTAATATCCCGGAAGGAGAGACTTTTGTAAACAGCAGGATTGGGCGCCGGTTGGCCTCCTTTGGTGGGAAGTTGATAAATCTTGGCGCCGCGAATTGCCTCCGGCATCTGGGCCGTGGGTTCGGTTTGTTGGGCGAGGAGGGAGGCAGAAAGCGTGCAAAGAATCCAAGCCAGGAATGTAAGAAACCCAAACCGTGAGAGAGTGGATGTGGACAAGAACATTGTGTGTGGACTCCCGGATCAATCCCGCGCAAGAGCGGCTTACCTGGGAAACCGAGCAGTTTCTTCTTCCCTAGGAGGCGGGTTCTCGCCAGGGGACCTCATAGAGTTCCACGGGCGTCTCCTTGCCTTTCACGCGGATGGGTTCCAGTCGTTGCGCCGGTATTGCACCGTTCAACTGCAAATACGAAGATTCGGAAACGAGGATCTGCTCCGGGGCTGCGTTCGAGCACAGCCGCGAGGCTAAGTTGACCGCGTCGCCGATGACGGTGTAATCCATGCGCTTGGCGGAGCCAATGTTCCCTGCCGTCACCGGACCTGTATTCACCCCCACGCCCATCCGGAGCGGTTGTTGCCCGCGGCTTTCCCAATCGCGGTTGAGAGAGGCCAGGGCACGCTGCATTTCCATGGCGGTCTTGGTGGCGCGCAAGGCGTCATCGGGTTTGGGAATCGGAGCTCCATAAACCGCCATGATTCCATCGCCAAGGTATTTGTCGAGCGTCCCTCCGCTATCAAAAATGAGGTCCGTCATCTCCGAGAAGTATTCATTCAGCAATTCCACCACGGCATGGGGTTCCATGTGCTCGGACATCCGGGTGAAGCCGCGAATGTCGGAAAACAAAATAGTAACGGTTTGATTTTCCCCTCCTAGGTGAATTTCATCCGGGTTGGCGAGAATTTTTTCGACGATGTTGGCACTGAGAAAGCGCTCCAGGGCTTGGCGCTCCACGACGCGGCGGGCCAGCTCCTCATGCGAGCGCGCATTGTCGAAGCTGATAGCGGCCTCGGCGGCGATCACCGAGAAAATGCCCAGTTCTTCCTGGTTGAAGGCGTAGGGCTTGCTCAGGCAATCGACGTAAAAGATTCCGAAAACGCGGTCTTTGTAAATTAACGGCGCGCACATGGCGGAGCGGATGCCTGAGATGCGCAGGCTCTGGCTGGCGGCAAAGCGTTCGTCGGTGCCGACATCATAAATCAACAGCGGCACGCGGTCCGTCATGAGTTTGTCGGTTACCGACTTGGAAAGCGCCACGCCCCGCTCCTCAGCTTTCCGGGCTTCGTCTTTATAAAGGAGTACGGCGGGTTTAAAACCCTCTTTTTCGTCGCGGAGCATGACGAAGCCCCGTTCGACGTTTTCCATCTGAAACACCAGTTCCATAACCCGGTGCATGATCTCGTCAGGTAACAGCACGGAGGAGAGCGTTTTGCCTACCGCCAGGAGCATTTTCAGAAGGTTGTTTTCCTTCTCCAGCACCTTTACTCGTTCCTCAACCGGCACAGGAGCTTCAGGCGCCACAGCCGGGGTGAGTCGCAGGGCCGTGCCAAGATTTTCTGCTGCGACCAAAGCGTGAACATCGGTTACCGTTCCGGTGCCGGCCTGAATGTGCAAGTCGCCGGCGCGCGTCGTCTCATACTTCAACTGATACATGCCGATCGCAATCCGGTCCTGGTCCTTCAGCCGATGCTCCTGAATCTCCGTGTTATTTACGTAAGTCTTATTCATGCTTCCCAAATCATTCAGCAAGATGATATCGCCGGGAAGCGAGGTGATCCGTGCATGATGGCGAGATACACTGGGATGGCGCAGCACCAGATCGTTTGAATCCACTCGCCCCACGTTGATCGTGGGGCTGGTAATCTCGAAGATCTGGGTCCCGCCCGCAGGATCGGTAATGACAAATCGAGCCATGGAGAAAGCCTCGTTTACTCCACCCGTACCACGTCGGAAAATTCCGGTTTCACACCCGAATTCATAGTAACAATTCGGGCCCGCGCGTTGCCGGAGTCGATCACTTGAGTGACCTCGATGACTCCCACCCGCGTATTGAGGTCCGTAGCTTTAAAAACAGCCAACCGTGATCCCTGCTGGATGCCTTGCGCGGACCCCATGTCAATCATCACATTCGTGCCGTCGACGGTCGTGATGTAGCCCTGCGTGGGCTGTCGTGACGGCGCAGCAGGGATCGGAGTCGTCACTCCGGCAACCCCAACCGAAGTACCGGGTGCCGCCGTGGGCTGGCCGGTTAGTTTGCTGACGGCATTTTCGGTTTCGGCGCGCAGATCCGCGACCGCCGCCTTCAACTTGGAGAAGTTCTCCTCATTGCCAATGCGCAAGGAGGAGAGCATCTCATCCAGGTCCTGAAGCTGGTGCTGTTGACGCATAACCACCGCTTGGAGTTGTCCCTGATTCTGTTTTATTTCCGTCAGTTGCGCGTTCAACGCCGCTACCTGGTTCCCCAAGGCCTGCATCTGGTCGAGCACGGCCTTAAACTGATCGTCGAGATACTTCTGGTCTTCCACACTGAATTTCGCCCATGCACTATGCGTGAAGAACAATATCAAAAAGATACCAAGAATAATCCGGCGTGTCATGATCAAACCTCCGTAACGTTTCTGGGTGCTCCGCAAGGGGCGTCCCCGTTATGGGCTGGTCAGGTCAACATTAACGGGGGTGGTCGCGTTTTCTGAGACCGTAACTTGCCGCCGAACGGGTGGATGGCCGGATAGCGATATCACCAGCGTATGGGTCCCGACGGACAATCGAAAAGAGGTGGGCGTCTGCCCACTGACCGGCGATCCATCCGCCAGCACCGTGGCGCCGGGCGGAATGGTGCGGACTTCCACAATTCCTGTAGTCACAACCGTGCTCAGGGTTAATTTTACGGTGAGGATTTGCGCGCTTTTGAGGGTGAAGGCTTTCTCATAAGGCGCCATCCCTGGCTGCTTCACCGTATAGGTGTGATTCCCCGCAGGCAGCGTAGCGCTGACGGGGCTCTGCCCATAGGATTTTCCGTCAATGAGCACTTCCACGCCTGGTGGTACCGTGACTACGTCAATTTCCCCGCGGGGTGATGAAAGGTTGGCCGTCACGGTGATTGTCTGCCCACCTTCAATCGTCACACTCTGCTGGAAGCTCTCGTAACCATCCATGGAAATCGTAACGTTGTGTCCCCCCGCAGGAAGGTCGGCGATAGTATAGGGGGTCAACCAACTTGCATCGGACCGTCCATCGACGGTAATTTTCGCCCCATTCACGTTCGCGCTCACCATCAGTTGCCCCACTTTCGCCGCGGCAGGGCGCGCAGGTACTCTAGGATTGGAAGTCACGGCAACATTGGAAGGCGGAGCTTCCGTCGGCTGGTTCGTCGTGGGCTGAGGGGGAGCAGTCGTCGCGGTCTCTGGCGCGGCCGGTTGCGTGGCCACGGCGCCAGGTGGCTGCGGATTTTGCACGGGGGTTTCCGTTACAACCGGCCCGGTCGCGACCGGGGGAACCGACTGGCTCCGTGGCCGCACAAACAAGAAGTAGCTGATACTGGCCATGATCGCCACCACCAGGAGCGCGCCCAAAACCCAGGCGATCTGTGGGATAGATCGCTGGCGCGACGCGGGCGGCGGAATCATTTGGATACTGACAGGACTCGGGATTGGAACCTCATCAACGGAAATCGGAGGGGATTGCGGCGCCGGAGTTCGCAAGGGCAACGTTTGACCCGGGGAGGGTGGAGGGGGTTCTGCTGCTTCCATCTGAACAGGGGCTACGTTCAGAACCACCGTGCCCTGGCCTGTCCCTGCGCCCACCAGGTTCTTGTAATTCCTGAGATCTTCCGCCAACTCGCGGCACGTCTGATAGCGTTCATCAGCATTCTTGGCGAGCGCTTTGGAGATGACATAGCTCAAGCCCGCATGGATGGACGCGTCCAATTCGCGCGGGGGGGTAGGATTCTCATTGATGATCTTATAGATCACCGTCGTAATATTCTGGCCGCCGAAAGGCTTTTCACCGGTCACTAACTCGTAAAGGATCACACCCAGAGAAAAGATGTCAGACCGGCCATCAATCTGCCGGCCCTTAACCTGCTCCGGCGACATGTAATTCGGCGTCCCCAGGATTTGGCCCGCTTGGGTCATGCCCATGGCCATCATCTTGGCGATGCCGAAGTCGGTCACCTTCACAAGGCCGTTTTGCAGGATCATGATATTAGCGGGCTTGACATCGCGGTGCACCACTTTGTTCCGATGCGCGTGGTCGAGTGCGCTGCAAACCTGATCATAAATGGGCAAAATGGTTTCGATCGGCAGGATGGTCTTTTCCTGGGCGATCTTTTCCAGGGATTTGCCCTCCAAGAACTCCATGGCAAGGTAGAGGACGCCATTGTCCTCGCCGAAATCATAGACGGTGATGATATTAGGATGAGCGAGAATTCCGGCCGCCATCGCTTCCCGCTGGAAGCGCGCTTTATACTCCTGAAACTCCTGGGGAGAGAGACCCTGGGGGAGCATTGTCTTGATGGCCACTGTGCGGCCGATGATGGGGTCAAACCCTTCGTACACAACCCCCATCGACCCACGGCCCAATTCCCTGACAATCTGATATCGCCCTGCTTTGGTCAATGCTTCGGCCATACTGCCTCGCTTTCACACCTCTGGCTCGGTCCGTGCATTGGGGAGTCGATCCACTCAGTTTTTGTCTTCAGACTGCCACCACCCGTTAGCCTAACCGGCTTGAGGAACAAAGCCTTATCGGCAAAGCAAGCGTAACTCAAGATGTTGGTGCAAGTCAACGCTATCGATGCTCAGAAAGGGATCTCGTGGTCGTCCGTTATTTGAATTCCCGCGGGGGTAAGCTGGTAGGTGGCTAAGTGGCGGGGAGGTTGGTGCTTTTCCTCGACCGCGTGCACATATTCATCCTCATTCAGGTAGCTGATGGTGACTTTATCATTCAGGAAACCTATCTTTCCATCATAGATGTCCAGGCTTTGCCAAAGCGGATTGAGTTTCTGTCCATCAAAGGAATAGAGAACCACAGAGAGGCGCAGTTGGCTCTTCCCGGGGCGGAAACCGTAAATGAAGAACCGGAGGTCATCCCAGGCAAGCTGGGGTAGCATTTCATAGTGTAGGTCTACGCGAGGAACGAAGTTCGTGACGGTGGCAAGATGGCTCTTACCCGCGCCACTTTCAAAGATCGCCACCACATTCTGGCGGTCGAACTCATTCCAGCCCAAGGTATACCCCGCGCCCACCACTATTTGGCCCCTCCAAGGTTGCGCGAAAGTCGCCGGCAGACCCTCCAGGGGATAGTGCAGGAGGGAGAAAACATATTCCAGTTCGCGGCGCGTTTCGACATCCGTCGGCGTGCGGTTTGCCATCCACTCCGACATGTGATCCACCACCAACTCTTGGATCTGCCCCGTGATGGGCCCGGCGTCATCCAGCATCACGCCATAAAGTTGCTTCGCCAGGGCATTGACTCGCGCGGGCAGGCCGGTGGGCGGAGGCGGTGGCGCTTTCTTTTTTCCTTCTGCCGCGCCCAGACCAAGTACCACGATTAGGAGTGAGAACATCTGGATGTGAAAAAAAATGGATTTTCGACCCGACCAGGCACGCATGCCGTTTACCCTCATGCGAAAAATCGAAATTCGAAACTGGAAAATCGAAAATCGAAACTCGCGGGAACGTCGATTTTCGAGTTTCGATTTTCGTCCTTTCCTAACGCATCTCCAGCAAAACCTTCAAAGCCGAAGTCTGATCCAAATACTCGAAGGCCTCAACTCCCAGCTCCAAAGGAAAGGTTTTGGTAATCAACTGGTGAATCGTCACGTGTCCCCGCCGAAGCAACTCGATGGCCGGCGCAAAGAGCCCGCACCGGGAACCGAGCAGGGTAACCTCATCCACCACCAGTTTGGTGGCATCAAAATTCGCTGAGCCGTGAAAAGTCGATTTCATTACCACCGTGCCGCGCGGCTCCACCAGGCGCAGCGCCTCGCTGATGCTGCGTGGTGAGCCCGTGGCTTCCACCGTCACGGGAAAGCTGCTGGGGGCAAGCTCCTCAGCGCCTTCGCTCAAAACCCGGACGCCCCAGGCGCGCGCCAAATCCAATTTCCATCCATGCCGCCCAATCAGCGTCACCTGCGCTCCGGCATGCTTCAGCACCTGAGCCACCAACAGCCCCAAGCGTCCGTCGCCGATAATGGCCACTCGCGTCCCCGGTGAGAGGGTGATTTGCTCCAGGATTTCACATGCCGCCGCCACCGGCTCGGTGAAAGTCGCGGTTGGGTCCGAAATCTCATCGGGAACCTTGTGCAGATTCACCAGCGGCAGAGTCACATACTCCGCAAATGCCCCAGCGCGACTTACGATGCCCAGAACCGACCGTCCGGGGCAATGCCGGCCCAGACCCTTCGCACACCATGGGCAATGGCCGCAGGCAATATTGATTTCCCCCACCACCCGCTGGCCTAGCCAGTGCGAGTCATCACATTCCATTACGCGCCCGACAAACTCATGGCCAGGAATGCCGTGAAAACCCGAATAGCCTTTCAAGATTTCCCGGTCGGTGCCGCAGATGCCCGCCAGCAAGACTTTAATCAACGCCTCGCCGGGCGCGCGCTGCGGCATCGCGACTTCACGCAGGGCGAGCTTGCCGTCGAAATAGAGAGCCTTCATAAAAGAGGTGTCAGTCGTCAGTTGTCCGTTGTCCGTAGTCAGTTGCCCGTGATCCGAGCTCCGTGGTCAGTGGAAGGCGCCATGAATGCAACTAGCACCGGCAATATTGTTCTGCCAAATCATTGCATCCGGCTTTCCGTAACGAAGCATCTCTTCCTGACAACTGGCAACGGACCCGGACTACTGACCCATGGCAATTTTTTCGAAGGCTTGGGCAATCTTATCGTCCTGATCTTCCCCCACGGTTCGCAGGTCGATCACCAACTCGTCCTGCTCGACCCGGCCCAGGACAGCAGGCTTCTGGCGACGGAGCGTTTCCTCCAGCTTCCCTGCGCTGAGCTGAGTATGCCGGACCGCCACAAGACGAGTGTCGAGCCCTTGGCCGGGAGTAGAACCGCCGCCGATTACGGATTGGCCATCCCGGAGGAGAGCCGTGAAACCCGGCCGCGCGGATATCCTCTTGGCCAGGCGCTCGGCCCGCAACCCAATTTCCTCCTTGGACAGGCGCATCATGCGCAGCGAGGGAATGGAATCCAGGCGCCCCCGCAAATAAAGGGAGACGGTCGCTTCCAGCGCGGCAATCGTCAGTTTGTCCACCCGCAGCGCACGAAATAGGGGATTCCTTCGGATGCGTTCGAGCACTTCACGTTTCCCCACCAGGATTCCCGCCTGCGGGCCCCCCAGCAGCTTGTCGCCGCTAAAAGTTACGACATCGGCGCCAGCTTTCAAACTCAAGCCGGCGGGCAGTTCATCACGCACGCCGAAGGGAGTGAGATCGACCAGGCAGCCGCTGCCCAAATCCTCCATCAGAAGGAGCTTGTGCTTGTGGGCCAATTCTACAAGTTCATCCAAACTGGGCCGTTCCGTAAAACCCACGATGCGGAAATTGCTCGGGTGCACCCGCAACAACACGCGCGTGCGTTCGTTGATAGACGCGGCGTAATCAGCGGCGCGCGTGCGGTTGGTGGTGCCGACTTCGCGCAGCACCGCTCCGCTTTTCACGCAAACGTCGGGAATGCGGAACGAGCCCCCAATTTCGATCAGCTCACCGCGCGACACGATGACTTCCGAACCCTCCGCCAGCGTGTTCAGGGCCAGAAAAACGGCGGCGGCATTGTTATTGACCACCAGCGCCCGCTCAGCACCCAGCAGCCGGCCGAACAGCCGGTCCGTGTGGACATCGCGTTGGCCGCGCTCGCCGCGCTCCAGATCATATTCCAGGTTGGAATAGCCCGCGGCGGCCTCAACCAGGTGGGCAAGCGCTTCCTTCGCCAGCGGCGCGCGTCCCAGGTTGGTGTGGAGGATAACCCCCGTGGCGTTGATGACGGGCTGAAGCGAAAACCCTATTTCGGCTTCCGCTTCCTCAAGGATTTTATCTTCCAGCCATGCGGCCGAAACGTTGGCCAGACTGCCGCTGGAGATTCTCTCGCGCAGGCTCTGAAGAACCTTCCGAGTCATCTCCACCACCAGCCGATGGCCCACTCGCCCTTCAAGCTCGCGCAAGCCTTGGCGATTCAAAAGCTCATCCACCGCGGGAATTTGGCGGAGTAAGCTGTCGGCTGCGGGTTCGGGACCACTCTTGGAGGAATCCATAGCACAGAATACGGGATACGGAGCCGGGGATTCGGGGGTGGAGATTGAGGATTCAGGGGCAACTCGGATTTCTAAATCGCCTTAATCCTAATTATGGACAGCACAAGGGTTGGAACTGATTCCGAATCCCCTGTCCCGTGTCCCCTCATCCCGCGTCCGTTCGACATTTCAACACAGTCGCCTATGCCCGTCAACTTTCCCGTTGACGCGACTCGTTTCAAACGCGGTATAATTCCCTCTCCTACGTTGGGTTTGAGGCGCTGCCGTGACCGTGGACGAAGAGTTCAACAAGCTCGATGACGATATTCGCCGTCTCAAGATTGAATACGAAGTCTATTTTAATGGCGGGGCGCCGCGCCCTCCGCACGATACCCTCTACCGTGTAGAGACTGCGATAAAACGATATTCCAGCGACCAATCCAAATTGAGTTTCAGCCAGCGCTATCGCTTTACAAATCTGGTACAGAAATACGCCGTCAATGCACAACTTTGGCGGCGCAAGCTTCAGGAAAAGGAAGAAGGCCGCAGCCTCACCGGCCCGCAGAAACGCCCGATCGAATTGCCAGCGGAGGACAGCACCGTGCGCGTGGTCTGTTCGGATCCGGATATGGAAAAGGAAAAGATCAACCAACTTCTGCAAGCTATGCTGGAGGCTAGGAGGCAGGTTGGAGAGACCGCCAGCAACCTTGACCCCGCCGCCTTCCATAAATTCATCAGCGATAAGACCAAGCAGCTAAAGGGAGCGCTGGGTTGCGACAAGGTGCAGTTTTCCGTTTCGATTGAGGATGGCAAGGTTAAATTCAAAGCCGCGAGAGCGGAATGAGAAAATCAGGAGTCAGGAGACAGAAGCGGGAAGTTTGGAGCCAGAAATTAGGAGACAGAAGTTAGAAGCCAGAAGTCAGGAAAAAGGCATTTTCACCCGTGTTTTTGCTGTCCGAAAGCATGTTGATATCGTTGGCATCGATCATTTATATTTCACCGTCCACCCCTACCTTTTAGTTGCGGCAGGGATCAGAGTTCTGAAATCTGACACTTAGCTCCTAGCTTCTAGCACCTAACTTCTGACTCCTACCAAAGGGGTTTCCATGCGAAGAATATCCCGGGCGCTGATCAGCGTCAGCGACAAGACCGGTATCTATGAACTGGCCTCAGGACTTATGTCCTTGGGGGTTGAGTTGCTCTCCACAGGAGGCACGGCGAAACTTCTCCGCGAGAAGGGCCTGAAGGTGCGGGATGTTTCGGACTTGACGGGATTCCCCGAGATGCTCGACGGCCGGGTTAAAACCCTTCATCCGAAGGTCCATGGCGGCCTGCTGGCCATCCGCTCTAACCCTCAGCACCAGGCGCAGGTAAAGGAACACGGTATCGAGTTCATTGACCTGGTGGTGGTGAATCTTTATCCTTTCGAAAAAACCGCGATGAAGCCCGGGGTGACTTTGGAAGAGTTAATCGAGAACATCGACATCGGCGGTCCCTCGATGCTGCGCTCGGCCGCGAAAAATTTCGAGGATGTCACGGTTCTTGTGGATGCCGCCGATTATCCCAAGGTTCTGGAGGAACTCCAGAGCAATAACGGAAGTGTCTCGCGGGAAACGCGTGCCCGGCTGGCGCGCAAAGCGTTCGCGACGACGGCGGCGTACGATAGCGCGATCTCTACCACTTTGCAAAAAATGGCCAATGGAGAATTTCCTGAGATTTTTCATCTGAACTACCGGAAAGTCATGGATTTGAGGTATGGCGAGAATCCGCACCAGAAGGCCGCGCTTTATCGCAGCCCCACCTCGGCCGGACGGGGCTTGACGGCCGCTCCGCAACTCCAGGGCAAGGAACTTTCCTACAACAACCTGGTGGACTTGGAGGCTGCCTGGCGTCTGGTGCAGGAATTCGAAGAACCGGCTACGGTCATCATCAAACACACCAACCCCTGTGGAGTGGCCACGGGCGTGACGCTGGTGGAAAGTTACCAGCGCGCCTTGGAAGTCGACCCGGTTTCCGCCTTCGGGTCAGTGATCGCCCTCAACCGCGCAGTGAACGGACCCACGGCGGAAGAGTTGGCCAAGCTTTTTGTGGAAGCCGTCGTAGCGCCGGGTTTTGAGGCGCCCGCGCTCGAGCGCTTGGCCGGCAAGAAAAACCTCCGTCTCCTGGATATGTCGGCAACGGCCGGCGATGATTTCGGGCTCCAGTTCAAGGCCGTGGGTGGAGGGTTGCTCGTCCAAACTCCCGATTCCCTGCCGGCACAACCTCATCTGTGGAAATGTGTCACGGAACGCCAGCCTTCGCCGCAAGAGATGGAAGCCATGATCTTTGCCTGGCGAGTCGTGAAGCACACCAAATCAAACGCCATTGTCTATGCGCGCCCCGGAGTCCTGGTGGGCGTGGGGGCCGGCCAAATGAGCCGCGTGGACTCCGTTAAGCTGGGAGCCAATAAAGCCCGCGATTTGAAGCACGCGCTGGAAGGCACGGTGCTTGCTTCCGATGCCTTCTTTCCCTTTTCGGATGGAGTGGAAGTAGCGGCGGGAGTGGGCGTCACGGCGATTGTGCAACCCGGCGGGTCGGTTCGGGACAACGAAGTCATCGCCGCAGCCAACCAGCACCACATGGCAATGGTCTTAACAGGAATGCGGCACTTCTCACATTGAGGCGCCCACCCAGCCTCTGGTACAAATCCGCTTCGAGGATAAAACAAACCTCCGCTCTCCGCGGGGCGAAGACTCATGGTAAGGGGGCGCAATTTTTTCTTCCGGCGAGAACACCCACCTTCCTGAACGGCGCGGTGTTAAGACTTCGGGGCGTAATAGCCGTCGCGCGCCACAATGTGGTACTTCACCTTCTTGCCTTTCTCATTGAAAATCTCGAGGGGATTTCCTTGGTCGTCTACCACAGCGACTTTGAGTTTGTGGAACCTGCCGTCTCGGGTGGCGTTGGTGGGGACGAAGCCCAAGCTATATTGCATGCGAAGTTGCTGCGCGATTTGCTGGTAATCGCTCGGCACTTCCTGCTCGAAGCGCGGGAAATACGCCTGACCGCCGGAATAGGAGGCTATGGTTTTGAGCGCATTTTCGGCTTGCAGAGTCGTGATGTTCTCACCTCTGGGGCTGCGAACGGACATGAATTCCAGGATGCTGACGGGGTAGATGGGGGTGTCCGATGCCTTAACAATTTTTAGGCACTGGTCGTAAGTCAACTTGCTGAAGGTGTCAACGCCGGTGACCACCGCCACTATAGCTTTGCGCCCGTGCACCTCTTTCATTCGGTCCAGGACAAAAGCCAACGCGTCGTAAACGCAGGCTTCACTGAAGCCGGGAATGCGCAGTTGATCCAGCCCCGCTCGCACCTCCATGCGGTCTTGGGTGAAATCGGTGAGGATTTCGGGTTTCAAGTCAAAAGAGACGACCGCTACCCAGTCTTTGGGGTGAATTACATTCAAGAAATCGTAGCTGTATCGAAGCGCTAAAACCAGGTACGGCCAGAAACGGTTGGCGAACTCAACCAGCATGCAAATGGTCATGGGGGCTTCGCCGGTTCCGAAGTTGGTAATGGCTTGCGGGACGCCGTCGTCGGTTAACTGGAAATTCTTTTTATCCAGGTTCTGGAGCGGGCTGCCATTGCTGTCGACGACCATCACATCTACGTTCACCAAGTTGGTGGTCGTCGAGAGCGTATAAATATCGTTGGGATTGATCTTCTCGGGCTTTTTCTCCGGCTGGACAGTGGTCGGCTGCGATGAGTTCGGCTGCGATGGGCTCGGCTGGGTCTTCTTCGGAACCAGAACTGTTTCGCCCACGTCCGGCTGCGGCCCCGAGGTTTGCTGTTGCCCGGTTGGCGAAGGCTCCTGGGACTGGGCAAACCACTTGGGCGGAAAGCTCGCCAAGACCAGCACCCCAACCACTCCGGCCATCAGAGCAATCGGCCAATACCGTTTCATTTTATTCATGCTGCACCCCCCACAATGCCTCGAACTAATATTCTGTTATGATGCCACTGGCATCCCCTTGGGTCAACTCGAAGGCAGTAGAAGTTTATGGGCGCCTCACCGCCGGCAGACAAACTGGATGAACTGCATCCAAGGGAGTCGGGTGCCTGCTTTATTCTATTGGCATAGTACTCAAGTACTATTGCCAAAGTTCTGCGAGGGCATTAGAGTGGCGCGTGTATGGGAGCTTTGACCCCGGGAGGGGTGTAAATATCGCTTGACATTAAGCCCGCTTCGGTCAAAATACTTGGTGCAGGAGAAGTGTCAAGAAACGTATTGACTTCGATTAGATAATCTATTAGGCTTTCCTTCAGGTAGCAACTATTTCTGATTGACTAACTGGAGGAAAGCCGTGAAAAATTACTTCCTTGCGTTTTTGCTTGCGTTGTTAGTGGTATTGAGTAGTGTCTCAGTTCGGCGGAGCGTTGTGGGTATTGGGACTACCCCGGCGCCCATGCCGCCCATGACGGCCTTGGGGATCGGGACAACCCCGGCGCCCATGCCGCCCATGAGGTAAGTTGCTTCCAGCGTCCTAGATAAGCGGCACGGAGGCAACGAAGGGGGATCGGAAACTCCGTGTCGCTCGTGAGTAACGAACTTCTAATTCACGGCCTGCAATATGCGGGTTACGCGCTCGAAGGATTCATCTGCCTGCGGCTTGTTCGCGGAGGAAGGTGGCGCGACCATAAGGGCCTGTGCCTCTATGTAACGCTGCTGTTCGCTCTGGACGGCGTAGCGCGCCCAACTGTTCTCAACTATTTTGGCTGGGCGTCTGTGCAGTTCAGGTATTTTTATTGGCTGACGGATGTCGTTCTAGCCATGGGCGCATTTTTGCTGACCTGCGGCTTCTTCCGACGTGCCTGCACGCAGGAGGAGAGGCTGTGGCGGTTCGTTCGCCTGATGCTGGTTTTCGTCTTCGCTTTGGTCGTGGCAATTTCAGCTCTTGCCCTTACCCGCCATTACACCCAACTTTACACAGGATTCATTGTTGAGTTCAGCCAGAACCTCTACTTTAGTTGCCTCGTCCTGAATACCTTGCTTTTCGTGATGATCCAGCAGCTCGCGATTGATGACGACGAGCTCGGACTGTTGGTCTGTGGAATGGGCGTTCAGTTCGCAGGCGAGGCCGCCGGCTTGGCGCTGTATCATTTGACTTTTGGCGAGCACGCCGTGCAGCTCGTTTTCAGCCTTCTAAATCCGGCCTGCACGCTGGGAATGTTGTTGACTTGGATTTATGCCATCATGAAGACGCAAGAGGCAGCTCCGGCTCGTTCGCAGGTAGGGAAACAAGTAGTCTTGGCGGAGGCGGTTTCGGATTAGCACGTTGCTGTGAGGTGCAGCATGTTTATGGCAGCCCTGATCTTGATTTTATCTACGGGGCTATTTTTCTTCTATCTTCAGGCGGTCTGTCAAAAGATCTTGCGCCGACGGTTCACGCAGGAGTTTTTCCAATCGATCGTCAACGCCAATCGCCTGGAATTTCCATCGGTTCGGAAGGCCATCGAGGACTTTGGCTCTCCCATGGAATACCCTCGGCTGACGCTGACACTTAAATGTGATTTCCTCGCGCTCACCTACCTCCTCAAGAATGCTGCCAACGTCAACCAGCGCTATACCTATGAAGAGCGTCTTTTAATTGTTTACTTCAAGTTGGTTTTCGCTTCTCTGGTAACGCGCCATTGGTTGAAATTGCGCGAAACGGCGGCCGCCTTGAAGTTAACTGCCATCCTCGAATACTTTGCCAATGTGGTGGGAGAGCGTGTGAATACGGTGAGATTCGGAAACCTGACGGCTTCCGACTATCTCCTGAACCTCTAATTGTCCCTTCCTCCAGGAAATTCGGGCATCGGAATTTCAAGTGCCAATTCAATTTGTTTTAGCCGCGCCCCTGCAACGCCGGAAGTCCTTGTGAATTCAGGCTAGGCCCCTGCGCCTGCCACCACAGGAAGCAAACCACGCCAGGAACGCATTTTCCGGGTTCTCATCCCCCTCCCCTGCCGATCCACTTTGAGTTGACCCTGCCCTCATCCGGGTGTATGAATCATTGCAGCCGATTCGTGCCCCATTCGGGCAGAAAGGGGAGGTGGCTATGTTCAAAACCGCCCTTCGAGTCGTGACCCTTGCCTTGTGCGGCATTATTGGCCTTTGGGCCGTAGTCCATGGAATTGCCCTGGCGGCTATAGTCAGCGCCCTTAGGCACGAAGACATGCTTCAGTACTTGTTGGAGGTAAGCGTCTCCATTGCGGGCGGGATTTGCGTGCTATCGGTGGCGGTCCAGCAACTCAATTGTTGGCGAACTCACCGCAAAGATGGCGGGCTGATTTGACGGCTTGCTCAATCAAACAGCCGCTTTTGGGTCCGCCTTCTCATCATGGTAGGACAGAAATTCTTACCAATTCTTGACACGTTATCATTGCAACATCCCAAACTCTGACATCGGTATACAGATTTATTACCGAGGTGGGAGGACTTCTCGCCTTGGGCGGCATTCCGGGGACTTTTATGTTGAATCTGCACATTTTGTCCTAGGACATGTCGGAGGTTTCATCATTCCCTCGTCCCGCTTCTGGTGATATATTGAAGGAGCGCGCTTTGCTTGATATTTGTAAAGGGCGTAAAATAAATTGTTTTGTTACTCTGCATCGGACGGGGACCGGTGTGGGGGTATTTGTTTCCCCAGTTGGCTGATTTTAATGTTTGATGCACTCCAAGACCGGCTGCAAAAGGTTTTCAAGACCCTCCGTATCCAGGGAGTCCTGAATGACGAGGTGGTGGACCAAACCTTACGCGAGGTGCGTTTGGCGCTTCTCGACGCCGACGTTAACCTCAATGTTATAAAGGAGTTGTTGGACCGTGTGCGAGTCAAGGCCCTGGGGGAAGAAGTTCGCTCCAGCCTTTCGCCAGTTCAGGAAGTGATTCGGATTGTTCGCGATGAGTTGATCGAGATCCTCGGTCGCGAAGCGGCCCTGCTGACTTTTTCCAAGGAATACCCCACAGTCTTCCTCATGGTCGGCCTCCAAGGCTCCGGCAAGACCACTACTTCGGGAAAATTGGCGCTTTGGCTTGCCGGTCGCAAGCGCCGCCCAATGTTGGTTTCGACCGACGTATACCGCCCCGCCGCGCGAGAACAGTTGGCGATAATTGCCAAAGCCATTCAAATTCCGATTTTTGCCGGCGCTGGCATCAACTCACCCATTGAACTGGCCACAGCCGCGCGCAAGGACGCCGCCGACCGCGGTCACGACGTGTTGATTGTTGACACCGCCGGCCGCCTGCACATCGACCAGGAATTGATGAACGAAGTCAGTGAATTGCGCACCAAGCTGCGGCCCAGCGAAGTCCTGCTGGTGGCCGATGCCATGATCGGCCAAGACGCCGTGCGCAGCGCGCAGGAATTCCACGAGCGGCTGGGGACGACAGGCGTGATCCTGACCAAGCTTGACGGCGACGCGCGCGGCGGCGCGGCGCTTTCCATTCATTACGTCACCGGGCAGCCCATCAAGTTCATGGGCATCGGCGAAAAGTACGATCAACTGGAGGTCTTCTATCCTGAGCGGATTGTTTCCCGCATCCTCGGTATGGGCGACATCCTTTCGCTCATTGAAAAGGCCGAGCAGAAGATCGACAAGCAGAAGGCGATCGAAGTCCATCGCAAGCTTCAGACCGATACTTTTTCGTTGGAAGACTTCCGCGATCAACTTAACCAAGTGCGCAAGATGGGGCCAATGGAGCAGATGCTGGGCATGCTCCCCAAAGTCGGTATTTTCAAGGATGCCGGCAAGGTCAAAGTGGAGGAGAAAGAGCTGATTCACATCGAGGCAATTATCAATTCCATGACCGCCCAAGAGCGCCGCAATCACGAGATCATCAATGGCAAACGGCGAAAGCGCATCGCCAGGGGCAGCGGGACTTCCGTCCAACAGGTAAATCAGGTCTTGAAACAATACTTCCAAATGCGCAAAATGATGAAGTCCATGAGTCAGAACCTGCTGGGGCGGGGACTCAGCCGGCTGCAAATGCCGGCGGGGCCGGGGGCGCGATAGTCTCCGTTAGGCGAGATCAATGACGATTAAATGAATTTTCGATAACCGATGGCCGTTTAACGGCGAATTGAGGCCAACTAAGCACCGTCAATCGACCATCGAACATCAAAAGGGGGGAGATTGTTAAGAATACGCTTGGCTCGAACGGGGGCCAAAAAGAAAAGTAGTTACCGAGTGGTGGTGATTGATCGCGAGCGGGCCCGCAATGGGCGCTTTGTGGAAATTGTCGGCCATTATAACCCCCGGCGAACGCCGCCGGAAATCGTGCTGAATCGCGAGCGCGTCGATTATTGGATCGGACGAGGGGCGCAACCTTCAGAAACGGTTCAAAGTTTCTTAAAGAAGCCTCCGGCGCCAGCGGCAGCGCCAGCGGCCTAAACAGTGAGGCTGGCCCCTGCGCCCATCGCGGCGCCCGCACCCATGGCGGTTATGCGTTCTCATACGCACTGATTCCGATTGACCTTGGCACGTCATCTCGAGTGGGCGGGAGGGCCAGATGAGGGACTTAATCGAAGCCATCGCCAAAGCGCTAGTGGATAATCCCGAACAGGTTACGGTGCGAGCCATAGAAGGCGAACAAGTGACCGTGCTGGAATTGCGGGTGCATCCTTCCGACTTGGGGAAGGTGATCGGAAAGCAGGGGCGGACCGCTCGCTCCATTCGCACCATCCTCAACGCTGCCGGCATGAAGCTCAAGAAGCGCTTTACGCTGGAGATCCTGGAATAGGGGGCCTTTCGTCTCACATGCGGCCGGGAGCGGCGTGGGGGGCGGCAGGGGCATTGGCGCAAAACGAAGCCGGGCAATTCTTGGCCATCGCACGCATTCTCCGGCCCCAGGGACGCAAGGGAGAGGTTGCGGCAGAGATCCTTACCGATTTCCCAGAGCATTTCCAGCAGCTCCCATCGGTATTCCTGGAAGTTCCCGGCCAGCCCCCCAAGTCCGTCAACCTGGAACGCGGTTGGCTGCACAAGGGCCGGATCATCCTGAAGTTTTCAGGAATCGATTCCATTGAGGGTGCTTCGCGCCTGCGCGGGCTCCTAGTTCTTATTCCGTGGGAACAGCGCACCCCGCTTCCCCCGCACCATTACTACTTGTGTGAGTTGCACGGCTGCCGGGTTATTTGGGAACGCCAGGGACAGGAAATTGGGACGGTGAGCGAAGTTGAACACACGGGCGGCGTGGATGTGCTCCACGTCAGGCGTCCGGATGGAAAAAGGGAAGTACTCATTCCGCTGGCGCAGGAAATATGTACGCGGATCGATCTCGCCTCCCGGACCATCGTGATCGACCCGCCGGAGGAGCTACTTGAATTGAACGAGTGAGGAAGGGTAAAGTGTAAAGGTTAAAGGATAATTCTCACAATCTTTACCCTTCAACCTTTACCCTTTACACTTGATTTGATGACCTTCGACGTTATTACGATTTTTCCGGAATTCTTTGGTAGCATCCTGGAGCACGGGCTACTGAAGAGGGCCATGGCCTCGGGGCACGCGACGATCCGGCTGCACGACTTGCGGGATTGTACCGACGATCGCCATCGGACTGTGGATGACCGGCCTTTCGGCGGCGGGCCCGGCATGGTCTTTAAGCCGGAACCGATTTTCCGCGCGGTGGAAGCGCTCCGAAGCGAAGCGCCCGAGAGTCACGTACCGGTGATTCTGCTTTCGCCCCAGGGACACTTGTTGACCCAGGCCGTGGCGGAAGAACTTTCCCACGCCGGACGACTGATTTTGATCTGCGGCCGCTATGAAGGCGTGGACGAACGCGTGGCGGAAAACCTCGCTACGGATGAGATTTCCATCGGCGACTTCGTCTTGAGCGGCGGTGAACTGCCCGCGGCGGTACTGATGGAAGCCACCATTCGCCTCCTTCCGGGGGTGCTTGGCAACGAAGAGTCGCGCGCGCAGGATTCCTTCGCCGTCCCGGCGGGCGCGCCGCTGGAAGTCCGTCACGGGTTGCTCGACTGCCCACACTACACGCGCCCGGCTGAGTTTCGAGATTGGAAAGTGCCGGAAGTTCTGCTTTCCGGTAACCACGAGCAGATTCGCCAGTGGCGGCGACGGCGGGCGCTGGAAAAAACTTGGAGGCGCCGGCCCGAGTTGCTTGCCCAGGTTCCCCTGGGCGAGGAAGACCGCAGGTGGCTGGAATCGCTCAAGGAGTAGAGGCGGCGAAATTTATCCCGATCATATCGGGACGCCACCACGTGGTCCGTCAGGTGACGGACAGGCTCGCCGTTACTATATTTGAAATTTATTTCGAGGCCGGAGCGGCAAGGCTGAATTCTGCCCCTGTGAAGTGCTCTCGAAAAGTTTGGGAGAATGGAAACATGAATGCATTCGAAAAAGTTGAACAATCACAGATGAAGAAGGAAGTCTCGTCGTTTCGCCCCGGCGATACGGTGAAGGTACACGTCAAGATCAAAGAAGGCGAAAAGGAAAGAATTCAAGTCTTCGAAGGCACGGTGATCGCCTTACGCCGCGCTCGCAATCACTCCATGTTTACGGTCCGCAAGATTTCCTTCGGCCACGGCGTGGAGCGCATCTTCCCCTTGCACTCGCCCGTCGTCGACAAGATTGAGGTTGTGCGTTCCGGCCGCGTGCGCCGCGCCAAACTTTATTATTTGCGCAAGTTGCGTGGCAAGGCGGCTCGCCTGCGCTCCCTGCAAACCGAACAGGAAGCGTAGCTCGCCGGCGTGATTATGACCTAGACACAGGCAGTGGAGCGTCAAAATCCTCTGGGACTTCGCACTTTCCACGGTCGAGGCCCAGAGGAAAGGGCCCCCTCCCACGCTGAATGGAAACCAGCCGCGCAATGGGCACGCCGGCCCGTGCGATAATAATCTCTTCACCTTCCATCGTGCGCCGGAGCAATTTGGAGAGGTGCGTCTTGGCCTGATGGATGTTGACTTCCATAGCGTTTATGATGGACTAAGCCGTGAACTGAGTCAATCGAAACGAAACTTTTCTCTTGACAAGGCTGTCCCCGATATATAGGGTACGCAGCTATAGGAGTCACAATGATTGCGATCGATACCAAAATCAAACGCGGCAGCGGCGAGCTTGCCGTCCTGGCGCTGCTGGACCAAGAGCCGTTGCACGGTTATGAAATCTCGAAGCGCATCGCGCAGGTTAGCGGCGGCGTCCTCCAGTTCAACTTGGCCTCGCTCTATCCTCTGCTCTATCGAATGGAGAAACGGGGTTGGGTAAAGGGAAAATGGGAAGAGGCCCAGAGTGGGCGCAAGCGCCGCAACTACCACCTGACCCGAAACGGCAAGAAACAACTGGCCCCGCTGCGCGCGGAATGGGGCATGTTCTTCCAGGCGCTTCATCGCATCGCCGGAGTCGCCCATGCCGGATAATCAAGAATTGATCAGAGAGCGCTTGGGCAATCTGGGGCTGGGAACTTGCCGAGAAGAAGAAATTTTCCGCGAACTGAGCGACCACGTGGCCGACCACGCCGCGGCCCTCGAAGCGCGCGGAGTGCCGAGAGACGCAGCCGTCCGAGCAGCTCTTGATTCCGTGTTCAACTGGCCCGAATTTCGCGAGGAAATCCTTTCCGCGGAAACTGAGGAGGCAATCATGAACTACCGCACCAAAGTCCTATGGCTGCCCGCGTTGTGCGCTCTTACCCTGAGCAATGTAATGCTGGCACTCATCCAGGTTTTCGGGCCGCCGCCGCATTTTTATTGGTTTTATACGGGCAAAAGCATGCAACCGATGATTGCCTTCTTTGTTCCCTGGCTCATCTCGCAGCCCGTGGTCGGCGCAGTGGCGGCATATTGGTCGCGACGGGCGGGCGGCGCCCTGCGGCACCAGTTACTCGCGGCACTTGCGCCGGTGATTGCCCTGTTGGGCTTGTTCGTGCTGATCTTGCCGTTTTCAATGGTCCTGGATAAGCACGTGGCGCACAACATTCGCCTTACTGCTTTCTTGGTTCTGACTGTGGTATGGGTTCTGCTGCCCTCGGTTCCGCTCCTGATCGGCGCCGCACCGTTCCTGCGAAAGCCCCGACCGCAATCCTCATGAACACTCTACTTCAGGATTTGCGCTACGCCCTGCGTATGTTGGTTAAGAGCCCCGGCCTAACAGCGGTGGCTCTGCTCACGCTGGCGCTTGGAATCGGCGCAAACACCGCGATTTTCAGCCTGGTGAATGGGTGTCTCATCCGTCCTATGCCTGTGCGGGCCCCAGAGCAACTTATCGTCCTGGCAGTCAGTCAGCAGGGCGCGCCGCTGGGAGCCCTGGGCCTTTCGTATCCGGAGTTCTCTGAATTCCGCAAACAGGCAGAGTCGTTTTGCGAGGTCATCGGCCAGAGGTTGGCGCTCGTACCGCTGAGCATCGAGGGCCGTACCGATCAGGTGCCGATGAGCGGGGTGACCAGCAATTATTTCACTGTTCTCCAGGTGAAGCCGGCCGTGGGCCGCCTGGTTCTTCCCAGCGACGGAGAAGGTGGCGGCTCGCCCGGCGTGGTCGTGCTGGGTTACTCCTACTGGCAGCGCAGATTTGGCGGCGATTCCGGGGTGGTGGGGAAGCAAGTGCGCGTGGAGGGAAGGCCCGCAACCATCATTGGCGTTGTTCCCAAGGATTTCGGATCAACCTCAATTCTTGAATTGGACGCTTATGTTTCCCTGGGCGCGCTCTATCCCCAAGTTTCCGGAAACAGGTTTTGGACTGATCGCAACGTGAGACTAATCCTGGCGATGGCGCGGATGGCGAAAGGCCTCAGCCTGCGTGAAGCTCAGAAGTCCCTCGACGTCATCTCGGCGCGTCTGGCGAAGCAGTACCCGGTGACGGATCAAGGCATTTCGGTGCGTGCTATTCCGGAAAGGCTGTCGCGCCCCATCCCTTATGCCAACAACGCCTTTATCATGATCGTCGCCCTGCTCCTCGTTCTTGGGGTACTGGTTTTGCTGGTGGCTTGCACCAATGTTGCGAACCTCCTGATGGCGCGTGCGTCCTCACGACAGCGGGAAATGGCGATTCGTACCGCGCTGGGCGGCGGCCGCGGACGGCTGGTCCGTCAAATGCTTACGGAGACCCTGCTGGTGGCATTTGGGGGCGGCATCGCAGGGCTCGTCCTGGCAAGCTGGGCCGGCCGAATTATCGGGACCACTCGCCTACACAATTTCCCACTACGCTTGGATTACGCCTTCGACTGGAGGGTCTTTGCCTTCGCGTTCTTGGCAGTGCTTTTCACAGCAATGTCCGTGGGTTTGGGGCCTGCCCTGCAAACCACGCGCCTCGAGGTGAATACCCTCCTGCACGAGGGCGGGCCTAACACAACCACCAGCTTGTCTCGCCGCCGAGTTCGCGGAGACCTTATGGCTGCGCAGGTGGCAGGCTCAGTGACCTTGCTGATTGTGGCGGGCTTGTTCGTCCGCAGCCTGCGCGCGGTCGCGAACACGAGTCTGGGCTTCGATCCCGACCACCTGCTGAATGTCACGCTAGACCCCTCAGTGAGCGCCTACAACGAGGCACAAACCCAGCAATTTTACCGCCAGCTTGAAGTCAAGATTCGCGCACTTCCCGGAGTTCGCTACGCGAGCCAAACGTCTTTCGTTCCGATGGGCGATCTCCCCAATAAACGATCCGTGTATATCGAAGGCCGGCCCGTACCACCCGGTGAGGCCCCGCCCAGGATCCTCTCGAGCAGCATCGGGACCGACTACTTCCCTGTGATGCGCATTCCTCTCCTCCGCGGCCGCGAATTTACTGAGTTTGACGATGCCTCGGCCCCGCAGGTAGCCATAATCAATCAAACCATGGCACGTCGCTATTGGCCTAAGGAAGATCCCCTCGGCAAGCGCTTCCAGGTGGAAAGTGCAGGCGGCCCATTCCTCGAGATCGTGGGAGTCTCCGCCGACGGAAAATACCAATTTGTCGCCGAGGACGCGCAAGCGCTCTTTTACGTGCCAATCGCACAGAACTATACTTCGCGGCGAGCCCTGCAAATCCGCTCGGAAGATCCGCCCCAACTGTTGGTCAGCGCAGTCCAGCATGAAGTCCGCACCCTCGATCCCGATATGCCCCTTCTGGACGTCCACATTATGAGGGAGGTACTGGAGGAGGACGCGGGTTTTTCTGCTTTGCGTTTGGGTGCAAATATTGCGGCCGTCTTGGGAACGATGGGTTTGGTCCTCGCGGTGGTAGGAGTGTATGGAGTTGTTTCCTACGCCACGACCGAGCGCACGCGGGAGATTGGGATTCGCACGGCGCTCGGCGCGCGTCGGAGAGACATCCTGCGGCTGGTTCTCGCGCAAGCCGCGCGACTCGTAATGGCAGGGGTACTCGTGGGTTTGGTGGGGGCATGGGCATTGACGCGGGCGATGGTGCATCTACTGGTGGGCATCAGCCCCAGCGATCCTGCCACTTACCTGGGCGTAACGGCTGTGTTGTTGGGCGTGGCGTTCATGGCCTGCGGAATTCCAGCGTTTCGGGCCACCAGGGTTGATCCGATCGTGGCGCTGCGACATGAATAATCAGTAGGTCGCTCTTCCACCGGAAATTTTACCAATCGTCCAGGAGGTTTGCGATGAAACGCCTCGCGCTGATTGCGTCCGTCCTGCCGGGCCTATTTCTTGTGGCCGCGTCTTCGCCGTTTTCCTCTGAGACGGCCAAGCCCCAACCGATGACTTTGGCGCTCCAATGCCCGGGAGGAGATTGCCCGCTGCTGAACGGTGCGCCCCAGACCGCGGGCATGCGCAGCGGCTATGTACGGCTGAAACCCGGCGAGACCGTGGGCTGGCACACGACGGGGAAAAACGAAGAGTCGTTGGTGATTCTAACCGGGCGCGGAGAAGCACGCCTGGAGGGCCAACCTGCGCGCGCCTTTTCTGCGCCGGCTCTGGTTTATATTCCACCTGCCATGAAGCACAACGTCGCCAACACCGGCGAGGGAATCTTGGAGTACGTCTACGTGGTCGCCCCCGCTCAAGCTGCGCACTAAGGCGCCTTTGCTGCCGGCTGGGAATCTGCACCAAGTGAGGCTCTGGCCAATTAGAAATGGAGGTGACATACTCTATTTCCCGTCGGGGTAGCCACGTTGTGATTGACTGTACAGCCGAGGGATGTTATAGGAGGCGTCCAAGGCATTCACGGCGCGAAATGTAAACGGAATGCTGCCGACGAGGGTTGTTTCCCATTCCTGTTGAACGGAGCACATGATGGAAGTTTTTGACAAGGTCACTCAGCAGACACTCGACCGTCGCGACCGGCAGTTGTCCATCTTAGCACTGGTCATGGTCATTATCCTGGGAGGAGGCATGGCCTTGCTGATGTACCCGACGGTCTTCGGCAAAGCGGCGGTGATTCCAGTAGCGCCTTCGCGCACCCTCTTCTACGGCTTTTGCGTGCTGTGCATCCTCATGGTGGTGTATCTGGTCAACCGGATGCTGGTGGTCCAGCACCTCCGCGCGAGCCTCATCGAGGAGCATGAACAATTGGCGCAGGTCATGAAACAGTCAAGCGCCGAGTTGCTGGGAACCTTGTTGGGATTCAGCCACTTCCAGGACCGGCTTAGCATGGACTTCCGCCGCGCCGCCCAGACGACCGAACCGCTCTCACTCCTCCTGGTGCGCGTGAAGCCTTCGAAGATTTTCGCCCGAGGGCCGCAAGCGGAGGTGGCGTTGGGAGATGTCGCCAAAGTTCTCAGCCGCAAGTTGCGCATGGAAGATTCGCTTTACCGGCTGTCATCGGAAGTCTTCGGAATTGTTTTGCCGGGCACCACGGATGCGGTGGCCCGGCAAGCGGCCAACCGTCTTTCCGAAGGATTGGCCGACGCCTCCGGCGCCAGCAACCGCTTCACTGCCGATATCCAGGTGGTAAACTACCCGGACCACGTCAAATCGGCTTCGGAAATGGAACATCGCGCTTCCTCTGTGGCCACCGGATATTGAGCCGCATAGCTGTATGGCGGCACGGTGCTACTCTTTCACTTCCAGCGCGGCCATGACTTCGTCGGTGATGGCTTTGACGAGGGCTTCAACATCCGGCGTTTTTGCGCCACACCCGCCCGGACAATTGTGCGGGCAGGTGGCCGGGCAGACGGTGATGCCTCCGGGGGTTTCCGGCTGGTCGCAGAGTTGGCACTCTTCGAGCCCGAACTTCGCGTCGGGCAGCCCCAGCCGCTTCTTGGCTTCTAGCAGTAGCTTTTCCTTTTCGGGAGGAATGCGCGTGATGCCAGCGCCCAGTTGCGCGGCCAGCATCAGCGTGCGGCAGTAAGTGTCAACAACCTCCACATACCATTCGGCGTGGGTGACGGTGTCAGCCCAGCAAATGATGCCGTGATTGGACAACAAAATGGTGTTGTGGCCCTTCGCGTAAGGAATAATGGTCTTGGCGAAATCCCTGCTGCCGGGGGTTTCGTAAGGCGAAATGGCCACTGACCCCACAAAAACGTCCTGTTCGGGAATAACGCAGTTGGGAGGCACGCGCCCGGAAATGGCGTAGGCCGTGGCGTGGGGCGGATGAGCGTGCACCGCCGCGCGCGCCTCCGGCACCGTCTTGTAGATCTGGAGATGAAGATAAATCTCACTAGTCCGCTTGGCTTTCCCGGCCATTTGGTTTCCTTCCAAATCCACCAGGCAAAAATCCTCCAGGGTCAGGTCCCCCTTGCTCAGCAACGTGGGAGTGCAAATGACGCGGTCAGGCGCGATACGGTAGGAGATGTTCCCGCCGTTCCCGTCCACGTACTGCCGGTCCCAAAGTTTCTTTCCCACGCCAATCATTTCTTGCTTAATGACTGTCGCCTCGGGCGAATTCAGCAGGGCTTCATCGGCGCGGGTGTATTTGGCCAAAGCAGCGCTCGCCGCCGGCGGCGCAGGGGGGGCGGGGCGGGGGGTGGGGTTTTCACGGGCGGGTTGCGCGGCGGCCGAGCTCGCATGATTGCCGACAATCGTCAACCTGGCGCGGCGAATAACGTCGCGCGCGGTGGGCGTCATAACCACACCGTCCGCCAGCACGATTTCGCTGGCGCCCGATAACACAACAGCTTCCAGGTTTTTGCCCGTCAGCACCTTATAACTTTGCAAGTCAACTCTCTTCATATTGAAACCCCACCTCCGGATGTGCCGCCATAACGCCGGGCTTCAGCCCGGCAGGTGCCGCCCTAGAGGGCGGCGCTTCAACTAAAACTCCTGGCTTTTGCGTCCGGGCGGATGGTAGTCCACGGTGTCAACCAACAGGCTACAGTAGGCGTCCACCGGCGCGCGGCCCGGCCAATAAGGATTGGCGCCTTCGCGGCCTTCAACAAAAGCGATCATTTGCCCCTCTGCCGGCGCCAGGTGGTCAGCAACAATCAGTTGCTTCCCTCCCCCGGTTCTGTCATGGGCCGCGAGTCCCCGCGCCGTCACCGCTTCGACAATTAAGAATCGTGTACCCATCAGACCTGGGTCCGACAAGCTCAGCACGACTTTTCCGCGGACAATTCCCAGGCGCATATGTTATTGAGTGATTGATTCATCGGGTCATTGAGCCATTTAAAAAAAGCTGCTCATTGGCCCGATGACCCAATAGCTCGATGACTCAATCCGTCGATGATTCCCACCACCATCATCCGCGATGGCGTGGTGTTATCGGCCAACTTCTGCCTTGCGAAGGCGTGGTCGGAGGTGACCAACACCTGGGAGCCGAGGCCCGCTCCGAGATCGTCAATTAGCACCAGGGGTTCCCCCACCTCGGTGCCGTCCGCCTCCAGCCGCTGGCCAATCAACAAGCGGACACCGCACAAGCTCTTGTGCTTGACCGTGGAGGTAATCGTTCCATCGATGCGGGCAACGAACATCTGGTCAACCTAGATGATGCGCAACGCCCCCGCGATGGTGATGGAACGCTGCCGCGTAAACGTCAAAGGTGTTGTAATGCCTTCCCCAGTCGGCGTGGCCACACTGTAACTATTGAAGCCCGGGCCGCCGTTCCCGAGGCTGGCAAAACACGGCGCGTTCTGGACAAATATCGTGGTGTCCATCGCCCGCGCCATCTTGGTGGCATTTTCGGCGCTGCGCGAATGAATCAGCGCCGTGTGATGAAAGGCATGTTCTGCCTTGAGGGCGGCGCGGATGCCGTCGTCAAGGCATCCCACACGCACGACGGGCACGAAGGGCATCATCTGCTCGGTCTGCACAAAGGGATGGTCCTCATCCGTCTCGCCAAACAGTAAGGGAGTTCCTGCGGGCAAAGGCATGCCGATAGCGCCGGCCAGCACCGACGGGTCTTTCCCTACAAACTCGTGCTTCACGCGAGCCCGGCCCCGGCCGCCCCCTTTCCCCGGCTCAAAATCGAATACGGCTTGCGCCAGTTTTTCCACCTGTGCACGGGTCAATTGCACAGCGCCGGCTCGCTTCATGGCAGAGATGAATTCGTCGGCGACTTGGGCCACGACAAAAATCTCTTTTTCGCTGATACAAAGAAGGTTGTTATCGAACGAGGCTCCTGCGATGATGGCTTCCGCCGCCTTCGCGAGATCCGCCGTCTCATCCACCAGCACGGGAGGATTACCGGGCCCCGCCGCCACCACGCGCTTGCCGGCCTGCATCGCGGCGTGAACCACGGCGGCGCCGCCCGTCACGCAAATCAACGCCACATCGCGGTGGCGGAAGAGCTCATTCACCGATTCGATCGTTGGTGACTCCACCGTGCAAAGCAGGTTGCGCAAGCCCATGCGCTTTTCGATTTCGCGATTGAACATCCGCACCGCGTACGCCACGCTCCGGGCCGTCGAAGGGTGAGAACTGAACACCGCGGTGTTTCCGCCCGACAGAACGCTGATGGCGTTGCTGCCCATCGTGGGCACGCCGTGGGTGCTGGGCAGAACCATGGCGATGACGCCGAAAGGTGCGCACTCAATGAGGAAGAGTCCCGTGGAGTCGCTGCGCGCTTCGGTCCTGAGCGCTTCTACGCCCAGTACCTTCTCCACCAGCCGCACTTTTGTGATTTTGTGGTCCAGGCGGCCCAGGCGCGATTCCTCAAACTCCATTTTGCCCAACTCTTCGGCGCGCTCGACGCACAAGCGGCGGACGATGGCGATGATCTCCGCGCGGTCCCCCAGGCTGCACGCCGCCAACTGTTTTTGCGCGGCGTGCGCGGCCTTCACCGCGTCGTCAACCGTGGAAAACACTCCGCCGTTGCCGGTTGTGGCCTGCCGCGCCGGCATTTGCCCCGCCAGGCGCGGTTTGAGCCGCTCGAGAACTTCTTCGACAATTGCTGCGACCATGGGATCAGTGGATGTGCTCATACGTCAAACCCTTTCGGGACACGGGATTCGGGACACGGAAAACGGGGCTTGGGCATCGCGTTAGACTTGCTGTGTGCTCCTGACCGGATGGTCAGACTTCCAAAATTGCAATCTTGCCCGCACCCCGTGTCCCGAGTCCCGTGTCCCGCGTCTTAAGGTTTCTCCAGCCGCCGCCCCGCTATTTCCACGGTGTCGACGATGCCCACGATGACGGCGTCCACGGGAAGATCTTTCGTCGTGTCGGTCAGGCGCGCGGAACTTCCCTGTGTGAACATCACCAGTTCGCCTTCGCCGGCCCCCACACTATCTACCGCCACCACCGAACTCCCGGATTCCACCAGCTTTCCTTCGCGGGTAATATAGGGCTGGATCATCATCAGCTTCGAACCGAGGAAGCGGGCGTTCTTCTGAGTGGAAATGACGTTACCAATCACTTTAGCCAGGAACATGGCCGCACCTCAAATCTGGGGACTAGGGACGGGGTTCTGGGAGCTGGGGCACATCCACCGCTGCGAAGTCAAGTTCCGCCAGCTTCTGAACTTTGGAAAAAAACTGGGTTTCTGCGAATCCCCTCAGCCCCTAGTCCCCAGTCCCTAGCCCCTTGTCTTATGCCGGCAGAATTGCCCCTAAGTCATCATGCGGGCGCGGGATCACCTGGACGCTTACGACCTGGCCAATGCTCTTGGCCGCGACGGCGCCCGCGTCCACCGCGGCCTTTACTGCCGCCACGTCGCCCGCCACGAAGGCCGTGCACAGGCCTCCGCCAATTTTTCTCCAGCCCTTAAACTGCACGTTGGCTGCTTTCAACATGGCGTCAGTGGCCTGCACCAGCGCCACCAGCCCACGGGTCTCGATCATGCCGATTGCTTGATGTGCCATGCGATTCTCCTTTGCCAGGTACCAGGGAGAGAACGAAACTCGAAAATCGAAATTTGAAACTCGTGAGCGAGGCACCGAATTTCAAGCTTCGATCCTGCCTCCGGAACCCAAAACGTCCTACTTCAGGTAGCCTTCCCCAACCCCTTCATGGGGGCGGGGGATCACGTGGGCCGCCACCAGTTCTCCCAGAGCCTTGGCCGCCGCAGCGCCAGCGTCAATCGCCGCGCGCACGCTGCCCACGTCTCCGCGCACGATGGTGGTGACGTAGCCGCCGCCGATCTCGATCATCTTGACCAGTTGAACGTCCGCGGCCTTGCACATGGCGTCGCTCGCATCCACCAACCCGACCAGCCCTTTCGTTTCGAGCAATCCCAACGCTTGATTCATGACTGTCTCCTCTTATGTGCAGTGGATAGTGCTTAGTGGTTAGTGGCTAGCGCCGCGTGATAAGCAAATTCTCTAGCCACTAATCATTAGCCACTCTGCACTGGCGTCTTAACGACTGCTTACTTCCTTGCCGCCGTTGGGGACTTGGCGGTGAACACGCTCAGGTCTTCGTGTGGATGCGGAATCACCTGCACGCTCACCACTTCTCCCAAGCGTGCGGCGGCCTCCGCACCCGCGTCGGTGGCGGCTTTGACGGCAGCCACATCTCCCTCCACGAACGCCGTGACCAGCCCCGAACCTACCGGCTCCCAGCAGGCGAAGGTGACATTGGCGGCCTTCAGCATGGCGTCAGTGGCTTCCATCAATGCCACCAGCCCTTTCGTTTCGATCATTCCCAAGGCTTGATTCATAGAATATTCTCCGCTTGAAAATCCGTCCCTCATTCCCGTCCTTGGTCCCTTATCCTTCGTCATTTGCACCGGTAAACACCCGTGACCGCAGAGGTTTGAAAAGGACAAATGACCCTGCGTCTTCCCGGCCCGACTATCGTTTAACTAACTCCACTTGTTTGGCCAAATGCAGCGCGCAAGCATTGGCCTCATCCGTATCCATGTGAGCTTCCAGGCGAAACGTGGGATCGACGCGGACGTGTACTTGATCGAAAGTGACCCCCGTGCCGTTCCCCACGCGCAGCTTCATGACGTCGCGGTGACGAACCCCGTACGACTGGGCGTCGGCGGGACTCATATGCACATGCATCGCCGCGCGGATCAATCCTTTCTTGAGTTCTACCACGCCCTGCGGGCCCATGACGAACGCTCCCGGCGTTCCCTCGATGTCGCCCGAAAGGCGAATGGGCAGATTCTCCACACCCAACGTGATGGCGTCCGTGAATGCCAGCTCAATCTGCGAGGCGGAGCGGAGCGGGCCCAAAATGCGGAGATTGGAAATCGAGCGTCCACGCGGGCCGATGAGCACCACGATTTCTTCCGCGGCGAAGGTGCCGTGTTGATAGAGCGGACGCAGGGGCTTTAACTCATGCCCCGGTCCAAAGAGAACATCCAGGTCTTGCCGACTTACGTGCATGTGCCGCGCGGAGGCGTTTACTACCAGACGAGAGTGCTGCCCCAATATGTCCTTGCCGGGACAGGTTCCCAGGCGTTCGAAAACGATTTCTCGAACAATAGTCTCCACCGCAGCGCGATTTAGCTGTAGGGTCATTTTACGCACCAGACAACAAGTGCTGGATGGAAGTGCAATGTCGCTTCCGATAAAATTTCATATGATGACAGCTTTCTTCAAGATATTTCTACTTTCGTCCAAATCGTGCTATCTTTCCTCATATGAGAGCTGTCGAACGTCAAATCAAAATCCAAAACATCGTTCGCACCAAGGAGTTCATTGACGCAGTTGAGCTGGCGGCAACACTCCGGGCCTCAGAATCCAGCATTCGCCGCGATTTGATGGAGCTGGAGCAACAGGGGCTCGTGCGCCGGGTTCGCGGAGGCGCCGTTTCCTTGCAAGTTCGGGAAGAGCCTCTCAGTATGGCATGGGCGGCGAACCGGGCCCGCGAGGAGAAGCTGCGCATCGGCAAAGCGGCGGCGGCGCTGCTGGAGGAAGGTCAAACCCTGATCATGGACGGCGGATCGACTGTGGCGGAAGTGGCGCGCCAACTCCAGGGCCATTCCCTGCAAGTCATCACCAATTCGATTGCCATCGGACAGATTTTCTATGATTCCAAGAGCGTAGAGTTGACGCTGACGGGCGGGTACCTTTACCCACGCCTGGGCGTGCTTTTGGGGCCCATCTGCGAAGAGATGCTGACCCGCGTGGCCGCGGACGTCCTCATCCTGGGGATCGGCGGCATCACCGAGGCGGGCCTGAGCAATACCAACACCCTGGTGGTCGGCTCGCAACGTAAGATGATCGAAGTTTCGCGGCGTATCGTAGTGGTAGCGGATCACTCGAAATTCGGCAGGCAGACTATGGCCCACCTCACCACGCTGGAAACGGTGGACACCATCGTCACTGACCAGGAATTGCCCCCACGGTTCGAAAAGTTGCTGGAAAAGTGCGGGGTGGAATTGGTCTTGGCGTGAGGTGCGCGCAGGGCTGCCCTGTGCTTATTTCTGGAACAACAAAGGAGCGAAGGCGGCTAGGTTGCGCCGCCAGACCATCCACGTGTGCATGCCGGGCGTTTCAATATCTGTGTGCTGAACTCCCTTGGACGTCAGCCACTCCCGGAATTTCCGATTAGGCTCAATTAGGCGATCCTCGGTGCCGCAAGCGATCCAGAGCAGGTGCAGCCGGGCATTCGCCGTGGAGTCGAGCGAGGGGAATTGGGCATTCAAGTCCTCACCCATACCCCCAGCGCTGAAGGAGCCGACCCAGGCGAAGTGATCGAGAGCATTGAGACCGGTATAAAGAGACTCGGCTCCGCCCATGGAGAGTCCTGCAATGGCTCGGGAGTTTCGGTCGGTCCGGGCACGATAGGTTTTCTCCACTTGCGGGATGACCTCGGTGAGCAAGGCATCGCGGAAGTGGTCCATGTTACGTTGCCGCAAGCTCGCATCACGGAACGACGTAGCGCCGCGGTTGAGGATTTCGGGCGCGCCATAACCGAGGGGCATGACCACGATCATCGGTTTTGCCTTCCCCTGCGCGATCAGGTTGTCCAAAATTACGTTGGCGCGCCCCACTGCCGTCCAACCGCTGGCGTCGTCGCTGAAACCGTGCAGCAGGCAGAGCACCGGGTAACGGTTCTTGGCGGTCGGATTGTAGCCGGGCGGCGTGTAAACGTAGTAGTCGCGGTCGTCGCCCACCACTCCGGACCGATAGAAGTGGTGGTGGATGGCGCCGTGGGGCACGTCGTTGATTTCCCATGGCAGTGAAGAGGGTCCCGGCACGTGCACCATGCTCTGGGTAGAGAGCAGGTTAGGCTTCATCAGAGAATTGGAGGGGTCGATCAGGCCCACGCCGTCGGCCACCAGCGAGTAGCCGTAATAGTCCGGCTCCAGCGGCTCGGTAGTGATACTCCAGACGCCCTGGTCGTCTTTCTGCATGGGGACCGGCTGCGTCCCCTCGCGAGCGAAATTCACCTCCCGGGCGTTGGGATCGCGCAACCGGACCGTGACGCGATGGTCGGGCTGCACTTCGGGAGAGATCAACCTTGGGGGCGGAGTGGGCGGCTGGACCCGCTGGGGTGTCTGAGCAAGACCGAGGCAAGCGGTGGCGGCGAAGAAGACTACCGGCAAGTGCAAAAGAGCTCGTTTCATAAGAGGCCCTCCTTTCAAGAGGCCGGCAATTGAATGCCCCCGTGGAACAACTCGGTGGCGGTGATTACACATTAGCACTTCCAGGACATCGGCGCCCGGGTAGAGGACTGGAACGAGTAAACAATTACCCGAGATAAATACTAAATATACTCACGAAACAATTCCCGGCGGGGGGAGGGGATGACGATGGCGCTCACCAACATGCCCTCGGCTCCGGCGACAGGCGCGGCGGTGGCGACGGCGGCCTCGACGCTGGAGATATCGCCGGTCAAAAGCACAAAGCCTTTGCCTCCTATGGCCATGGCGAGATGAATGCGGAAGAGTTTGATGTTAGCGGCTTTGGCGGCGGCATCCGCGACCTCTACAATGGTGGCGGCGGAGAAAGTCTCGACGATGCCCAAGGCTTCGAATTGTTCCACGGGCAAATCCACCGCCATGGAGATGGCGGGGAATACGGAAGGGTGCAGACGTGAAATGACTCGCCGCTCGATCAGCGCGCCCTCGGCAGCGGCCGCGCCGGCTTCCACGCTCGCGTGGACGGACGCCACATCGCCCGCGACCGCGATCAGGTACTTGCCGGAACAGATGGTACGCGCTAGTAGCAAATCCACGCCGGCGCCCTTCAGCATGGCGTCCTGCGCGCGGTAGCCGATGCCGATGCTGGTGACTTCCAAAAGCCCGAGGGTGTCCATTTCTGCCACGTGCGTTTCCTCTCTTGAAGAAGTCAATAATCAGTTGTCAATCCTCAGCAAAAACCGCCAGTCCTTCTGTCCACTGTTCACTATTTGCTTGCCTCGATGACCACAGCGCCGCTGACGTCCCGCACCGTTCCGGAAATGCTGGCGTGGATGTTGGCGCCCAGTTTCCCCGCCGGGGGCGCGGCAATCAGGTCCCCCGCCTGCACGGCTTCTCCCGGCCGAACCGTCGGCACAGCGGGCACGCCCACGTGCTGCTGGAGCGGCACCACGATGCGGCGCGGCGCGAGCCCGCGATCTTCCAGCGGCCCCACGTTGCGGAATCCGCTAAGGCCGAGCTTGGCCATCAGCCGATGCGTGGGAATGCGGCGATGATTCGCCACCGGGTGTGGACGGATATCCTCGGGCCGGCCCTGCCATCCTAAACCGCGCTCGCGGGCAAACTTCTTGTCGTGAGCGCAGACGTCCTTGGGGTCCAAGTCCTCCGGGCAGGAGAACAAGCTGCACAGATTGCACTCGCAGCAATAGAGCGTGCCCATCATCAGCCGGTCTTTATCGGGAGCAAAGCAGAGAGCGCGCATGGCCTTGTGGGGCTCGATGGGATGGCCCAGCAGATAGCGCGGGCAGAGTTCCGTACAGAAAGAGCATTGGTCGCACGCCGACTTGCCGATGCGATCCATGGCGATCCATGTGCGCAGGTAGCGGCGAATCAAGGCATGGTCGCGTGGCAGCACGATTAACCCGCCGGTGGTTTTGGTGACGGGCTGCTGGAGCCCCTGCGCCAGTTGCGCCATCATGGCTCCGCCCACCAGAACCTCAAAGGGGCTGGCCGTCGCGCCACCCGCGGCGGCGATGACTTCTCCGATGGCCATGCCGACGGGCACGTGCAGAGTCACGGGCTCCGCCACGGCCCCCGCTACGGTCAGATACTTGTGCGTCACCGGACGGTTCCGCGCCACGTTGATCAACGTCTCGACGTTGGAAACCACCGCGCCTACATCCAGGGGCAGGCCGCCGGGCGGAATCACCCGGCCGGTAAGGTCATAAACCAGCACGAACTCGTCGCCCGCAGGGTAGACGTCGCGCAGGGAGCAGATTTCCATATCGCTGGAAAGCAATGGCTCGAGGGCCAGCATGACGTCGGCGTACTTTTCCTTTATGCCGATGACCCCGCGCCGCGCGCCGACGCGCTCCATGGCCGTGCGCAGGCCGGCGAGCATCTCCGCGCCGCAGTGGAGTAGAAGCTCCTTGTCCTTGTGGAGCAGCGGTTCGCACTCCGCCCCGTTCACAATGTAGGTTTCCGCCTGCCTTTGCAGTTTCACCGCGGTAGGAAATCCTGCTCCTCCCGCGCCCACTACGCCGTTTCGCTCGATGGAATCACTCAAAGGAGCCTTTCCTTCGCCGGTGTGTCCCGCCTCAAGTCGCTTGAGGTGCCGGGGTGGTTTGTCTTAATTTTCTAGCAATTTGTCAACCAAGCCTATTTAAGATCCGTCAGAATTCGTCAGATTCGTGCAAAACCAAGATCCCGTCGCTGCCTGCTGCGAAGTACTCCCGGCCCTTCCGGCTCCCCACAGGCCACAGGTTATCAAGCCAGCTTCGTCTTGAAGGGAGAGACCCTCAATGCGAATTCATCTTGAGTGCGGGTAACATTTTAGTTGGCGATACGTCTGCTTGACGTCAAATTTTTCTGCGTGCTATGATGCACCGCTTTTATCATTTCCCCTGAAGCTATCCTAAGGATATTCTTCCGGAGATGGAATTTCTGAAAAGCCAAGCACACCCACCGTGGGGGTGCAAAGAGGAAGTTTCGGTCGGAGGGAACCCCAATGCAAGTTTTTGTCATTGCAAGTCTAAGTGCGCTTACATTCATTCTGTTTGATTTTGCTCAAAAAGGCATGCGGAAGTTGCTTTCCGGCGCTTGGGCGCGACGCGGCACGATGGCCAAGGTGTTCGCGGCGGGCGCGGCCTTCTTGGCAGTGGCGACCACAGCGGCGTTTGCCGCCAGTGGCGATGAGGCCGCCGCCGGCGAAGCCAACCTCAAGGTCCCCGACCTTTCCCAAGTACAGTTTCTGGGCGTAGACGGGCACAAGCTGTTGATGTTCGGCATCCTCTTTTGCATCTTTGGGCTGCTGTTTGGATTGGTCATCTACAGCAACTTGAAGAACTTGCCGGTGCACCGCGCCATGGGGGAGATCTCCACGCTGATTTGGGAAGCCTGCAAGACCTACCTGATAACGCAAGGAAAGTTCCTGCTGTTGCTCTGGGCATTCATTGCTCTCGTCATTCTGGTCTATTTCGGAGTGCTGCTGAAATATGAAGCGATCCGCGTGGTGATCATCCTCTTCTTCAGCCTGGTAGGAATCGCTGGCAGTTACGGAGTGGCGTGGTTCGGCATCCGCGTCAACACGTTTGCCAACTCCCGCACGGCGTTTGCCAGCCTGCGCGGCAAGCCCTTTCCCATTTTCCAGATTCCCCTCCGCTCCGGCATGAGCATCGGCATGATGTTGATCAGCGTCGAGCTTCTCATGATGCTCATCATTCTTCTCTTCATACCTGGTGATTATGCCGGTCCCTGCTTCATCGGTTTCGCCATCGGAGAATCCCTGGGTGCGGCAGCGCTCCGCATTGCCGGCGGCATCTTTACGAAGATCGCGGATATCGGTTCCGACCTCATGAAGATCGTCTTCAAGATCAAGGAAGACGACCCGCGCAATCCCGGCGTGATTGCCGACTGCACGGGTGACAACGCGGGCGATTCAGTGGGACCCACTGCCGACGGCTTTGAGACCTACGGGGTGACGGGCGTGGCGTTGATCACCTTCATCCTGTTGGCGGTGAAAGACCCGATCGTCCAGGTGCAATTGCTGGTTTGGATCTTCGTGATGCGCATCATCATGTTGGTGTCCAGTGCCGTGGCCTACTTCCTTAACGGCGCCATTGCCAAAGCCCGTTACGGAAACGCGGACCGGATGAATTTCGAGATCCCGCTCACTTCGCTGGTCTGGATCACTTCCTTCGTTTCCATTGCCTTCACCTACGTTACGTCGTGGCTGATTGTTCCCAGCCTGGGTGGCGACACCTCGCAGTGGTGGAAGCTCGCCACGATCATTTCCTGCGGAACGCTGGCGGGCGCGCTCATCCCGGAACTTGTCAAGGTCTTCACTTCCACCGAATCGCGGCATGTCCGCGAGGTGGTAACCTCCGCCTCGGAAGGCGGGGCCTCCCTGGGAATTCTTTCTGGCTTCGTGGCCGGAAATTACGCCGCCTATTACCTGGGCTTGGCCGTGGTCTTCTTGATGTCCATCGGTGCGATCTTCAGCACCCTGGGGCTGGGCAGCCTGATGCTCGCGCCGGCGGTCTTTGCCTTCGGCCTGGTGGCTTTCGGTTTCCTGGGGATGGGGCCGGTGACGATTGCCGTGGATTCTTATGGCCCCGTGACCGACAACGCCCAATCGGTTTATGAACTTTCCATGATTGAGCAGGTCCCCAACGTCAAAGAAGAAATCAAAAAAGATTTCAGCTTTGAGCCGAACTTCGATCGTGCGAAAGACATGCTGGAAGAAGGCGACGGAGCGGGTAACACCTTCAAGGCTACCGCCAAGCCGGTGCTGGTCGGCACCGCCGTGGTCGGCGCCACCACCATGATCTTCTCCATCATCATGGCGCTCACCCAAGGCCTTACCGAAAACGTCAGCAGGTTATCGTTGCTGTACGCGCCCTTCTTCCTCGGACTGGTCACTGGCGGCGCGGTGATTTACTGGTTTTGCGGAGCTTCCACGCAAGCGGTTTCCACCGGCGCCTATCGCGCCGTAGAGTTCATCAAAGCCAACATCAAACTGGAAAGCACGGAAAAAGCCTCGATGACGGACAGCAAGACGGTGGTGGCCATCTGCACGGGATACGCGCAAAAAGGTATGCTCAACATCTTTGTCGGCATATTCTTTGCGACCCTGGCATTCTCCTTCCTGGAGCCGTTCTTTTTCATCGGCTACCTGATTTCCATCGCCATCTTCGGCCTTTATCAGGCGATCTTTATGGCCAATGCGGGCGCCGCATGGGACAACGCCAAGAAGATTGTCGAGGTGGAGTTCAAGCAGAAGGGGACAGATCTGCACGATGCGACGGTTATCGGCGATACGGTGGGCGACCCGTTCAAGGACACGTCTTCTGTGTCGCTCAACCCGGTCATCAAGTTCACCACACTCTTTGGCCTCTTGGCAGTGGAGTTGGCCGTCAAGTTAACCGCCACCCATGGTTCCATCTTGACGCATATTTTCGCGGCGATTTTCTTCGCGATATCGTTTTGCTTCGTCTATCGGTCATTCTACGGAATGCGCATTGGCGGCACTTGGCCGCCCACCGCGAAGTTCGGCTCTGACAAGTAGGTCGCATAAACCCCGGCGGGCACGCCATCAGACCCAGCCACGTGCCCGCCAGGGGAAATACATTTAACCCCTATTTCCATTTTGAATTCTATCTGTACCTTCCGGGCTGTGCCCGATTGATGGGGGGAGGGATCAGGGCGGCTTTATCTAAGAAAGTGAGGGATGACGTAGAGGGCAGCCACTTCCATACCGAGGTTGAGCACGGCATCTTGCACCACCTGCATATAATGCAAATGGCGGCGATCCATCCGCGCACGGGTCATGAGTCCGAGTATTCCGGTTATAAAGCCAAGTATACCCCAGCGGAGAGACTGCAAAAAACCTAGGTGATCACGAATCGCAATGATCAGAGAGATGATTGACGCAATCGAATGCAGGGCCAAAATGAAAAGGATTTCGGTAGGCATCCAACCCCCTGTAGCGAATTCTCCATACGACATTCTCCCCGCGCGTGAAAGGGTGATATGAAAACTTTCTCACTTGTGCAGCGTAGGGAGAGACCTTCCGACGCAAGGGCACGCTGGCTGGCTCCATGGTGAAAACGCCGTCCGTTACCGCTTGCTTCCGGCGTAAACTACCCTCTGCGCCTCTAGCATATCAGATTAGTTCTGCTTAAGCAGAGGTAATTCCGCCGCGTTCCCAGGCGGATTCACCGGCGAGCGTTGGATGGGGAAAATCGCCCATGGCCTGGATGTTTGTAGCCTGCCCTTCGGGGCTCTGGCACAATTTTATCCGCTGCCGTCGCATCCGGGGGAGGGCATACCTTTCTTTCATTGACCTCCCTTGACGCTTATGGTATCACCCCTATTTCATTTCCGTTCCAGGAGAAACCAATGAGCCTACCTAGAGTTTTCATTACTCGCCCGCTGCCGAAGGCGGCAGTCGAACGGATCGCGACACAATGCGAGGTTACCGTATACCCGGAAGATGCGCGTATGCCCCCCGCGCAACTGGTGGAAGCTTGCCGGGAGGTTGAGGGTGTGGTGACTTCCAGCACACCGGTCAGTGCGGAATTGGTGGAACAGGCGCGGCGCCTGCGCGTGGTTTCCACGGTGGGCGTCGGTTACGACAACATTGATGTGGCGGCTTGCACGCGCCGCCGCATTATGGTTACCAATTGTCCCGGCGTGGTTACGGAGGCGACCGCTGACCTGAGCTTCGCCCTGCTCCTCGCTGTGGCGCGACGGCTGGTGGAGGCCGACCGGTACGTCCGCGAGGGTCAATGGCGCTACTGGCAGTGGGGGAATATGTGGGGCACGAACCCCTCGGGCAAAACCCTGGGCATCCTGGGCTTTGGACGCATCGGCCAAGCCGTGGCGCGCCGCGCCCGTGGATTTTCCATGCGCATTATTTATCATGACATGGTTCGCCCCACTCCGGAGGTGGAACGGGATTTGGGCGCGCAATTTATGGATCGCGAAACCCTTTTGCGCGAGGCCGATTTCCTGAGCATTCACGTTCCCCTCTCCCCCGATGTCATTCACCTGATCAGTGCCCCCGAGCTTGCCATGATGAAACCCACCGCGTTCCTCATCAACACGTCGCGCGGAAAAGTGGTCGAGGAATCCGCCCTGATCGAGGCACTCCAGTCGAAACGGATCGCCGGCGCGGGGCTTGACGTCTTCGAGTTTGAACCCCAGATTCACCCCGCCCTTCTCGCTATGCCCAACGTGGTCGTAACTCCGCACATGGGTACCGCCACCCGCGAGACTCGCTTGGCGATGGCCATGTTGGCCGCGGAAAACCTGCTCGCCGCATTAGCGGGCCAACTGCCACCCAACCTGGTGAACCCGGAAGTCTGGGGGAAGTGAGACGTCGGTGTTCAGTTATCTAGGCCGCCTCATCAGGGCTGCTTCGCAAAGTAAATATCCTCCGGCAAAGCCGGAGGCTTTGCGGTGGCTGGCCCCTCAAAGGGGTCTTGTGCCCGACCCTATATCCCAGGGCTGTCAAACTACTACTGCCTCCCCGGCAGAGCCGGGGGATCTACCAACGAATTAGGACACCGACAGAAAACTCAGGCATGCCTCAATTCCCCTGCGGGACCTCCGCGAATTTCGTTGATCCTGAATCCCGACTTGGTGAATCCCCCGAGTCTTGTTATGATGGCACAGGTCACGATCATGTCATCACCGATCATCCCGGCCGTGCCGGAAAAGGCTCGCCCACAATTGCACGTGCGGGCGGCCGAAGAGCGCGATGCCAACGACATCGCGCGAATTTACATGCAGGCGATCCAAGATCACCTGGCGACCTTTGAACATTTCCTGGTCACACCCGAGGAGCGCGCGCGCTGGGTGGCGGATCACACCGGGAAATACCCCCTGCTGGTGGCGGAACTGAACGGGCGGGTTTTGGGATGGACCTCGCTCAGCCCGTATCAAGTGCGGCCGCGCATCGAGGGCATCGCCGAGCTGCTCATTTACATTGACCGCGATTACCGGCGGCACGGTGTAGGCAGGGAATTAATGCGCGCCATTCAGTACGCAGGGCGTAAAGAAGGGCACCACAAATTGATCGGGAGATTTGTAGCTCACAACGACGCCGGCCGCACGCTTTGCCGCATGACCGGCTGGAGAGAAGTGGGCGTACACCAAAAACACACACGCCTGGATGGCCGCTGGCATGACGTAGTCGTGGTCGAGTTCCTCATCACCGAAAACCTCAAGTAAATACTCCAAACATCGATAGACAGGATACTCAGGATGTGCGGCAAAGGCTTCACCAGAAATAGAAAGAATTTCCAGGATGTTTTGGTAAGGACTTCCATCGTTTACAAACAGCATGTCCTGGGTTTTGCACGCCCGTTCCTATCCTGTATATCCTGATCATCCATGTGAAATAAACTCAACCCACCCATAGCTAATCTTTCCTAATTCTCATTCTCATCGCCAGAGGGCATCTTTTCGTGCCTTAAAAATAAGCGAAATTCGCATTTTCTTCTTCGAGTAGATGATCTGTGGGAATATAAGATCTGTATGCCAAAAAAGGGCTCACCTCCGCTGGAAGGCGAGCTGCTCCAGGGCACGCTCGACCTGTTGATTCTTCAAACGCTGGTGCTGGGTCCCACGCACGGGTACACCATCGCCTACGCCATCGAACGCCGCTCCGAAGATGTGCTGCAAGTCGAACAGCTCATTCGACGCACTTGACATTATGGAACACCGGCACCTCCGGACTTCCCTACGATGTCGGCGAACCGGGCGATATCGCTAATGTCGGAAACCCTGGTACTGCCGCTTATGGTTACGACCGGATGAATGTTGAGGGTCCTCTGAAACTATCCAACCCCACACCCACTGAATGGTGCAACAAAGCTAATTTGGCGCCGCCTGCCCAGTACACCTATGGTAACATGGGCCGCGCCGCGCTCCGGGCGGACAGTTGGACCTCAAATTCTACTACTGAGTTAACTTTGTAGGGTGTATCAAATCGTCTGGCGGGGCGGGAGGACTGGCGATACTGGTCGTCCCGCCCGCTCTTTTGTCGCTCGGCGGCCTAACCGTTCTTTTCCATGCGATACGCCCTTGTGGGCACAGGATTCTGCCTGAGCGAATTCCCTGCGGCCCCGACCCCCCGGAACGCACCGTTTCCTCAAGGAGGTCATGCAAATGAATCGGAGAAAATTTCTCGAGACCAGTTGTCTGGCTGGCACGGGCACCATTTTACCCGGCTTTCCCACCTCCCCGGGAATCGCGCCGCGCGGCGCGGAAGAAGTCCCCTCCGCGGCAGAGGCAGGAAGCCAGGATGAATTATTTGTCGCGGTGGATGGGGACGATCGAAATCGCGGAACGAATTCAGAACCCTTTGCGACGGTGGGGCGCGCGGTGGAAGCCGTTCGCACCCTGCGAAAGCAGACCAGCAATCCTATCAAGGTCTGGGTTCGCGCAGGGACTTACTACTTTTCGGAACCGCTTGTCTTCGGTCCTCTCGATTCCGGCGGTGAGCATCCGGTCGTTTATGCCGCCTACCCGGGCGAGCGAGTAACCCTCAGTGGGGGTAAAAGGCTCGAGTGCCCCTGGAAGCCTTATCGCGATGGAATCATGATGTGTGAACTGCCCGAAGTCGGGGCGGGTCAGTTTGACTTCACGCAATTATTCGTGAATGGCAAGCGCCAGAGTCGGGCGCGCTTCCCCAACTATGACCCGAAGAATCCTTTAGTCAGCGGGAGCGGCTATATCAACGTGGCCAAGAGGCAAGGCGATTGGCCTGCTCAAGAATTTCCTTACGATCCCCAGACCTTTACCCAAAAGCGCTGGGCCAGGCCCCAGGAGGCCGTAGTCCACATTTTCAATAAGTATAACTGGGGGAACTTTCAATGGCAGGTTGAAAATGTGGATTGGGAAAACCATGTGATCAAGCTCGGCTGGGGCGGTTTTCAGTTAAATCGTTCCGCGACCTTAAGTTCCCAAAACCCTGTCGATCCCGCCTCCCGGTTCTTCATCGAAAATGTCTTTGAAGAGCTTGATGCCCCGGGCGAATGGTATCTCGACAAGGCGAAGGGTCTCCTCTATTACCTGCCGGCGGAAGGGGTAGACCTCCAAAAGGCCATCATTGAAGTTCCCGTCTTGAGGCAGGTGATAGAGTTCCACGGCTCTCAGCATCATCCTGTCAAGCAGCTCACGCTTTCGGGATTTCGCATCGCGCACACCGCCAGTACGTTCCTTGAACACTACGAAGCTCCTTCCCGCGGGGATTGGAACATCCATCGCGGCGGCGCCGTGTTTATCGAGGGCGCGGAAGGCTGCACGGTCGAAAAGTGTTTCTTCGACGCGGTGGGTGGGAATGGCGTGTTCGTCAATAACTATAACCGGCGCATCACGGTCGCTGGCAACAAATTCGTTGAGGCGGGAGACAGTGCGGTCTGCCTGGTCGGCAATAAGGGATCCATCCAAGGCACCCAACGTCCCTATCCGGCCGAGAACACCATCACCAATAACCTCATCCACGATTGCGGGATCTTTGGCAAGCAAGTCGCCGGGGTGTTTATTTCCATCAGCGATAAGAACACCGTCAGCCACAATCACATTTACAATATGCCGCGCGCCGGCATCTGCCTCAACGATGGATGGGGCGGGGGCCACATCATTGAGTTCAACGAGATCCATGATACCGTTCTGGAAACCAAAGACCACGGCCCCTTCAACTCCTGGGGGAGAGAAAGTTTCTGGTGTCTCCAGCAATCTCACGGTGCGGTTTCTCATGGAGCAGGGCTGGTTAAGGACGACACCCCGTATGTGATTGAGGTTCGAAATAACTTCTTTCAGGACAACCATGAGTGGGGCATCGATCTGGACGACGGTTCGTCCCATACTCATGTTTATAACAATCTTTGTATCGGGATGAGCGTCAAGCTCCGGGAAGGCGATTATCGCCTGGTGGAAAACAACATCTTCATTCACCCTGCCAACCCACCCGGCTTTCACGCCGGCTACGAATACAATCATGACCGGTTTGTGCGCAATATTATCGTCACCAGCACAAAGTTCGATCGACCGGCGCTGGATATCAATTTTACCAAGGGCGCGGCCAAGGCAGATATCTACCAAATCATCTTCCCGCCGCTCAAAGGCCCCATCCTGGAGGAGATTGATTACAACGTTTTCTTCAATGATATCGGCGAGTTCCACGCCACCATTACGCCGAGGGGCAGTCATATCGGTGTGCGGCACACTCTTGAGGAGTGGCGGGCCATGGGATTTGACAAACATTCTGTGTACGCTGATCCCCTGTTCGTCGATGCCGATCATCAGGACTATCGCGTCAAGGACAACTCGCCGGCCTTGAGCTTGGGCTTTAAGAATTTTGACGTCAGCCGCGCCGGATTGCTTCCAGATTTTCCCGAGCAGTGGAAATAGACTGCCCTGCTCATGACGTATTTCAGCGGAGCGGTTGCACTTGAGCGAGGAACCAAAGGGGGCGCGCATGAACACCCGGGCACTCATGGTGGGGACACTGTTGACGTTCATATTCACGGGGAGAACCGTTGCGGTCGAACCGGCCACAGTACCGGCAGCGGTTTCCCCTCGGGCGTACTGCGCCAACGCGAAGATGGAGTTGTTCGTCCACTACACGCTGGGGACGTACCATGATGGCCATTACATGGGTACGTGGACCGACCCGCAGGGCAAGCCCGCCACTGACCTCAATGCTGTGGCGGACGCCCTGGACGTGAAGGCCTTGGCCAGCGTGGCCAAGGGCATGGGGGCACAATACGTCATTTTTACCGCCTACCACGCTGGGATGAACTTGATGTATCCCAGTCCGTTGTGGGGAAAGGTCTTCCCCAACAAGGTGTCCAAACGCGATCTGATTGGGGACTTGGCTGATGCCCTGAAAGCCGAGGGAATTTCCTTGATCCTCTATGTCCATCCCGACGACCGGCATGACTTGACGGCAGCGGAGCAGAAGATGCTCGTGGAGAAGGGCTGGTCCACCATGGTCAACATTACGACGGAGCCCGATGAGAAGCACATCGATCCGGCCTGGTATGCAACCTATGTCCGGCTCATCGACGAAATCGGCTCGCGCTACGGCAGTCGGATCTATGGCTACTGGCAGGATGGTCCCCGTTGCGGCGGCCCCAAGGTCCAGGCGGCCATGCTCAAGCACACGCCCGATGCGGCAATCTGGATAAACGGCGGATCGAGCGGCCCTCCGGCCACACTCATCGGCGATGAAGCATGGAACCACAAACCAGATCGACAGCACGAATGGGCGGCTACGGTTACCGGGAACTGGTTCGCCAGTGGGGGCAAGATGACTCGCACTCCCCGGGATATGTACCAAACTACAGTTCTCTGGGCTGCCACCCAAGGACAGGTAAATGGAGGGATCGCTTGGGCGGCGGGGCCGTACGTCAACAACGAATGGGAGACGGGGGTGGCCGAGGCGTTCAAGGAACTGGGCAGATTGATGCACGCTAATGGCAAAGCCATCTACGGCACGGTCGCCAGCACCTCGTACGTGACAAGCCAGGACTCTCAGCCGAAATGGGGGGTTGCCACTGACTCTGCCGACGGCAGCACCGTATACCTGCATGTGTTCAATTCACCGAAGGACACCTCGCTGCAAATCAGCAAGGCATCCGATGGGCGCGTGTTCGACCGGGCCACGCTTTTGAGCAACGGCGAAGCCGTAAAACTGACGGTAACCGATGAGGGATACGTCCTCACATTGCCGAAGGCTGAGCGGTGGAGTGACGTGGACACGGTCCTGTGTCTGGGCATCAAGAAGTAGCTGGGCCATTAACGGATTCAGGTTTAAGGAGGTTATCATACGAAAACTTCTCTTCAATCCTTCACCATGAGCAGAAAGGGCTTTCTACAGGCGGTGCTAGGCGGAACTGCCAGTCTTCTATACATCCGCGCATAAATAAAGGGACATGATTAACAAAAAGGCAGGAGACGGGGTCGGATCAGTTCAGGGTAGGATTGCATATCCTCGAAGACGCGGGTCAAAGTGGCAACCCGTTCGTCTTGGCTGGCGAAGTAGCGATCATGCGTTCCATTTTTGCGTGTGTATTGCCAC
>Ga0326727_10004083_pt1 | contig 44846 bp, 40 predicted proteins | sample MB2enrmetagenome_FD_207643 | JGI IMG/M metagenome (GOLD analysis project Ga0326727, IMG submission 207643) | Lab enriched peat soil microbial communities from McLean, Ithaca, NY, United States - MB29MY | ecosystem: Environmental > Terrestrial > Soil > Wetlands > Peat | place: USA: New York... | reverse complement strand
ACGCCGAGCACGAACATCGGCGCGTGCGGCAGCGCGGTGGCCGGGGTCCAGCCGCGGATCTCCCGCACCGAAGTGGTGCCGAGGCAGAATTCCTGCGAGCCGATGTTGAAGGCGATCAGCTCGCTGCCTTTGCCGGATCCGATTTTCGTCCTGTCGTTCATGGCGGCGCCTGTTGCGAGATTGAGGTCGTTAAAGCCAATCGCTTGCGACGAGCGCGGGTCTTGGCGAGCCGACCCGCGGGCGTCGTGGGCGATTTTAGAACTCCTTCCAGTCGTCGGCGGCGGCCGGCGCGGCGCGGGCGCCGCCGGCGGCCTTGAGCGCCGGCCGGCGCGCCGGCTCCTCCTTCGCCGCCGCCTTCGCCGGCTCGCGGAAGACATGCGGCGCCGCCTTCTTCAGCTCGCGGCGCAGCGGATCCTCCGCCCCCTGGCTGGTGGTGTGGAAGTGGGCCATCAGCTTGCCCAGCTCGCCGGCTTCGCCGACCAGCGCGTGCGAGGCGGCGGTGGTCTCCTCGACCATCGCCGCGTTCTTCTGCGTCACCTGGTCCATGTCGGCGACCGCGGTGTTGACCTGCTGCAGGCCGGTCGCCTGCTCGCCGGCGCTGGCGGCGATGTTGACGATGACGTCGTTGATCTCCATCACCTGGGCGACGATGCGTTCGAGCGCCTGGCCGGTTTGGGTGACCAGCAGCACGCCCTGGTCGACCTGGGCGGTCGAGGTCGAGATCAGGCCCTTGATCTCCTTGGCCGCCTCGGCCGAGCGCTGGGCCAGCGCCCGCACCTCGGAAGCGACCACGGCGAAGCCGCGGCCGGCCTCGCCGGCGCGGGCCGCCTCGACGCCGGCGTTGAGCGCGAGCAGGTTGGTCTGGAAGGCGATCTCGTCGATGACGCCGATGATCTGGCTGATCTGCTTCGACGACTTGTCGATGCCGGTCATCGCCGCCATCGCCTCGCGCACCACCGCGCCGCTCTTGTCGGCGTCGACCTTGGCGTTGGCGACCACGTCGCGGGCGTGCTTGGCGCCCTCGGCGGTCTTCTTCACCGTGGCGGTGATCTCCTCCAGCGCCGCGGCGGTCTCCTCGAGGCTGGAGGCCTGCTGCTCGGTGCGGCGCGAAAGATCGTCCGCCGCCGCCGAGATCTCGCCCGCGCCCGACTGGATGGTCGAGGCGCTGACGGCAATCGACGTCGTCATTTTCTCCAGCGCCTCGACCGACCTGTTGAAGTCGAGACGAAGCGGCTCGAACTTTCCGCTCAGCGGCGTGTCGAGGCGCTGCTGAAGATCGCCCTTCGCGAGCCGGCTTAGGCCTTGGGCGATGGCGGCGGTGCTGACGACGCGGCCGGAGGCGTCGTGGCCGAGCTTGACGATTTTGACGACGCGATGGTCGAGGTCGAAGATCGGGTTGTAGGAGGCCTGGATCCACACCTCCTTGCCGCCCTTGCCGACGCGCTTGGACTCCTGGACGATAAACTCGCCGCGGTTGAGGCGGCGCCAGAATTCCTGGTACTCGGCCGATTTGGCGTAGGCCGGGTCGACGAACATGCTGTGGTGCTTGCCTTGGACCTCCTCCAGCCGATAGCCCGTCAGCTTGAGGAAGTTCTCGTTGGCGGCGAGCGCCGTCCCGTCGGGAGCGAACTCGACCACCGCTTGCACGCGGGAGATCGCCTCGAGCATGGCGGCGTCCTCGGTCGCCTGCAGCTTGACAGAGGTGACGTCGAGGGCGACAGCGACGACCTTGCGCAGCTTTCCATGCGCGACGACCGGGCAGTAATAGGCCTGCCCCCATTTCTGGTGCCCGTTCTTGTCGACGCGCGAGGCCACCTGGGAGAAGCTTTCGCCGCGCGCGATCTTGGCGAGGAACTCCTTGTATTGCGCGCTCTTGGCGACTTCGGGGGCGACCAGGCCGCTGTGGTGCTTGCCCTTGATAGAAGCGAGATCGCGGTCGAGGAAGGCGCAGTAGATTTCGTTGGCGGACAGGATCGTCCCGTCGGGCGCAAGCTCCGTGACCATGAGCTGGCGACTGAGGGCGGCGAGAACGCGTTTGGCGTCGCCGCCGAAATTCGGAAGAAGCATCGCGATAATTCCCTGTGCTCTAAGCCCGACGTCGAAATGAAGGGTTGGCTTTCGCGTCGCGCGCGGGGCGGCGTCGGACCGTCGGATTGGGCCCGGGCCCTCCATGGGGCGTCAAGTCGCTCCGAAACGAGTGGAAGAACGGACATGTCGGCGGACGGCCGACGCGACGAGGCGGCCTCATGCCTTCGCCGGCCGCCAAAAGGGGCGCGAGCGACTCGTCGCGCGGCAGGCTATGCGCGGGTGGTTAATCTGAGGTTGAGGGGCGCCGCGGCCGCGCGCCCCCGATCGCGGCGGGAAGAACGCCGGTCGATCGCCCGAGCCGGCGCGACGGCGCTCGGGTCGCCGCTCACTGCGAAGAGGGCGCCGGCGTCGGCGACGGCAAAGGCCGGATCGGCGAGCCGGGCCCGATCTTCTGCAGATTGCCGACGATGATGCGCTCGCCGTCGTTCAAGCCTTTGACGACGTTCACGAGGCCTCCGGCGGCGGGGCCGAGGTCGACGAGCCGTAGCTCCGCCTTGTCGCCGGCGCCGACGACGTAGACGAACTTGCCCATCTGGCTGGAGCCGAGCGCCGTCTGCGGCGCCATCAGGGCGTCGGGCTCGTCCTTCACGTGCAGGCGGACGCGCGCGTATTGGCCGGGCAGCAGGGCGAAGTCGGCGTTGGCGATGGTCACGCGCGCCGCGATGGCGCCGGTCGTCTTGTCGACGACGTTGTCAAGGAAGGTCAATTCGCCCTTGCGCGTCAGGCCGGGGTCGTCCGGCAGCGTGATCTCGGCCTCGAGCTTGCCGGCGGCGCGCGCTCGCGCGATCTCGGCGAGGTCCGACTCGCTGGGGTTGAACGCGACGTAGATCGGATCGAGCTGGACGAGGGTGTTGAGCGGTCCGGAGAGCGATCCGACCAGCGCGCCTTTGGCCGCCTGATCGCGTCCGAGGCGGCCGGCGAAAGGCGCGCGGATTTCAGTGTAGCCGAGGTTGAGCCGCGCCGCCGCGACCGCGGCGCGGTCGAGCGTCAGCGCCGCCTCGGCCTGGCGCATGGCGCTCTGCCGCTGGTCGTAGGCGTCCTTGGCGACGAAGCCGCTCTTCGCCAGCTCCTCGCCGCGCGCGAAATTGGCCTTGGCGTAGTCGAGCGCCGCCGCGTCGCGCTCGGCCTGCGCCTCGGCCTGGTCGAGCGCGGCCTGGAGGTCGCGCGAGTCGATCTTGTAGAGCAGGTCGCCGCTCTTCACGTCCGCGCCGTCGGCGGCGGGCTGCGACTCGACGTAGCCCGAAACGCGCGCTTGCAAGGCGATGGCGCGGATCGACTCGATCCGGCCGGGATAATCGAGATAGATCGGCAGGTCCTGCTTGACCACCGACGCGACGGGCACGGGCATCGCCATCGCCGCGGCCGGCGGCGCCGAGGCGTTCGCCTGGCCGAAGTAATGGCCGGCGAACTGGACGCCGGCGATCGCCGCCGCGCCGACTACGACGAGGGAAGCCAGGGTTGCTGTCACGACGCGCATGGAAATCCTCCAGCAGTCATTCGGCCGCTTCGGCGCGAGGCGGCGCGAAACGGCGTTCGGCGCCCGGCCTCGCCTCCTCCTCCTCTTGCCCGCTTCGCCGCGCCCGTTCGATGAGGGCGTAGAAGACGGGCACGAAGATGAGGGTCAGCGTCGTCGCCGCGAGCATGCCGCCGAACACGGTCGTGCCCAGCGACTGGCGGCCCGCGGCGCCGGCGCCGGTGGCGAACATCAGGGGGATGACGCCGAAGATGAAGGCGAAGGCGGTCATCAGGATCGGCCGCAGGCGCAGCCGCCCCGCCTCCATCGCCGCCTCGACCACGCTCAAGCCCTCTTCGCGGCGGCGCTTGGCGAACTCGACGATCAGGATCGCGTTCTTCGCCGCCAGGCCGATCAGCATGACGAAGCCGATCTGCGAATAGATGTCGACCTGCATCCGCCGCGCCCATAGCGCGCCGAGCGCGCCGATCAGCGCGAGCGGCGCCGAGGACAGCACCATGAACGGCATCGACCAGCTCTCGTACTGCGCGGCGAGGATCATGAAGACGAAGAAGATCGCCAGCGCCAGCACGACGGTCGCGATCGATCCGGCCTTGAGCTCCTGATAGGTCACGCCGGTCCATTCGAAGCCGAAGTCGCGCGGCAGCGTCGCCGCGGCGACGCGCTCCATCGCCGCCACCGCCTGGCTCGAGCTGTAGCCCGGCGCGGCGGCCCCGTTCACCAGCGCCGAGGCGAAGTTGTTGTAGTGCGGCACGGTCTCGGGCCCGACGATCGGCTTCAGCGTCCCCAGCGCGCTGAGCGGCGCCATGCCGCCGGTCGCGTTGCGCACGTAGAGCTTGCTGAGGTCGGAAGCGGCGGCGCGCGCATCCTTGTCGGCCTGCAGCGTGACGCGGAAAGTGCGGCCGAACAAATTGAAATCGTTCACGTAGAGAGATCCGAAATCGATCTGCAAGGTGTTGAAGACGTCGGGCAGGCTCAAGCCCATGAGCTTCGTCTTGGTGCGATCGAGGTCGAAATAGAGCTGCGGAGTCGAGGCCGAGAACGCGGTGAACAGCGACTGCGGGCTGAGTTCCGGCTGCTGACGCGCGGCGGCGATCAGCGCCTGGGTCGCGTCGTTCAGCGCCGCCCCGCCGGCGCCGCCGAGGTCTTCGACTTCGAACTCGAAGCCGCCGGTCGCGCCGAGGCCGTTGACCGACGGCGGATCGAAGCTCAGCGCGAAGGCGTCGGGAATGGCGAGCAGCTTCGGCCGCACCTGGGCGACCAGGTTCGAGGCGCTCTCTTCGGGACCTCTCTGCTCCCACGGCTTCAGAATCGCGAACTCGACCGCGGAATTGGATTGCGCCGCGTTGGTGAGGAAATTGAGCCCGCTGATGAAGCCGGCGATCCGCACGCCGGGCGTCGCCTGCAGGATGTCGCGCACCTGCTGCGCGACCGCGTCGGTGCGCTGCAGCGAGGCGCCGTCCGGCAACTGGACGATGACGAAGAAATATCCCTGGTCCTCGACCGGCAGGAAGGTGGTCGGGATCGCGCGCGACAGGCCATAGGCGCCGGCGACGATCAGCGCGAACACGCCGACCAGCGCCCAGCCGTAGCGGATCAACTGCCTGACCGCCTGCGCATAGGCGCGCGAAAGCCCGTCGAAGCCGCGGTTGAACCAGCGGAAGACGAAAGAGGTTCCCTTTTCGCCGCGGCGCAGCATCGCCGCGCTCAACGCCGGGCTCAAGGTCAGCGAGTTGAAGGCGGAGATGGCGACGGAAATCGCCACCGTCAGCGCGAACTGGTTGTAGAGCCGCCCGGAGACGCCGGGAATGAAGGCGACCGGCACGAACACCGCCATCAGCACCGCGGTGGTGGCGATGATCGGCCCGGTCACCTCCGCCATCGCCTTCTTGGCCGCGGCTAGCGGCGGCAGCCCCGCCTCGAGCTGGCGCTCGACATTCTCCACCACCACGATCGCGTCGTCGACGACGAGGCCGATCGCCAACACCATGCCGAGCAGGCTCAGCATGTTGAGCGAGAAGCCGAAGACTTTCATCACCGCCAGGGTGGCGATCAGCGAGACCGGAATGGCGATCGTCGGGATGATCGTCGCCCGCCAGTTCTGCAGGAAGACGAAGACGACGAAGATGACGAGCGCCAGCGCCTCGACCAGCGTGACGACGACGTCGCGCATCGCCGCCGAGACGAAGCGCGTCGTGTCGTAATGCATCGCGTAGGCGATCCCGTGGGGGAACCGCGTCGCCAGCTCCTCCATCTTCTCCTTGACCCGCTGCTCGAGGTCGAGCGCGTTCGAGCCGGGCATCTGGAAGACGCCGAGGACGACCGACGGGTCCTTGTCGAAATAGCCGGACGACGAATATTGCAGCGCGCCGAGTTCGACGCGCGCGACGTCGCGCAGGCGGATGACGCCGCCGCTCGCCGGATCGGCGCGAACGACGATGTTCGAGAATTCGTCGGGGGTGGAGAGGCGCCCTTGCGCGTTGACCTGCGCCTCGAACGGGGTTCCGGGCGGCGCCGGCGATTGGCCGATCTTGCCGGCGGCGACCTGGACGTTCTGCTCGGCGATGGCGTTCTCGACGTCGACCGCGGTGACGCCGAGATTGGCGAGCTTGTCGGGGTCGAGCCAGACGCGCATCGAATAGCGCCGCTCGCCGAAGATCTGGACGTCGCCGACGCCGGGCACCCGCTTCAGCTGATTGAGGATCTGCAGATAGGCGTAGTTCGACAGCGCCACCGGATCGACCGAATGGTCGGGCGAGATCAGGTTGACGATGAGAACGAAATTCGGGTTCTGCTTCTTGATCGTCACGCCGCCCTGGTTGACGATCGGCGGCAGCGACGAAGCCGCCTGCGACACGCGATTCTGCACGTCGACCGCGGCGATGTCGAGCGGATAGCCGACGTTGAAGGTGACGGTGATGGTCGAGGAGCCGTCGTTCGAGCTCGACGACGCCATGTAGGTCATGCCCTCGACGCCGTTGATCTGCTGCTCGAGCGGCGTCGTCACCGTGTCGGCGACCACCTGCGCGCCGGCGCCGGGATAACTGGCGCTGACGACGATCTGCGGCGGGGTGATCTCGGGGAACTGCGAAACCGGCAGCAGGAAATAGCAGACCGCGCCGGCGAGCACGAGGATCGCGGCGATCGCCGAGGCGAAGATGGGGCGTTGGATGAAGAAACCGACCACTGATCCGGCCTCGCTGACGCCGCCGCTAGCAGCAGAACGCGGCGCCGCAGGCGTCCGCGAGCGGTTGAGAGGGTAGGCGCGCGGGCGCCCCCGCGCCCCACGGCGTCGCCCGCCAGTCGATCGGCGGCTTCGCCGGCCTCGGCTCGCGGGCCTGGGCGGCGGCGAGGCGGCCGGCGGCGGCGCCAAGCAGCGTTCTCAGCGCGCGAGGGTCGACGCGATCGGCGCGCATCGCCGCCAGGATCAGCGGATCGCCGAGCAGCTCGTCGAGGGTGGGATCTTGGCGCAGCGTCATGACTGTTCCTTTCGGCGTTGCGACAAATCGTCTCGCGCGGCGGAGCGCCCGTCGCCTTATCGTTGACTTCCGGCGCGAGGATGTGTTACCGATCGGTAACAGCTAATAGATACCGGTCGGTAACATCACAGTCAAGGGCGATGACCAAGAAAAATTCAGAGGCGGAGGGAGGCGGCGCCAAGACCGAGCGTCCTCGCGAACGCATCGTCGCCTGCGCCCTCGATCTCTTTCATCGCCACGGCATTCGCGCCGTCGGCGTCGAGGCGATCGCGGAAGCGGCGGGCACCAACAAGATGACGCTCTATCGCCACTTCGGCTCGAAGGACGATTTGATTCTCGAGTGTCTCAATTACAAGGGGCGCAAGACCGACGAGACCTGGGCGGAGCTCGAAGCGGCGCACCCGGGCGACCCGGCGCGCCAGCTCTACGGCATGGTTGGACGCGTGGCCAAGCTGATCGCCGAGGACGAGCGCGGCTGCGATTTCGCCAACGCGGCGGTCGAGCTCAGCGAGGATGATCATCCCGCGCTGCGGGTGATCGAGGCGGTCAAGCGCCGTCATCGCGAACGTCTCGAGCGGCTGTGCGAAGCGGCCGGCGCCCGGCAGCCGGGCCTGCTCGCCGACACCATCGTTCTGCTCGTCGAAGGGGCGCGGGTCAGCCGCCGCAGCGTCGGAACCGCCGGCCCGTGCGCCAGTCTCGCGCGCGTCTGCGAGGCGGTGATCGCGTCGTTCGGCGTGCCGGCGCGCGCCGCGCTCGCTGCCCGGCCGCGCGCCGGCGCGCCGCGGCGCCTTCGCCGCGCCTGAGCGAGGCGCGACGCGTCTGCTTCCCACGACGCGCCGAACCGGCCGTTGGTCGGACTTTTGACGTTCGTCAATATGTCGAACGCTCCAGGCTGAGACCAAGCGGGTCGCGCCTCGCCCGCGCGCGTCGTTCGGGCCCGCAGGCGCAATGGCGCATGCGCGCCGGCGGCGGCGCGATGGAGAAAGCGAGCAAAAGACCGATGAAGCTTCCCAAGGGCCTCGACCTCGTCATTTTCGATTGCGACGGCGTGCTGGTCGACAGCGAATTCCTGGCGATGCGCGCCTACCAGGATTTGTTCGCCGAGCTCGGCGGGGAGGTTTCGGTCGGGTTGTGGAGGCGGTGCCTCGGCAAGAAGCAGGACGACATTCTCGCCGTCATCGAGCAGACGGTCGGGCGCGTCGCGCCGCCGGAGCTGCGCGCGACGCTGTGGCCGCGCGTCGAAGCGCTGTTCGCCGCCGAGCTGAAGCCGACGCCTGGGCTGGTCCCCTTCCTTGAGGCGCTCGAGGCGCGGCGCTGCGTCGCCTCTTCCTCCGACCTCGATCGCATCCGCTTCAGCCTTAAGGTCGCCGGGCTGGCGCGCTTCTTCGACGGCGATCTGTTCAGCGGGCGCGACGTCGCGCGCGGCAAGCCGGCGCCCGACATTTTTCTCTACGCCGCGCGCAAGATGGGGGTTGCGCCCGAGGCGGCGCTGGTGATCGAGGATTCGTCCCCCGGCGTGCTCGCCGCGCGCGCGGCGGGCGCGAAGGTCGTCGGCTACGTCGGCGGCGCGCACGTCGACGACAACTCCGCCCAGCAACTGATCGACGCCGGCGCGCGCGCCGTCGCCGCGTCTTGGCGCGAAGTCGCCGAATTCCTGGGCGAAGCGCAAGCGATCGGGCTGTAGAGCTTCTTAACAGTCTGCCGGAATCGCGCGACGCCCCCTCATCTGGCACTTCGCGCCGCCTTCTCCCGCAAGCGGGAGAAGGGGTTCGCGCCTCCGCCTCCGCCCCCTCTTCCGCTTGCGGGAGAGGGCTTGCTTCAACCTCAATGCAACGCGCTCCAGCCGCCGCGAGCGCGCGCTTCGGGCGCGCGCTCGCGGGGACAGCGCACCAAACCCGCCGGGCGCGCTACCACCTCGGCCGCGACCCGTCGCGCAGCGGGAAGATGGCGCCAGGGGCGTACTCGAAAAGGTCCTCTAATTATTTGAACTGAGAAAGAAAAGTGGTCGGTCGAAAAATCGTGGTCACGCCGTGGCCGCATTCCCTTATGGTGGTAATGCCCGTCATGACGACCACCTTATGATTGCATGCGCTCGCCGAAAAAGTGCAGTCTTCCATAGCGCGTAAAGCGGCGCAGGCGGCTGGCTATCGGCAGATCGCGACAAGGTGTGACGGCCTTCGGAGACAGCCTCAGACGCCGTCGCGTCGTTGCTCCGACGATAGCCGGCGCTGCACCCTTGCGTCTACGTCGGCTATTGCGTTGGGCGCTGCTCAATGGGGGATTGACGTATGCAATCTTCCAAGCTGAATACGGGGGTTCGATTCTCTTCATCCGCTCCAACACTTAGCTAAAGTCGACCTCCGATTTGGCACGGAATCGTCCCCGAATGTCTCGGAGCCCCGAGGAACTCCAGCAACGTTCGTTCAACGGCGTCTTCATCGTCAAGTTGGCACTGCCAAAGGACGAGAGTTCGCCAACCCTCCGCCTCAAGCTCGCGTAGAACTCGAGCGTCGCGTTCCTTGTTCTTCGCGAGCTTGGGACCCCAATACGAGCTATTCGATCGGGGCGGTCGTCCATAACGACACGTCTCATGCCCGTGCCAAAAACAACCATGAACGAATATGACGGCTCGCCGCGATGCGAACACTAAGTCCGGGGACCCTGGCAGATCATTCCGCGCGAGGCGGTATCGGTAGCCGAGGCGATGAGCGATCTTCCGCACACGAAGTTCAGGACCCGTATCTTTCGATCTGACCTGGCGCATGATGAACGACCGGACTTCGGTCCGGTCGCGTGGCGTCTTGGGCACTCCGCGACTTTCGGAGCGGCGTTTCGGTGACGCGCGGGGCGGCATGCCCGGCATGTCTACTCCGCCGCGGCGGCAAGCGCGACTTTGCCTAGCGATGCGCCGCGCGTCCTCGCCTTTCGCTGCGCGACTCGCTCCTCGTCGGACATCGTCATTGGGTCTGGCCGCTTTGTCGGTTCGCCTTTGAAAAGCATCGGCGACAATGTCCAGTGCATCTGCTCGGCTACGCACTGGGCAACAGCTGCCGCGAGCGGTGGGGGAACTGCGTTGCCGACTTGCCGATACTGTTGAAGCCGCGGAATGCGGTCGGGCCAAATAAAAGCGTCCGAGAAACCCTGAAGCCTCGCGCTCTCGCGAACCGTCACGACCCGGTCGAACTGATAATGAATTGGTCGTAGCGGCGAAAAGTTCCCGCTGCCCGCGCGGAGCGTGTACGACAGTCTGTCGGGATGAAGCCGGTCATGGAAAGACCCTCGCTCCCTTTGGCCCTGCCCGAGCGATCGGAAGCGCGCGATCATATCGGCGCTGTGCATCGTCGGCTCATGATTGTGTACGCTTGTCGCTCCGAACTCGCCGGCGTCCGGCAAGTCGCCGATCGCCTGTCTCGTGGTGACGTAGGGGAGTAGATCGCGCCCGTGCGACGCCACTGGGCCTCGGACTGTACAACGCCCCTTGATGCCGATCACAATCAGTCTCTTGCGCGCCTGCGGCACGCCAAAATCGGCAGCCGCCAGCACGTCATGCCACAGAGAATACCCGAGTTCAGATAAGCCGCTCATTGTCTCCTGGAACAGCTCGCCATTACCCAGTTTCGCCAAGTTGGGGACGTTTTCGAGAACGATTGCCTTCGGGGCAAGTTCGCGCACCAACCGAACAAAGTGAGACATCAAACCGGCGCGCTTATCAGCCGCGCCGCGGCGCTTGCCGACTATCGAGAACGGTTGGCACGGCGGCCCGCCAATAAGGAAATCTACCGAGCGCAACCCCGCAGTTTCGAGGAGAGTTTGCCCCGATGCGGTAATAAGATCAGCCACAAAGCCGCGGCTGCCTCGGTATGAATGGTTGTAGTTGTACGCATCTACCGCACGGCGGTCGATCTCGAAACCGGCTGCGACGTGCAGGCCAGCGTCGAGGAAGCCGGTAGAAAGCCCGCCGCAACCAGCGAATAATTCGATGCCGACAGTTCGACGGTGAGACATTGGCTACTGCTTGGGTACGTTGGTCGCGCGAATTGCGGCGATCTGGGCCTGTGAAGTCGCGATGATGTAGCTTCCGGCCTTCACGATCTTCAAGTCCGCGGCGCGGCCGGGAGCATTGAACTCCATGACGTGGATCACGGACTCGAAGTCGACTTTCACAGCGAGGGGTCGGACGATTAGGTTGGGGAAATAGTGATGGGCGTACTGGACCATGTTGTGAATCTGCACGCGATTGAGGGCGTCGGATGCAGCCTTCGCCTCGATCGGAAAGATGATCGGGACGTCATCTTCCGATCTGGCGATCCCAACATCGATCGCGTCGAGTTCCGCTTGCCCGACTCCCGGAACGGATTTTCGAACGTGCGAGCGCAAGCGATAGATCGTCATGCCTGTGAAGTGATCGAGGATTCGGCAGTACCCGACGACTGAGAGCAACGCCTGCTCGTCCATCTCGGCGACGGCCTCCGGCAACAGCCGACGGACGGGCATTGGTGTGGTGTCGATCGCCGACGTAGGCGTCGTCTGGGGGGGCTCGAAGATGCCCGCCGATGCGCGCTCGAATTGGTACTGACCTCGACCGATGGGCCGAAGAATGTGGAAGCCGAGGTCGAGAATCTCCTGTGGGAGCTTCGTGCGCGAGCGCATGCGATAGATCACGTCCGCCGGGTTCCGCGAAGAGATCGCATTCGGGTCCGCCGACTCGGCGCGCACCTCCTCAACGGCATTGCGGACGTCGTCGAGGCTGAACAAGACGCTGGACGCGCCGGCGCGGTACCGGGCCTTGAAGATTTTCAAGATTACCGGCACGTACACCTTCGAGTTCTTGCCGTGGCTCTGAAGGCTCTTATGCTCGGCCGCGCCGGGCGCGACCGAGCCGGCTTTCGGTGTCGGCCGCCGCTTGCCCCCGCTCGAACCCGTCTCGTCGCCGGCCATACTGATCGCCCCGCTCTGGCGGACATTCTGCCCAGTTCGGTCAGTGGCGTCGACAGGGCGGTAGCGGAGATACACTAGATTCGCATTATGGGCATTACGGCATTACGCATCACGGGGGCGGGCGACAGGATGCCGAATCGCGCAACCCGCGGAGCGCCTGCTCGCCGCCACGGGGTCACGGCGACAGGACGCCGAATCGCGCGATCCGCCGAGCGCCGGCTCGCCGCCGGGCGCTCGCCATTGGTCGCTCAATCGGGGGATGGTGCCCAGGGGCGGAATTGAACCACCGACACTGCGATTTTCAGTCGCATGCTCTACCAACTGAGCTACCTGGGCGCCGGAGCGCCGTTCGGCGCTGCGGACGGCGGTTTATAGGGAGGCCGCCGCGGCTTGGCAAGCGCGTTGCGCTCGCTGGACACGGCTGGCCCGCGCATGGAAAATGGCGCCTGCGGGCGCGTCGCCCGCTTTCAGGAGCGCGCCCATGATCCGTCGTCTCGCCGTCTCTCTCGCGGCGCTCGCGCTGGCGGCGCCGGCGCTCGCCGAACCGCTGCCCAAGCATGTCGGCCAATGCGCCGACACCAAGGTGCTGCGGGTCGAGACGCGGCTGATCGACGGCGTCACCGGCAAGCCGACGCCCGGCTCGGGCAGCGCGATCGAGCTGGTCGACGGCGGCTACCAGGTCTCCTACGACACCGTGCCGGCGGTGGAAGGTTCGCGCCCCGGCGACCCGGTCCGCGTCTGCCTGGTCTCGATTCCCCAGCATTGCCCGCCCGGCGACAAGCGCGGCCGCATTTACGAGACCACCAACCTGCGCACCCACGCAAGCTGGCGGCTGCCCGACGCCGAGCATTCCTGCGGCGGCGCCTGAGCAGCTTTGAACTGGCTTTTCCAACGGCGGCGGCTTCCGATTCCGTCCTACGGGATGATTCGGAGGACGGATCAGGGTCGGCGAGTCGGCGGTGATGGCGGCGCCTACGGGGTCCGCGCCCCCATTTCACCCCAGCAGCTCGATCAGGCGCGGGACCAGCGGCGCGTCGGCCGGCGGCATCGGGTAGTCGCGCAGGTCCTTCGGACGGACCCACTTGAGCGCCTGTCCCTCAAGCGGCTGGACGAAGCCTTCCCAGCGCCGGCAGACGTAGAGCGGCATCAGGAGATGGAACGCCTCGTAGGCGTGGCTGGCGAAGGTCAGCGGCGCGAGGCAGGCGGGCTTGACCGCGATTCCCAGCTCCTCGCCGAGCTCGCGGATCAGCGCCGCCTCCGGCGCTTCGCCGGCGTCGATCTTGCCGCCGGGGAACTCCCACAGGTCGGCGAGCGCCTTGCCTTTCGGGCGCTGGGCGATCAGCACCCGATCGTCGGCGTCGATCAGCGCCGCCGCGACCACCAGCAGCAGCTTCAAGAGCGGTAGTCGCCGTTGATGGCGACATAGTCTTTGGTGAGGTCGCAGGTCCACACCTTGGCGGTCGCCGTGCCGACGCCGACGTCGACGGCGATGACGATCTTGCCGCGCCGCATGTAGGCGGAAGCCGCGGCTTCGTCGTAGTCGGGGTCGCGCTGGCCGGCGTGGGCGACGCGGATGTCGCCGAAGAAGATGTCGAGCTTGTCGCGCTCGGCCTTCTCGCCCGCCTTGCCGACCGCCATCACCACGCGGCCCCAGTTGGCGTCCTCGCCGGCGACCGCGGTCTTGACCAGCGGCGAATTGGCGATGGCGAAGGCGATGCGCTTGGCGGCGCGTCGCGTCGCCGCGCCGCCGACGCGCACCTCGATGAATTTGCGCGCCCCCTCGCCGTCGCGCACCACCTGCTGGGCGAGGTCGAGCAGCGCCTTGTCGAGCGCGCGGCGGAACGCGGCGAGCCGCGGGTCGGCGGCGTCGGCGATTTCCGGCGCGCCGGTCGAGAACAGGAGCAGGGTGTCGGAAGTGGACGTGTCGCTATCGACGGTGATGGCGTTGAACGAGCGCGCCGCCGACTTGGCGAGCAGCGCCTGCAGCGCCGGCGCGGCGATCGGCGCATCGGTGAAGACGAACGCCAGCATGGTCGCCATGTCGGGCGCGATCATGCCGGCGCCTTTGGCGATGCCGTTGATGGTCGCCTCCCGGTCGCCGATCTTCGCCCGCGCCGTGACCACCTTGGGGAAGGTGTCGGTGGTCATGATCGCCCGCGCGGCGCCCATCAGGCCGTCGGGCTTCGCCGCGGCGACGAGCGCGTCGAGGACGCCGACGATGCGGCCGGCCTCGATCGGCTCGCCGATCACGCCCGTCGAAGCCAGGTAGACTTGATGCGCCGCCGCGCCGGCCGCCTTCGCCGTCGCCTCGGCGACCGCGGCGGCGGCGCTCAAGCCCGCCGCGCCGGTGAAGGCGTTGGCGTTGCCGGAGTTCGCCACCAGCGCGCGCGCTTCGCCGCGGGGCAATTGCGCGCGGCACCAGTCGACCGGCGCCGAGGGGCATTTCGAGCGGGTGAACACGCCGGCGACGCGCGCCGGCTGGTCGAACAGCGCCAGCATCACGTCGTTGCGGCCGGCGTAGCGCACCGCCGCCGCGCCGGCGGCGAAGCGCACGCCGGCGATCGGCGGCAGGACGGGAAACTTCTTCGGCGCCAGCGGCGACGGCGAGTCGGGGGCGGTCATGGGGCGGACGTCCTTGACGAGGGCGATAGCGGCGCCGCTTACGGGGTCTTGGGAGCGGCGGGGGTCGCGGGGGCGGCGGGGGTCGCAGGGGCGGCGGGTTTCGCCGCCTCGTCCGCGCGTTCGATCTTCGCCGCCTGGCGCAGCGAGGCGATCAGGTCGCTCTGCGCCTTCTGCGCGACGAAGCGCGCGGCCTGCTCCTTCACCTGCTCGAACGGCGGGAAGGTCTTCATCCGCCGGTCCTCGACCTTGATGATGTGCCAGCCGAACTGGCTCTTCACCGGATCGGAGATCTGGCCGGGTTGCAGCTTGAACGCCGCATCGGCGAATTCGGGCACCATGCGGTCCTTGCTGAACCAGCCGAGGTCGCCGCCGTCGCTCGCCGGGTCCTTCGACAATTCGGTCGCCACCTTGGCGAAGTCCTCGCCGGCCTTGACGCGCGCCAGCGCGGCCTTCGCCTCGTCCTCGGTCGGCAGCAGGATGTGGCGGGCGTGAATCTCCTCGACCGGCGGGTTGGCCTTGGCCGCTTCGTCGTAGGCTTTGCGCTCGGCGTCCTCGGTCGCCGCCGACTTGGCGACGCTGGAGAGCAGCGTCTCCATCGCCAGCTTCTCGTGATAATAGGCGAGGCGGCGGGCGAACTCGGAAGTCGCGTCGAGCTTGTCGCTCTCGGCCTTCTTGGCCACCAGGCGCAGGTCGATGAGGTAGTCGAGCGCGTATTTCTCGCGCTCCGGCCCTTCGAGCTTCTGCGGCAGGCCCGGGCCGATGTCGAGCAGCGCGTCGGCGACGTCGTCCTCGGTGATCGGCGCGCCGTCGACCGTGGCGAGAACCTTAGGGTCGGCCTGCGCTCCGCCCGCGATGAGCAACGCGGCGCCAAGGCCGGAGGCGAGAATGAAGGCCAGCCGGCGCGCCGGCTTCGAGGGGAAACGGATCATCAGGGCTCCTGTCGGGAGGCGTCGCGGCCTCCGCGGTTGCTGTCTCGGCAGGCGCCGTATAATGCTATTCGCCGCAATTTGCGAGAGGGACGCCCGCGCGACCGCGAGAGGGCGCATGAAGGGACGCGGGCGCAAAAGATTCGACCCCCGGCTCGGTTCGGTTTATCGCTACGCCGCCGCGGGAGCCGCGCCGGGGCGCTAAGGCCGCTTCGCAGCGGGCGAAGCGTCCTCTCTTGGCGGCGCGGGCGCGCCGGACGCGCGCTGTCCACCCACGGAGGAAATTGAATATGCGCAAAGCGTTGCTGGTGTCGTTGGCGGGAATCGCTTCGACCATCGCCATCGCGTCGGCCAAAGCCGACGACCTCGCCATCGCGGTCGCTGGGCCAATGACCGGGCCGGTGGCGACGATCGGCGAGCAGATGAAGCGCGGCGCCGAGGCGGCGGCGGCGGCGATCAATCAAGCCGGCGGCGTGCTCGGCCGCAACATCAAGATCGTCATCGAGGACGACGCTTGCGATCCCAAGCAGGCGGTGGCGGTCGCCAATCTGATCGTCGGCCAGCAGGTCAAGTTCGTCGACGGCCACGCCTGCTCGGGCGCGGCGATTCCCGCCTCCGAGGTCTACGCCGACAACGACGTGCTGATGATGAGTCCGTCGGCGACCAACCCTGTGCTCACCGAGAAGGGCTTGCCGACGATCCTGCGCGACTTCCCGCGCGACGACGCGCAGGGCGCCTTCATCGCGCCGTGGATCGCCAAGAACTACAAGGACAAGAAGATCGCCATCCTCCACGACAAGGCGGCCTACGGCAAGGGCCTGGCCACCGTGGTGAAGGAGACGCTCAACAAGCTCGGCGTTCAGGAAGTGATGTTCGAAGGCATCAACCCCGGCGACAAGGACTACAGCGCGATCGTCAGCAAGCTGAAGACGGCCGGCGTCGAATTCCTCTATTACGGCGGCTATCACACCGAGGCCGGCCTGATTCTGCGCCAGGCGAACGACCAGGGCTACAGGTTCCAGCTGATGAGCGGAGACGGCCTCGCCACCTCCGAGTTCCTGCCGATCGCCGGTCCGGCGGGCGTGGGCACGCTGTTCACCTTCGCCGCCGATCCGCGCCGCTCGGCCACCGCCGCCAAGGCGCTCGAGCAGTTCAAGGCGCAGAACTACAATCCGGAAGGCTTCACCCTGTTCTCCTACGGCGTCATCCAGGCGATCGCCGAGGGGATCAAGCGCGCCGGCGCCGACGACCCGGCCAAGGTCGCCAAGGCGCTGGAGAGCGGCCAGCCGGTCGACACCGTGCTCGGCCCGGTCGCCTTCGACGCCAAGGGCGACGTCAAGGATCCGCATTTCGACATCAATAAGTGGAACGCGGACGGCACCTACTCGCCGATCGCCCAGTAAGCGGAAGTCCGCGCCCGCGCGGGCGCAAAGACGCCGTTCGGCCGGAGAGGGGCCTCGCCTCCTCTCCGGCCTTTTCGTGTTCGCGGCGAAGCGGAGGCGCCGCCTTTCGTCCAAAGTTTATTGGCCGTTCGGCTTGGCCGCTGCGCGCCTGTGCGCGTAGTCTCCAGTGAGTTTGGGAAACGCGCGACGTTTATCGCCTTGATGCTTCGCGCCGCATTAGGATTTGGACTTGCGACGAGCGCTCGTCGTCACCTTTCCGCGCTTAGCGCCGATGGCGGGACGCGACAAATCGACTTCACGCAAGAGTCACTCGGGTCTGGTGGCCGAGGCTGCTCTTAGCGTCGCCCGCGCGCCGGGCGGCGCCGAAGGCGAGCGCCTCAGCGATAGCACCACCACGTTCCATTGGGACCGGGAACAGCCGGATGGCCCGTGTGTCTCAGGCACCAGGCTTGGTTTTGGCCGCCCCAGACGCATCGGCCCGCCGCATCGCGATGGAAGTTCGGGCCGCAGCCGCCCAACGCGAACGCGGGCGTCGCAGAAGATAGGGCGGTGGCGAGAATCACGACGCCGGATAGCGCAGTCGCAAGCTTTTTCATGAGAAATCTCCCCTTGAGGCGCGATTAGTTCGCCAAACCGCAGCAAGCGAGGTTCGGCATTGTTGCTGCTGCTGAACAGGGTTGCTCAGCGGTTCAATATTATGGCCCGACAACCTGAACCGCACGTGAATTGCGCCTCCGTCGGCGGACCCGCGTCCCGCGCTTCGCCTGCCCGGCGCGCGCGTCGGGCCGCCGCTTCGCCTGCGACCCCTCGTCGCCCGCGAGAATGCTCGGGGGCGCCGCGCGCCGTTCCGGGCGTGGACGCCGGACGGCGCGCGGCGCAGGCGGCGCCTCGCTGAGCGCGCGCGAGGCGCGGCCATGCGCCCGACCACGGCTGCGGGCGCATTCCTGGTTCAGACCCGCTTGAAGGCGCGGACGAGGAATTCTCCCGCCGCGGCGACGCCGTCGTCGGTCAGCGCATGCCCGACGCGCGGATAGAAGCGCGCCTCGACGCAAAAGCCGGCGGCGGTCAGCCGCTCGGCGGCGAGCCGGCTCTCCTCGACAGGAACGACCGGGTCGGCCTCGCCGTGCAGCAGCAGCACGCGCGCGGCGTTGGCGGCGGCGAGCGGCGCGGCCGAGCCGGAGAGGCGGCCGGCGGCGGCAACCGCCGCGACCACCGGCCAGCGGCCGGAGGCGACGGCGTCGAGCGCCATCATCGCGCCCTGCGAGAAGCCGAACAACGCGACGCGGTCAAGCCGGCCGGCGAAGCCGCGCTCGGCGACGGCGGCCATCGTCACGCGGTCGAACGCTTCGCGCGCCGCTTCGATGCGCGCCCGCCGGTTGGCGGCGGTGACGCCGGAGAGGCTGAACCATTGACGCCCGGACCCGCCGCCGTCGAACGGCGACGGCGCGTCGGGCGCAGCGAAGGCGGTCGACGGCAGCGCGGCCCCGAGCGCGTCGGCGAGCGGCGCCATGTCGGCGCCGAACGCGCCGACGCCGTGCAGAAAGACAACCAGGTTTTCGTTGGCGGCGGGCATGGCTGACGTCTCCGCAAAGCAGGGGCGCGCCCATCTTCGCTCGGACGCGCGCCGCCGCAAGTCTCCGTTCGCCGGATCGTCAGGCCGCCTTGGCGGGCGCGACGCTCCAGGTCGGGGCGATGTCGGTGCCCAGGCCGCGCCCATAGCCGAGCGCGATGTTGAGGCCGGCGAGCGGCTCGAGATAGCGCGCGAGCTTGAGGGCGCCGGTCTGCACCACGTCGAACCCAGCCTTGCGCGCGATCGCCTCGACCGCGCCGTTGGCCGCGTCGTCGTCGCCGGCGACGAACACGGTCGCCGGCCGGCCGGCAGCCCGGCCGCCGTTGGCGAGCACCTGGGCGAAGATGGTGTTGAACGCCTTCACCACCTTGGCGCGCGGGGCGAGCTTCTGGATCTCCTCGCCGGCGCTGGTCGCGTGGCCGATGGTCAGGCCCATGTAGTCGGGGGTGAGCGGATTGGTGATGTCGACGATCGTCTTGCCGGCGAGGTCGCCGGCGGCGGCGAGCGCGGCGGCCGCGGCGTCGTAGGGAACCGCGAGAACGATCACGTCGGCCGACTTGGCCGCGGCGGCGAGGTCGGCGCCCGCTGCGCCGTGGCCGACGGAAGCCGCGGCGGCCCGCGCCTTGGCGACGTCGCGCGCGCCGAGAACCACGTCGTAACCCGCCTTGGCGAACAGGCCGGCCAGGCCCTTGGCCATATTGCCGGCGCCGAGAATAGCAATGGACATGTTGCGCTCCTTTTGGCGGGCCGCCATCGGCCCGTCCGTGGCGTGCAACATGGATCAGCTCCCGGTCCGTGATAATACGCGTATCTTGGAGCATGTTGCTTCTGAAATGGAACTAATCGGCTTCACCAGCCTTGGTCCCAGGTCGGCACGCCGCGGAACCGCTCGGCGAGGAAATCGACCAGCGCGCGCACCTTGGCGGCGAGGTGGCGCGCCGGCGGATAGACCGCGTAGACGCCGCCGGGGGCGACCTCGAACGCCTTCAGCAGCGCGACCAGCTCGCCGCGGGCGAGACGCGGGCCGGCGATGAAGCTCGGCGCGCGCGCGATCCCTAAGCCCGCCGCGGCGGCGTCGAGGCACGCCTCGGCGTTGGAGAAGCGCAGGCGGCCATGGACGGCGATGCGGATCGGCTCGTCGTCCCGCCCGCGGAAGCGCCAGGTTTGCGGGTCGCGGAAATTCGTGTCGACGACGCAATCGTGGTCGACGAGCTGGGCGGGCTCGGCGGGCTCGCCGCGCCGCGCGAGGTAAGCTCGGGTGGCGCAAACGGCGGTGCGCATCGGGCATAAGCGGCGCGCGATCAGACTCGAATCCTGCGGCTCGCCGATGCGCACCGCCGCGTCGAAACCTTCGTCGATCAGGTTGACGATGCGGTCGGAGAACGACACGTCGAGCTGGATGTCGGGGAACGCCTCGGCGAAGGCGATTAGCGCGGGGGCGAGCTGGGTCGAGCCGAACGACATCGGCACGGTCAGCGCGATGCGGCCGCCGGCGCGTCCCGAGGCGCTGCGCACGGCGGCGTCGAGCGCGTCGAACTCCTCCATCAGACCCTTCAGCCGCTCGTAATAGGCGCGGCCGACCTCGGTCGGGGAGAGCGCGCGCGTGGTGCGGTTGAACAGTTGCACGCCGAGCTCGCCCTCCAGCTTGGTGACGAGCTTGGAGGCCTGCCCGGCGCTGGTCTTCAGCCGCGCCGCCGCGCGCGAGAAGCCGCCGGTCTCGAACACGGCGAGGAACATGCGGTCGCAGTCGAGACGGTCCATGAGGCCCCCGAATCGACGGCGAGACTATGCCGCGGAGGGCGGCGAAGCGAGTGGCCGCGCCGGCCCCCGCGCGGGCTGCTCCACGCGCTTGCAGCGCTGCGTCGCGACGCTCTTCGACGTCTTCGTCTCGGCGACGAGGCGGAGCGCGAGCTCACGCTTCGTCTCCAGGAACAAACCGGGGCCGGCCTGGCTCAGGATTGCGCCGCCCCCGACGAAGTCGCGAGCTGGCGGCGAGCGAACCGACGTCGCTTTGGAGTCTTCGGCGGGAGCGGCGGCGAGGCGCCGCCGACCCAGGCCGGCCGCTGAAGTCCGCGCCGGGCCAAGGCCGTCGACGATCGGCCGGTGGTCTTGGTTGGGAGATCGCGGCGCGCCGCCGCAAGGCTCCTCGCGGCGGCCTTGAGTCAAGCCTCGCTGCGGTCCGCGCGAGCGGTCGAGCCCGAGCGCTAGCCGGCGGCCGCCCGGGGAAGGGCGTCGGGGGCGCGGGCGGCGTCGCGCGAGCGGGCGGCGTCGAGCGCGGAAAGGAAGACGCGCACCAGGACCATGCCCTGCACGGTCAGGCGGGCCTTTTCCGGCGTCTGCAGCGACTCCTGCAGCAGCGCGACCAACACCAGGTAGAGGGCGTCGGCCGCTGCTTCCGGTCGCCACGGGGCGGCAAGGCGGCCGCGGGCCGCGATGAGAGCGCAGGTTTGTTCGAGCTCCGCCCGGAAAAGCGCGCGAGCGCGACGCTGGCGCTCGATGGCGGGCGCCATCTCCTCGACGTACTCGCAACGCAACATCAGGATGGTCAGCAGGCGTTGCCGCTCGGCGTTGGCCTCCAGCGCCAGAAAGCCGGCTTCGATGGTCTTCTCGAACTCGGCGAACGGGTCGAGGGAGGGATCCGCCTCGAGCCTCGCGACGAGATCGGTCAACCGGCCTTCATAGGGCATGCGCGCCCTTTCGGAAATCGCCAGGAACAGGTCGAGCTTGTCGCGGAAATGCCAATAGACCGCGCCGCGGGTGACGCCGGCCGCCTGCGCGACTTCCTCCAGCGTCGCCCGGGCGACGCCGCGCTCGAGAAAGACCTTGCTGGCGGCGGTCAGCACGGCGCTGCGGGTCTGCTCCGCCTCTTCCTTGGTTCGCTTGGCCATGTCGGGTGCGCTCGGGTCGGCAGCACCTTGTAGCATACATTGGTGTTTGTATCTTACGACAAAATCGCATGACTGCTATGCTTTCCAGGCAATTGACATACGTACAGAAACGAATGTATGCGCCTCCCCAGATGTCGAACGGACCCTCCCATGGCCCAGCTCCACCCCTTGCGGCGCCAAGCCGACCGGCCTCGTCCGGCTTGGCCCGGTCCAGCTGACCCGCGGGGCGGGGCGAACGACGACGCCGTTGTCGCGGCGGGGCTTCCTGCAGCGTCGCTCGCGCCCGAACGGCGAACCGCCCGTCCGCGCAAGATGTTCGCGCTGCAACCGATCAGCCCGCGCCCGTGGCTGTTTGCGGCCAAGACGGCCGCCGCGTGCCTGATCGCCCTTTACCTTGCGTTCGCTTTCAACCTCGATCAGCCGCAGTGGACCGCGCTGACGATTTTCATCATCGCGCAGCCTCAGTCCACCGGCGGCCTCTTCGGCAAGGCCTGCTTCCGCATCGTCGGAACGTTCCTTGGCTGCGCCGTCGCGCTCGCGCTGGTCGGGCTGTTCGCCCAGGAACGCGCGCTGTTTCTGGGTTGCCTCGCCGTCTGGGTCGGCCTTTGCACGTTCGCCTCGCAGCGCGTGCGCAGTTGGGCCAACTACGGCTGCGTGCTGGCCGGCTACACCGCCGCGATCGTCGGCATTCCCGCCGCGCTCCTCCCCGCCAGCGCCTTTTACTATGCAAACGCCCGCTTCACTGAAATCTGCCTCGGCGTCATCGTCGGCGCGTGCGTGGCCGGCCTGTTCGCGCCGGCGCCGATGTCGCGCTCCTTGAAAGACGCCTTGGCGGAGGCGCGCCGCAACGCGGTGCGATACGTCGCCGGCGTGCTCGCCGGCGCCGAGGCGGCAAGGGAGAGGGCGGCGGTGATCGCCAGCGCCGCCCGCGTCGACGAGCTGGTGAATTCGGCCATCTACGAGGAGCGGCCGACGCGGCGGGCCGGCGATCGCATTCGCGGCTTCGCCGGCGCGCTGATCGATCTTATCGCCAGCGCCGAGCCGCTCGAACGGGAGCGCGGCGCGCCGACTGGCCTCGCCGCGCTCGACCGGGCGGGCGCGAGGGCCGCCGAGGCGATCGGAGCGTGGGAGACGAACGAAGTCGACGCGGCCGGGTTGACGGAGCGGCTCCGCTTGCTCCGCCACAGCCTCAGGGTCGCGCGCGCGGACCCTCGCGACCCATCCGCCGCCGCGCTCGCCAACCGGCTGGAATCCCTCCTGGACTCGTTCATGGCCTTGGCCTCCGCCTGGGAGGCGACGGCGAACGACCGCCCTGACGGCCAGCCGCCGATCTCGCTCGATCCCGCCGACGACCTGTTCTCCGCGGCCATGACCGGATTGAGGTCCGCGCTCGCCGTCGCGCTCGCCGGCCTGATCTGGGTCCTGACCGCTTGGCCCGAGGGACCGTCGTTCACGCTGCTGTGCGCGCTTGGCGTTTCGCGCGCGGCGACGATGGGCCGCGTCGTTCTGCTCGGCGTCGTGACCGAGACGGTGTTCGCGCTGGTCGCCCTTCCCACCTTCCTCATTGTCGAAGCGGCGCTGCCGCAGGCGTCGGGATTTGCGATGCTCGCCCTGATCCTCGCGCCGATGATGCTCCTCTACGCCTACCTGATGGCGTTTCGGCAGACGTTCCTGCCCGGCTACATGGCCGTGCTCTATTTCTTCACCGCGACCGGCGTCCAGAACCGGATGGCCTACAACCCGATCGGCTACGTCAACCTGGCGATCGCCGCCCTGTTGGCCTGCGCGTTGGGCATCGCCCTGTGGGCCGTGGTGGCGCCGGATACGCCGGTCAAGCAACGACGCCGGTTTGTCCGCGCGACCGCGAAAGCCATGCGGTCGCTGTCGGACGCCCGGGGCGACGCCGGTCGCCTCGGCCGCTTCGATAGCGTCGTCGGCGGCGCGCTCGTCCGGCTCTCGCGGCGACTCCATCTCGCCCGTCCGGAGGACGAAGCCTGCGAGCAGGCCGCTTTCGCGCTGCTCGGCGCCGGCCGCGAGCTCGCCTGCCGCCCCTCCTCCCAGCAAGCGCCGCTCGCGGTCGGCGGCGGGGAGCTTGGCGCTTACGAGCGCGTCGTTCCGGCCATCCGCGGCTGTTTGGAGACCCTGGGCCGGCGCGACGTCGAGCCCGGCGAGCTGCTGCGCGCCGCCGCGAATCTGAGGGCCGCCATGGACGCGTTCGCGCGGCGGAACGCGTCGCCGACATCCGAAGCGGAGGTTTGTTCCGATGCTTGCTGAAGCCAGTCTGTTCGGCGCGCTGGCGCCGTCGCCGCTCATCTGTTTCGTGGTCGCGCTCGGCCTGATCGTCCCGCTCAGCATTCTGCTGGGGCGAGCGATGGATGCGTTCGCGCTGAGGGCGTCATCGCCGAAATCCGACGCCGAGGACGAGCCGAGATCCAACGTCGAGGACGATTGCGATGCTTGCTGACGTCAGCCTGTTCGGCGCGCTGGCGCCGTCGCTGCTCATCTATTTCGTGGCCGCGCTCGGCCTGTTCATCCCGCTCGTGCTGCTGGCGGGGCGATGCGGCGTCGACCGCCTTGCGTGGAATCCGCCGCTGGCGCGCTTCGGCCTGTTTCTCTGCCTGTTCTCGATCCTCGCGCTGCTGCGCTGAGGCCATATAGGAGATCATCGACCATGCTGCCGACTTCGCCTTCCCGCTCTGCGACAAGCGCCAGGCGCGCGCGCCTGGGCTCGCGGCTCGCGCGCGCCTTGTGGGCCCTCGTCCGCGTCTCCCTGACGCTCGTCGTCGTGGCGGCCGGTTGTCTCGGCGCGTGCGCGCTATGGGACCGCTATATGTATTCGCCGTGGACCCGCGACGCCCGCATCCAGGCGGACGTCGTCTCGGTCGCGCCCGACGTGTCCGGCTTCGTTCAGGAAATCCGGGTGAAGGACAACCAGGTCGTGCATAAGGGCGACGCGCTTTTCGTGCTCGACCAGGAGCGCTACAAGCTCGCCGTCGCCACGGCCGAGGCGGCGGTCGAATCCCGCCGCGCCGCGATGGAGATGCAGCAGCGCGTCGCCGCCCGCAGGGCGCAGTTGACCGACCTGGCGGCGTCCGCGGAGGAGCGCGAGAACGCGCGCTACAGCGCCGACGGGGCCGTCGCCGCCTACGACCAAGCCCTCGCCGAGCTCGCCGTCGCGCGGCTCAACCTCGCCCGCACGGTCGTCGCCGCGCCGGTGAACGGCTTTGTCACCAACCTCACCCTCGTCAACGGCCAGTTCGCCCCGGTCGGGGCGAGCGTGATGGCGATCATTGACGCCGATTCCTATCGCGTCAGCGGCTATTTCGAGGAGACCAAGATCCCGCGCCTCAAGCTCGGCCAGCGCGTCGCGATCACGCTGATGAGCGGGGGCGCTGCGCTTGCGGGACACATCGAAAGCATCAGCCGTGGCATCACCGACCGCGACAATCCCAAGGGACCGGACCTGCTCGCCGCGGTCACGCCGACCTTCGAATGGGTGCGGCTCGCTCAACGCATTCCCGTGCGCATCCACATCGACAGCGCTCCCGATGGAGTTCTGATTAGCTCCGGCATGACCTGCACGGTCGTCGCCGACACGCCGCCGCGGGAAACGAACCCCGCGCGCTCGGCCTTGGAGCTGGCGGGGCGCGGCTGGGCCTTGCTGAGCGACCTGATCCATGTGTCGTTTGCGCCCGGTCCGGCCTGAGCGCCGCCTTTCGGCCGATCTCGCCCCGCGGCGGGGCGTAGCGACGGCGCCGCGATCGCCGGCGACGGCCGGGCGGGGATGTGAGACGACGCGGCGGGCCTGCGGCGCGCGTTCGAGACTCCGCGTCATGGATAAAGAAAGGGCGGCTCTGGGGCCGCCCTGGTTGGTTCGTCGGACGCCGTTCGGCGAGTTTCTCGCGCCAGCCGCGCCGTTCTCGGGCGCGTTCAGGCCGCTAATCGGTCAGGCTACTCTGGAAATATCCTGCGCGTAGGCGCGCCACCACGCCGCCTCGTCGCGCAAGGTCGCGGCGCCGCGTCGGCGTTGCGACGCTTGCATCGAAGGAGAGAATTTCTCCACCCGCTGGGCGCTGTCCTCCAATTCTTGCGCCCGCGCGAGGTACGTCTCGACCAAGCGTTGATTGTTCACTGAAAACCCCCTTCTGCGGCGCCTGACCCGGCAAGCCCGTCGCGCGGAGTTTTCTCACGGGAGCGCCGTTGATTGGCTTAGGCGATTGCATCGAGTTTTATCGATCTGCGGGTCGACGGCGGCGGTCGTCGCGCATGGTGGATGAACCGTTGCCGACCGCTTCCGGCCAATGGCCCAACCGCGCCGGCGCCCCGATCGCCGGGCGCGCGAGGCCGTAGAAGGAGAGGAGCGAGGCCGCTCTCTCGCAGGCGCCGCGCAAAGCGCCCCTCGCGTCAACGGGCGCTTGCCGGCGCCGCGCGCCCAAGTAAACTCCCTTCGGCCGCATGGCGCGGCTGTGGGAGGGGAATATGCGAACGCTACGAATCGCCTCGACGCTGATCGCCGGCTTCGCCGCCGTCGCAGCTTTCGCCGTCATCGCGTCAACGCCGGCGGAAGCTTGGTATTGCTCGGCGCGCGGCACGACCGGCGCGACCGGCTGGGGCACATCGCCCAGCCGCGCCTACGCGGCGCAAATCGCGCTGCGCGAATGCGCGGCGCGGACGCCGCGGAACGCGCGCTGCTACCTGATGTCCTGCCGCTGAACCCGGCGGCGCGGCCGCGCCGCCGCGCGCGAGCGCCAGCTTGCGCGCCCGACAAGCGCTTGATCGCAGCCGCGAGTTTGGGGTTGCGATCAAGCCGACCCGCCTGTCGCCAGAAATCGCGGCGACGCTTGAGGCTTTTCGGCGAGCGGGAACGCCGCGGCGAACGGCTTGCTCCCGCCGAGCTACAACATCAGCCGGGACACGACCAAGCCGTCGGGCTGAAACGACAGCCACGCGACGTTGAACTTCGTTTCGTCTCTTTGCGCAAAGATGTGCTTCCGCAACGATCCACCCTTTGCGAACCCCGCGGCGTCCCCGTAGCTACGCAGTGACCAAAATACCGGGCGATATCCAATAAGATAATGAAATTGTTGGCGTCCCGGAAGGGAATCGAACCCATGACCCCAGGTTTAGGAAACCTGTGCTCTATCCTGCTGAGCTACCGGGACCCCTTTATGCGCGACGTCTTGCGGGCCGAAGCGCCGCGCCATTTCGCCGCCCCGCGCCGCATTCGCCATGACCGCGCCGGGCGAAGCCGCTAAAGACCCTATCGTCCGCCGCGGCGAAGCGCCTCTAGCATGAAAACCTCGTTTGCGCACCCCGTGATTTGGCGCCGCGCGCCGGCTTCGGCGCTCGCTCTCGCCTGCGCGCTGCTCCTCGCCGCGCCCGCGTCGGCGGCGTGCGGCTTCGCGGCGGGCGAGGCGCGCGTCGCCGCGGTCGCCGAACGGCTGGAGCTCAAGCTCGACGACGGCCGGATTCTCCGCTTCGGCGGCCTCGACCTGCCCGATCCGACGCGCGGCGATCCCGCGACCGCGAACGCCGCGCGCGCGTTCGTCGGCCGGCTCGTCGGCCGCGAGGTCGACCTCACGCTGTTTTCCGTCGAACCGGACCGCTGGGGCCGGCTAATCGCCGACGTCGCGTTCGTCGACGAGTCGGGCGCGCCGCGCTCGTTCGCCGAGGCGCTTCTCGCCGCCGGCTTCGCCCGGGTGCGCCCGGAGTATGAGGCGCGCGGCTGCGTCGCGGCGCGTTTGGCCGCAGAATCAAAGGCCCGCGATGCGGGGCTTGGCCTCTGGGACGATCCCGACTATTCCGTGCTCGCCGCCGACGACGTCGAGGAGCTGAGAGAGCGCGACGGGCGCTTCGTCCTCGTCGAGGGCGTGGTGCGTCGGGTTGGCGTCGGGCGCGCGCGTCTTTATCTTGACTTCGGCGGCCGCGGCGGCTTCACCGTCGTCGCGGCGCGGAAGCTCGAGGCGGCGTTCGCGGCCGCCGGCGCGCCATTGCGGGCGCTGGCGGGCGAGCGGATCCGGGCGCGGGGCGTGTTGGACGATCGTTTCGGCCCCCGGCTGGAGATCGCCGAGCCGCTTTTGATCGAGCGCCTCGGTCGCGACGAGGCGGACAAGGGGACCAGGCCGGGCGGATGACGAGGACTGGCGGGGAAATCTGGCGGCGGCGCTTCGCGCGCCCCTTCGTCGCCGGCGCGGGCAGGCTCGCGGCCGCCGCGCTGCTGCTGTTTGCGGCCGGCTGCTCCGCCGTCGACGCGCCGCCGCCCTCCGCCAGCGTCGGCGCCTTCGCGCCCGCCGCGGCGCCGCAGACCACCGGCGGCCCGCAGTCGAGCCCCGAGCGCAAGCGCCTGATCGACGCTTTCGGCGGCGAATACAGCGCGCCCGCCGCCGAAGGCTATCTCAACGGCGTGCTCGCCCGCCTGGCGCCGGCGAGCCAGGCGCCGTCGGACGCCTATCGCGTGACCATCCTCGATTCGCCGGTGGTCAACGCCTTCGCGCTGCCCTCCGGCGACATCTTCGTCACCCGCGGGCTGCTCGCGCTCGCCAACGACGGTTCGGAAGTCGCCGCGGTGATGGCCCACGAAATCGCCCACGTCACCGCCCATCACGCCGCGCAGCGCGCCGAGCTGGAGAAGACGGCGGCGCTGTTCACCCGCGTCTCCTCGCAGCTGCTCGACCGGCCGCAGGAAGGCGAACAGGTCGAGGCGCGCATGAAGCTGTCGATCGCGCGGTTTTCGCGCGAGCAGGAGTTCGAGGCCGACAAGATCGGCATCGGCGACGTCGCCAAGGCGGGCTTTGACCCGTACGCCGCCGCGCGCTTCCTCGGCTCGCTCGGGCGGTGGAGCGCGTTGCGCGCCTCGCTGATCGGCTTGGGCGACGCCGACAAGCCGGACATGATGGCGACCCATCCTTCGACGCCCGAGCGCGTCGCCCAGGCCAACGTCGAGGCGCGCGCGTTCGGCGCGCCGGGCGTCGGCGAGGGCGACCGCGACGCCTATCTCAACGCCATCGACGGCATCGCCTACGGCGACGATCCTTCGCAGGGGCTGGTGCGCGGCGGCCGCTTCGTCCACCCCAAGCTCGGCTTCGGCTTCGTCGCGCCGGACGGCTTCGTGCTGGAGAACCAGTCGACGGCGCTGATCGGCGTCGGCGAGGGCGGCGCACAGGCGCTGCGCCTCGATAGCATCGCGCTCGACAATTCGGAGAGCCTCGAGAGCGCGCTCGCCTCGGGCTGGATCGACGGGGTGAAGACCGGCTCGATCGAGAAGCTCGACGGCGGCGACCTGCCGATGGCGACCGCCGTCGCCCAGGGCGAGCAATGGAGCTTCCGCCTCGGCGCGGTCAGGATGGACGGGCGCGTCTATCGCCTGATCTTCGCCGCCCACAGCCTGACGCCGGCGATCGACGCGCGCTTCCGCGCCGCGATTCGCTCCTTCCATCGGCTGCGGCCCGAGGAAGCGGCCGAAGCGACGCCGTTGCGGCTGCGCGTCGTCGTCGCCCAGCCCGGCGACGCCGCCGAAACGCTGGCGAAGCGGATGCCGTTCGAGGACCGCGCGCTGGCGCAATTCCTGGTGCTCAACGGCTTCGAGCGGGCCGAGCCGCTGGTCGCCGGCCAGCGCTACAAGATCGCCGCGCCGTGAGCGACGCGCCGCCCGCCGCGTTTCGCCGCCTCGGCGGCCGCCTGCTCGCCGCCACCCATAACCGCGGCAAGCTCGCCGAGCTCGCCCATCTCTTCGAGCCCTATGGCGTTTCGGTGGTCGGCGCGGCCGAGCTTGGCCTCGCCGAGCCGGAGGAGACCGGCGACAGCTTCGCCGCCAACGCCGCGCTGAAGGCGCGCGCGGGGGCGCTTGGAGCGGGGCTGCCGGCGCTCGCCGACGATTCGGGCTTGTGCGTCGAAGCGCTCGACCGCGCGCCGGGGATCTTTTCGGCGCGTTGGGCGGGAGAAGAGCGCGATTTCGCCGCGGCGATGGCGCGCGTCGAGCGCGAGCTCGCCGGCCGCGCCGCGCCGGCGCCGTGGCGCGCCTATTTCGTCTGCGCGCTGGCGCTGGCCTGGCCCGACGGCCGGCTCGACGCCTTCGAGGGCCGGGTGGACGGCCGGCTCGCGTTTCCGCCGCGCGGGACGGCGGGGTTCGGCTACGATCCGATCTTCGTTCCCGACGGCTATTCGCAGAGCTTCGGCGAGATGACCGCCGAACAGAAGCACGGGCTGCCCGCCGACGGCTCGCTCGCGCTTTCCCACCGCGCCCGCGCCTTCCAGAAGCTGGCCCGCGCCGTGCTCGATTGACGCGGGCGCCGGCGTCGCGCAACCTCTGCCTTTGGCGATCGCGGGAGACGCGGATGGACGAGTTCGACCGGCGCAAGCGGGGCTTCGAGAAGTTTTTCGCCTTGAGCGACGCGCTGCGCTTCAAGGCGTTGTCGCGCCGCAACCGCGCCGTCGGCCGCTGGGCGGCGGAGAAGCTGGCGCTCCCCCGCGAGGCGGCGGATCGCTACGTCGAGAGCTTCGCCGACGCGCAGATCGGCGGCGCCGGCGACGAGGCGCTGCTGGCGCGGCTGCGCGACGATTTCGTCCGCGCCGGCGTCGACGTCTCCGCTCACCGCATCCGCCGCCGCCTCGAGGCGACGATGGGGGAAGCGGTCGCCGAAATCGAAGCGGGGCGGTGAGGGCCAGAGGGGCGGGCGCGCCGCGTCGGCTTCGCGCCGATTCGATCGCCGATCGCGACGGCGACGGGCGCCGTTTCGGCGAAAGCGCCGCTTAGGCGACGCGTCGTGGCCGTTCCGGCGGGCTACAGGCGCTTTGCGGCTCTGGGAAACGGGTCCGCCTTTCTCCGCTGAGCAGAATTCGCGCGAGCTATGCTTGTTTTTGATGCAATGCGCCCATAAATGTGCTAATCAAATAGCTACCGGTTATGGCACAGAAGGGAGGGTGTCATGTCGGGCATGTTTGAGCTCCGCGCAGTGAGCTTTGAAACGGGATTCGCTATCGGCGAAGAACTCCGGTTCAAGGCCCTCGCGCGCAGGAACAGGGCGCTCGGCCTGTGGGCGGCGCAGCTTCTCGGGCATCAGGGCGAATTGGCGAAGGCGGAAGCCGACGCGCTGGTCGAGGACCAGATCGAGCGCGGCGACGACAGGGCGCTCGCCGCCGAGCTGGGCGCGAAGTTCTCGAGCGCCGGCGTCGGCATTTCCCGCCACCGCATCCGTCGCATGATGGAGCAGAAGATGGCCGAGGCGCTGGCCGGCGTCCGCGCCGGCTATTGACCGGCCGAAGCGTCAAGCGCGCGCCGGAAGCGTCAACGGCGCAAATAGGGCGACGACCTGTTCGTAGACGCGTCGCTTGAACGGCACGACCAGCGCTGGGACGCGTTCGACGCGCTCCCAGCGCCAGGCGTCGAACTCGGGCGCGTGCGCGCCGGCCGCGGGCCGTTCGATGTCGATCTCCGCCTCGTCGCCTTCGAAACGCATGAGGAACCACTTCTGGGTCTGGCCGCGGTAGCGGCCCTTCCAGCGCGCGCGCGCGTCCGCGGGAAGATCGTAGCTCAGCCAATCCGGCGCTTCGGCGATCAGCGAGGTCGAGCAGACGTTGGTCTCCTCGTAGAGCTCGCGCCGCGCCGCGTCGTAAGGCGCCTCGCCGTCGTCGACGCCGCCTTGCGGCATCTGCCATTCGTGGCCGGCGACCAGCCCTTCGCGTCTCTTCTTGCGCCGGCCGAGGAACACCGCGCCGTCGCGGTTGATGAGCATCACGCCGGCGCTGCGGCGGTAGGGCAGGTCCTGGTTCACGGCGTCAGATCGTCCTTCATGCTCGTCGCGACGGCGCGCGGCGGAGGGCGCCGCGGCTCTGTATAATCGCTGGAGACGACGAAATCATTGCGCTTCAACGGCTCGCCTGCGGGGCGGGGCTGCGGGCGATCAGGGCCGAGACCGGCGCGAGCGCGACGCCGCGCGCCTCCAGGCCGGCGGCCCAGCGGGCGATGCGCTCGACCCCGGCCGGGCGCGCCGCGGCGACGCCGATCGCCGCCCCGCGGCTGCGCGCCAGCGTCTCCAGGCGGGCGAGCGCCGCGTCGATCGCCTCGGGCGCCGGATCGGCGTCGACGACCACGTCGGCCTTCGCCGTCGGCAGGTTAAGGCCGGCGGCGACCTCGCGCGCGAGGCTGCGCGGCGAGGCGCCGTCGTCGAGATAGTCGAGGCCGCGCGCGGCGATCTCGGCGAGCGCGGGCGACAGCGCGCGCGCGTCGGCGGTGAACCTGCCGCCGAGGTAATTGACGACGCCGACGTAGCCGACGAAGCGCGACATCAGCCAGCGTAGCGAATCGAGGTTCTCGCCGTCGGCGGCGCCGACGCGCAACGTATGCGGGCCGGGGTCGTCGGCCGGGTAGGCGAAGGATTCCATCGGCGCCTGAAGCAGGATCTCGTGGCCCGCTTCGCGCGCCTTGGCGGCGTCGCGCTCGAGGTTGTCGCCATAGGGGGCGAAGGCGAGCGACACCGCGCCGGGAAGCGCGGCGATGGCGTTGGCGGTGCCGTCGGCGGCGAGGCCGAGGCCACCGACCACCAGCGCGACCTGCGGCGCGCCCGGCGGCAGCTTGGGCGAGGCGGCCAGCGGCCGGGCGTAGACGTCGGCGGGCCGAGCGCCGTCGGCGCCGATGCGCGGCAACAGGCCGTAGCGCGACTTCTCCGTCAGGCGCTTGTCGGGCGCAGCGACGAGGCGCACCGCCAGCGCCTGCTGGACGTCGATCACCAGCGCGCCGCCGGGGCCGCCGCCGCCGTTGCGCACCACCTTGACGCCGCTCGCCGCTTCGACCTCGTCGCCCGTCGCCGCGGCCGGCCGGAGCGGGGCGGGCGTCGTCGCCGGCGCGGGAGAGGGCGGCGCGGGCGGCGCCTTCTCGATGCGCGCGATCGCGAACGGCTCGCCGCCGCCGCGGTCTCCGAACCAGGCGATCGCCGCCCAGCCGGCGCCGACCGCCAGCAGGGCGAGGCCCGCGACGAAACGCGGCGCGACACGCCTCGCGACCGCCGCGGCGCGCGAGGGCGGCGGCGCGCCGCGCCCTAGGGGTTCGTTTGCTTCGTCGCGCAACGCCCAGACCTTGCTCGGCGATTCGTTCCGGCCGACCCTATGGCCGCGAATCGGCTTGTTCCGCCAAGCTATTGTCGGCCGCCCGGACGCCGCGGTCGAGCGGAAACTTCCGTCGCCTCCGCGGCTGCGCGCCGGCGCTTCCCAAGGACGCGAAAAGCGTGCATTCGCAGGGGCGCCCGGACTATAATGGAGCGCATCGAATCGTCGCGGCCGGACCCGGCGGCCGCGCACGTTTTCCGCCGAAAAAAGAAGGTCTTGACATTGACGGACGAACCGAAGTCGCCGCTTGAGGCCGACGCCGGCCAAGCGAGCGGGCCGAGCGCCGATTCCTACGACGCGGACTCGATCAAAGTGCTGCGCGGGCTCGACGCCGTGCGCAAGCGCCCGGGGATGTACATCGGCGACACCGACGACGGCTCCGGCCTCCATCACATGGTCTACGAAGTCGTCGACAACGCCATCGACGAGACGCTCGCCGGCTTCGCCAGGCTAATCGCGGTGACGCTCAACGCCGACGGCTCCTGCACCGTCTCCGACGACGGGCGCGGCATTCCCACCGGCATCCACGAGGAGGAGGGGGTTTCGGCGGCCGAGGTCATCATGACCCAGCTCCACGCCGGCGGAAAATTCGACCAGAACTCCTACAAGGTCTCCGGCGGCCTGCACGGCGTCGGCGTCTCGGTGGTCAACGCGCTCTCGACCAGCCTGACGTTGCGCATCTGGCGCGACGGGCTCGAGCACGTCATGCATTTTGCCGGCGGCGACGCGACCGACAAGCTCGCCGTGGTCGGCCCGGCGCCGCTTGTCGACGGCAAGCCGAAACGCGGCACCGAGGTCACCTTCACGCCCTCGACGCAGACCTTCACCATGGTCGAGTTCGACTACGCCACCATCGAGCACCGGCTGCGCGAGCTCGCCTTCCTCAATTCGGGCGTCCGCATCGTGCTCACCGACCTGCGCGGCGCCGTGCCGAAGCGCGAGGAGCTGCATTACGACGGCGGTCTGGAGGCGTTCGTGCGCTATCTCGACCGCGCCAAGACGCCGCTGATCGACAATCCGGTGCTGATCCGCGGCGAGCGCGACCGCATCGCCGTCGAGGTCGCGCTGTGGTGGAACGACAGCTATCACGAGAACGTGCTGGCGTTCACCAACAACATCCCGCAGCGCGACGGCGGCACCCACCTCATCGGCCTGCGCAGCGCGCTGACCCGCCAGGTGACGGGCTACGCCGAAAGCTCCGGTCTGTCGAAAAAGGAGAAGGTCGACCTCACCGGCGACGACTGCCGCGAGGGCCTGACCTGCGTGCTCTCGGTCAAGGCCCCCGATCCGAAGTTCTCCTCGCAGACCAAGGACAAGCTGGTGTCCTCGGAAGTGCGGCCGGTGGTCGAGGGGCTGGTCAACGAGCTGCTTGGCGCGTGGTTCGAGGAGCACCCGGCGGAAGCGCGCGTCGTCGTCGGCAAGGTGGTCGAAGCGGCGCAGGCGCGCGAAGCGGCGCGCAAGGCGCGCGAGCTCACCCGCCGCAAGGGCGCGCTCGACGTCGCCAATCTGCCCGGCAAGCTCGCCGACTGCCAGGAGCGCGACCCCGCCAAGTCGGAGATCTTCATCGTTGAGGGCGACTCGGCGGGCGGCACCGCCAAGCAGGGCCGCAACCGCGAGTTCCAGGCGGTGCTGCCGCTGCGCGGCAAGATCCTCAACGTCGAGCGCGCGCGCTTCGACAAGATGCTGTCGAGCGAAACGGTCGGCACGCTGATCACCGCGCTCGGCGCCGGCATCGGCCGCGACGACTTCAACCTCGACAAGCTGCGCTACCACAAGATCATCATCATGACCGACGCGGACGTCGACGGCGCGCATATCCGCACCTTGCTGCTGACGTTCTTCTTCCGCCAAATGCGGCCGATCATCGAGGGCGGCTACCTCTTCATCGCCCAGCCGCCGCTGTTCAAGGTCAAGCGCGGCGCCTCCGAGCAGTATCTCAAGGACGAGCGCGCGCTCGAGGACTATCTCGTCGGCGCCGGCCTCGAAGGGGCGACGCTTCGGCTCGGCGACGGCGAGGTGCGCGCCGGCGCCGACCTCGCCCTGCTGGTCGACGAGGCGCGCGCGGTGCGGCGCATCCTGCAGCAATTGCATACGCGCTACCTCAAGAGCGCGGTCGAGCAGGCGGCGCTCGCCGGCGCGCTGAAGCCGCTTTCCACCGCCGACGACCCGGAGGGCGAGGCGCGCGCCGCGCTCCTCGCCGAGCGCATGAACGCGATCTCCGAAGAGACCGAGCGCGGCTGGAGCGGGCGCTGCGAGGCGGGCGGCTACGTTCTCGTCCGCGAGCTGCGCGGCGTAAGGCAGGCGGCGACGCTCGACGCGGGACTGCTCGCTTCGGTCGAGGCGCGCAAGCTGCACGAGCACGCCAAGCCGCTGCGCGAGGCGTTCCGCGCGCCGGCCGTCTTCCTGCGCCGCGGCGACGAGACGCCCGTCTCCGGCCCCGCCAAGCTGTTGGAGGCGGTCGACGCGGCGGGGCGCAAGGGCGTGGCCGTGCAGCGCTACAAGGGCCTCGGCGAGATGAACAAGGACCAGTTGTGGGAGACGACGCTCGACCGCGAGGCGCGCTCGCTGCTGCAGGTGAAGATCCGCGAGGCGGACGAGGCCGACGACGTCTTCGTCAAGCTGATGGGCGACGTGGTCGAGCCGCGGCGCGAGTTCATCCAGGAAAACGCGCTGAACGTGGGGAATTTGGACGTGTGAGGGGCGGGCGTTCCTGCGGCTGGCGTTCGTCGAGGACGCCTAGCAAATAGAAGGCCGCCTCTGCGGCGGGGCGCCGTGGGGACGCCGGCCCGTCGACCAAGCATCCTGCTGACGCTGGAAAGCTGCGACGCTCTCGGCCGCGGCGCGGCGACGCCGTTCGAGGGCGGGATCGAAATACGGGACGCGTCTCGCGTCGCCGACAACTCGCGCCGGAAGCGGCTCCGGCGCGAGCTCGTCGCCCAACGGGCGGGACCAGGCTTGGCGACAATCGACCGACGCCAAGACTACGGGGTGGGCGCCGGACAAGTATACGGCCAAATATACCATGCGCAGCTGCCCCCGAAATTCGAGGCGCTCGGCGCGGGAGTCGGGTTGCTAGCAGGCGCAGGACCCTTGGGATCGTTGTAGTTCCGATGATGATGGTGGTGGTGGTGATGACCATCGTCGTGGTGGTGGTGACGACCATCGTCGTGGTGGTGGTGATGACCATCGTCGTGGTGGTCGTGATGACCATCATGGCGCCCGTGGCCGTGGCCGTGGCCGGGACCAGGACCGGGACCAGGGCCGGGACCGGGACCAGGGCCGGGGCCGGGGCCGAACCCGGGGCCAGGACCGAACCCGTGGCCGTGGCCGTGGCCGTTGCCGTGGCCGTTGCCGTGAGCAAGCGCGCCGAACGAGAGCAGCGAAGCAGCGGCCAGCGTCGCGACGAAAACGCGAGCCTTCATGACGCTTCTCCTCATGTTCAAACCCAGTAGGGAAGCCCCGCTCGTTGCTTACGCAATTACATTGAGCGCGAGCGTCCCCGTTGCTGACCAAGGGCCGCCATTGTGCAATATCGGGCTTTGGCTGATAGTCGTCTGTTCGTACGATGCGGTTTAAGAGCTTCACGAGAACCGTCAGCGTCCGTAATCCTTCATGCTTAAGCCAAAAGAGGTAGACGACGACAGGAGAGAAACGGGCGATGAAAAGCGACGGCGGTCTCCGCCTGGCGCGGCGCGATTGGCCGCTGCGGAGACGAAAACCGCCTCGCCGCCGCCGCGCCGAAGCGGGCCGCGAAGAGGCGAGGCGTCGGCCGAACGGGAGGGCGCTAGACGGGGAGGCGAATGGGCGCGCGCTTGCCCGCCAGCGAAGCGGGAGCGCGGGAGTGGGCGTTCGCCTCTTCCGGTCCGTAGCGAACCTCCGCCGCGGCGCGGCTTGGCGTCACGGGCCTGTCGCAGGGCAAGGGCGCGCCGATCGCGACCTGGGTGCGGTTCGAGGCGCGCAGCTTCTTCATGATGTTGCGCAGGTGCACCTTCACCGTGCTCTCGGAAATGCCGAGTTCGAAGGCGATGATCTTGTTCTGATGGCCGGCGCGCAGGCTCTGCAGGACGTCGCATTCGCGCGCCGTCAATTCGTAGCGGCAACCCGGCCGCTCGTCGCCGGGGCGGCTTTCGGCCTCGAGCCCTCGACGCGCACAGACGTGCGGCGCGACGCCGGTGACTGCGCACCGGTCGGGTTCGAGGGACGACCACGGCGGCAGGCAATAGCCGCCGACCAGCATCAAGCGCATCGCCGCGACCGCCACCGTCAGACCGGCGGCGCCGGAGATGACGCCGACGACGCCGAGCGCGCCAAGGACCTGAGTCGACGGCCAGCGCTCGTCGCGGATCACCGCCCCGATCGGGGCGCCGTCGCAAAGCGCACGCAACGCCTCGATCGTCGCCGGCAACGCGTCGCAATCGGCCTCGCAGGCGTCCAGGCCGATCAAGCAGAGGCTTGCCGGCCCGGAAACGACCTCGGCGACGTCGTCGCAACATTCGACGCGAACGTCTTCGAGGAACGTTTCGATCGCCTGGGCGAGGCCGTCGCGGAACAGACCCGGCGGCTCGACCAGCACGATGCGTTCGGCGAAGCTTTCCGGGGCGTTCGCCGCCTCGCTGCGGCCCGAATGCGGCGCGCCGGTGGTCGGCGCTGACAAAATCGCCATCTCAAACGTCCCTAAGCCGCTAATGGACGAATTCGGACAATCAATCTCCCGATCCCCGCGGCGCGCCGCTCGCGCAGCCGGAAACTTCCATCACCGCGGCGCGCCGCCTCCGAAAGGCCGCGGCGACGCGCCGGGTTGAGAGGCCGGAATGTGAAACCGGCCCCCCGCCAAGACGAGTTGGATCGCCGCGATCAGCAACGAAATTCCGCAAGTCGAAGGGAACAGGCCGGCGACGCCGACCTTGGCCGCCGCATCGGCGTCGAGCGCCTCGCCGGCGTCGGACAACAGCAGCACCGGAACGTCGTCGGCCGCCGCGACCGCCTCGGCGATTTCGTCGATCGGGCGTCGCCCGGTCGCCGGCGCGGCGAAAAGCACGACCTCGGGTCGCGCGACGCGCCAGGCGTCCACCGGCTGAATGTCGTCGACGGCCACAACGTCGAAATCGGGCAGTCCCGCCTTCAAAAGATGGGTCAGACATTCGCGCCTGAGGCGCAAGCCATCGATGAGCGTCAGGACTCGCCCGTATTCGCCCACCGCGGCCGCGCCCTCGGGCGCCGGATCTCGGCGCCCCCGCGCTTCCCAAGCCGTCGGCCGGGTCGCGTTGGCGGGCGGACGATTGCCGATCGGAGGCGGCGTCGCGGCGACCGAATCGCCTGCGTCCGCGCCTCGAAGCGTGCGCAACGCGGTCTTCTTCCCATTCGGTCTTGCTGGACCCCACAACTCAGACACAACCACTCCCCCTACAGAACACACGTCGCCGTCGCACCGATCGCTGACAATGCGCGCCACGCTGGCGATGTCAGCAGCAAATCACCCGCCAACTGCAATGAAACCCGACACGCCGTCGACAAGCGTCTTTTGGGCCCCTTCTCCTTTCCCGCCGGTCACGCCGCAATGACCAGTCAATCGCATTCTCATATAGTTAGCAAAAGATTTACACCACGTATAAATCGAATTAACCGCCAATTTGCAACTTGTCAAGCCCGAAGACGCGGCGCAGGCATACGCAAGAAGTGTTGGGCCGACCGCCGTCGCGACTGGCGCCGATGACGCGCGATCACGAAACGGAACCGCGCTATCCCTTCAAATATCGTCTCGATCGCGTGAAATATATTTACAGTCGCGGTATTTTGTCGCAGGTTTTCCCCAACTTCTCAGTTCTCTCCAATCTTGCCACAGTGGCGGCGCGCCGGTTCTACGATCGCTCCGCGCGGCGGAAAGACGACGACGGGCCCTCGAAGACGGGGCGCAGGCCCGAAGCGCGTGCTCCCGCAGGCGAAAAACCGCACTTCGGGCGACGCCGACGGGCGAGGTCGGGGAGCGGCGCCGCGCTCGTTCACGGCGATCGGCTCGGCGCGGCGAGTTCGGAGGCGCGAGGGCGCCGCCGCCCTTCACTCGTACCGGCTGTAATGCCGCACCGTCACCACCTCGATGCGGCCTTGCGGGCCGACGAAGCCCGACATCAGCCAACTGGTGATCGCCACGACGACCGAGGCGAGAATCGCCGGCCACAGGCCGGCGACATGGAAGCCGTCGAGCAGGTGGGCGACCAGCTCGATCATCAGCCCGTTGATCACCAGCAGGAACAGGCCGAGCGTCACCAGCGTGATCGGCAGGGTGAGGATCACCAGGATCGGCCGCACCACCGCGTTGATCACGCCGAGCAGCAGCGCCGCGAAGATCAGCGTCCCCACCGAGCGGACCTCGACGCCCGGCACGATCTGCGCGGCGAGCCACAGCCCCAGCGCGACCACGGCCGCGCGAATCAAAAATCCCCTCATGCGCCGCGATCCTTGTCGTTTGCCGCGATTTCGATCTTCCCCGGCGCGGCGGAGTCGCCGCGAGGGACGAAACTACCATTTCCGACCCGTCGCCGGAACCGCGATCGGCCGCCGTAGGCGCCGCCGACGCTCGCGCCGGTCGTCGCGCGAGGCGGCCATGGTTCACGTTTTCGTGTGGCGTCCAGGCGAATAGACTTGGAGTGTGGCGCTTAACGGAGTGGTAATAGCCAGTTTGTAAGTTCTCGAACACTGACGGGAGGAGGCGGCAGGCGCGGCCTTTTACCATGTCGGCGGACGGGAGAATACAAGTGCTGCGGTTTGTAAATTCTTTCATCCTTGACGAAGACGGCGCGACCGCAATCGAATACGCGTTGATCGCCTCGTTGATTGCGGTGTTCATTATCGGATCGCTGCAGCTCCTCGGCAATTCGCTTAGCAGCGAGTTCAGCGAAGTCGCCAACGACCTTAAGTAAGGGGCGGACGCGGCGTGAAAGTTTCGAGCGCGGCCGCGCAAGTCGGCCGCGCTCGCAGGCGCTTTCGTCCCTCGCTCCCTGGGACCGATTGTGGACGGCGATGGGGCCGGGCGAAGCGCCTCTCCGGTTAAATGTTTAGCGCCGCCGCCGCGCCGTCAATCCGTCCTTGCGCTGCGGGACAGAAATGAGTTGCGCGCCTCATGGGGCGTGGCTAAGCTCGGCGTCGCCGTGAATGACTCGACGCCGCCCCAGTTCATGACCCTGCGCGACATCGCGCGCGACGCCGGCGTCAGCCTCGCCACCGTCGATCGCGTCTTGCACAATCGCCCGCGCGTGAGCCCGGAGACGGCGGTCCGGGTCAAGGAGGCGATGGAGCGCCACGCCTTCCGCCCCCATAGCGGCGCGGTGGAGCTGGCGCGCGGCCGGCCGCGGCGGTTCGCCTTCGTCATGCCCTCCGGGCCGAACCCGTTCATGCGGCAGATCCTCGACGGCGTCGCCGAAATGTCCGGTTGGATGCTGGCGCGGCGGATCAGCGCGGAGATCGTCGCGACCAACGTCTTCGATCCCGAGACCCTTGCCGTAACTTTGGAATCTCTTCCGGATGATATCGACGGCGTCGCCGTCGTCGCCCTCGACCACCCGCGCGTGCGCGTCGCCATCGACGATTTGGTCAAGAACCGCAAGCAGGTGGTGACGCTGGTCTCGGACGTGCCCGCGTCGCAGCGCCACCACTACGTCGGCGTCGACAATATCGCCGCCGGCCGCACCGCCGGCGCGCTTCTCGGCGGTCTTCTCGGCCAGCGCGCGGGTCGCGTCGCCGTCGTCGCCGGCTCGCAGAGCCTGCGCGACCACGCCGAGCGCATCCTCGGTTTCCGGCAGGTGATGTGCGCCGAGTTTCCACGCCTCGATGTGCTGCCCGTCGCGGAGGGGCGCGATGAGGACGTTTGCTCCGAACGCCTCACCACGATGATGCTTTCCGAGCATAAAGACATCATCGGTCTCTACAACGTCGGCGCCGGCACGCCGGGCGTCGCCAAGGCGCTGATCGACTCGGGCCGCGCCGGCGAAGTGGTGTTTCTCGGCCACGACCTCACGGAGCTGACCCGGCGTCTGCTGACGCGCGGCGAGATGACGGCGGTCATTTCACAGAATCCGGGGCGTGAAGCCTACGCCGCAGTGCGCGTTTTGCTCGCGCTGGCTCGCGGCGAACCGATCTTGCACGATCTGGAAAAGATCGGCATCGATATCATCATGCGGGACAACATCCCCTAACTGGCGAGGCCCGCCCGCCACAGGAAGGAGATACAAGGTGAGCGCTTCGAGCCGCTTCTTCGCCATCGACACGCCCGTCCGCTACGCCGGCCCCGAGGCCGAGACGCCGCGGGCCTTTCGTTGGTACGACAAAGATCGCGTGGTCGCCGGCCGCCGCCTCGAGGATCACCTCCGCTTCGCGGTTTGTTACTGGCATAGCTTCGGCTGGGTCGGAGACGATCCCTTCGGCGGCGAGACTTTCCTGCGTCCGTGGCACCATCGCGCCGACCCGATGGCGGCGGCGAAGGAGAAGGCGGAGGTCGCCTTCGAGCTGTTCCGCCTGCTCGACGTTCCGTTCTTCACCTTCCACGACGCGGACGTCGCGCCCGAAGGCGCCGGGCTCGCCGAGTCGGTCGCCAACCTCAACGCGATCGCCGACCTGTTCGAGCGCAAGATGGCCGACGCGAAGGTCCGCCTGCTGTGGGGCACCGCCAATCTGTTCGGCCACCGGCGCTACATGGCGGGCGCGGCGACCAACCCCGACCCGGACGTGTTCGCCTACGCCGCCGGCCAGGTGCGCGCTGCGCTCGAGGTCACCCACCGGCTCGGCGGGCAGAACTACGTGATGTGGGGCGGCCGCGAAGGCTACGACACGCTGCTCAACACCGATCTCAAGCGCGAGCTCGACCAGCTCGGCCGCTTCGTCAGCCTGGTGGTCGAGCACAAGCACAAGATCGGCTTCAAGGGCCCGATCCTCATCGAGCCGAAGCCCAAGGAGCCGACCAAGCACCAGTACGACTTCGACGTCGCCACCTGCTACGGCTTCCTCGAGCGCTACGACCTGACCAAGGACGTCAAGCTCAACATCGAGCAGAACCACGCGACGCTGGCCGGCCACACCTTCCTGCACGAGATCGCGCTCGCGCGGGCGCTCGGCGTGTTCGGCTCGCTCGACATCAACCGCGGCGACGAGCTGCTCGGCTGGGACACCGACCAGTTCGCGATGAATGCGCCGGAGCTGGCGCTCGTCTTCCACGAGCTTCTGCGCGGCGGCGGGTTCACGACCGGCGGGCTCAACTTCGACGCCAAGATCCGCCGTCAGTCGCTCGATCCCGAGGACCTGATCTACGCTCATGTCGGATCGATGGACGCGTGCGCGCGCGCGCTCATCGCCGCCGCCGAGTTGTTCGAGAACGGCGCGCTGACCAACCCGCTCGCCGAGCGCTACGCCGGCTGGGACGGCCCGGAGGGCCGGGCGATCCTCGATGGCCGCCGCACGCTCGCCGAAATCGCCGACCGCGCGCTCGCGTCCGGATTCGACCCGCAGCCGCGGTCGGGACGTCAGGAATACTTGGAGGGGGTCGTCAACCGGTTCGTCTGAACCGTCGAAGCGCCGGGCCCGGCTTCGTCAACGAGCCGGGCCGGCCGAACGACGCCGACCCGCCCGCCTTCGCGCGCGCCCGGACTCGATCCGGTCCAAGGCGTCGGGCGACGCCTGCGGGGCCGCCGCCTGTGGAACGCCTGCTTCGACGCCTTCGACGACAACATCGCCTCCGCTCGCCGCGCCCGGCGCAATCTCCTCGTCAGACCCCAGCCTCGCGGTGACTGGCGCGCGCCCCATTCTGGCTTCACGCACGACCGGCAGGCAGAGTGCTAGGTCGACGCAGCACAATGCGGCGCGGCGACGACTCAGCCGGCCGCCGCGCGCGCCATCGCGCGCCACGACGATCGATAGGCGTCGAGGCCCGCGAGCGGCGCCGGCTCGTGGCGCTTCAATTCGACCGGGCGCTCCGGCAAGTCGCCGGCGGGGCTCATCAGGGCCAGCACGGCGGCGCCGGCCGCGGTTCCTTCCTGCAGCAGCGACGAGGCCACCGGCTGGCGCGGGCGCAGCGCCGCCAGCAGCGCGCAATAGAGATCGTTGCGGGCGAAGGGCCCGTCGACGACGATCGGCGAGCTTGAATCGAGCGCGTCGAGCGCCTCCGAAGTCATCAGCGCGGTGTAGAGCGTGGCGAGGGAAGCGCGCTCGGGGCGGGAGTCGGAGAGCGCCCCTTCGATGCGTCCGGCGCCGCCGCTGCCGGGGAACGGGCCGCCGGTGTCGCTGAACGACGGCAAGGCGAACGCCGCGCGCGCCATCAGGGCCTCGATCCCCGCGAGGGACGCCGCCGCGGGCGAAGCGCCGGCGAGCAGCTTCTCGAATTCGCCGCCGCCGAAGAATCGGCAGCAGCCGACGGGGCGGCCGAAAACGTCGGTGAACGAGAAGGTGTCGCGCGCGATGTCGAGCCGCCGGACGTCCGCGCCGCTCTCGAAGCCGATGATCCAGGTTCCGGTCGACAGGAGCGCGAGCTCGCTGAAGCCCGAGGCGAGATAGCGCAGGTAGTTGGCGTCGGAATCGTGGACGCCGCAGAGGACGCGCCCACGCCCGGCGAAGTTCGGCGGCCGCAGCGCCCGCTTCAGTTCGCCGACCTCCGCCCACGCCGGCGTGATCGGCGCGAAGCGCTCCGTCCAGCCGCGCCGCTTGGCGACGGAGGAGAAGTCGCCCTTCAGCGGATCGAGCAACTGCGTGAACGCGCCGAGCGCGGTGATTTCCGAGGTCATCCGGCCGCCGAGGCGGAACGCGAGATACTGGCTCCAGGTCATGATCGAGCGCACGCGCGCGAACGCCTCGGGGAAGGCGGTCTCGAGCCAGTAGAGCTGCCGGCCGAGCGACAGCGCGGCGGGGGCCGTGTTGCAGAACGTCTCAGAGAAGGGCGGCTCGATCTTGGCGTAGCCTTCGACGATCGCCGCCGGCGGCTCGGCGAGGTAATCCATGATCGGCGTCGCCAGCGCGCCCTGGTCGTCGACGCAAGCGAGCGTCGAGCCGAAGGCGCTGACCACGATCGCGTCGACCGGCAGAATGGCGTCGAGCTCGCCGATCGCGCTGGCCGCGAAGTCGACGATGCGCTGCGAATCGACATGCCGGTAGGGTGGGCCCTCCTGGTGAATGGTCTCGGTCTTGCGCTGGTCGATGATCCGCAGATCGGCGTCGAACAGGATGACCTTGCTGTTGGTCGCGCCGATGTCGACGACCGCGACGCCCCTCAGATCGCTCGTAGGCATTTCCGCCCGCCCAGTCCTTATGTTGAGCGCGATGATATCGGCTTTCGCGGTCGAGGTGAAGAAACGCGGCCGCGGTCTGGTTCAAGCGGCCGCTCCGCGGAGCCCCCCCGCGCGCTCGCTTCATCTCCTGGCGGCCGGCGACGACGGCGGACTTGCCCGCGAGCGATGCGGCTATGGCTTGGCGAACCGCTTCAGCAACGCCGCTTCGGCCTTCGCGTTCCAGCGGCCGCGTTCGAGCGCGGCGTCGTCTCCCAGCTCGCCGAGCGGCGTCAGCTTCAGACCGCGGCACGATGGGTAGACGAGGATCTTGCCAGGGATGAGGCTCCTCTCCACCGCGCGGATGCCGTCGATCGCGCCCTCAAGGCCTGACACCGCGGCGACGGAGAGGTTGGTGTCGAGCTCGCCGGCGGTCACCTTGGCCAGCACCCGCTGCATGTCCTTCATCTCCGAGCCGCTGGCGCCGACGAAGTAGAGCTCTCTGTCGACATAGACGTCGAGATCGATCGCCGCCGTCTTGTCGGCCGGGATGCCGGCGAAGACGTTGACGATCGCTTTCGGCGCCGCCGTCGCGACCGCCTGCGCGGCCAGCGCCGGGATCGGCGCCATCAGCACGACGTAGTCGAAGGCTTCGCGGGGAGGGTTCTTCGCCGGATTGTAGGCGACGAGCTTAAGCCCGTTCTTCTCGGCCAGCGGCGAAGCGATCGCGCTGAGTCTGGCGAGACGGTCGTCGTTGAGGTCGCCCGCGTAGACGGTCACTCCCGCCGCGCCCTGGCAAAGGTCGCGGATGACGTGCATCGTTCCCATCGGCCCCGCCGCGCCGACGATGTTGATCTTGTCGCCCGGACGGATTTCGGAGGCAGCCGGAATCGCGGCGTAGGCCGCCGCCGGGTCGGCGCCCGCGGTCCCGACGACGCGAATGCCGCCGTAATGGACGCGGCCGACCGGCGTGTTGACGGGACGGCCGAATTTGCGGCCGCCCTGGACGATCGCCATCAGGCCGCCGGCGGCGAGCTTGGCGAACAGCTTTTCCGCCGTCTCGGCGTCGGCGCCGAAATAGACGAGGTCGTCGAAGCTTCCGTCCGGCTCGGCGGCGA
>Ga0326727_10004082_pt1 | contig 44848 bp, 28 predicted proteins | sample MB2enrmetagenome_FD_207643 | JGI IMG/M metagenome (GOLD analysis project Ga0326727, IMG submission 207643) | Lab enriched peat soil microbial communities from McLean, Ithaca, NY, United States - MB29MY | ecosystem: Environmental > Terrestrial > Soil > Wetlands > Peat | place: USA: New York... | reverse complement strand
ATTAACTCAATATACACACCACCCCGATTCGCCCGCGCCCACCCACCCCCAAAACCGACCGCCAGCCCCACTCCCTCCGTCCCACCGTTGTTCCCTGTTCCCTAATTCACTTCTTCACTCCTTCACTTCTTCACTGCCCTTTGCACACTATTACCCTCCTATCCGGCAGACTATTCATGAGAGGAGCTTCCATGTCATCCCCGGCCGCCCCAGGACCCGTGATCCCTATTCCCTATTCCCTATTCCCTATTCCCTATTCCCTATTCCCTACTCCCTACTCCCTCGCCCCTAAGCTCCGGACGCTCCCAGATTCGCCCTATCTTCGCCTTTTCGAAGCACACCCCCCACCCCCCCTCCCCACGGGAGCCCAGTTTTTGCCGCCCCTCATTCGCCCATCCGATTCAAAATCAACGAGATACAAAAACACCCCCAGTACCAATCGGTAAACACAACCCCCTCATTCTGGGGCCTTTTCGGCCCATCTTGAGCAGTTCTTGGCCTGTCTTTGGCCCTTTTTGTGAAGAATGCAGTGGTGCCGTTTGGCCCTTCTACTTCTTCACAAACTCCACTACCTTGGGTCCGATCTGGGCAGTGCATTGTCCCGGCGCGAGATGGCCGCAGCCGGGAAACACCTCCAGTTCCGACTGCGGAATCAGGCTGTGCATCCTCTCGCCCTGGCTCAAGGGAAGAATCCTGTCTTCTTCGCCCCAGACAATCAATACCGGCATCTTCAACTGCGGCATCATGGCATCTGTCGCGTCGCGGCCACTCAGCATCGTTCCCATCGCCCGGTGAATCACCCACGCATTCCGCCTTGAAATGCGCAGGATGTCTCGCACCATGAACGGAGGAATCCTCGGTGGATTCGGCATCAGCAAGGCGTCCAACTGGCGGAGTTCTTCCGCTGAAGTGGGCGTGAACAGCCGCGTATCCCACGCCGGCAACTCCGTGATTCCAGCCGAGTCGAACAGCATCAGCCGTCTCACTCGTTCAGGATGCCGAAAGGCCAGATGTTGCACGATTCCGCCCCCCATCGACCAACCGCCGAGGTCAACTTGTTTCAATCCCAACACATCCAGAAAGGCGACCACCACCTCGGCCTCATCCCGCACCGAGTAGGAGAAGTCCACTGGCCGATCGCTTCTTCCATAACCCAGGAGATCGGGCATATACACGCGGAATCCAGCTTTGGCCAGATAGGGCGCCAGGTCGCGCCAGTCTTCCGCGCGCCCTCCCAATCCGTGTACCAGCACAACCGCCGGCCCAGCCGCGGGCCCCTCCGCGTTGTAGTGAACGCGATGACCCTCAACCGTGACCGAGCGGCTCTCCACCCCCGACAGGTACGCGCGCATGTACATCGTCTCGGTGAAGTAGCTGACCGGCCGTAGCCAGAATCCAAGCCCCCCAACCAGAACCAGCGCAACCAATCCGCCCGCAATCCAAAGCAGCCTCTTAATCGCCTTCATCGTACCTCGCGTATTTCAGCCTTTGAGCGCCTGAGCCCGCTGCCAGCCCATCTCGATGACTCGCACGGTCACCGGATCGAGCCGGATCGCACTATGGCTGCTCCACTCCGCCCGCTCTACCCAACGTGCCGCATCCGCATCCGACGCCGCCTGCAAGGCGCCTCCGGCAACGCGGCAAAGGTAGTCCGCAATTACATAATGGTAGCGGACCCGCTCTCCCTCTCGATGAATCCGGTCCAGCAGCTCGATTAGCTCCAGAGGCTCGACGATCAGCCCGGTCTCCTCTCTCACCTCGCGGACCACTCCAGCGGTGAGCGTCTCGCCCACCTCCAGCAACCCGCCGGGAAGCGACCAGTGCCCCAGGAGCGGTTCGGTTCCACGCCGCACCAGCAGCACCCGGCCCTCCTCAACCACCACCGCGCCCACTCCTACCAGCGGCGCCTCAGGAAACTCTCGCTGCATAATCCTCCGCCCACAGCCCGGCCTTCTCTACCATATTGCCCGCACCGCCCCTGCACGCAAACATGCGCCCTCGCTCGAGCCACAACCCGGTCCAGCCGAAACTTTTCCGGCCGGGATATCATCGAAGACTGACAGGAGAGAGGCATGTCGGAATTCACGCTGCGGATCGATGGAATGCACTGCGGCTCCTGTATTCGCCGTGTCAGCCAGGCCCTGGCCTCGGCGCAGGGAGTCGAAGTTCAGGAGGTTCGGCTAGGCGCGGCGCGGTTGAGCGCGAGCCAGGACCCCGCCTCCGTGGATCTTGCCATCGCCGCGCTGGCCCAGGCTGGCTACACCGCAAAGCTGGAAGAATAGGTGACCGCAACCGCAACCGAATCGCTCACGCTGCCCGTCTTAGGCATGACCTGCGCATCCTGCCAGCATCATGTGCAGCAAGCGTTGCGCTCGACCCCCGGCGTCGAATCCGTCCACGTCGATCTCATGGCCCATCGTGCCAGTGTGGTCTTCGACCCTGCGGTGGCTACCCCCGCGCGGCTAATCGAGGCCATTCGCGGAGCCGGCTACGACGCCGTGCTTCCCCGCCTGGAAGAATCCCCATCTGAACAGGAGTCGCGCGACCGCACGGCGGAATCCGGCCGCAAGGCCTGGGTCACCCTGGCTGCTGGTGCAGTCGCGATGCTCCTGGCAATGCCACTGGAGACAGAAATGGGCGCGGTGGACCACGCGCTGATGCAGCTTTCGCCTTGGCTCTATGCCCTGCCGCCCGGCCTGTTGCGCTGGTTTCTTCTGGTCCTCACTGCGGCAGCCGTGAGTTGGGCCGGGCGCAACATCTACGTCAGCGCCATCCGCGCCCTGCGACACGGCGCCACCAACATGAACACGCTAGTGAGCTTGGGCACGGGCGTGGCATTTGCCTGGTCCGCCTTTGCCACTCTCTGGCCCGCGCCCGGACGCCAGGTTTATTTTGACGCGGTTCTGCTCATCGTCGGCTTCCTATTACTGGGCAAAGCGTTAGAGGCTCGCGCCAAACGACGCGCTCTGGCCGCGCTCGACTCCCTCTCCCGCCTGCGCCCGCTCACAGCCCGCCGCATTCGCGACGGCGTAGAGGCCGTGGTGCCACTCGCCGAGATCCAGCCCGGCGACAGCGTACTCGTCCTCCCAGGGGAGCGCTTCCCGGTCGATGCATCGATCCTAGAAGGCCGCACCACCGTCGACGAATCGATGCTCACGGGCGAATCCACCCCCCTGCCTCGCGACCCCGGAGGCCGCGTCCTGGCCGGCTCGCTCAACTACGATGGCAGCGTCGTTTGCCGGGCACTGTCGCTGGGCGAGGCCACCGTCCTGGCGCAGATCACCCGCATGGTCGAGCAGGCGCAGTCCTCGCGGGCGCCCATGGAGCGTCTGGCCGATCGCGCCAGCTCCATCTTCGTGCCCGTCGTTCTGGTCCTGGCGGGATTGACGTTTGCGGCCTGGCTCATCGCCGCGCATTCGCTCACCCTGGCCCTGGCTAACACCGTCGCCGTGCTGGTCGTCGCCTGTCCTTGCGCCATGGGGTTGGCTGTTCCCGCCGCGCTCACGGTAGCTATAGGCCGCGGCGCTCAGCTTGGTGTCCTTTTCAAAGGCGGCGAAGCTCTCGAACGATTGGCTCATCTTGACGTCGTCGTCCTCGACAAGACCGGAACCCTCACCGTCGGCCGCCCCGTTCTGCAAGCCGTTTATCCGCTCCATGGCCACGCAGAAAAAGACCTATTGCGCATGGCCGCGGCCGCCGAAGAGCGGTCAAACCATCCGCTCGCGCACGCCATCGTCGACTACGCGCGCGGCCTTGGTCTTCGCTGGCAGTCAGCGGAAGATGTCCAGGTTCAGCCCGGCCGCGGCCTCACTGCCAGCGTCGAGGGTCACCAATGCCTCCTCGGCAACGAAGCCCTGTTTCAAGAATCCTGCATCCCGCTGCCAAACGGAATTCCAGCCGCGGAGCCTGGCGTCACCCGCCTGTGGATGGCTCTCGACAATGTGCTGGCCGGTTACTTCGATGCTCGCGACGCACTCCGTCCCGATGCGGCTGCAGCAGTGGCGACGCTACGCGCGTCTGGCTTGCGGGTTCTGATGCTCACCGGCGATTCGGTCGCGGCCGCCGCTCCCATTGCCCGTCAGGCCGGAATCGCTGAGTTCGAAGCCGGGGTCCCCAGCGACAGGTCCTGGTCGCTGGGGTGGGAAGCCGGGGTCCCCAGCGACAGGTCCTGGTCGCTGGGGTGGGAAGCCGGCCTCGATCCATCGGGCAAGCTCGCCCGCATTCGCGCCCTGCAACAAAGCGGCCTCCGCGTGGCCATGGTGGGCGACGGCATTAACGACGCAGCCGCACTGGCTCAGGCCGATGCCGGCATCGCCATGGGTACTGGGGCCGACCTGGCTCAGGAGGCCGGAGATGTGCTACTTTTGCGCGGACAGCCCTCCGACATTCCCGCAGCCCTCGATTTGGCTCGCTCGGCGCTTCGCACGATGCGTCAAAACCTGGTTTGGGCCGCGGGTTACAACCTGCTCGGCATTCCGCTGGCTGCGGGGCTGCTCTACCCGCGATTCCACATTCTGCTCAGCCCCTGGCTGGCAGCTGCCGCTATGGCGCTCAGCTCGGTCTGCGTGCTGGCCAACAGTCTGCGCCTGCGACGCTGGCAGCCACCCAAACTGGGCCCCGGCGCACCAGGTGCCCCGGCAAGTTAAACTGACCCTAGCCGTGCGCATCCTCACCCGCTATATTCTCGGCGAGATTCTCTCCCACACGCTCATCGGTTGCGCGCTCTTCACCTTCATTCTCTTCATGCGCGACCTGCCCCACATCCTGGAGATGGTGGTGCGCAACAGCTCCACCTTCACCAATGTGATGGAGATCTTTCTCTTCACGCTCCCCAACACCTTCCGGGTAACCATTCCCATGGCGGTGCTGGTGGGGGTACTGCTCGGGCTTAGCCGCTTGGCCGCCGACAGCGAGATCGTCGCCATGCGCGCCTCCGGACTGGGCATTGGCTACTTCGTCCGCGTTGCATCCATCGTGGCCGTAGCCGGAACCCTACTGGGCCTGGCCAACTCTCTCTACGTAGCCCCGCGCGCCAATCGCGCAATCCTGGAGATGGAGCAGGCCCTGGAAACCTCGCAGGCCTCCTATGAAATTCAGCCTCGCGTCTTTTATGAGGATTTCCGCAACTTCGTCCTTTATGTGCAGGATGTGCGCGCCGGCGCGGGTGCGGCCAACTGGCGCCAGGTTTTCATGGCCGACGTCACCGATCCCGCCAATCCCCAGATCACCACCGCCGCCTCAGCCACCGTGGCCAGCGACAGTTCCCAGGAACTGCTCATGCGGCTGCGCAATGGAACCCACCACGAAACAGTGGCCGGCCAGCCGCAACAGTACAACCCCTCCACCTTTGAATTTGCCGATATGCCCTTGGCGCTGAGCCAGCAGAGCGAGGTTCACCTGGGGCGGCTGGATACGGTGATCTACGCCCTTCCCATGAATGCGCTCCTGCAGCGAACGCGCGGTCCCGACGCCAAGCGGTTTCTGATCGAGTTGAACAACCGTTTCGCCTTCCCTGCTGCCTGCCTGGTGCTGATGCTGGTGGGTGTCCCGCTGGGCGTTGCCTCGCGTCGCGGTGGAAAGAGTTCCGGCTTCGTCTTTACCATTCTGCTGGTCTTCTTCTATTACTTCCTCTCCTCGACCGGCATTGCCCTTGGCCGCCAGGACAAGCTCTCCCCTTTCTTCGCTGTATGGTCTGCCAACCTCCTCTTCGCCGGCGCCGGCCTCTTCCTCCTGTGGCAAATGGCCAGCGGCGGCGGCATGCTGAATGCGTTCGGTACTTGGTCCTCCCGGTCGCCCAAACCTGCCGCCGCGCCCAAGTCGAATGGCGCTTATCTCGCCGGCCGGCTCGGCAGGTTTCAGCCGCGTCCTCAGCGAGCCAAGGCCCGCAATGTGTTTCCGCGCATCCTTGACGAATATGTAGTCCGCGAGTTTTTCGCCAGCTTTCTCCTGGTGCTGGCCGGCTTTGTTCTCCTCATGCTGGTCTTCACCTTCTTTGAGTTGGTTGGCGACATCCTGCGCAACCACATTCCACTCTCTACGGTCGGCGCATACCTGATCCACCTCACGCCCAGCATGCTTTATCAGATCGCGCCCCTGGCGGTGCTGATCGCCGTGCTTGTCACCTTCGGCGTCCTCAACCGGAACAGTGAACTCATCGCCATGAAAGCCACCGGAATCAGCCTTTACCGCCTGGTGATTCCCATCCTCGCCATCGCCGCTACCCTGGCCGTGAGCCTTTTCCTCTTTGACGAGTTCTATCTGCCCCAGGCCAATCGCAAACAGGAGGCTCTGCGCAGCATCATCAAGGGCCGCCCGCCCCAGACCTTCCTGCACCCCGAACAGAAGTGGATCTTCGGCCAACCGCGCCCCGGCGAGCCCGGCCGCATCTTCTACTACCAATTCTTCGATCGCGATCGCGACGAATTCGCCAATCTCTCGGTCTTTGAATTCGATTCCTCCACCTTCGCGCTCTCTCGGCGCATCTTTGCCTCCCGCGTCTTCTGGGACCCGGGAACCGCCTCCTGGCGCTTCCAGAACGGCTGGCAGCGCGATATCGAGGGAGCCAACGTCACCGAATATCGTGAATTCAAGGAGACCTCCTTCTCTGAGATTCATGAAGACCCCGGTTACTTCACCAAAGAAGAGAAGCAAGCGCAGGAGATGAACTTCGGCCAGCTCGACCGCTACATCGGCGACCTGAGCCAGAGCGGGTTCGATACCATGCGCCTGCGCGTCGCCCTCTGGCACAAGCTTTCCTATCCCCTTATCGCCGTCGTTATGGCGGTGCTGGCCATTCCCTTCGCTCTTTCCATGGGACGCCGCGGCTCGCTTACGGGCATCGCCGTCGCCATCGCCGTCGCTCTTGCCTACTGGGTCGTCGATGGCCTCTTCGGCGCAATGGGCGACGTCAACTACCTGCCCGCGCCCCTGGCCGCTTGGTCCTCGGATATCCTGTTCGGTCTCACCGGTGGCTATTTGCTGCTCAGAACCCCAACGTGAGCCGGCTGGCGGGTTTTCCTATGCTCCAGTTGGCCGCCAACTCGCTTGGCTCGCTCCACCCTTACAATTGAATCATGTTGCGCGATCTGGCCCCGCTTTTCCCTTACATGCGCCGCTACCGATGGGGATACCTGTGGGGCACTCTCTCGTGTGTTGGTACCAACGCGGCGGCGGTTCAGTTTCCCAGAGTCCTGGGATGGGCCATCGACAAACTGCAACAGCACCAGGCCAGCCGCGATTCCATCCTCGTCTTCGCGGGTTTGTTGGTCGCCATCTCTCTGACCAAGGGCATCTTTCTCTACTCCCAGCGATGGATTCTCATCGGCATTTCGCGGGAGATTGAATTCGACGTTCGCAACGACCTCTTTCGCCATCTCGAGAAGCAGGATTCGGGATTCTATCAGCGCTATCGCACCGGCGACATTATGGCTCGCATGACCAACGACCTGAATGCCGTGCGCATGTTGCTCGGTCCAGCGCTCATGTATAGCGCGAACACGGTCTTCTTCACCGTATTCGCCTTGTATTTCCTGCTCCACCTCAGCCCCTGGCTCACTCTGGTGGCTCTGGCGCCCATGCCGCTGGCCAGCATCCTGGTCCAGTACCTCGGCCACAGGATTCACGACCGGTTCGAACGCATCCAGGCCAGCTTCTCCGAAATCTCCGCGCAGGCCCAGGAAAACTACTCCGGCGCCCGGCTGATCCGCGCCTTTGCCCGCGAAGATTCGCAAATCGGCCTCTTCGAGCGCCTCAATCGCCAGTACATCGCCCGATCGCTTCGTCTGGTTCAACTCATGGGCATGCTCTGGCCCACGCTCGAATTCATCCTCGGCGTCTCCATGGTCATCACCTTGCTGGCCGGCGGCCACATGGTCGTCGCCCATCGCATCTCGGTTGGCGACTTTGTCGAGTTCAACACCTACATGATTCTGCTTATCTGGCCCATCATTGCGGTGGGTTGGGTGGTGAATCTCTTCCAGCGCGGCACCGCCTCTGTCCAGCGCATCGACGAGTTGCTCAAGGCCCAGCCGGCCATCGATGATCGCTTCGCCGATCCCTCCATTCCCGCCGATCTTGTGCTTGACGGCGAAATCGAATTCCGCGGATTGAACTTCTCCTATGGCGACACTCCGGTGCTGCGCGGCGTCTCGCTCAGGGTTCCCGCCGGATCGAGCCTGGCCATCGTCGGGCCCACCGGCTCGGGCAAGTCCACTCTGGTCAACCTTCTCCCGCGCCTCTTCGAATCCCCCGAGGGCTCGCTGCTGATTGACGGCCGCCCGGTGCGCGACTATCCGCTGGCAGTCCTGCGGCGCAACATCGGCATGATTCCCCAGGAGACCTTCCTGTTCAGCGAGACCATCCGCGAAAACCTGACCTTCGGGGCGCCTCACGCCAGCGCCGGAGACCTGCTCCAGGCAGCCGAGGCCGCCCACATTCGCCTGGAGTTCGAAGAGTTTCCGCAGGGATTCGAGACCATGGTGGGCGAGCGCGGGGTTACGCTCTCTGGCGGCCAAAAACAGCGCGCCGCCATCGCCCGGGCGCTACTCCGCCAGCCGGCCGTCCTCATCCTCGACGACGCCCTGGCCAGCGTAGATACATATACCGAGGAGCGAATTCTGAGCGGGCTGAGCGGATACACTTCCGCCTGCACCACCATCCTCATCTCGCATCGGATCTCGACCGTGCGTCATGCGGACCAGATTGCCGTGCTCGACCGCGGCAGAATCGTGGAATTGGGTCGGCACGAAGAACTGCTTGCCCTCGATGGTTATTACGCCAGCCTGTACCAGAAGCAGCAACTGGAAGAAGAGCTCACTGTCGCCGGTTAGGCCGTAGTCTGGTCCCATCGCCGCGCGGAAGGTTCCAAGCAATCCGCCCCGGATCTCCGCTCAGGCATTCCATCTCATGCCGGCTGGAGCATCCGCACCGTACTCGTCGCCATCGAATCCGGTCTGCCTGCGCCCGGATGACCACGCGGGCACCTGGAGCGGGGCTGGATTGACCTCGGGGTCCTTGGCCACCAGCCGCCAGGCGTCGCGCACGTTGCGCACGCACTCGATCGCGTGCAGAAACTTCGCCCGCGACGCCGACTGCGAGGCCTGCAGGATCTCCGAGAAGATCGATGCGTAGAACTCGCTGAGCACCTGCGCCGGCCGTCCGCCCACATCCATGCGCAGCCGCGCCTGCAAGTGGATGATGATATCCAGGGCCCGCTTCACGGCCATCCGCCTTGCCGCCTGGTCTCCGCGCTCCACCGCCGCGCTGGCAGCATAGAGGAAGCGGAGAATTCCGTCATAGAGCGCCACCACCAGGTCCACGGCCGAGGCGCCTTCCAGTGCATGTTCCTGATAACTTGACATCTACGTCGGGCTCCTTATCCGTTCACGTTCTGGTCGTAGCCGGTGATCGCCGAGTAAAGCTCGTTGACGCCCTGTAGCTGCGAGGGCAGTTGCTGCATGATCTGGTTGGCCGTGTTCAACTCCGTCGTCAGGCTCGTTTGCTGAGCTGAGATCAGGCTCTCCTCTTTCGATATGTCGGCATTCAGCGTGGATTCGATGTTGCTGTTGGAGCTTGAGGCCAGCGACAGCACCCCCGTCGCCGAGCTGGTGCCGGCGTTGGTCAGCATCGTCGAGAATGTCTGGCCCCAGCCGTTGGGGCTTTGGAAGAACCCCGCCACGCTGCTGTAATCCGAGTTCAGCACCGAATCCAGGCTGGTGGCGTCGAAGGTCAGCGAACCGTCGTTGTTCACGCTGATGCCAAGGCTGGTCAGGCTGTTGATGTCCGACGAGTTGCCGTAATTCAGCGTCGCGTTGGTCAGGCTGGTGGTGTCCAGGATGCTTGAACTCACCACCAGATTCCCGGCATTCCCGCTCGTATTCGAAACCAGGGAAAGGCTGGACAACCCGTCGCTCGTCACCACCGACGCCGTGACTCCGGCGTTGGCCGCGTTGATGGCGCCGGCCAGCCCGGTAAGATTGTTGCTTGGAGAGGTGGCTGAATAGGGCGGCACCTTGACGATCTGCGCCGCGACGGTTCCAACCTGGATGGAGATGGAGCCGGAGAGCACATCGCTTGCGCTCGGTATCGACGTCAGAGTTCCTTCAGAGTTCACGGTTTTTGTAGCCAGCGAACCGGAGTAGGTCAGAGGCGTGTCGCCGGTGGCCACGATGCCGGAAGTTACGATCAATCCCCCGATCGGCCCCGAGGTTTGCGACATAAGCGTCAGGGTCGACTCGCCGTCCTTGGTCACTACCCCGGCGGTGACCCCGATATTGGCCGCGTTGATGGCGCTGGCCAGCCCGGAGATCGAATTGACCCCGCTTCCGGCGTAATAGATGTTGCCCGTATCCGTGCCGGGGCTTAGCACGATGGTCTGCGCCAGCCCGCTGCCCACCGCGATGGAGATGGAGCCCGAAAGTGTGGTATTGGTGCTGGTCGAAATCGAGTCCAGAGCGCCGTTCGGGCTCTGGGTATTCAGGCCCCCCAGAAGCTGCTGCTGAAGCAGCGAAAGCGTGGGAGAGCCGAACAAGGGCTCGGGAGTGCCCGAGCTCGTGTTCCCTTCCTGGGTGTTGATGGCGCTGATCGCGGCGTTGTAATCCGACACCATGCTGGAGACGCCGCTCTCCACGCCGGTATTGTCGTTGGCGATCACCACCTGGACTTGTTCCAGGCCCCCTCCCGTTTCCGCCGCGCTGGGGGCCAGCAATTGAAAGGTGATGCCGGGAATCAGGTTGGCCACGGTGTTGGAAGTGCTGGTCAGGTTGACGCCATCCACCGCTAGCTGCGCATTCGCGCCCGCCACCGAGGAGGTATAGTTCAACGCGGTATCGGCGTCGACAATACTCGAGTTTACCGTCAGCGTTCCGGCGCTCGTTGGGGTGTTGGAGGTGAGCGACAGGCTCGAAGTGCCGTCGCTGTTGGGCACGATGGTTGCCGTCACCCCCAGCGCGCCCGAGTTGCTGGCGATATAGCTCTGCAGATCGGAGAGTGTCGTGCCCCCCTCGGCCAGGTTCACCGCGGCCATGGTGACCGATGCTGCCGCGCCCCCGCCCACGGCGATGGTCATGGAGCCGGAGAGCGCCTCGCTGGGGCCGGAGACCGCCGCCAGCGTGCCCGTGGAGTTGGCCGTGATCGTGCCCGCCGTGCCGGTATAGGCCAAGGTGTTGGGGACAGCGGCGGTGAGCGTGTTGTCGCTGATGGCGATGTCGCCGTTCGCCCCCGAGGTTCCGGAAACCAGGCTGAGCCGCGATCCATTCGCATCGGTCAGCACGCTGGCCGACACCCCCACCCCGGAGCTGTTGATTGCCGCGGCCAGACCGGCGAGCGTGTCGTTGGATGAATTCAGCGTGATGATCTGCGAGGCGCCCGTGCCCACCTGGAGGGTGACCGCGCCGGTCAGCTTGTCGGCGGCATTCGCGATCGGAGCCATGTAGCCGCTGGAAGTCTGCGCCAGCGAGCTCACCGTCACCGTGTGCGTCCCGGCGATGGCCGCATTGTTGGCCGCCGTCAGCGTCAGCACGTTGGTGTCCGAGCTGGAACCCGTCTTTTCCGCCAGAACCCCCTGAAAATCGGTCAGAGAATTCAGATCGTTCGACAGCGTCGAAAACAACGTTCCCATGCTGGAGATCGTCGTGTCCTGGCTCTCCAATGAAGTCAACTGGCTCTTCCACGGGGTTTCCACATTCCGCAGATTGCCCACGATCTCGGCCACCGTCGAACTCACATCGAATCCGGCCCCGCTGGTAGGCGAACCGAAGCTCAGCCCTACTGTGCCCATCGAACCCTCCGCATCCTTCCCAAGCAGCCGAAGAACCACCCGGCCGGTTGACTCATTGGAAAAACTTCAGGACCATCCCAATGCACGAACGGGACCGCCATGGCGCCCCGCCATTCACTCCGAATCTTGGTTATCGGCAGGAAACCGGAAATTGGTGAATGCCTGTCTGGAAAATCGCCGCGGCCCGGCCATGCCTCAACCGGGATTTGCCGGCCAAGCGATTGATTCCGTAGTCCTTGGCGCAAAAGAAGGGCGCCCTTGCGGGCGCCCGTGGGTTACTCGTTCGCTGATCCCCAAATTACTGCAGCAGCTTGGTCACTTCCTGCTGCATCGAGTTGGCCTGGGCCAGGGCCGAGATGCCGGTCTGGCTCAGAATCTCGTACTTGGACATGTTCGAGGTGGCCGACGCATAATCGGTCGCCTGGACTGCGTTCTGCGCCGAGGTCACGTTCTCCGATTGCGTGCTCAGCACCGAGCTGACCGCATTCAGCGTGTTGATCTGCGCGCCGATGTAGCCGTCCTGAGCCGCTACGTCCGTGATCGACGCGTTCAGGCTGGTGAGCGCCGCTTCCGCATCTGGCTGGCTGGACAGATCGGTGGAACTCAGCGACTGCCCTGCGCCGTCGGTGTAGCTGATGGTGGCGATCCCGGTCGATCCGTTCAGGTCGGAAGTGATGGCCGTGTTCACCGTCCCGCCATACGTCGTGGTAGGCGTGGTGGTGGGAAACACTTCGGTCGTAGCCTGATCGTTGATGCCGCCGCTGCTTGCGATGCCGACGCTGTAGTAGCTCTCGGCCGTTGTAACCACGGCCGCGGCCGTATAGGCCACAACGCCAGCCGCCGTCGTCTGGTCGCCGGTTCCGTTCACTCCGCCAGGAGCGGCGTAGGTCGCGGTCTCCGAACCATTGGACGATGTGAAGACGATATCCTTGTTGGTTTGGCTGTACGTGGCCGTGACCCCGTAGGCGCCCGAATTGATCGTCTTGGCCAGGTCCTGCAGCGTGTCGGTGGTGCCCGTCCCGCCCAGGGTGATTGAAGTTTCCGGAATGGCCACGCCGCCGCCGTTGGAGGGGACGCCGCCGAAGGTGAGAACGCCGTTGAGCTGATCCGTGACCGACGTGCCGGCTCCGGTTAGAGCCAGAGTGCCGATGGTGCTGGAGCTCGCCGTCTTGGGTGTCGGCTGTCCGGCCAGCAATACCGCCGTGGGAGTGGCGGCGACGGAAGAATCGGTGGGTAGGTTAAGCAGTGTGCCGGCGGTCAAGCTCGTCTGCACCGCGCCCGATGCCAATGTGTTGGCGATCGTCAAAACGGCGCCCGCGACCGTGGCGGTGATTCCCTCGGTGGGGTGCAAAGATGCCCAGTTGTTGATGGTCTTGGCCAGGTCGGTCAGGTTGTCGGTCGTGCCCGCCGTGCCCAGGGTGAAGGTATTCGCGCCGGCGATGTTGCCGACGATGGCCAGGGTGCCGCCGGTCAGCATATCGCCTGCTGCGCCGAGGGTAAAGGTGCCCACCGTGCCCGCGCTGCCAGGAGCCAGCGCCGAGCTGACCGTGGTTGGCGTGGCGGCCAGCGTCAACATGTCATCGGTGAGGCTTGTGCCGGTAACGCTGGCTGTCGAGCTCGCCGAGGTAAACGTCAGCGTGCTGATGTGGGAACCGTTGGTGGCAACCGCCGCCGTGATCCCGTACCCGGAGGCGTTGATGGTGGCCGCGAGGTTGGTGAGGTTGTCGGTCGCGTCCGCCTGCCCCAGGGTAACGGTATGGGATGCGCCGTTGGATCCAACGATGTTGAGAGTGCCTGCCAACGGGTCCAGGGTGCCGTCGCTGACGCCCAGGGTGGTCAGGGATGCAATCTCGCCCGCCGCCGTGCCGCTGCCCACGCCTTGGCCGGCGATGATGATGCCGGTATCGGCTGCGCCGTCTCCGCCGTATTCAGCCGCGGCGGCTGTTGCCACTGCCCCGCTGCCGGCCTGTGCCGCGGTCCCGAAGGAGGCGGTCAAGCCAAGGCCCGCGCCGTTGATTGCGTTCATCAATCCCTGCACGGTGTTGGCATAGTTGGTGGTGTTGCCGACGTTAATCGTCGTCGAGGTCGGAGTAACCGCGCCGCTCACCGAGGTCTGCAGGTAGTCGACCTGGATGGACGTTTCGGCGGTCGAAAGGCCAAGGCTATCGTTGACCGTTGCGGCCTTGCCGTCGTTGGACAGGTCCACGAATACGTTGGACCCGTTGGCGCCGGTGCTATAGGCCATCGCGCCGCCCGAGTCGCCCACGTTGGTCGAAGACAGGGTGCGGATATTCAGAGAGTCGATCGACGCGCCCGTCGTCGAAGAGTCGCCGGTGTAGATGTTGGTGTTGGAGTTGAAGACCGCCTGATTGTTATAGGTGGTCGTGGTGCCGATGTTCGAGATTTCCGAAAGGATCGACTGATACTCCTGGTTCGCCGCCGTATCCTGCGAAGCATTGAGGGTGCCGTTCGAGGCTTCGGTAGCCAGCGTCACGGCACGGTTGAGCAGGTTCGTCACTTGCGAGAGCGCGCCGTCGGCTACGGTTAAGAGGCCTACGCCTTCACTGGCGTTGGTCTGCGACTGCATCAGCGCCTGGTTGTTGGCCTGCAAGCCGTCGACCAACGAAAGGCCGGCTGCGTCGTCCGCGCCGGAGTTGATCTTCGATCCCGAAGATAACTGCTGCAGCACGGTGTTCAGGCTGTTATTGCTGTTGTTCAGATTGTTCTCCGCGTAGATCGCGGAGAGGTTGTTCAAGACTCCCAGGGACATGGGGTTCTCCTTGTGGATGCGTGGATTTGCGGCCCTTCCCCGGTTGTGCCCCCATTTTTCGTTCAACCCTGGGTTGCTGCTTCCGGTTCGGTAGCCGCCGCATCTGGCCCCTTCTTCGGCGCGGGGGGTAGGGACTTTATCCATGTGCCTTTTGTGTCCTCCCATGGACACTTATGACCTTTCCCTTGATTTTTTTTAACCTTTCCGGGAGCTTGCCGATAACTGGGGCAAAGGAGATATGCGGCCATGATCGACCTTACACGGCTTAACGGCACCGCGATCGTGCTCAACAGCGACCTGATCAAGACCGCCGAGGCCTCCCCGGATACCATGCTCACGCTCATCAACGGAGAAAAACTGATTGTGCGCGAGACCTGCGACGAAGTGACGGAACGGGTGCTCACCTATCGGGCCCGCCTGCTCGCCGGCGTGGCCAAGCGCCTGCCTTCCTTCGGCGATTTGCAGCGCGTCGTTTCCATCGCCAGCCTGGACGTATCGGGCCAGCCGGACTCCGCGCAGGCGCTCTCGCGGCGCGATTCTGCTTCAGGCCGTTGAAACACGGAGCTGGTCTTTCCGGAGCCGATTTTTTGAGGAGCTTGTGATGGATAAATCGAGTGTTGGCGGAGTCCTTCTGGCCATCGTCGGCATTGTCGCCGGCTTGCTCATCGAGGGTGGCAACCTGGGCCAGATCCTGCAGCCCACCGCGGCCCTGATCGTCTTCGGCGGCACCATGGGCGCGGTGCTGCTCCAGTTTCCGCTGGGCACGGTCCTGGCTGCGTTTCGCGGCCTCGGCCACGTCTTTTCCGCGCCCCGAAAGCACCACGACCAACTCATCCGTCTGCTGGTTGCCTTCGCCAACAAGGCGCGCCGCCAGGGTGTAGTCTCCCTGGACAGCGACCTGCAGACCATCGAAGACCCCTTCCTTAAGCAATGCCTCATGCTCGCCGTCGACGGCACCGAACCCACCGAGCTGCGTAAGATCATGCGGGTGTCCCTGGACTCGTCCACCGAGAGCGAGGAACGGCTCCCCTCGGTCTTCGAATCGGCGGGAGGTTTCTCCCCCACCATTGGCATCCTCGGCGCGGTGCTGGGACTGATTCAGGTCATGCAGCATCTGGACAACATTCAGGAGGTGGGCCGCGGCATCGCGGTCGCCTTTGTCGCAACCATCTACGGGGTCGGCATCGCCAATCTCTTCTTCCTGCCCTTTGCCGGCAAGATGCGCATCCGCATCCGCGACGATCAACAACGGCGCGAGATGATGCTGGAGGGCGTGATCTCCATCCTCGAAGGCATGAACCCGCGCATGCTCGAAGTCAAGCTCGGCGGTTTTGTCGATGAATCGGTCCGGGAGAAGAAGGAACGCGCCGCATGAGCCTCCCCCCTCGCAAGAGCCCCGTCAGCCGTGATCGATGGTTGGTCTCCTACGCCGACTTCATCACTTTGCTGTTCGGCTTCTTCGTCGTCCTCTACGCCTTCTCCAAAGCCGACCAGAAGCAGCAAATGCAGGTCTCCGCATCCATTGACTCCGCATTCCGCGCCCTGGGCCTCTTTCCCGACGCTTCGCGCAAGCCTGCAAATGGGGCCGCGGCCGGCGGAACCGACCCGTCCGTCATGCCCATGAACATCGTGATGGGTGAGGATGTGCTCGCGCCCGCCAAGGTCCAGGAGGACCTCAACCATATCCGCCGCGAACTTGAGCAGACCCTCTCCAACCAGGTCGCCCAACACACCGTCTCCATCCAGATGGGACGGGACGGCCTGGTCATCAGCCTGCGAGAGGCCGGTTTCTTCAATTCCGGCTCGGCAGCCCCCAAGCCGGAAACGCTTGCCACTCTTCGCCAGGTGGCCGCCTCGCTGGGCCGCACTCCCTACGATCTCCGCATCGAGGGTCACACCGACAACATTCCCATCCACAACGGCGAATTCGACTCCAACTGGGAGCTCTCCTCGGCCCGCGCCACCCGCATCGCAAGGCTCTTCCTCGACATGAAATCCATTCCCCCGGAGCGGCTTTCCGCCGCCGGTTATGCCGAGTTCCACCCCGTGGCAAGCAATGACACTGCCGAAGGCCGTTCCCAAAACCGCCGCGTCGATCTGGTCGTGCTGCCCCGCACCAAAATCAATCTCTCCTTGCCCGGACTGCCCCATTCCGCCGGTGCCTGGCGCAGGGTCACCGAGGACAACTGAGCCGCGGGCGCGATGCGAGGTTAGCGGAGTTAGCCCGCCTGATAGATATGGACCTGATTCTTGATCCGGAAAGCAGTCCTCGAAGCGGTTCTCCGCCGTGGCAAATCCTTCGCGCACTTGCTGGGTGACGCACTCACCCATGAATATACGGGATCCAAACCTGCATGGCGGTCGAGTCCCGGTTTGCCCAGGCATAGTACGGAATCAGCTTCACGGTTGTGGGGCTCTCCTCCACCTTTACCGACTCGGTTGCGGGGTAGTAGAGTCCCCAATCTGCCAGCGAGCGGCTGATGGACCCCGGATGACTGAGGACCATCACCCCGTCCAGAATATCCGGATCGAAATGGGCGGTCGTGCTCCCATTCACCTGCACCGAATAACCAACCAGATTCACCTCGTGTTCATGGCCGGCCTGGTCCAGGTGCTCCATGCAAAAGACCATCGGGCCGCGCTGAAAGGCGACTCTCCCACGGTCTTCCTCGACGGCGGGGTTCGCCTTGAGCAGCCGCGTGCTCATATCGAAGCTAAGGTCGATCGCGTCCTGCGCCGACCAACGGCGCCGGATCGCAAGATACTCGCCGGGTTGTGCGCCGATAACTGGCTTCCCGTTTACCCGCACCTCGGTGGTTCCCGACCATCCCGGGATACGAACGTACACCACAAACTCCCTCGGCGTCGCCGCACTGACCGTCATCTTCACTTCGCCGCTCCACGGATAACTCGTCCTCTGCTGGATCGTAAGTCCAGTCCCATCCTGCAGGTGCCAGTTCATCTCGGAGTTGTCGTAGAGATGAACATAGACGCCATCGGAGCTGGTGCTGTAGAAGTAGCCGGGCAGCGATGCCAGGGTTCGCTCCAGATTCGGTGGGCAACAGGTCGTGTCATACCACGAATTGCGGATTCTGCCCTCCGCGGAGTGCCTGTCGCCCGAGTTACCGGAAGGATCGAAGGCCAGCGGATTCCGGTAACAGTAGGTTTTTCCGTCGAGCGACATGCCGGAGTTGATGCCGTTGTACAGCGCGCGCTCCAGCACATCGGTAAACCGCGCCTGCCCGGACGCCGCAAGCATGCGCCAATTCCACATCATGTTGCCGATCGCGGCGCAACTCTCGCCGTAGGCGCGCGCATTTGGCAACTCGTAGGCGCCTCCAAACGCTTCGCCGGCCTCGCGTGCCCCCACCCCGCCGGTGACATAAAGCTGATGCGCCGTGAGGTCCTCCCACAGCGTATTCAGAGTCTTCCAGTAACTCTGGTCGCCGGTCTCAAGGTAGTAGTCTGTGGCGCCGCAGCATGCATACATGGCGCGCACCGCGTGTCCCTCGAGGTTCGTGCGCGAGGTAAAAGGAACTCCGCAGAACATGTACGTCGTCTGCTGTGGTCGCAAAGGAATCCTGTCGTCTCCGCGCAGAATGTAGCCGGCAAGATCCACATACTCATGCTTGCCGGTGGTGCGATAGAGTTCGATCAGGGCCATCTCGATCTCCGGGTGTCCGGAGACGATCGCCTTCTGGCCCATCCCCGGCCCAAAGCCCGGAAGCAGAAACTGGTCGACGAAGCGCATGCCGGCATCGAGCAAAGTCCGGTCTCCGGTGGCACGGTAATACGCGATCGCCCCTTGAATCATGTGCCCAATGTTATATAACTCGTGGCCCGTCTCCTGCGTCTCGTATAGCATCCTTAGAGGCTTTCTGTCGCCCACGTAAAAGGTGTTCAGATATCCGTCCGGCTCCTGGGTCGCGACGATCGCGCGAATCATCGCGTCGGTAGTCTGCTTTAGCTCCGGCTGATTCCCGGTCTGCAAGGCGAAGCCAACCGCCTCGGTCCACTTATAGATATCCGAATCCGAGTAGACCGGGCCCCTTTGCGGCGCGGAGGACCTTCCCGAAAGCCGCAGAAAATTATCCACGCGTCCGTGGTCCAGCAGCTCATCGTGCATGCTCGGAATGCTGGCTGTCAGATTCGTCCTGCGCCGCTTTGACCAGAAACCGTCCTCGAGGACCACCGCCCTCACCGGTACGGTCTTCAGTTTGGCAAACGGCGAGTGGGATAAATCAATCACGCCGGCCGCGGCCCAGCCCGTCTCTGGCGCGCTCGCGGGCACGGGCTCGTCGCCGAACATCGAGAGTAACCCTTCGGTCCTTGGCCGTGCGCCCGCCATAGCCGGCGGAATCATTGCGACTGCGGCGGAAGCGAGAAACTTGCGGCGAGACAACAGGCCCTTCATGGATTTGCCCTCCCGAAATTCGACCCCTCGTTTCTATTCCGTGTAGCCACTCGCCGTCAAGATCGTTTTGAATTCTCGGTACCGGCCCCCTCCCCCGCTCCCCCGTGTTCTGCCATCCGGCCGCAGTGTTGGCGCAACAATCGAATACGTTCTCATTACTGCGGAGATACAGGTTGTTGCTCTACCAGCTGAAATCGCTTTCTGTCGGTTTGCTGCTGACGTGCGGCCTGCTGCACTTCTGAGAGACGCTTCACCAAGGCTGGAATCTCGGCGCGCCGCGCACTCTGTCCGGCGTGGCGCAAAGCTACAATCAGATGATAGATAGCGGCCTGGTCGGAAGGGGAATATTTGAGAGCAATCCGGCATTGCTCGGAGGCCAAGCCGTATTCGCCGGATCGTGTGTACATGCTTGCAAGTAAATCCCTTGCTTCAACCAGATCCGGCTTGAGCTTCACGGCCAGCAGCGCGGATCTCATGGCTTCGCCGGTCGCCTTAGTGTCCGTATCCGACGCCTGATATGCGAGCATTTTGGCGAGCAGGAAGTGCAGTGGAGCGCTGTCTGGATGAGCTTTCAACTGCGAACGGATCTCAAGTAATGCGTTGTCGGGATGATCCTTGTCCGACATGGCCCTTTGAAGTTCTACAATATCCTTGGCATACGCGCTTAGACTTTGTTTTGAATCGATAAGCTCGGCCTTGTTGAAGTCCGCCTCTGCCTTGTCGTAATCCGCCAGTTGCGCGTAAAGCAAGCCGCGCGACGTATACAAAGACGCATCGTCTGTGATCCGCTGCAGGCCGGCATTGAGCATATCGATGCCAACCTGGAATGACTCGTGATCCAAGCAAAGCACGACAAATGCATTGTAGTAGTTTGCATTCGCCGGGTTCAGAACAATCGCCTGGCGGAGAAGTGACACCGCTTTAGGAGTATCCCCAACAGCCTCATACGCCTCGGAGGCCAAGCTCAACAGTTCCGGGTCCGATTGGTCCGCCGCCAGCAACGGTTCAAGCACCTTGAGGGCGTCCTCATTCCGCTTGCTTTCAACCAGCACTACCGCCAGATCGAATTTTGCATAAGTAAGTTCCGGGCGCAGCGAAACAAGCTGTTCGAACACCGGGACTGCCTTCTGCGGCTGTCCCGCCTGCACGAGACAATAGCCATACGCTTCCAGCGAGTAAGAATGATTCGCGATTGTTTCCGCGCTGAGAAGGAAATGGTCGTTGGCAGCCGGGCAATTCCCCTGTCTTACCTCAAGGAGCGCCAGCATTTCGTGCGCGGTCTCATCTTTTGGATTAGCCTTCAATATCCTTTCGAGAAGCGGGATTGCCCGCTGATCCTGAGCCTGATAGAGAAGTTGCGCTTCGCCTTTCAATGCTGCCACGTAGTTCGGCGAGAGACTCAGTGCCTTCTCAAAAGAATTTAAGGCATCGTGGTTGCTGCCCTTGATTGCAAATACAATTCCTTCCAATGTCCAAAGCCGAAAGTCCTTGGGCGTCTCGTGCAACGCGGATCGGGTAGCCTCTAAAGCTTGGTCGTACTGCTGAGAACGAATCAAACCTTCTATTGAAGCGATCGGCAGTTTGGCCTGCTGGCCTGGAGCAGCGACGCCCCCCGCCACTATCAAAAGCGCCGCGCATCCGTGACGTAACATAGAGTTGGAGATCTCCATACATAAACGCCAGCAAGCAGGTGAACCTTCCGGATATCGCTTCCTGGCCGTTTCAACCACGCGGATGCGAACTTACAACTTTCACCTCTAGCGCGCCCAGCCCATGTTCGGAATGATGCCATGTGCTTCCCGTATGGTGACGAGTCGATCGCATTTCACGCCGGGGTAGTTTTCTGTGACGCCGCTTGGCCAGTGAATCACGAGATCCGCAGCCGTTGCTTGTCCCAGGCCAAAGTGAAGACGCGAGTCGTTGCACGAGTAATAGCTCGACTGGCTTAGAACCTCCTGAGCCTGCACCCGGCCCGCGTACCGGGCCAAAACACGGGCGCCAACGGCACTGCGGTTTGACTTTGTGCCGACAAGTTTGAGTTTTAGCCAGTGGTGCGTTCCTTTCAAGTCGTTTCGCAACAGGGAAGGAGGCTCGTTCATATTCAGGATCAGAATATCCAGATCGCCGTCGTTGTCGAAATCCCCGAATACGCAACCGCGCCCCGAATGCGGTGTCGTGACCCCCGGACCGGCATTGGCAATCTCTTCAAAGGTGCCGTTCCCCAAGTTTCTGAAAAGAATGCGAGGAGACTTATTGGGATATTGCGGGAGTTGCTTTTCGACCTCGGGATAGACACTTCCAGTTACAAAGAAAATGTCCGGCCAGCCATCGTTGTCTAGATCGAAAATCCCTGCTCCCCAACTGGCAAAGCGCGTCTCAACGCCAAGTCTTGCCTGCAGAGTCAGGTCATCGAAATTTCCCGTGCCGTCGTTGTGGTACAGCACATCGGTGTCTTCGGCAAAGTGAGTCTTGAAAATGTCCAAGTGGCCGTCCAGATCGTAGTCGCCGATGCCTACCCCCATTCCCGATTGTTCCATTCCGTCATTGCTCAGGGCCACGCCGCGCTCGATTCCCTCCTCTTTGAACGTCCCGTTGCGCTGATTGATGAACAGGAGGCTGGGAGTCGAGTCGGAGGCGACATAAATGTCGGGCCAGCCGTCCTCGTTGAAGTCCGCCGTCACCACGGTCATTCCATAGTTGGGCCAGGGCTTCCCAATGCCGGATTCGATGCTGACATCCGCAAAGGTTCCGTCTCCATTGTTTCGGTAAAGGGAGTGCCTGCCGAAGGGAAGGCCTCTTGGGCCGCAGTTGACCGGAATGCCCTTCCAATTGCAGTTAGCATTCGCTCCCGGTTTGGGGACGTGCTCGAAGTCGAATTGCAGGTAATTGGAGACAAACAGATCCAGGTGACCGTCCCGGTTGTAATCGAAGAACGAGCACCCCGCGCCCCATCTGACCTCGGAGTTCTCCAGACCGGCCTCCTTGGTGACATCCTTGAAGGTCCCGTTGCCCAGGTTGCGGTAAAGCCTGTTCTGGCCATAGTAGGTGCAAAACAAATCCTCATAGCCGTCGTTGTTGTAGTCGCCAATACATACCGCGTTGGCCCAGCCGACCGCCTCAAGCCCCGCCTGCCTGGTAACTTCGGTGAATGTTCCGTCCCGATTGTTCTTATACAGCCGGTTGGACGCCCCCGGGGGAGCGCCTTCCAGCCTGGTGCCGCTGAGCAGGAAGATATCGATCCATCCGTCGTTGTCGTAGTCGAAGAACGCGCAGCCGCATCCGTTTGCTTCGAGGATGTAATCCTTGTGATCTACAGGCCCATAAATCACGGGCGCAATGAGTCCGGCGGAAGCCGCAACGTCGGTGAAGTATGCATAAAACGGACGGCCGGATTCCATCTGCTTTTTCTGAGGGGTCGCAATCCGGCCTCCCATACCCCCAAGCTGTTGGGCGCCGCCCTTCCCCGTGAAGGCTCCAGCCAGGGCTGCCAACGAAAGATGAAGGAAGTTGCGCCGTCCTGTGTGCATTGCTCCGATCAAGGCCCCTGCGGATTTCTTTCATAACGATACTACGAACCCGATTTCCCAAACCAGATTTCCCAGGACGGTGCTTACCGCGGACGCCGGTGACTCCACACTGGGGTTGCCCCATTGCAGAAAGACTTTGATCGAGCCTCGCCGCAGCGTTCCGGCGCCTCGAGATCAGCAACCTGCGTAGAAGCTTCCTGAGCAGATGCTCTCCCAGGATGAACCTGCCCCAGGCGGCATGGGCCTGGAACAGAATCCGTTGCGCTGGCTGGAAGGGCAATCTCTCGCTTCTTCGTTTGCCGGCTCGCGGAAACGCCTCAATTTCGCCTGGCATTCCCGGCTGTGGCTAAGGCCGCTGGATCGATTGGCCTGCTTGGCGCTCCTCTCGAGATTGGGCGCTCGATTCGGCCAGTGAGTTGATGAAGGGGCCAGAACGGATGCGGCGACAACCTTTCCTAGGCACCCTTGCACCTGGCCTTCACCCCAGAGTCAAGCTCGCAGGTGATTCGGGTCTGGCCGGCAGCCTGGCTGTTTGTCAGCCTGGGAGCCGTGGGACCGCACAACTCCCGAATCGCGCATATAAGCCAGATACTCGGTTCAAGTTGTTTGTAGTGAATAGGTTGCTCAATATTCACGCTGTAAGAAAGACGTGCCCATACTTGAGTCTTCGGGATCTGTCATGGGTACCAGGAGAGGCGAAAATGATCCTCATTGTTACTGTAAGACACTGTGCAATACTTGCCAACCCCCGCCACCGCGCCTAGATTTCATGCGAATCGGGGACGGGGTATCCTTGCACACCGGAATTTCGATGCGAGGCCGGCCAGATTCGCTGAAGCCAATCGCTTTATCTGGAGAACGGGGGCCCGCTTTAACGTGGCCCCGGAAAAACGCCCGCGAGAGAGAGGTGAGGGCAGTTCTTGAAACGAGCCGGTAAGCACTTCCTCATGTGCCCTGTGGGGGATTGAGACCCCCAAAAGCGAGCAAGAGCGGGTTTCACCTGAGGAAGCATCATCGACAGAAGCCAGGCGCACTGGCCAATCCAGGAGACCGCGTGAACCATAAGAAGCGTCTTCCACCAATTCGGACTTTCAAAAGGAGACTCCATGATCAGCGTCAGATTTGCGAATAGAATTTCAATTCTCGTCATCCTCCTCTTGACCATGGGAGGGACATCGGCTTTCGCTCAATTCCTAAGCGGCATTGAGGGTACGGTAAAGGATTCCTCCGGGGCCGTGATCGCGAAAGCCAAGGTCACCATTACAGATACCCGGCTCGGGATCGCAAAAACCGAGACAACCAACCAGGCCGGCTATTTCCGCTTCGACAGCATAGCCGCATCCAATTACACGGTGCAGATCACGTTGAGCGGTTTCAAGACCTGGGAGCAGAAGGACCTTATCCTTCAGGTCGGCGAGACCCGCACCATTGCCCCCGTGCTGGAGGTGGGAGCGGTTTCCGCCGAGGTCACCGTCAACGCCGAGGAGGTTTCAGTCGATCTGGTATCGGCAAAGACCGAGTCGGTGATTCAGGAGGTGACTCTGGAGGAGACGCCCCTCTCAGGCCAGAACGTCTACGGCCTGGCTTCTCTCACGCCCGGCATGATGGGCGCCGCGACGCAAACCGGGGCCGACAACTACACCAATGAGTACGCCATCAACATCAACGCCGCCGGACTGCGCCAGGAGCAGAACGGTTACGAGATCGACGGCGCGCAGACCAATACCCCATCCCGCGGCGGCGGTACCTCCATCTCTCCCAATCCCGAAATCGTGCAGTCCATGGAGATCAAGACCAACGACTTCGACGCCCAAAAGGGGAGGAATGGCGGCGCGACGGTCGATGTCTTCACCGTTTCAGGCTCCAACCAGTATCACGGAACCATCGACTACTGGTTCACCAACAATGACCTGTCGGCGCTCACCCATTTTCAATCTTCACTTCCGCCCTCCCAGCGCAACGAGATTAGCGGCACCATGGGCGGGCCGGTTCTAAAGAACAAGCTGTTCTGGTTTGGCGCCATCGACGTGCTTCGCTCCAGTCAAACAAACTCCGGTTCGGCCACGGTCGAGACGCAGGATTTCTATAACTGGGTCAAGAGCAATCTGGCAACCATTGGCGGCAACCCAAACCTTGCGCTTCAGGCCCTCACAGAGGCGCCGCCCCTGGCCTACGCAAGCTCATCGAGCGCGAAGACGGTCGCCCAAATCGAATCCACAACGTTTGGCGGCAGTTGCGCCACGTGCTCGGAACTGGTCGCGCCGCCGGCAGGCATCCCTTCCACTTTGGATGCGATCGGCACCGTGAATTTCACCGGCGTCGCACCCAAGAACGGGTACCAGTGGAGCTTCCGGGTTGACGACTATCTCGGCAAAAACGATCGCGTCTACGTGGATGCGATTCGCACTTGGGACTACGGCTTTAGCAACGGTCCGGGCATACGGTCCGCGCAAAACGCCAACGGCACAAACCACTCCGATTTTATCAATGTCGATGAGACGCACACGTTCTCCCCGCATCTGCTCAATGAGGTGGGCGCGAATATGATTCGTCCCTACGGGCAGAATGGGGGAAACGCCACGTTTGCCATACCGAACGTGACCATAGGTTCGGGAGTCTCGGGGTTCGGAGGCTGGGGACCTGGGAACTTTACCCAAACCACAATCGCCTGGCGCGATGTCATGTCGGCAACCGTGAAAACGCACACGCTCAAATTCGGCTTTGAGCAGGACAATATCCGCGAGTACGATTCACAGCAACCTGGGAACGACCGTCCCTCGTACACCTTCGAGAACCTGCTCGACTTTGTCCAGGAGGCGGCTGTGTCGGAAGGCGGTACGCCGATCACCCTGATCCCTGGGACTGCCGTAAGCGGCCTTTACACGCAAGCGCCTTACAACCGGCGCTACCGTGAACTCTTCACCGGCATATTCGTCCAGGACGACTGGAAGGTCAAGCCCACATTTACCTTGAATGCCGGCGTCCGGTTCGACATGATGACCAACATGTTTTCCATCCTCAGTCCGGCATTGTCCCCAGTGACGCTGGGAACAGGCTCATTCAATGCTCAGATCGCGGGCGCAACCGTCGGGCTGGCCCCAAACAATCACGTGCTGGACCATAGCCTGTGGGGCGTGACCCCCCGCCTGGGATTCTCCTGGGATATCTTCGGAAAGGGCAAGTCGGCATTACGCGGCGGCTTCGGCATGTTCTCGGATCAACCGCCGTACCTGCACATCACGGACATATTGGCCAGCAATCTGCCACTCACCTACTCGCCGAGCTTGAATGTATTGTCGGGAAATACCATCAACTTCCAGTTCTGCAATGCGCCAGTGGGCTTCTCTATCGTCTGCCCGGTGGTGCCCGTAAGCACGAGCGCTGCCGTAATTAACCCGACCACAGGCGCGCTCACCGTCAATGGCGTGCTCGATCGAGCGGGGCTGGGAGGATACGATCCCCAGTATAAGTTGACTCAGGTCCTGGCCTGGAGCATGAGCTGGCAGCAGCAGTTGCCACTGAACCTCATTTTTGAGGTGAACTACTCCGCGTCGGCTGCCCACCACCTGCCAGTCTACAATCAGGACCTCAACCGCTTTGCCGGCGACCTGATCGAACACAACGGAGCCTTTGACCGCCTCAATCCAAACTTCGGCGGAATCAACTACGCCACTTCCAACGGCAACTCCATCGGCAACTACTTCTCCGCAATGGTGAGCCGGCGCCTCTCGCACGGGCTGGCGTTGAGCGGCATCTACACTACGGGCAAGGCGATGGATGAACTCAGCACTTCGGCTTCGTTGGACAGTGGAGCCATCACAAGCGGCAATCAGAACGGTCCAATCATCGAGAACGGCAATTTACCGTTCCAGCGTGGCCGGTCCGACTTTGACATTCGGCAGCAATTCACGGGCACCGGCACCTGGCTAACTCCAAGCCACTACCAGCATGCTGCGGAGAACGGCATTCTGGGCGGATGGGAGTTCGGCGGCGTTTGGATCCTTGATTCCGGGTTGCCCGCCTGGGTAACAACGGGCCAGTCCTTCTCTCCGGTCTGCTCGACGGGATCGCCTAAAGGGGGTATCTGCCCTGCCGGCACCACCGTCATCGGCAATACCGGAGGCAACTACAACGCGGACGGAAACAGCCCCGGCGTCCCGATGACGCCTAGCTTCGGCAGCCACCTGGGCGGCCTGAAGAAAGCGGCCTTCCTATCCTCAGCCGGAGTGTTTGCCGGCGGAGCCGCGGCATTTCCGGCGCCCACCTTCGCAGCCGCGGGGACCGAGGGGAATCTCCCTCGTAACTCTTACGACAACCTCGGATATAACAACCTCAACTTTACCTTTGGGAAGTTCTTCTCGACTCCCTGGTTCTTCGGAGAAAAGCTGAAATTCGAGGCCAAAGGCGAGCTCTACAACGCATTCAACCGCTCCAATTTGATCAGTCTGGACACGGGTATGACCGACGGTACGTTTGGGCAGGCGACGAGTCAATTGCCCGCGCGCCGTCTCCAACTGCAGTTACGCGCCAGTTTCTAACCTGGTTGCACCCGGGGAGAAGCGGTGGATAGCGGCGTGCGGTTCCTTTGAACAGCGCCCGCTCCATCGCTTCTCCCGTCCTTGTCTAAGATGAATCGCTTGCCGATAGTTCCTCTGCGCTGCGCCTTTTGCCGTTGCTGCAGCGGAGAGATGCGTGGCCTGCGCGCGACGCAATGGAGTACGCATATGATCTCGTTCGTTCGCCAAGGCTGCATGCTTCTCGGTTTGGCCGCCATCCTCCTCGATGCTCGGGTTCTGCAAGCTCAAAAGAGTCAAGTGATCCTCCCCCGCGATGGCAGCACCATCGTGCTCGAGCCGTATGCGGCGAACATTCTGCGGGTGACGCTGAGTCTGAGGCGGGAGCCGGCACTGGCTGCGCCGGGGTACGGCTTTTCGGCCCAGCCGGCGGCCTCAGGCTGGAGCGCAAGCCGCACGCCGCGGGCCGATGTCTACCAGTCGGCGCGGATGGTTGCCACTGTGGATCGCAACCTGCCTCCTTCTTATCCGGCGGCCCGGCCGGAGCCGGACATTGCCCGCTACTTCAACGGCTCCACCCCCGCCGCGCACATCGCCTTCTCCACCCCCGAAGGCAAGACCCTGCTGGAACTGACCGGCTGGTCCCAGTCGGTGCCCAACCACAAGGACGGCACCGCCGCCCTGGCCGCGGACCGCCGTCCCACCGACCCCGCCTTCTACGTGGTGAGCGCCACCTTTGCTTCGCCCGGCGACGAGCACTACTACGGGTTGGGGCAGAACCACGAGGGATTTCTCGACCATCGCGGCCATCCGGTCCATTGCTGGGCCAACTACACTGCTCCCGCCGCTCCCAGCTTCTGTGTCCCCTTCGTGGTCACCAACAAGGGCTACGGGCTGGTGTGGGATAACCCCTCCAAGACCACCATCGAGCCGGGCTTCAACGAGCAGACCCGCTGGGTATCGGAGGTGGGCGACCGGGTTTCGTTCTTTGTGATTGCCGGTGCGAGCGCGGACGAGATCTACGCCGGTTACCGGCTGCTCACCGGGCCCACGCACATGCTGCCCAAGGCGGCCTACGGCTATATTCAGTGCAAGCAGCGCTACGCCAGTCAAAAGGAAGTGTTGGACGTTGCCCAAGGCTACCGCGACCGCCATCTTCCCGCCGACGTGATGGTGGTGGACTGGTTCTACTTCACCAAGATGGGCCAGATGGATTTGGACCCCAAGTTCTGGCCCGATCCGGCGGCCATGAACAAGCAACTCCACGCCATGGGCTTTGAAACCATGATCAGCGTGTGGCCGCGGTTCGTGCCCGCGGACCGCTACTATGCGGAGTTGCGCCGGAAGGGCTGGCTGATTCATAAGGCCGATGGCACGCCCATCGATGGGCAGCCTTACGACCGGGCCGGATCGGACATCGACACCACCAATCCCGTGGCCGCCCGGTGGTACTGGAAAACCATCCACGACAACATTCTGAGCAAGGGCTTCGACTCGCTGTGGGCCGATGAGACCGAGCCCGATCTGCCGCCCAACGGCTCCTACTTCCACATCGGTCCGGGCACTCAATTCTTCAACGTCTACCCGCTCTTCCACACCGCGGCGCTCTACGACGGATTCCGCAAGGACGAGCCGGAGCGGCGGGCCCTGATCCTGTCGCGCGACGCTTACCTGGGCGCGCAGCGCAACGGAACCATCTTCTGGTCCTCGGACATCTATCCCACCTGGGACACGCTGCGCAGGCAAATCCCCACCGGCCTCGACCTAGCGGCCTCCGGGCTGACCTATTGGTCCAACGACACCGGCGGCTGGCAGGATCTGCCCGCCCAACACCATCCGGCCCATCCGCCGCTGCTGGACCCCTCCGATGCCAGGGAGAATGTGGGCGGTTACGACGACTATCCCGAGCTGTATACCCGCTGGTTTCAATACGCCGCGTTTCTGCCCATCTTCCGCGCTCACGGCAGCCGCGCTGCCAACGAGGTCTGGTCCTATGGCCGCCAGGCCGAGCCCATCCTGGAAAAGTACCTGCGGCTGCGCTACCAATTGATGCCCTATATCTACTCGCTCGGCTACCAGGCATGGTTGACCGGCGCGCCCTTCCTGCGCGCGCTGCCACTGGATTTTCCCGGCGACCCGAACGTCGCCGATCTGCGCGACGAGTACATGTTCGGCCCCGCCTTTCTGGTTGCGCCGGTCACCGAGCAGGGCGCCACCAGCCGCCAGGTTTATCTGCCTGCCGGGGCCGACTGGTACAACTACTGGACCAATGAGCGGGTCAAGGGCGGGCAGACCATCGCGGTTCAGGCGCCCATCGACACCCTTCCGCTGTTTGTGCGGGCAGGCTCGATTCTTCCGCTGGGCACAACAGTGGAGAGTACGCATGAGGCGCAGGCGATCGCCAAGGTCCGCGTCTATCCCGGCGCGGATGCCAGCTTTACCCTCTTCGCCGACGACGGGACGACCTATGCGTACGAGCAGGGCGCAGGCTCCGTCACCCGGCTGCACTGGGACGATGCGGCTCGGCAACTGACGCAAACCGGCACAAAGGCATGGAGCGCGCCGGACGGCGAAGTGGTGCAGGTGGTGCGCTGAGCGCCGGCCCACGCTCGTCCTCTCAATCGGCCAAGAGGGCCTTCCTTGGAACAACCATGTTATTCCTGCACCGATATGAAGAGTGGAGTCAACGATTCGCTGTTTGCGGAATCGGTCTCCGTCGCTTCACTACCAGGTATAGGCCGCCACGGCTTGAGGCGGACCCGTGATCGAATCCGTCACGGTAGTCTGGAGGACGACCTCCAGGTTTTTCGATTGCCATCCTGCGGGGGCGTTGCGCAGCCCCTCTACCAAATACTTGGGATTTGAGGCGAACTCGGCTGCCGCCTGTGTGCCATTGGGTCCGATTCCCGCCGCGGCGATGGTGAATTGACCGGTCTTCGAATCCAGTAACCGTGCGACAATTCCAAAATCCTCGGTCGTCTCGTCATGAGGCCCTAGGCGGGTCTTCCAAACCCGGCCCCCGGGAGTCTGTTCCCGGATCATAAACTGCTCATCGTCTTCTACAAATGCAAAGTGCAAATTCGATGTGACTTGCATCGTCCACTTGTTATTGAAAGCTCCCACCAGCACCGCCGGCGAGTTACGAAGATCCTCGAACGAGTAGTTTCTGCCGATGCGTACCTGGCTGGGCTTGCCGATCTTGCCCAGCAGCGAGGAGAGTGTTACAGCCGCATATACATCTCCCGCGGACACCCCATAGTCGGAATAAATGAACATGTCGCTCCAGCTTAGCTTTTCATTCGGATCCAAGGGAAGCGGCAGATTCGACCTCTCCGCCTCGTTCTGAAACGTGCCCGGATGGGTACGTGAATACCTTCGATAGATTTCTTGAGACGGTCTGTAGGCCACTGGTTTCGCAAGACAAATCAGGACCGGTTGTTGCGTGGCAAAGGCTGGATTCCAAAATTGCTCCAGGATCGACCGCTGGCGTTCAGCCCGGTGAACCGTCACAAACGCGACCGCCGCGCCAAGCGCCAGTGTCAGACAGAGCCCAACAATAAGCCAAAGGGTTAGGCGGTGCTTGACCTGATGAAGTCCCGAAGCCGGCGCAGCACGATGAACAGATGGATTGGGGGCGCCTGCAGCGGTCGAAGACCAGTGGAACACCGGGGAGTATGAGCCGACCGGAAGTTCGATCCGGACGTGCGAATCGTCCGGCGCAGCCTGAGAGTACTGTTCGAGCCTTCGCCGCACTTCGCCTGCCTGGACGCGAACCACCGGATCGTCTCCGGTTGCGTAACCTGGCGGCCGCAGGAAGACTTCGGTTCCGATGGTCCGCTCCTTCAGTGGTTCTGAATGGCCCTCCAGTTGATGCTCAACAACGTACTTGAGAAACTGTTTGCTGCGGGCCGCGCTGCGGAAGAAAGGGCTCGCCAATATCCTCTCCAGCTCAAGAAGAACGGCTTCTCGCTTTTCGTCGTTTGCGTCCGCGGGAAAGGGAGACGGCGGGTGGCCTTCCGGCAATTCAGCATATGCTTTCATCGGTCCACCTGCGACATACCGAAAGTGCACTTCAGAAATGCAATCCTATCAGACTGTCTCGTATGATGCGCGCCACGAGCAGAGTTCCATGAACCATGCGCATCAAAAAAATGCAGGACATGCGCAAGGCAACCATTGTATGTGGTTGAAGCTGGCTCAGCACATTCATCCCTCGACCCTGGTGTGGGGTGGGGAGAAGGCCAGTCGATCGTCGGGTGTCGCTGCCTAGGGAGAAACCATTCCCCTCTCGGCGCCCTTTGGCCACGACCTGAAGCAGACAAAACCTCTTCGAGCGTTGTCAAGCATACAACTCCCAGGGAGGCTCATGTCAAGCATATGCCAAAGCTCCAATATCAGGGCAATCGCATGAAATTCTTGGTTGACGAAACACGTCGGTTTTCTCGGCTTCATCGGGCTGCATTGCCCCGTCGTCCCGGAGGGACGAGTCGAAAATAGCCCACGACCAGGGTCCCCACGGACAGGTCTTTGTCCGTGGGGTGGAGCACCGGGGTCCCCACGGTCAGGTCTTTGTCCGTGGGGTGGAGCACCGGGGTCCCCACGGACAGGTCTTTGTCCGTGGGGTGGAGCACCGGGGTCCCCACGGACAGGTCTTTGTCCGTGGGGTGGAGCACCGGGGTCCCCGCGGACTGGTCTTTGTCCGTGGGGTGGAGCACCGGGGTCCCCGCGGACTGGTCTTTGTCCGTGGGATGGAGGACAAGCGAAGCGCAGTCCTGGGAAAGCGAAACCAAGAGATGAAACTGCAGGGCAGACGCATGAACAAGGAAAATGCGTGAACGATTGCCTTGAAAGGGCACGACTTCAGTCGTGCCAATCCATGTGGCTTAAAGATCTTTGGGCTTCAGCCCCCGAGGGAAGGTTTTTGAACGGAAATATCATCCCTCAGCGGCTAAAGCCGAAGCAATTTTCTCGCCTGCGTGGCACGGCTGAAGCCATGCCCTTTCAAAGCCACTGCTTCCGATGGCTTATTCCATTCATGCGATTGCCCTGCTGCGCGGCCACCTCCACCGGCGCTCCGAAGAGGCTCTGCTATCCTGAATGGTTTACCCGTTACCCGCAGCAGGAGGAGCCATGCCGGAGCACAGGGGGCGCAAGCATCATCAGGACCGGGTAGCCGAGACGTTGCGGCTGGAGATCGGGGCCATGATCGAGGGCGAGCTTGTGGACCCGCGCATCCACTTTTGCTACGTGACCGAGGTGGCGCTGAATCCAGGGGGAAGATCGGCGCGGGTCTACGTGGCCGTGGACAGCGCGGTTGAGGATATCGCCCAGGCCGAGGTGGATACCATCGCCGGCCTGGAGGCGGCAAAAGGCTACATCCGCTACGAGTTGAAGGAGCGCATGGGTGTGCGCCACGTGCCGGAGTTGACCTTCCTCGCGGACCGTTCGGGCCGCTTCCAGGCGCGGATCGAAGAGCTGATGGACAGGTCGCGCAAGAGGCAAAAGACTCACTTGACTCAGAAGGCTCCGGTCGAACAACAGCCTGGGCTCGAGTAGTTCATCCCGGTTGCAACAGGCCTGAATGTAGCCTGCATTTCTCACAGCCCGCCAAAAGTTGTAGCGCCTTCCGTGAGAAATTCAGGCGAGAACACTCTACAACAGGATCGATACCCGTTTCATCTACCGCGGGTCGGCAAAGCCGCCGGGGGACTAAAAAGTAAAAGCCAGGCCACCCTGGAAGCCGCGCTGGTCCTCGGCGAAGACCAGCAGCGAGCCGTCGCTCAGGAAGAAGGGCCTGTAGCCCTGGGCAAGCAGATTGCGCACATCCAGCAACGCCTCCAGACCGCCTGTTCCATCGCGGCGCACCAGAATGGGCTGGCGAAGGTGGAGGTTGAGGTAAGGCTCTTCCGACTCCTCGGCAAACGGGGCTACGCGCGTGACAGTGTCCTCAGGCTGCCAGCGATAGCTGGCCCGCCAGCGAGTTCCAGAACCATCCAGGGTCCCGGAAAGCGAGATGGAGTAACTCTGGACGTGGCGGGGATGCGCCGCGGCCAGCACCTGGGGCAGCGCCATGGGCTGCGTGGACGCAGCCGGGGCCTGCATGACCAGGGCATCGCCGTTGGCGTAGCTGAGGCGGATATGGTTGCCCTTGGGCAATCGGCGCTCGAAGGAGGCGAGCATTCCGGCGTCGAAGAAGTCCGGACCGGCGGCGCGAACCAGACTGTTGACTGGATCGGAGAGTAGCTGGCCGGCCGCCTGGGAGGAGTCGCTGGCGGCAAAGTGGCTCCTGGCCTCGATCACCGGGTTGTCGATGTTCTCGGCATAGAGCAGGACAGCCATTTCGGAGACATCGGTGCGGCGCTCCCAACCGATCTCCTGGTGCAGACCGTGCTCGACGACCAGATCGCCGTTACGGGTCGAGAACCTGGGCAGCCAGGACTGAGCCCGGGTCTCATCCGCTCCCCCCGGACCCGGCATAAGAGTGGCGATCCGGTAGCGGAGGGCGGAGTTGCCGTTCCGCCAACCTACCGAGGCAAACGGCAGCGCCGCGGCCACGGTGTTGGGGGAGTGGCTGGCAAAGCGCGCCAGCACCTGGTCGGAGCCCACCTCCGCGTCGATCTCGTCGCCCAGGTGAATCGTCTCCCAAGTGCGGATGGCGGCCTCGTCCAACCCTTCGGCCCCGGCTGCTCCCTCGGGTCCGGAACCGGTAATCTCAGGGTGAATGGCGACAGCCGCGACCGACTGAACGGAGCCGGCAAAACCAAGGTCCTGGCGGAAGCCCAGCATGGACTCCATCCCGGCATCGGTGTTGGGGGCAAAATCGACGCGAGCCAGCAATTCCCGGCTGTTGATGGGCGTTTCCTCAACCGCGGCCGAAAGCCGTTCGCCGCTTTCGCCAAAGGTGCCCGCCTGTCCAGTGGCCAGCAGCCGTGCCTTGAGTCTGGGCGAGGACCCGGAACCGTCGGAGACGACCACCAGCGGCCCGTCTTCCAGCCAGCGCAGCAGCGGGCGGTTGGCGGCCGAGCGGAGCGTCCAGGTCCAATCGTCCTTTTCGGCGTTGCCGGCGCGCGGCTCTGCCGGCAGCCACTGCATCGCCTCATACAAGGTATTCAGGGTGAGGTTCACAACGGCGCCGGCCCGGACACGAACGTTTTCCCGCAACGACGGAAGAAAAGACGTGCCCATCGCTTTGAGCGCGTACCGGCCCGGGAGCACAGAGGGAATAATGAAACGGCCCTCGCCGTTTGTGAAGACGCTGGCAATCACCGTCAGGTCGGGACGCAGCAATTGCACGATTGCGCCGATCTGCGGCACGCCTGCCGAATCGCGCACCAAGCCGGAAACCGAACCTGGACCCGCGCCGCGAACCGGGGCGCTTCCAACGGCAATCAGCACGGCAAGAACAACGTAGTGGAGCCTGCGCATGTTCACGACCTGTGACCTCGCGGCATCCCTGGCAAATCACCTGCTATTCGAACCCACGCGGTTTCCGAATCTTGCGTCCGGTAACTTGGTTGCGCGGGGTTGACACTATTCCACGACAAAAGGCGCCGATTGCGCAACCTCTTGTTTTGAGATTGTGTCGTTTATTTTGATGGTCACCTTGTATTTTCCTGGCTGAAGGCCGGCCATCGGTAAAGTTTTCTCCACAGTTAACTGGTCGCTGTGTGCCCCAAGGTCCTTCGATTCCAACTGCTTCTCGAACACCACCGAGTTGCTCGCGGTGTCGATGATCTGGTAGGTCACCGTGGCCTGGTTGCTCTTGGTGGCCTCGTCGATGGTCAGATTGTAGACCTGCATCCAGAAGTTCAGGTCCTGCCCGCGCTTGAAGCTGACCGGAGTGGCCGGATTGGCGGTTACCCGCGGACATATATGCGTGTTGCCGATGACGCAGTTGCCGGCGCCGATCTCGCGCGAGGAAACCGCATACATCTGGTCGGCCAGGATCAGCGTGGAAGTGGCCAGTTTTTCGTCGTGGTAGGTCGGCACCTCGATGCCGCGCCCGTAGATGCCCACGTGATCCGGGTTGTTGACATCCTTGATGGCAATGTCCAGACGGTACAGGCCGGGGAGCAGCGGAACAGCCTTCCAATAAACCGACTTGCGATCCAGGCTCTTCTCCAGCAACTCGGCCGGCTGCTCCACCTCAACCGTATCCTCGAAGGTCTGGACCACCTTGTGGGTGATGGTAGTCACCTTGCCCAGGATGTTCACATAACCCTTGGCCACGCCGTCTTTGGTCACAAATGTGATATCGCGGTTCTTGATCTGCAGCGTCACCGGAACCAAAACCGTGTTTTCCGTCACCTTCACAAAGTCCGTGCGCACATCGAACGGGAAGACCGGCCCGTTGAGCAGCTTGTGTTCGGAGATGAAGTTCTCCAGATCCTTGAACTTGATGGGAGGCGGTGCGAAGATCTTGGCGGCCAGCTCGATGCGGTCGAACTGCTTGCCCTGCTGCGAGGACGCCATGGGGCCTGTTCCCAGGCTTTCCAGGCCGCCCGTAAAGCGGTCGGCCTTCTTGGCCATCTTCATCTCTTCCCATTGCGTGAGGCCCTCGCCGGGAACGTTTTTCAGCGCGTCCTTCTCGCCGCGATCGATGGTGAAGTGATAGTCGCCGCACTGGCAGCTATCCACGAATTCCAGGTCGATGTTCTCGCCGATGCCCTCCAGGTAACGGTAGTGCCAGATCTCAAAGGGGAACGTAGAAGTCTCCCCGCCGCCCTCTTCCATGGGACGCTGGTAGCTGCCGCCGGAAGGATGGGCATCGATCGAGTCCGGCTTGCCGTAGGAGATATAGATGTGTCCGCGGTCGGTCTTCCAGCCGGGCTTGCCGGCGGCAAAATGCTCGTTGGCGTAGGCAATGCGCCGGTAGTGCTCCTCGCGGAATTCGTTCTCCGGCGAGTCGGGATTGGGGTTGCGCCGAAGCCAGAAATTCTCGATGAAGGCATCGCGCTCCTCATCGTTGGAGAGGCTCTTGAAGGCCTTGGCCTCTTCGTCGGAGATGATGTAGATCGCATCCTGATTGAGCCAGGTCTTGTAGGCGCCGTGAAGCTCCCCCTTGTACGCCTTCTGCGCCGCGATCTTCTCCTTGTCGGTGCGCTCGCGCTTGAGGGGGTCCACTTCCTGCCCTTGGCCGGAGGAGGACTGGGCCGGGGCGGGTGGGTTGGCGGCCTGCTGGGCGCGGAGGCTGCTGCCGGGGGTGAGAACCAGGCCGCAACCCAAAACGAAAAACAGAGCGGTACGGGGTTTAAGCATCATTGCCTTGAAAACTCCTGCGATCCTTCATTCTACGGGTCCCAATGGGGCTGAGCAAGATTCCGTGAGGAGTTGGCTCCCTGTTGGACGCAAAACTGCCGCCAAGGTAACCCGTTGGCCGGCGAAAGACGGGGTTAAATCGCGCTCGGCCAGGTTTTGAGACCCCGGAGGCCCTGCAGCCGTCCAAGAGACAAGGGCCATTGTGTCGTCGCTCGAGGGCATGGCGCTTCGGCGGCTTCCGGGTGCCGCGCGCGGCTCATTCGACCCAAACAGGCCGGATGGGGTCGATCTCTCCGCCCGGCCTGGACCGGCGCGCCGCGACACCCACAAGCCTTGAGAACCCAATTGGCAGCCCTTGGAACCGCACTCGGTGAAATTGCGTAAACTAGAATTGGAGAAACCCGGAGCACGAACCGCATATGAAAAAGATCCTCTTGATTGTTCTCGCTGTCTTGGTGGCCGCTGGACTCGTAGCCTTCATGGTCGTCAAGCAGCAGTCCGGCTACACCAAGGTTCTGACCGCCAAGGTCGTAAAGCAGGAATTGGCCACGGTGGTCAGCGGTACCGGCCAGATCAAACCGAAGACTTACGTGAATGTCGGAGCCACTTCGTTTGGACGCATCACCCACCTTTTTGTGAAGGAGGGGGATCACGTGACCAAGGGTCAGGTGATTGCCACCGTGGAGAACGTGCAGCCGGAAGCCAACGTGCAGGCTCAGCAAGCCACCATCTCCGCGGCCAAGACCGACATTGCCTCCTATATTGCCGCGGAAAAGACCGCCGAGGCCAATGTGGAACACGCCAAGGCCGATCTGGAACAGAAGCGTCTGGACTGGGAGCGCGCCCAGGGTCTTTTCCAGGCAGGCATCCTGGCCAAGCAGGATTTCGACGCCAAGAAGGCGGCCTACGACACCGACGTGGCTTCACTGAACCAGGCGGTGGCGGCGCTGAACCAGGCCAAAGCGCAGACCGACTCGGCCCGCGGGCATTTGGGCACCCAGGTAGCCACCTTGCGCGCCAACCAGGACGCGCTGGACAAAACCGTTTCCACGGCGCCGTTTGACGGCATCGTGACCAACCTTCCCGTGCGCGAAGGCGAGACCGTGGTGGTCGGCATCCAGAATGCCGAAGGTTCCACGCTGATGACCCTGGCCGACATGAGCGTGATTACCGCAGAGGTCAAGGTCGACGAGACCGATATCGTCAACATCCAGAGCGGCCAGCCCGCCGAGGTAACGGTAGACGCAATTCCCGGCAAGGTTTACAAGGGACACGTGACCCTGGTCGGCGATCAGGCGCTGCTGCGCTCCACCGGCCAGGCCACCTCGCAGTCCACCACCGGCACCGAAGAAGCTAAGGACTTCAAGGTTGTGGTCACTTTGGACGCACCGGCGGCTGAACTGCGCCCTGGACTTTCCACCACCGCCAAAATCACCACCGCGCACAAAGCAAGTGCGCTCTCGTTGCCCATCCAGGCGCTGACCATGCACAACCCGGATGACGACAAGCCCAAGAGCGCCGGCGGCGTCCAGGCCGCATCCGTTTCGCCCAAGCCCGCCGCCAAAAGCGCGCCGGTGCAGGGCGTCTATGTGGTGGACAAGGACAACAAGGGCAAGCTGCGGGCAAAATTCGTTCCCGTGACCACCGGCATCACCGGCGCCACCGACATCGAGGTGCTGTCTGGCCTCACCGAAGGGCAGGAGATCGTGACCGGCCCCTACAAGACGCTGCGCGGATTGAAGACCGGCTCGCTGGTCAAGCGGGATACCGAGAAGCCAGCCACTCCGGCGTCGGGCGGGTCCTCTTAGCAAGACAGTCGTAAATCGAAGGTTTTCGGACGGAGCAGGGGGCTTCACAGGTTGCGGGAACACTCGATGCGGAGGGTGGCGGGGGTTTTAACCCCCGCATAAGGTCAACAGAATGAACGCGGGCTTTAGCCCGAGAGGGATACTTTCCGATATTTTCACTCGCAGCCCCGAGTTTTTCCGCAGCCTCTTCAGCCCCCTGAAAGACAGCGAGTTTGCGGGGCCGTCAGGCCTGGGCTCTGGCGGCTTTTCTCGGATTTGAAGGACGTGCAACTCGAGTACTTGAGGCGGTGCAATCCAACAGCGGCAAAGCGCCGCATCAAGCACGGGGCTCCGATCGGAGCCGGGCAAAGCCGCAAGACCGGACAAACAACTCGCGGTAAAGGATGAGATTCGAATGGCTCTGGACAGCATGACAAGCGATGAAGTTTTGCAATCGGCGGCCGATCGGCAGGGCGACGTGATCGTGGTCGAAGATCTGTGGCGCACCTACGATATGGGTTCCGAACAGCAGGTACAGGCCCTGCGCGGCATCTCCATGCGCATCAAGCACAACGAGTACGTGGCCATCATGGGACCGTCGGGCTCGGGCAAGTCGACGCTCATGAACCTGATCGGCTGCCTGGACACCCCCTCCAAGGGCCGCTACTGGCTTAACGGCCAATTGGTCAGCGAGCTGGACGACGACCAGTTGGCGCGCATCCGCAACAAGGAAATCGGCTTCGTCTTTCAGACCTTCAACCTGTTGGCCAGGGCCACTTCCCTGCACAACGTCGAGCTGCCGCTGATTTATAACGGCACCCCCTCGGCCGCGCGCATCGCCCGCGCCAAGGAATCCCTCACCGACGTCGGCCTGGAATCGCGCATGAACCACAAGCCCAACGAGCTCTCCGGCGGGCAGCGCCAACGCGTGGCCATCGCCCGGGCGCTGGTCAACCGGCCTTCCATCATCCTGGCCGACGAACCGACAGGAAACCTGGATTCCAAAACGGGCCTGGAGATCATGGCGCTGCTTGACACCCTGCACGCCAACGGCAACACCATCGTGGTGGTGACCCACGAGCCCGATATCGCCGAATATGCCCATCGAGTGGTGCATATCCGCGACGGCCAGATCTATTCCGACGAGCCCTCCAAGCGTTTTCGCTAAGACAAAACCGATCTATCCGCGCCGCGTGAGTTTCCCCTCCCCAACCGGAGAGAGATCGAGTCTCTCCGGTTCATGTTTTTTGGGGCAGCGCCGATAAGACCTCTGTTGGCCAAAATCTGCTGAGTTGGCCAGGGAGGCGAGGCACGTTGAGAACCATGCAAAGCGCCGCTCAGTTCCAGCCTCACTCCCCCGTCTCCGGCCTGTCCCTGGTAGAGGTCGATGCGCAGTACGGCACGCAGATTGTGGGCGTAAGCGCCGTCTGGCGTAAATTGCTCATGCAGGCAGAGATGGCAGCACCGCACGTGCAGGTGGCCGCCATCGATGGCGAGACCGGGAGCGGCAAGCAGACTCTGGCCCGCTATCTCTTCAGCCGTTCTCCTCTCGCCGGGTCGATCTTCCAGCGCCGCGATGCCCGCGAGTGGCTGGTCACCGACGCCGATCCGGCCACCCTGGTCGGCTTTACCTATCTCGATCGCGTCGACCTGCTCGCTCCTCCAGGCCAGGGACTGCTGCTGGGCGTTCTCAAAGCCCTCCAGGACCGTCCCCCGGGCCGCGCCGTGCTGCTGGCCTCCTCCCAGTCCCCCCTGCGGCAGATGGCCGGACAGGGACTGCTTATGCCCGATCTGGCCTTCCGATTGACCGCCGTCCGCTTCGCCATTCCCCCGCTGCGCCAGCGCAAGGAAGATATCGCGGTGCTGGCCCAGACCCTGCTCGACCGCATCTGCAACCGCTATCAGCAGCGCCCCGTCTCCCTGGGTCCTGGCGCGCTGGCCAAGCTCCTGCAGCACAACTGGCCGGGAAATGTGCGCGAGCTGGCCTCGGTGCTGGAAACCGCGCTCCTCGAAGCCGTCAACGGCGTCATCCGCGCCGGCGACCTCGCCCTTCCTTCCGGGGCCGATGCACAGCTCGAGCCCCATCCCTGCCCCCGAACCGAGGACGTCTCCCTGGATGCGGTGATCCGCCACCATGTCGAGTACGTGCTCGACCTCAACCGCGGCAACAAATTACGTGCCGCACGCCAGCTCGGCATCAGCCGCTCCACCCTCTATCGCATCCTGGGCAACGAAACCATCCTCGCCCACTGACCAGATCCGCTTCCCCTTCTCCCCTTCTCCCCCTCTCCCTGATCCCTGATCCCCATCCCCGATCCCTGCCCTTTGCTCTACACTCGACGGGAAGCCGATTTCACCCCGAGGTCCGATTCCGTTGAGAATCTCTGCTCCCTCTGCCTTAGCCGTCCCGCTTTTGCTGGCCGCGATCGTCCCCGCGCTTCGATCCCAAACTCCGCCAGCCGCTCCGCTCGAAGACCGCCGCAAGGCGTTAAATGCCCTCTTTCAGGAGTACTGGGAAGACCGTCTCAAGCATGACCCCGAGTTTGCCTCCACGCTGGGCGACAAGCGCTACAACGACCAGATCTCCGACTACTCCGTCAAGGCCTACAACGAAGGCCTGGCCCGCGAGCAAGGCCTGCTCATGCGCCTGGCGGTCATCGACGACACCGGCTTCACCGATCAGGAAAAGATCAGCCAGGAGCTGCTGCTGCGGGAATTTGCCCAGGACCAGGAGGCCGCGGAGTTCAAGGAGTGGGAGATGCCGGTGAACCAGATGAGCGGCATCCACACCTATTACCCGCGCCTTGTCGCCGAGCTCGGCTTTTCAACCGTCAAGGACTACGACGACTGGATTGCCCGGCTGCACGCCATTCCCAGGGCCTTCGACCAGGTGGCCACCAACATGTCCATCGGCATGGACGACCATCGCGTGCCGCCCCGCTATCTTTTGGCCGAGGTGCTCGAACAGGTCAAGCAGTTGGCCGGCCAAAAGCCCGAAGACTCCCCGCTCGCCATGCCGCTCAAGAGCTTTCCCGCCGCCGTCAAGCCCGCCGAGCAGGAGCGCATCAAGGCGGAGATGCTGGACGCCATCGCCAAGGAGGTGTTGCCGGCCTACCTGCGCTTTGCCCGCTTCCTTGAACTCAGCTACATCCCCGCGGGCCGCGCCGAACCCGGCATCTCCGCCCTGCCTGACGGGGCAAAGTACTACGCCTTTCTCGTCCGCCGCACCACCACCACCGATCTCACCCCGGAGCAGATTCACCAGATCGGTCTCGACCAAGTGAAGCGCGACGAAGCCGAGATGCTGGCCATCGCCCGGAAGCTCGGCTTTCCGGATCTCGCCACCTTTCGCGCCAGTCTCAAGGCCAACCCCAAGCTCAAGGCCGCCTCCCGCGAGGCCTTGCTCGATGCCTATCGCGGCTACCTCACCCCGATGCAGGCTCGCCTGCCCCAGCTTTTTGGCCGCCTCCCCAAGGCACCCTTCGAGGTTGCCGCCGTCCCGGACTACCTCGAGAAAACCTCGACTGCAGCCTACTATGAGCCCGGCGCGCCCGACGGCAGCCGCCCGGGCCGTCTGCGCATCGACACCTACAACCCCACTGGCCGCAACCTCTATGCGGTCGAGGATATCGCCTACCACGAAGGACTTCCCGGCCACCATTTGCAGATTTCCATCGCCCAGGAACTGGAAAATATTCCGGCCTTTCGCAAGCACGAGCGCTACACCGCCTATACCGAAGGCTGGGGCCTCTACTCCGAGCGGCTGGGCAAGGATGTCGGCCTCTACCAGGACCCCTACTCGGATTACGGCCGCCTCGAGGGCGACATCTGGCGCGCCATCCGCCTGGTGGTCGATACCGGCGTCCACTCCCGGCACTGGACCCGCGACCAGATGGTTCAGTACTTCCACGAGCACTCAGCCATCGACGAAACCAGCATCCAGGCCGAGGTCGACCGCTACATTGCATGGCCCAGCCAGGCCCTGGCCTACAAGATCGGCCAACTCAAAATCCTCGAGCTGCGCGACCGCGCCCAGAAAGCCCTCGCCGGCAACTTCGACCTGCGCGCCTTCCACGACCAGGTGCTCGACGCCGGCGCACTGCCCCTCGACGTGCTCTCAGACCGCATCGACGCCTGGATCGCCAGCCAGAAAGCTGCCGCTCCGCAATAGGCCGGACACCACCGTTGTTCGTCTACAACCGGCAATCCCGGCCACATCGGCGTTTCTTGGGACGTATCCTGTCGAGTCGGACGTCATCGAACGCACCGGCAAGAATCCTGGCAACAAGCCCTTGACAAAGCGCGTGTTTGGTTTTACAGTCGTTTAACGATAGATCGTTAAACGAGCGCATCCATGCCCAGACGAAAACTCGATCCACTTCCTTCCGTCGCTTTTCAGATTCTGCTCGGATTGGCAGATCAACCACTGCACGGTTACGCCATCATGCGCGAGGTCGCGGACCAGACCGAGGGTCGCGTGCGGTTGGGTCCGGCCACCCTGTACGGCTCCATCCAGACACTGCTCGAAGCCGGGCTCATCGAAGAAGTAGATGCGCCCGCCTACGATGATAGCGAGGACGAGCGCAGGCGCTATTACCAGCTCAGCGCGGCCGGGTGCAAGATGGCACGCGACGAGGCCGAACGGCTTGCGGGCTTGCTGCGCGTCGCGCGCGCCAAGAATATTCTGCGAGGTGAACATGTCTGAGCGGCTCCTGTCAGGTTTGCTCGCACTTTATCCGGCGCAGTTTCGCCGCGAGTTCGGGGCGGAATGTGCGCGCCTGCTGCGGGATCGCTTTCGCGATGAGTGTGGAGCGATGGCCCGAATGCGGCTGTGCGCCGATGTTCTCAAGGATTTGGTATTCGGAGTGCCGCGGCTGTATGCGCCGCGCGCATTTGCAGAAGCGGCGCCAGAACAAGCGGCGGCATCGATGTTTCGCGTGGCGGATGAGGCGCGGTTGAGTCTTGGCGCGCTCATGTGCGCGGTGGCCTTTTCGATGACCGCGTTCGGGTGCATGACCTGCTGGTTTGCCAATGCGCGGAACGCGCGTGATGCTGGATTCCTGCGGCAGGCGCAGACCCTGGCGCCGGTGAACAAATCCCACCGTTCCTCGATGCGGCTTGCGTCGTTCTCAATGATGCAGCAGCCTGCCCCCTCGCCCGCCGCGCGTATGCCGCCAGTGGTGCGGGATGCGACGGTTGCGATGGTAGACGCGATCAACACGCATACGATCGTAATGTTCGGCGAGAACCACGCGAACAAGCAGGAATACGCCTGGCTTTGCAGCCTGGTTCGCGATCCAGCCTTTCACGCGCGGGTGGACGACATTGTTGTCGAATTCGGAAACTCTCTGTATCAGAAATCGGTTGATCGATGGATTGCGGGTGCAGATGTACCCATGGCGCAGGTTGAGAAGGCCTGGCGCAATGTGGTCGGCGCAGTAGGTCCGGTATCGCCGGTTTACGCGGAGTTTTACCACGCGGTCAGAGAGTCGAACCGGATGTCCGGCAGCCACAAGGTGCGGCTTTTGCTCGGCGATCCTTACGCCGATTGGGAGAAAATCAAGAACGCGGAAGACCTCGGTCCGTACATCGCACATCGCGATGATTGGTACGCGCAGGTGGTAAAAGACGAGGTGCTGGCGAAGGGCCATCGCGCGCTGTTGATCATGGGCGCGGGCCACTTCCGGCGGGCAAATGGACAGGGGATCGTTGAGCAGCAACTGCGCGGAATGGGAGCTGATCCTTATCTCGTTGTGTTCGGCACAAACGTGGTCGGCGCATACGACGACGTGGATCCGCGCTTCGATTCCTGGAAGACACCCGCGATCGTTGCTCTGGCCGGCAACTGGGTAGGCGATCTGCCGGCCATACCGGTGCTGACTGGCGGCATGGGTCCGGCAAGCTCGCTCAAGATGGCGGCGGCTGCGGACGCGATGCTGTACGTGGGTCCGCGGGACACGCTCACGTCGGTGAATGTTCCCGCATCGGAGCTTGAGAATTCGGATTACGGCAAGGAGATCAATCGCCGCTTGATGATCCAGATGGGGCGCACCATGACGTTTACGCTTCCTCCTGAGACGCCGCAATTCCAGCGGCCGGCGCCACAGCAAGCGGCAGCCGGTAACGTTCACCGCTTCCCGCAAGCTCAGGCGCCGAAGAGCATGAACGATCGTCTCCCGCCGCGCCCGCCCTCGCAGTAAGCCGGTGGGAAAATAAGCAGTTCACGTCCTAGTGTCCTGAGTCAGTAGTTCGTTGAAGAATTAGGCGGTGAAAATGCGGGTCCTTCGACTCCGTTTGCCGCAAAATACGCGACATGCCCCGCTCAGGATGACCGCGCATTTGTTGAATAAATTAACGACTCAGGACACTAGGAAGGAATTCGGCGAAAGCAGTTTGAATTTCCGGATGGCAACGTGCGATGATGCGCCGTTGCAGGCGTGCCGCGTGGTGTTTTCAATCGGTGCTATCTCCGCCAACCCACTCTTCGAAGGTGATAACTCCTCAAATGTCGGCAAGGATCTACCGATTTCCTTGTGCGAAGGCGTCAACTACCGCCAGCAGCCCCGTTCCCTCCTCGATCCGGACACCCCTGTTCCCCCCTTCCCCGCTCCCGTTGTATATACACCCCACGACGTGCATAGATACAAAGGGCAAATATGCGGCGTTTTTCCATCGCTTTTGGGGGCTATTTCTCGCCTTTTAGACCCTGAATCGCAACAAATCGACCGGATTCTCTTTGCATCTCCAGCCCCTTTCGCGCCAAATCGCTGGCGCGCTCACCGGCATGACCCAGGACTGATAA